>Ga0194113_10000391_pt1 | contig 56284 bp, 55 predicted proteins | sample TA2MahC200mmetaG_FD_146193 | JGI IMG/M metagenome (GOLD analysis project Ga0194113, IMG submission 146193) | Freshwater microbial communities from Lake Tanganyika, Tanzania - TA2015017 Mahale Deep Cast 200m | ecosystem: Environmental > Aquatic > Freshwater > Lake | place: Tanzania: Lake...
AATTGAGAGCACCGCTTTCACCCCCACCTGGCCTCCCCCGTCAAGGGGGAGGAATAGCATTATACCTGCGGATTTGGTCTTAACTTGATGCGTATGGGGAAGATTCAGTATCAATGCCTACGCTGACTGATTCTATTTCTTTAGCCTCAATACGAACGATAGCACGAGTAATCTCTCTTGTTCTCGTTACCACTTGAGGTATCACCCAAAATGCTTCATCCAGCTTGTAGACTTGAAGTTCCACAAGAGCCAATGTAAAATGTAGTTGTGGCGTTTGATTAAGAAAATCAACCATCGTTTCAACACTTTCCCTAATTCCATCGCCAGCGATTAAAAGCAGAAATCTACCTCGTTGGATATTTCGGCTGATTGCGTCTATGATTGATGGCTCATCTGCTTCGTCAATTTGCTCCATTGACCGCAATGTATCTATAATGCCATAGTCGGATTCCCTATATTGCTTATTGTAACCAAACTTTTCTTTCAAAAAGAAAAGTTTGATCAAAAGAAATAAGAGGAATAAAAAGTAAGCGCGAACTCGCTCTTCTAAGTCCCTGAAAGACCAACGGTTAACTGCCTTTGCATAGCCAATAATTTGCACCACGACTTCTCGCCGGGCTTCTGGATTCCTCCAGAGTTTTGTTTCGACTATGGTAAGATAACCTTGAGGACTCAGATAAAGGTTGTCGATTAAGCCAACGTCAGTTGGGACTTCTCGGCCAATAGATATCAGGGGCGCAAAGATAGGTTCTATTTCATCCACCGGAAGAATTGCAGGATTGGCATGAATAAGTTCTTGAAGCCATTTTTCCTCTAATGTCTTTTCGGTGAAGGGTATTCGTTTCAGCCTGGCAATCGAATTGTTTGGTTTTAATAATACTGGGTTCCCATACTTTCGAGCTCCTACAGTAATCATCTTTATTCTCCTGGTAATATTAAAAAATTAATTTCATTTGACTACGGTAGACAAGTATAAACAATGATACCATCAACCCGCCAAAAATCTCTATCCAAAGTAACGAAGCAATTGACACCTGCATCAAGCGCGATGGCGATATGGTAAGCGTCCGTCGGCAAAAGACTGTAATTCCGCATAAGTTGAAAGGCGCGTTCAGTGACAGCATCGCCTATGGAGAGTTTCAACACCATACAATTGAGTTCTGCTTTTTTTGATTCTACATCGGGCATGATAGTCGCGATAAAGTTCGGGCGATTTCGCTTTACATCTAGCCAATGCTGATTTGTGCGGATGCCTTCGATTGTCATAGCCGCCTTGATTCGATGAAATGCCAATTCGTTATAAACCAGGTCACTAACCACTGACAATACTGATTCGCTCTCAAGCCGCTCATAGAAATTTGCGCAATCTGAATGATATGCTTCAGTTTCATCAAGAGTAGCGATAGCGTATGTTGCATCCAAATACAGGATTGGCTCTATTGGGTCCCTAAAATTTCTACATTCAGCAGGCATATTTACTCCTTCATAAGGCTTCCATCATCGGGAAAGCGTCCAGGAAAATCTTTATGTACCTCTTTTAGCACATCCTTGTCAGTGTGAACACTTCCGATGAATTTTTGCGCGGCTTCGTGCATTTGTGCCTTTAACTTTTCATCAGGCGGCCAATTCCAGCCTTTCTTTTTAAGCAACTCCTGAATTTTAGGAGGAAAATCTTTGGGAACTGAAATCTCCTGTTCGGAAAGATTTTCTCCCATCATTTGTTCCGCAGTTAATTTTGATTCTGACATCATTTTTCATTCCTTTTTCTCTTGATTTTTCAACTAAGCATTGGTATTATTATACCAAAGTAACTCAAAGAAAACAATAACAATTTTCACGTTTCACGCATCACGTTTCACTCATGAGGTATCAACATGATTTCACATGATGTACTTGTTGTCGGCGGTGGATTGGCGGGTTTAAGAGCCGCTCTGGAGGTTGCCAAAGCCGGGGTTGATGTTGCCATTATTTCGCGGGTTCATCCGGTTCGCTCTCATTCGGTTGCGGCGCAGGGCGGAATCAACGCCGCGTTGGGCAACGCCGAAGGAGGGCGCGATGATACTACTGAGAGGCATACGTATGACACGGTGAAAGGCAGCGATTTCCTCGCCGACCAGGATGCCGCCGCCTTGATGTGCGACATGGCGCCTGAGATTGTCTACGAGATGGAGCATTGGGGCACGCCGTTCAGTCGATTTCCAGATGGCAGAATTGCTCAACGTCCATTCGGTGGCGGTGGTTTTCCACGGACATGCTATGCTTCTGACCGCACTGGGCATGCGCTTCTGCATACGCTTTATGAACAATCTCTCAAAGAAAAAATCAAACTTTACGAAGAATGGCTTGTTCTTTCGCTCGCCGTCAAGGACAAGACAATTCACGGGCTTGTGGCTATTAACAAGCTCACGGGCGATTTGGAGGCTTTTTCAAGCAAGGCGGTCGTGTTTGCCACAGGCGGATACGGAAAGGTTTACCGAAGGTCAACCAACGCTTTGATTAATACAGGCAGCGGCATTGCCATCGCCTACTACGCCGGCGTTCCCATTAAAGACCTTGAGTTCGTCCAGTTTCATCCGACAAGCCTTTTCGGCACAAATATTCTCATCACCGAAGGTGCCAGAGGCGAAGGCGGTTATCTATTCAATAATAAGGGCGAGCGTTTTATGGAAAAATATGCGCCGACAGCGATGGAACTTGCGCCGCGTGATATTGTCGCACGTTCTATTCAGACGGAAATCAACGAGGGACGAGGTTTTGAGGATAGTTATGTGCATCTGGATTTGAGACACCTGGGAGCCGAAAAGATTAAGTCTCGCTTGCCCGGTATCCGTGAAATTGCGCTGGATTTCGCCGGGATAGACCCGATTGAAAAGCCGATACCGATTCAGCCGGCTCAACACTATTCGATGGGTGGCATCGACACTGACATCAACGGCGCTACAGTTGTGAACGGCTTATTCGCCGCTGGCGAATGTGCCTGCGTCAGCGTTCATGGCGCGAATCGGCTGGGTGGAAATTCACTGTTGGAGACTATCGTCTTCGGTAAAATATCCGGCGCAGCCGCGGCGAAATACGTTCGTGAAACATCGTCCAATAGCGACAGCGAGGTATTGCAACACACTTTAAAATCTGTAGACGCGCAAATCCAGCGGCTCTGTTCGTTGCGCTCGGCGTTTTACTTCATTCCGAATTCCGCTTCGGAACGTCAGTTTGTTATTCGGGAAGAGATGAGACTGGCTTTAGATGAATATTTAGGATTATTTCGAGAGGAAAAATCAATGACGGAATGCCTGAAAAAGATACAGGAATTGAAGGAAAGGGCAAAACTTATGTCCGTCAAAAGCGATGTGCGCTATCTGAACCAGGAACTTTACAACGCTATCGAACTAAGTTATATGTTAGATTTAGCTGAACTCATCGCGATAGGAGCTTTGAGAAGGCAGGAAAGTCGCGGGTCACATTTTCGACTTGATTATCCCAAGCGCGACGATGTCAACTGGCTCAAACACACTATGGCTTACTATGCGGATGAAAAACCGGAGATTCAATTCAAAAATGTTACCATCACAAAATATGAACCAGAAGAACGAAAATATTGAAAATAATCAGAGGCCTATCCGATTAAAGATTTTTCGCTATGACGCGAAGATAGATAACCCACCGCGCTATGAAGAATTTGCGGTCAGGACAAATTCTAATCGAACAGGCATGACAGTATTGGAAGCCATCCTGCAAATTCAGGATGAGCAGGATGGGACTTTAGCTGTCCGCTACTCATGTCGCGGGGCGGTATGCGGTTCATGTGCAATGCTCATCAATGGCAAATTTGACCTTGCCTGCCGCGTCCAACTCCCCCAACTAACTACCTCGTCGACGGGGAGGAATGGGGGGGGCAGCTCAGAAATTATCGTTCTTGAGCCGCTTCCAAACCTGAACATCATCAAAGATCTGGTAGTCGATATGGCTCCATTCTGGGACGCTTTACAGCAAATTCAACCATGGCTCCATGAAACCCCACACTTAAGTGTGGGGCTACATCCACCAGAGAAAGAGCGGTTGATGAGTCCCAAAGAACGAGAGAAAATTGACCAGTATGTCAATTGCGTTCTATGTGCTGCCTGTTACGGTTCGTGTCCTGTGTTAGCGCGCGATGAAAAATACCTCGGGCCAGCGGCCTTAGCGAAGCTGTACCGTTTCGTCGCCGATTCAAGGGATTCACGCGGCGACGAAACGCTAAAAATCGCCAACGCAGAAAGTGGCGTATGGGGTTGCGACATGGTTTTTCGGTGTATCGACGCCTGTCCCAAAAATGTCCGTCCTACAGACGGTATCGAAGCACTCCGCCGCAATCTCGTTATGCGGAAATTTCGGAAGCTGTTTCATCTTTAGCAGGCGACACCCCCCCCATTCCCCCCCGTCGACGGGGGGGTTAGGGGGAGCCTGCGCATAGAACACAACGATGAAGCATTTTGGAGTGTTCGCTACGCTCAGCAGTTTACTTCGTAAACTGCCATCAGTCTCTGCTGATGCACAGTATATGAATTGAACCTGGAGGTGATTTTCATGTCCAAAACGAAACCACAAAATCAACTGCCGCCTAATATCCAGGAATTACTCAAAAAGAAAGGGTGGACCTGGCCCCCTGATGAAAAATTGAAGGCTGAAATACATGAAGCGTGGGAACGATTCGTCGGAAGCAGAAGCACTGACCCTGAAGTTCTTAAAGAAGTTCATAAAGATTTTCCTGGACGCTTTTTTGATGATGAGGAGGACGAAGTATAATTATGCCTGCCATTCGCCGAGATTTTCACGATGTATTGGCACCTATTGTCTATCTCGATTCTACTGTTGCTATAGCCGCTGAAGATAATCATGAACGTTTTCATGCCGAGTGTGACGCTTTTCGCCAGCGTATAGAATCCAGAACCATACTACCAGTCGTCAGTGATTTCGTGTATAACGAAGTCGCATTTCACCATATCAAAAGCGCGCTGGCCGACGAAGGACGGCGACAAGGTAAAAGCTGGATGTGGGTCAAACGCAATATGACCCATATCTTTGATGCAGCGATGATAAATGTGCAAACCAGCAGAGCGACATTGGAACGCATGACACTGAAACTTTCCATCACCGATTCAGTCATAGTTCGTGCGTTCCAACTGATGCAGGATTTTCATCTCCTGCCCACTGATGCGTTCCACATTGCAACCGCCCTTGAATCCAACGTCAACGTTTTTGCCACACTCGACAAGGATTTTCTCGTTGTAGACGGCATTATCATTTACACCTGCGTGCCATAAATTATAATTTTGTCTCCACCGTCGTCACGGTTTTCATAGCTGAATTAACCATTTTTTATTCTTTGCTAATTTCCCCGCCTCTCAGGTTTTCCCTTCACGTCGATATGCTCAATGATAGTTCCGATGTCACGCAGATTTTTCTGAGTATCTCTGATGATTAGGGAATTAGTGTGGAAAACCGGCACAATAACTCCACGGCCGTCTGGAGTTATAAATTCCCTTACTATCTTAAAAGCGGATTCCACATCAATGTTCTTCAACGTAAAAATCTTGAGTTGTATTTGTTCGACGGGTCTTTTCGCCTGTTGTGGCGCACCCTCTTTTTTGACTTGAGCCGTTAGATTTCCTATCATCTTCTCACATTCAGCGATATGTTCCTGGAGTTCTTTCAACCTAGGCGAATCGGGATTTGCGCGTCTTAACTCCTGTATTTTCTCCCTCGATTCTTCTATATCCCTTTTCAATATTTCGATACGTTTCTGCGCTTCAACAGATGATAATTTTTTCGCCGGCATTTCCTTCTCCACGCGCTTTGCCTTTTCTTTTATGAGCTTGTCGGCGTTTTTCTGTTTCAGTTGAGCGATTTGTTTCTCAACTTCAGCAATTCGTTCCTGATAATGTCTTGCCTCATCGTCTTTATCGGGAGGCAACGTTTTCAGTTTTGCCTTTAATTCCTCCAACTCCTCGGTAAGGGCTTTAATATACTGTTGCGTCGACTTGTCTAACTTTTCCAGTTCTACAGGTCGTGATTTCTCTGATTTCATCATTTGCTCTTTTTCCTTCAGATAATCAGGCTCTCTGGATGCCTCTTGAGCCCAACTCACAGCGGAAAAAGCAAAAACGATAACCAGAGTTGCTATTATCCAGCAAAAATTTCGAGTCATTTTGAATTCCTCCTTCCAAACTTTTTCTCCAAACTTTTCTTTTAAAAAGAAAAGTTTGAGCAAAAGAAACACTAAGGAAAGAAAAAGTTTAATCAAAAAGAAAAGAAAAGTTCCATCAAAAGAAAAAGAAAGGTTTTGCACTATTTGACAAGATATTGAAATACTGCTTGCAAATTATCATCAGGAGAATGAATATTCTCAACCTTGATATTATTCTCCAAAACGATAGCCGGCAAACGGGAGTAAAAATCATCCGGTTTTACCGTTTCGATGACAATCCCGCTATCCTCAACATCCAATTCGACACTGGCGACACCTTCATAATTAATCAAAATGGATGCTAACAAGCGTGGTTTGTCGCAACGGATGTAGACATTATGCGGATGTTCATCTATCAATTCGCGAATTTCGTGGACGTTACCTTCGGCGAGAATTCTGCCGTGGTTTATCAACAAAATATTGTTGGTCATCGCTTCGATTTCATACAGGATGTGGCTGGAGACTATCACGGTTTTTCTATTGGCGTTCAGTTCTTTGATTAGATTTATTGTTCTGCGTCTGCCAATGGCATCCATTCCGTTGAGTGGTTCATCCAAAAAGAGCAAATCTGGTTCATGAACAAGCGCCTGAGCAATTTTAATTCGCTGCCGCATGCCTTTGCTGTATGCTCCGATTTTTTTATCCTTTGCTTCCAGCATATCAACCAACTGGATAGCTTTGATAGTTCGTTCTTCCGCTTCCTTTTTGGAATAGCCGGTGAGTAGCGCCAGATTGAAAACGAATTGAAAACCGCTCATACCATCGTAAAAAGCATCTTGCTCTGGGCAAAATCCGATGCGATGGTAAATTTTAGGGTTATTCCAGATGGGTTCTTCCAACACCGTAAGATTACCTTTGCTTGGTTTGAGTTGTCCTGCCATCAACTTTAGCAAAGTCGTTTTCCCGGCGCCATTTGGCCCGAGCAATCCCGTCACACCGGGTCGGATGCTCAGAGTGATATCATTGACACCGATGACCTGTCCATACCATTTCGATAAATTCGTCATTTCAATAACATCATTCACTTTATAACCTCGGCTCCTTTAATCTTCCGATTTAAAGTCCAGATGCAAGCTGCGATAATACCCAGAAATATCAGCATTGACCAACCCCAATGGGACGAGTAACTGGGACTCAGTCCAAATAACTTGTTCCCCAGCAGCAACAAATTTGCCCAAAAGGATATAGGCGCTATCTTGCTGGTTTTAAAAATATTTTTCAGTATCTCAAAAACCACCGGTGTAAAGAGAACAATGGCGGCAAAGCTGATAGCGGCGTAACGATTATTCTTTGTGAGTGAGGAAAGAGCCAAAATCAACAAACCCGTTGGCAGAGTTAAAACCAAAGAGTAAAGAAAGATTGAGCCCAATACCCAGTAATTTTGCCGTAGGAACTCTACCGTTTCACCCAACAAGAGATTCTCAAGAAAGAGCAAAAGCGCTAAGATGAACGTCACGAATGTCAACAGTATCATGATAGTTATTAGTTTGCCGATTAAATAATCAGCGCGCTTTAGTGGTTTTGAGAAATACATTTGCATCACGTTATTTTTCAAATCATTGGCTATCAAACCCGCGCCGCCGAACACACATATTAACACAATAAAAAATGTTTGCATAGAGAGAAAATCGTAGAAAAATTTCGCGTTCACCTGTGTCAATCCGCGAGCAATCATCACCATGTTGACAAGATAAATGTAAACACCACGCCCTAAAAAATGAATCATAGATGGCGCCATAATAAATAAAAGAAATAGCTTTCTTCTCAGAATAATTCTCAAGCCCTCTTTAGCGATAACCCACCAGCGGAAGGTATGTGATTTGAGCGTTCCTTTCCAATGTCGATAACCCTGGTCGTGAATTGGCATCTTTTAACCCTCCAGAAGTTTGAAATGTGAAGCGTGCAGGAGCAAACTGGCAAGATGGTACAACGGCAAGACGGCAAGATGGCAAAATGGCAAGTCCCGCAAAGCGGGAACGGCAAGATGGCTACCCCGTTACAAAGCCGGTTACAAATCTTAATATCCGTAAATATTATAATCATAAGGTTATAAGTAATTTGTAACGGGGCTAATAGTTCTTTGCCTCCTTGCCGTTTAGCCGTTTTGCCGTCTAGCCGTTGAGCCACCTTGCCTATTCGTTCTAAAACCCAAACAGCTTCGCCGCTGTCTCACCTAAAACCTTCTTTCTTTCTGCTTCGGTCAGAAAATCAAGCTGTACGTCCACGATAGCAGGTTCGCCACCTCCCCATATCATGCGCTCACTACCAAAAGTTTCGACAATCTGACGCACTAAAGGTTTTGCATCTTGATAGGGAAAAAGTTCCCTGGATATATATCTGACTCCTGAGAGTTTCATATACACCTTGTCGAACTGCGCGAGTCTAAGGACGTATTTATATTCTTCTTCAGTACCTTGTGCCGGACGTCCTAAATGGTCAATGAGGACGGGAATATCAGGGAAAACTTTCACCAGTTCCTCAACATCTCGCGCATAGCGCGGAACAAGTTGCATCTGTATCACAAGCCCCAAAGCGCCTGCCCGCTGCCATAGCGTGCGGACCTGGGCAGAAAGAAGCGAAGGTATCTTATCAGGCCGATACGCATGAATCCTTAGCGCAACGATGCGGGGCTGCTTTTGCACTAAATCCCTGAGAGCGCGCGGTGAGTCTGGAGCCTCAGGGTCAAATAGACATGTCCCCTTCAAACACTCTGGATACTTTCCAAGACAATAAAGCACATAGCGGTGGTCGTCCTGGTATGGCTCGGGGTGAACCAAAACCGCCCTATCTATTCCCATTTCCTCCATCTTTTTTAGATATTCCTCAACTGGCGCTGGCGGAGGATGATAGGGCGCATTCTTGTGATAGGGAAATCTTTCTTGGTCTTCAGCAAAAACATGAACATGAGTATCAATAATCATAGTTATCCTCCTTCCAAACTTTTCTTTTAAAAAGAAAAGTTTGAGCAAAAGAAACACTAAGGAAAGAAAAAGTTTAATCAAAAAGAAAAGAAAAGATAAGCCTTCTCAAACTTAGTAAAAAACAAAATCCTCCCCTGAATATTCTCACCAAGGATATTCTCTGCGGCTTGGCAGTAGTAGTCCATTTGTTGTTTATATCCCCGTTCTTCGATGGTTGTTTCAATCATATCCTCTGAGGGTATTCTATCCGTTTTAAAATCAACAATAACCCAACCGGGCAATTTGGTATTGTAGTACAACAGGTCAATGCTGCCGCGAATGATTTCATTTTCGTCCCCCTTAAAAAAGGGGGGCAGGGGGGTTGTTGGTTCATATTCAAATTCCACATTGCGATAACATTGATTTGGGTCAATTGCCTGGGCGTCTATCCATTTTTGCGTATTGAGAATTTCTTTGACAACCGTTTGTATATTGCGCTCCGTCGGCGTCCAACCTTCGAGACATGCTTCGGCGCGCACTCGTTGAGATAGTTGTTGGATAGCCTGATGGTATCTTAAATCATGATTTTGGCTGAGAATGCGATGAACCAGTATGCCGATTTCGGCGGCGTGAAGTCCAGAGTATGATGATTCTTCCCCATTTTGCCCCCTTGCCATCTTGCCATCTTGCCATCTTGCCTCTTCCCCCGATTGAATTTTTTGATTAACTGTTACCGCTGTCTTCAACGGGTCGATAAATTCTGGATAAAGCAACGCCGGGTCGAAATTGACTGCTTCTGTATCTTCGGACTCGTGTGCTTTCTTGTAGGTGAGTTCCTCTGAAGATAGCTCTGCTGTGGGGTATACAATATCTTCGACGAATGAAAATTCATCCTCTTCCAGAATACATCGAATCCAATCGCCCCAACAGTTGGCTTTTGTGATTGCTTCGTTCCTCGCAACCTTAGGTTGACTGTCTCCGACAATCTTCTGGCAGATTATCAGATGCTTCTCGGCGCGGGTGAAAGCGACGTAGAGCAACCGCTTTTGTTCGGCTATTGTTTTCTTACGGTTTTCCGCCCTAAGAATTTGCCGGGTTGCTGTGTCTGCCTCATCACCATCCAGCTTCGTTATTCTAAGTCCGACTTCCGTTTGCCCATTAATCTTTCCAATCAGCATGCCCTCGTCATATCTGAAATATGCGTCAGTGTCTGGCACAATCACCATCGGAAATTGCAAGCCCTTTGCTTGATGCACTGTCATCAGTTGCACGCCGCCGCCTTCGGGCAAATCCGCCTCACCTTCTTCCTCTTCGGCTTCTATTTGGTCTTGCAAATATTCAGTGAAATCAGTGAGGGTATAGAACCCTTGTGATTCAAATTTGCGCGCCAGGTCGATGAGCTTTTCCACATTGGAGACAGTCTGCACACCGTCGCTACCGCGCGCATACGTCATCATTGCGCCGGTGTCGCGTACAATCCGCACAATTAACTCGGAAATTGAGATATGATTTTTGAGACGAGACCACTCCTCGAACAATGCTCGCGCTTTTTGCAAAGCCTGCGCGTCCCGTTCTGAGAAATCATTCAAGGGGCAAGATGGCGAGATAGCAGAGGAAGTCGGAAGTCGGAAGTCGGAAGTCGGAAGTCGGAAGTCGGAAGTCGGAAGTCGGAAGTCGGAAGTCGGAAGTCGGAAGTCGGAAGTCGGAAGTAAAGGAATTATTCCTTCTTCCTTCCACCTTCCACCTTCCGCCTTCCACCTTCCGGTTGCCCCCTTGCCCTCTTGCCCTCTTAGTTGAAACAATGCGTTGTCGGAACATCCAATCAGCGGCGAGCGCAGAACGCCAATCAGCGCAATATCCTGCCGTGGGTCGGTGAGAACTCGCAACACGTTGGCAATATCAAGAATTTCCTGCTGTTCGTAAAATCCACGTCCCTTCGCAACCACGTAGGGCACGCCATAGGTACGTAACGCTTCTTCATAAAGTTTCTGCTTGGTCCGCCGGCGAAACAGTATACCGACCGCTTTGTCGCGCCGATGTAATTTCTCTCCCAAATCTCTGTATTTCTCCGCCATCTCACCATCCATGATAGCGCGCAGCCGCGCCGCAATCATCATCGCCTCCTTCAAGTCATCCGCAATACCCTCTTCTTCGTCCAGGTCACTCCCGTGCCCGCGTTTCGGCAAAGATGTTATAAATCGCTCTACTGTTCCTTGTTCAGGCAATTCGACGGGCTCTTCTGGAAAGACAAGGGCGTCTCCCTGCTTATAGCAAAGGTCTTGCGGTTCAGCTTCGTATCGTTCAGTTTTCGTCAACAGATATCTGAAAAAGCGATTGAAAAAATACAGTAGGTTGGGGCGAGAACGGAAATTGACATCAAAGCCGATAATGCCCTTTGTATGGAGTGCGTCATCGGATTTTGGATTGCGGATTTCGGAATTATTCCCCCTTAATAAAGGGGGCCAGGGGGTTGTTAATTCCGAATTCCGAATTCCGAATTCCAAATTCCGAAGGTTGCACGCTAATAACTCCTCCTTTGCCATATCGCAGACTTCGACATCTCCACCACGAAAGCTGTAAATCGACTGTTTCTCATCACCAACGATGAGTAATTTATCCGTCGTGAGTTGGTCCGTATTTGGCTTCATGGCTAACAGTTTGACCAGATTCCACTGGAATTGATTCGTGTCCTGGAACTCATCGACCAAAATGTAGCGAATTTGGTTTTGAAGCGTTTGCAGGATAGTTGGATTTTCAAGCAACCGCGCCGCATACAATTCTAAATCGGAAAAATCTAAAACTCCACTATTTCGTTTGGCTTCCTGGTAGTTTTGAATAGTTTTCTCCGCAAGGCGTGCTAAGCCTTTCAGAACTTTGATAGAACTTTCATCGACTTCTGGGTCAAAATTAATCTGAAGTTGGTCGCGATACGGCAACAGGCTATTACCCAACTCCTCAAAGTCATTTCGCAGAATGCCAATAGTTTCCTTGCCCCAGACTGTTTGAGAACCCAACCGCCCGACTCCTCGAACATTGCCCTGCGAATCGAACAATTCTTCGACCAATTCCGAAATCCCTCCTTTATTTCCCACCTTTATTAAAGGGGGGACAGGGGGGATTTCAAAGAGGGGTGAGGGAGGATTTCCCTCAAACGCATCTAAAACCATTTGCCGTTTAGTATAAGCATTATCTTTTTCCGCTAACTTTTGGGGAACGTACCCTTTTAATCTCGCTAAAATATTCCGGATTTGGGGCATCTCCTTGAGCTTGTTCAACACATTCTGCGAATAGGAAGAAGCAAGCTGTTCCTGTCGCCGTAGAATTTCTGTTTCCGTCAAAGTATTCACCATTTCAATCCACGAAGGAGGGCAAAAAGGCAAGAGGGCAAGAGGGTCGCTCTCTTGCTCCCTTGCGCCCTTGTCCCCTTGTCCCCTTGGATTGTAAGAAACACTCGCCCCTATTTCCTGCCGGCGGTTGACAAGTTCCTCCAACATGCTCATAACGATGCCTTTATTCCGATGTCGCAAAACATTGCGCAAAGCGTCATAAAGCTGATGTTCTTTGTTTGTCGCGATACTATCAAGCAAAGTCTCTATGCTTTCTCTGAGCAATTTTCGCTGTTCATATCCCTCTAAAATTCCGAAATCTGGGTCAAGCCCTTCAATTTCCTGTGGAAACCGGCGGATAATCGCTGCACAGAAAGAATGAATAGTAGAGATATAGTTCTTCAGAAATTGCTCGCGCATACGTTCAAACTTAGCGCGTTCATCTCCTTGCGCCATATTCATTTTCTCCAAAATAGCACGATACACGCGATGCTTGATTTCACCCGCCGCTTTATCAGTGTAAGTAATCGCTAACACCTGATTGATATGATTGACTTGACTGAGAATTTTGATAATCCGTTGGATCAAAACTTCCGTCTTGCCCGTCCCCGCGCCGGCGGTGACCACAATGTGTTGAGATAAACTCAAAGCTGCTTGTTGAGCAGGAGTGAGTTGGATTTGGTTCATTTTCGTCCTCCATTTGCAATGATAGTCTATCATATCTTATTATATTAGTCAATAAAAATTTAGAATCATACGAAGTGAACTGGCTTGAAACAGCCCAATCTGCAAATTTTGCACTGGTTTTGTGATATGATGTGCAAATATTGCGTATGAGAAGCGTAATACGATAACGAGAGAAAAAGCCCAAAGGCAAGAAAATCTCTTTTCACGCATCATGTTTCACGCATCACGTTTCACGTTTCAGGAATCGGTTGGCATGTTTCTTGCCTAATAAGTATCTCAGAAACTTAAAATTATCACCCCGTTAGAGACCCCAAATGGCACTGTGGAAGTTCCCTCCACTTCCGCTTGGCGGAAACCCGATACGCGGGAAAGGTGTGGAGAGGGAACAGCGGACCCCGTTAGAAGCCTTGTCTCTAAGGGAGGCACAAGGAGTGTTCGCTTTGCTCACCGACGGCTTCGCCTTACAGTTTTTTATGATACCGAAATTCAGGAACAGCGCAAGAAAATTGAGAGAAAACCGCAACAATAAAATGATAAGCGGCGTTATATTGGCGGGCAAGAGAACGGTACATAATCAACTGTTAGAGTTTGCTGGCGACGTGAACAATGAGGCATTACAGTAAAAATAATCAACTCTGAAAGTCCTTTATCAGGAGTGGAAAAATGATAGCTAATACAATTTGGACTTGCTTTTTACTTGAAAAGGTGGTATTATGATTAAACCGTTAAATGAACTATAAAGTTGGCGGTTCATGAGGTAACCGTTGAGCGTAGCGGATAGATTATTCAGACCGTGCTGATAAAACCTCGGAGCTTCGTGGTGTGACACTTCCGTTCTCCGTGCTGGAAATGTTAGCGGAAGACTGTAGAAAAATGTGTGCTATAACTAAACCTGTGAGAAGCCGCATCAGATAAGGATCAACCTCCTCTTCCATCGAATTCGTCTTAGATTCGAGAGGAGAGATCCAATGCAAAAACGAAAAACGACCCGAAAGTGGCGGGAAATCGTCCGTCGTCGTCAAGATCTCAAGGCGGCCCAGCAACGGAAACCGCAATTCCGCCGAAGGGATAGACGACGGCAGGCGTTTGCAACCATGAAATGGCGCCTCAAAACTGTCCGGGATTACCGTGCCCGACGCACCACTTGCAAGGAACAGGTCGCCGCTAAACAGGCTGCCTCCCGATTCGGGGTCAGTGTTCCAACCATTCGACGCTGGGAGAAGAATTACCGCGATAATGGCAAACGCGGGTTACTTGACAAAGTCAGCGACAAAGGCGGACGGAAGCCGATTCTTTCGTTTGAGCTTGTCTCGTTTATCGTTCTGTTACGAACGCGCTTTGGTTGGGGAGCTATCCGAATCGCTGCCGAACTGGCGAATAAAGGAATTGCGCAAATTTCTCATCAGACCGTTCACCGAATATTTGGCAAGTATCATCTACCGACCCAAACTTATCATCCTAAGGGCAAGTCCAACGGTATTCGCTCTCGACGCTATCGGAGACGAGCACCCAATGAGCTATGGCACGTCGATTTTGCCGGACCTTTTCCGATAGCGGACCAAAAAGTGTACCTGCTGGTGGTGGTAGACGATTACTCCCGTTTCGCACTTGCCAGCGAAGCGATTGAGTCACGGGAAACCGCAGAGGTTCAAGCTATCTTGGAACGATTGTTTGAGCAATATGGTACGCCACGGGAGATGCTGACAGATAACGGCACCACTTTCGCATCGGTATGGACGACGGGGACGCATCAGTTCGATGAATTCTGTGACGCGCATGATGTGATACACAAATTGGCGGCCCCCTCTTATCCCGAATCCAACGGACAAGCGGAGGCTCTTATCAAGACTATCAAACGGGAATGTCTTATCCATCTCGCTTTCTCCGCCGCCTTATTGTTAATGTTGCGACAGACATTGCAACAGTTCAGAGAAGACTACAATTTTCACCGACGCCACCGCAGCCTTGGCTACGATGTTCCTTCGGGAAGTTACTGTACTGTCCGCCTGACTCCCACGTTGCGCGCCATCCCTCAATTGGAAGCGATGACTCTACCCCACAGTCCGGCACCTGAGGAGGCGCCGCAGATGAATCAGGAGTTCATTCATCGACAGACGGCTCTTGTTCCCATGTAGACCATCTTCTCACGGGTTTAGTGATAATACACCAATCTATTCATCCTCTGTTTAGTCATGGGTTTCTCAGCTCATGCTACAGATGTCTGTGGTCTAATTGTTGAGGACACTATCTGGACAAAGACAGGTAGTCCGTATATCGTGACCTGTAATGTTACGGTGCTTGCAAGTATTACTCTAAACATCGAACCTGGCGTCGAGGTGAAATTCAATCAAAATATGGCTCTCATCATACATGGAACGCTTATCGCCAGCGGAACGGAAAGCGACAAGATTATTTTCACATCAAACGGTGGTCAAAAACTGGGCTATTGGCACTATATCCTTTTTTCCGACACTAGCGCAGACGCAATTTTTGACCCTGATGGAAACTACATCAGCGGGTGTATTATACAATATGCCATCGTCGAGTACGGAGGAGGCGGAGATTCGGTAATTACTATCGACAAATCTTCTCCTTTCATCGATAAATCTGTCATTACGAACAATGCAGGTAGCGGAATTTACATCAGCGGTGGCTCGCCAGTTATAAGTAGTGTTATAACAAACAATTCTGATAGCGGAATTTATATTAATTCCGGATACCCAACCATTAAGGATAGTACCATCAGTGACAATTACGGTGCTTGGGATGGCGGTGGGATTTATGCTAGTAGTTGTAATAAGGGTGCCATCACCATCCAAAATAGTACCATAAGCGGAAATGAGGCTGATTTTGATGGTGGCGGAATTTCTGCTTCCGCCAGTACCATCATCATCCAAAATAGCACTATAAGCGGGAATGATGCTTGGTTCAAGGGCGGGATTGAGGCTTCTTCCAGTACCATCACTATCGAAGGTAGTACTATAAGCGATAATCATAGTGATGATGCTGTCGGGATTTATGCTTATAGTAGTACTGTCACCATCGAAAATAGTACCATAAGCAATCATGTTGCTCCTACTGGCAGCGGGATTTATGCTGATGCCAGTACCATCATTATCAAAAGTAGTAAAATAATCCAAAACACAGCATCTGATACTTATGGAAGCATACTTTATTTAAAAAATTTAAAGACCGGTTCTGTCATATGGGGACGACGGAAACATTGGCACAGCGACCCAGTATTACATAAAGTATTCAACTACTTTGCCTTTCAACTGGGATACGGCGACGCCATGCGAAGGAGTACCTCCGCCTAAACCCGCAGGAGAACCTGAACCATTCACCGTGATAGATTTACTCCCCTGCACAACTTATTATTTTGCTATGAAAACTGCTGATGAAGTTCCAAACTTGTCGTCATTGTCGAATGTGCCAGAGGGAAAAACAAGCGGTGATACAGGAGCTATCGATGGTTATGTCACAGACGCAGTTACTGGAGAACCCATTGCTAAAGCGATAGTAATAGCTATACAAAAACCAACGAAGGCGACAGACATCACAGACGCAAGTGGCTATTTTGAGATTAAAGATTTACAAGTCGGCATCTGGCAGGTAATTGGTATAAAGAAAGGTTATAAAGCTGGCATAAAAAAAGTTGAAGTCAAAGCCTGTGAAACTACTATCGTAGATTTTAAACTATCACTATCATCGGGAGATGATGAGGATGAATTCACTGACCTATATGCGAATTATCCCAATCCCTTCAACCCGGATACGTGGATACCTTATTCTCTCTCACAGGATGCTGACGTAACAATCCGAATATACAATAGCGCGGGTCAATTAGTGCGAACCTTGGATTTAGGACGGCAAGTCGCAGGTGTTTATATAAACAAAGACAAGGCTGCCTATTGGGATGGTAAAGATGACCTGGGACAGCAAGTAGCAAGCGGAGTCTACTATTACACTTTCCGGGCAGGCAATTTCTGCGCTACACGAAAAATGGTCATTGTGAAATAAAAACCGGGTTTTTCCCAAAAATCTGGTTTCTGAACTGAAGAAATGAGCCCATACGCATCAGTTTTAGCCTACGAATCAATTCGTAGGCTAAGGGGGCCAAAGCCGTCTCAAAGACGACTGAAACCACGAAATTAGTCCACTTGGAGTGGACTTTAGCTTCTTAGCCTTGAACTTGAGTTCAAGGCGTTTGAGAGACGCCAATTGCACGAAAAATTCCTTAAACTGATGCGTATGGGGTGCATTGCCGCCAATGCCCTGTTCATGTGTGATTGACAAACCACTGAATAAGCGCGTCCGCTTCTTTTTCGTTTTTTGCCCAGGTATCGTAAAAAACCAGTTCAGGTTTTAAGGTTCCGTGCAGATGTTTTATCTCTTCCGGCGATGCTGAGATATGCAAGCTCTTGCCTGCCTCCTGAATCCTGACGAGCAGTTCTGTCCATTGCGCTTGGGGTGGGTTTCCAGCGCCGGGAACCCATTGGATTCCATCAAGATTCTCATTAGATAATACCGAATCAAGATGCCTTAACGACCCAATGCCGTCATAGTGGTAGATACTGTGGTCTAAATAGTTCGATTCCTCAGTGAGAGCAGGCAGGATGAATTCGTCGAACATTTTGGGCGATAACATAATGGCAAAATCACACTGGGTCATGGCAAAACGCCCCGGTGAATAGAATGAACACCAGCCAATCGTTCCTCGACCTGCCATATTCCCTGCCTCATAGAGAGCTTCATATATCACCGGATAAAGCGCTCGCACATCTTTCATAGCGCGATGAATCAGTTCGGGATGGTCTATTAAATCCATACAGAGCTCTTGCGGTTCACGGATACTGGCAAGCGCATCCATGTTGCTGTGCAAATCCAGCATTCCAACCAGGAACTTACCCTCCCCGGCTTTTCCTGCAACACGCATGAACTCCAACATTTTCTTCCACCATCGGTTCTCAGGTTCGAGACGAAGTGGTAAAACTTTCTCCCAATCCTCCACAAAGGGTACTGCCCAACTTGTACTATTGTATGAAGCATCCGCGCGTTCCAAATCAGCCCCAAGAAACGCGCCGAATTGGTCGGGCCCAAATGAAGGCTCAATATAAGGAATCGCATCTCCGGCGTAGTAAATATGGGCTGCGTGTGCTTCCCAACGTGCTACTGCTTCTACAAAGTCTCCATCCCAACCGTCCATATAGGGCGGGCCGGGCGGAATATTGTGCCCTTCCTTGGGCGCTGTCACGGCCAGGCAAGGGCGATTAATGATTTCATGATTCCAAAACGCTTCCCAATGAGCGCGAGCTTCTTCAAAATCTGGTTTGTAAAGTAGTTCCATAAATGTCTTTCCTCCTTCGGATTTCGGATTTCGGAACCTCACCCCCTTCTCCCTCCTTATTCCAAAACGCTTCCCAATGAGCGCGAGCTTCTTCAAAATCTGGTTTGTAAAGTAGTTCCATAAATGTCTTTCCTCCTTCGGATTTCGGATTTCGGAACCTCACCCCCTTCTCCCTCCTTCCTCCCCTTTGACGGGGGAGGCTAGGTGGGGGTGGGGTGGAGATGGCGCGCCCCACCCCACCCTCCCCTAGCCCAATTCCTAATCAGGTATTCTCTTAAAATAGTTTTCCCACTTCTCAATCGGCTCAAAGCCCAAAATACGCCTGGCTTTATCCACGCTGTATTTGCCGTGCCCCTCATAACTGAGCATGTTAAATTCCTGAAAATTGCCCGGCACGGATTCAATCTCCAATGCCAGCCGGCAGGCGTACTGTAAATCTTCCCAGACGATAGTGAACGGCGGAAAATCTCTTTTTACAACTTTTTCTGTCGGTCTGGGCCCCAGACCGTTGAAGAGAAAACTGATAGTCTGGATGTCATAGGCCCGGGCGTAGATACGGCAGATTTCCGTGCCAAGCATCTTAGTAAGTCCGTAATAACCGAAACCTGACGCTTGAGGCACGTCAATAATGTCGAAATCGTGGTCGTAGTCACTGCGGACGGCTTGCGGACCAGTGTGGATAATCTTTTTGATGCCCAGTTCAGCGGCGGCTTTCATAACATGCCAGGCTCCCAGGGTACTTACCTGAAAGCTCTGTACCGGATGGTCACGAACCACGGTGAAATTCATAATGGCGTCCATGCCACGCGCCGCTTCTTTTACCTGCTGGTAGGAAGCCACATTGACGGTGAGAATCGGTTTGCCATCTGGATGGGGCTTGATGTCAGCAAGGCGGAGATGATAATACGGCTCAAGCCCCGGCAGCAGATGTGGGGCGATATTGCCTGAAGCGCCTAACAGTAAAACGTTCTTTTTCATTTTTCACCTCTATTTGATGCGTCGTTGTTTCCCGAATTCTGGCGAATTCGGCTACATTCTGGCGAATTCGGCTACCCGTCGTTGCGAAAATTATGACTGGGTTTATAGCCTATGCTTGCAGCCTGGTCGATGAGGTATTTTGGATTAGCAAAGTCCGCACAGATGTGATAAATCGCCCAGCGCCGGGCCCAGTTGATTGCGGCGCTATCTTCGCGTCTGAGGGCGCATCGGAAAGCCATGGCCGCATCCCGGAGGTCTAACCACATAGGGTCAGGCTGTTGGGTTACTACCTCTTCTTCCATAACTAACTTGCCCAGACGTAGTGCTGTAACCGTAACTGTATATTCTCTGGCAAATTCTCTACAGGTAAGTTCCCCTAAGTAGCGAGTCATCTGATGGATTTCGGGCGTGGGCAGAGGTTTCCAGAGCTCACTGATGTAAACATTATCGGGGTAGGCGCTGAAAATTTCCAGCGTACTGCCGTAGATAAACCGCTTGACGCCAGCTTCGGCGGCAGTTTTGAGGAGCACGTGGGTGCCGCGTGTAGCTAAATAAAGGAGGAACTGCTCTTTTTCCAGTTCATCTTCTGGCAGATGTTGAGGTGGCTCGCCGGTGTGAATCAGGACATCTATGTTACGAATGGCTTTCCAGACCGTATCTGAGTCGAGGATACTGCCCTGGACTAACTCGGCGCGCACATCGTCAAATACATTATCCAGGAGGCGAAGTTGGTGGTCTTTTTCCAGTTCAGCCACAATGGCCTTGCCCAGAGGACTAGCAGCACCAGTAATCAAAATATTCATAAAATCTCCTTCACTATTACTCTGTTACATTTGAATTAGCGGGTTTGTAGTAACGACTTCAGTCGTTTATCAGAAAAAAAGCGACTGAAGTCGCTACTACAGACAACTTGAATTAGCGGGTTTGTAGTAACGACTTCAGTCGTTTGTCAGAAAAAAGCGACTGAAGTCGCTACTACAGACAACAGACAATTTGAAACCTCTATTTCGATTCGCTTTCTGTATTTGCCAACCAGCGGTACATCTCGCGGTAGGTACATATCATTATATCAGGCTTCTGGCGGCAATATGCCAATATCTCTTTAACGTATCTTGCTTCTGGGTCATGCTTGAAACTGGTGCTCGGATGTACCGTCAGGCAAAGGAACAAATTACGGTTATAGGCTAAATCAATGCACTGCTTTAAATAGGCAATCCAGTCCTCAATAGGTCTGGGACTTCCACCCATATCGACATCAAAAAAAGACCTGTCCTGATGGCCGCTGAACGGCATTTCAAGAAGTGATGTTTCATAATAAAACGGTTGATGGTCAGAGATACTATTCACCCATTCCTGACTGAGAATCGGGATTTGCCTGCAGAAGGGTCCACAGGGAAATTCGGAGCTGACCCACTTGATACCGGCGGCAAGAATTGTTCGTTGGACGTCTTCCCTGCCCCTCAGGCCTTGGGAATAACCACCTGGCCCTCGGAGTCCCAGATTAACTGTGCCAAGCTTTTCCTCAAGCAGCCTTTTGGTTTTCTTCAGTTGCTCTTCGATCGAATTTAATGGCTCACTTAGCAGGCTATTGTGGTAATACATGTGGCTATCGACAGCGTGTCCTCTATTTACAATATCAACCCAGAGGTGGGCCGGGTCTTCCAGGGTATTTCCCTGAAGGAAAAACTGTAGTTTAGCATCGAAGTCTTCTGCTGTTTTGGTAAGAAGCTGGATATAGCTTATAACATCTTCGTTTAAGTGGCCGTGGCAGTAATCGGTAACACTCTTTGGGTTCGGTTTTGAAAGCCATCCGAGATTCCTGTCATAGAGGTAGGCCAGGTCTCCTGGCATGTCAACATCGTACCCAAAGGCGACTGCGCAACCGCCGTCTTTTTTAGGATTGTAATTTAAAATTTCTGATGGATTGTTCATGTACCACTCTCCTGTTTTAGGGATGTACGGGGTTTTCCAGAGTTTTTTCAAAAAACTTGGTTCCTGTGTAATAAATTATCGTAAACTGCCTGTGTCAGTTGAACATTTCGGGCCTGGCTAAATTGTTCTTCAGCGCGTTTTCTGCCCGCTTGTCCCATTTGGCGTCTCATATTCGGGTCATCCAGCAAGCGCAAGATAGCTTCCGCCATGGCGTGGATATCACTGTGAGGAACTAATATTCCCGTTACACCATCTGCTATCACTTCCGACGCGCTGGCGATATTCGTAGCTACGACGGGAATACCAGCGGCCATAGCTTCAATCATCACGGTTCCTGCGGACGCAGAGACGAGAATATCCAACGATGCCATAACCTCTGGCATATCCGTCCGAAAGCCAGTAAAGACGATATATTGTGCGATATCATGCTCATGGATAAAATGTTGTATCTCTTCTAAGTAGGCGCCTTGCCCCAGTTCGGCATGAGATGCGCCAATGAGGAAAAAAGTTACATCCTGTCTTACCTTCAACACTTCAACTGATGCTTGAAGAAATTCACTCTGTCCTTTAAACGGTTCTATCCTACCAACTATTCCCACCAGCAAATCGCTTAGCGGCTCAAAATCCCTCCGCAGAACATTCACTTTCGGAATATCTAAGGTAAATTCGGATAAATCCACGCCATTGTAGATGGTGTGGATTTTCTCTATGGGGATGCCTGCCTGTACAAGCGGTTGCTTAAGTTGATTCGAGATAGAAATGATTCTATCAATTTTATTAAATAAATACTTATGCGCTCGCTTAGCATCAAGGAGATTGCGCACATGTGAGACAGTGCGAACCCCTGTCCGTTGGCTCACTTTCCATACGTAGTAATTCATCCAGAGGTCTGAGGTATGAATAATTCGGATATCATTACTCTCAACGAGACGAATAAGACGTTTAACAGCAGACCGGCGGAAAGGAATGGTTCTTACCTTCCGCCATGCGGGTAGAGACAGAACGTAAGTGGGAATTTCTTCCGAACGTAGTTTTTCTACAAATACGCCATCATCAGGACAGACAACGATGGGACGATATCTACTCGCGTCTAAGTTCCTGACTAAGTGGTAAAGCTGGCTTTCGCCGCCGCCTATTAGCGAACCGCTATGGCTTATGTAGAGTATATTTGCCATGTTTACTCCACAAATTTCGTAAACCAATTTCTAATTGAGAACCAATCTTCACATATTACGCATCATGAAAAAGCCGAAATGAGTATTATGATTTTATGTTACTACTTTTCCGCGCCTTTGTCAAATGAAAAATGTCCAAACTTTTCTTTTAAAAAGAAAAGTTCCATCATAAGAAACACTGAGGAATGTAAAAAGATTTCATTGATTGCTGGATTAAAAATTGCTATATTATTTCTCCGAAGGCGGTTTTAGCCGTCGCTAAATAGAGTAATCATCATTTTATGAAGATATCATCAGGAGGGAAAAATGGTAGTCAGAAATTGGCTAAATTGTTCTTCGGGTTTCTCGCATGGAAACATCATTGAGAGAACAATGTTAACGAAAGAAGACCCTCAAACTTCTGGCAAGGAAGGGGCTGTCTTGAGACATATCGAGAGTTTTTCCAGAGCATATCTTGAACCGCTCGTTGCATCTGTTCCAACGTCTCATAAGGAAATTCAAGAAGTTTTCTACATTGTCAACGGTAAGGGAACAGTAGCAGTTGGCGACATAAAAAAAGGTGTTTGCCAAGGAGATGGCATTTTGGTTCCTCCGGGATTAACTCACTCTTTTGTGAATGAACAGGAGGATGAGCTATTAGAAATGCTCATTCTGGTTGAGAAAGTGCCTGAAGGGGCAGAGGTAAGGAAGGAAGCACTCATTCGCAACTACCGTGAACGTCCGCTTGGCCAGGGCCACTGGACCCACCTTGTTCATCCGTTGTTCGGCAGGGACGATGGGCTAACGGTGTTGCACAATGTTTTGATAGTACGCATTGAAGCTATGCAGACACCTGACCAACATGGACACGGTGCGAATACCGATGAAATCTGGTATATGCTGAAGGGAAGCGGGGTTCATGTTATGGGACGAGATGTCTGCGTGCAAAAACCCGGCGACGTCGTCGCATGCTATCCATCCACAGCAGTGCATTCGCTCATCAACCATACTGAAGAACCACTACAGATTTTCTATTTTGCTCATTATGAGTAACGATTTGGAAGGATTGGAGGCTGGAAGGAAAGGCAAAAAGGAAAGTTATTATTCCCTTCCTTCCTTTTCATCCTTTCCTTCTCTTGATTCTCAAGGTGTCACTCCGCTCATTTCGCGGAATATGAGATTTAATATGATGTTTTTAGCGCGCCCCAGGATGTTGCCAGTTTACCACGGAGGTCTACGCTTACTCCTGTACTGGTAAAAGAAATTCTATTTCCAGCGGCGTCTATCTGATTGAAATCATCGGCATTGATGTGTCCCCATCCACCGGGGTTCTCATCAATAATTTTGATTTGAGCCATTTGCCCTTTAAGGTCTGAGACACTCCATTCCTCGCGGGACATAGTTTCCGTGTTTTTGCCGGTCGATTCCCGCACAGTTTTACCGTTGACCAACAGGACAACAGCAGTTGCGCCTGATGCGTCGCTGGTAGGATGGGTGCCGCCGCCGAGGAGAAAGTTAATCTTTTCGCCGACGATTTTAAATTCTGCGGAAGTCAGTGTGCCTTTCGGACCATCCCCTTGTATATCACCGGCTTTCTGTCCGGACTTTCCTTGATATTTTTCATAACCACCTATCCACCAATCTCCTTGATGCTGGGAAGCCTGTCCGCGGTTGCGAGCGGTTGGGTTGTCGCCTTTTGTAGGCTGGAAGTCGAAGGCGTCTCCCGTTTTTGTCCAGCCCGTCAAGTCGCCGGTTTCAAAATCCGCCGTGAAATTGTCGGCGAAAATGGTATTGATAAACCCCAAGCTCCAAGCCAAAATTACGATGATAGAGACAGATAAACGCATTTTATTGTCTCTTTTGTTTAAAGGTTTCATAATTTCCTCCTATGAATTTTTTAGCGAAGTACTACGGAAATATTATAACACATTCCTTGTTATCAGTCAAAAAAATTTCATTTGAGCATGGATATTGATATCCATGAGAACTGATACCATACATCCTTAAGTTGATACGTATGGGCAAAGAATTATTAGCCCTCTTGCCGTCTTGCCCTCTTGCCTCCTTACTATCTGGCCAGACACCAGCATACGGTTGTAAATAGTAAATTTAATAATCAACATTACCTAACCTCTTGCCACCTTGCCATTTTTCCACCTGCCGAAATCAAAATTCTATGGTCGGGAAATCTGATATTCTTTGAGCTTATGCTGAAGGGTACGACGGCTAATCCCCAGAATTTTCGCTGATTTAGTTACATTATAATTGGTATATTGTAGGGTTTTGGAAATCAATTTTATTTCCATTTCCTTGAGTGTCATTCCCACAGCAAGGTCAGGAGGTTCAAATTTTTCTTTCTGTCTGAGTATCTCAGGAAGATGTTCAGGAAGGATGACATCGCTGTTTGTCATCAAAACGGCCAATTGAATAACATTCTCCAGTTCTCTGATATTGCCCGGCCAAGAATATTTCAATAACAGTTCTAACGTTTCCTCCGCAATCGTTGGAATTGGCTTGTTACTATCTTTTTCGCTATATTTTTCGACAAAATGCGCTGCCAACAATGGAATATCTTCTAATCTTTCCCGCAGAGGAGGTATCGTAATTGAGACGACGTTAATGCGATAATATAAATCCTTCCGAAATTGTCCTTCGTCAACTAACTGTTGTAAGTCTTTGTTAGTTGCGGTAATGATGCGTACGTCTGTTTTCAGCGTTTCCTTACCGCCGACCCGCTCAAACTGCCGCTCCTGTATAACCCGTAGAAGTTTGGTTTGCAATGTATGGTTCATATTCCCAATCTCATCAAGGAAGATGGTGCCATGGTTAGCCAATTCAAACCTGCCTGGTTTCATGGAGAATGCACCGGTAAAAGCTCCCCGTTCATGACCAAATAGTTCACTTTCCAATAAATTTTCAGAAAGGGTAGAACAATCGATTTCCACCCACGGGCCATTCTTCCGATTGCTAGTTTGGTGGATAAAATGAGCAATCATACTTTTGCCAGTACCGGTCTCACCGTAAATTAGAATCGAGGTATCTTTTTTCGCCACTTTCGCTAACACTGCGCCAATCTCGACAAACTTTTTGCTTCGTCCAACCATTAGCCGCGCGCCGTCGGAATCCAGTTCATGTTGCAGCGCCAATTTTTGATTCATCTGAATGAGAAAGGCTTTGCCTAACTCTTCCTGTGAGATCTCGACGCCGTCCTGGTTACGAATTTTTTCAAACATTTCGCTCGCTCGATCTAGCTCTTCGGTTGCCTCTTCCCAACGCTTCTGTTGAGAGTATATCAACCCCAAGACATGATGAGACTGGGCCTGGATTTCTGGAATTTCGACCGCTTTTAAGACTTCCAAGGTGCGGTCGTAATATTCATAAGCGGCGTTTAAATTCCCATCGCCGCAGTGTGCCTCCGCTAAATTAATATATATCGAAGCAACCACGCGTATATCACCGATGCGTTCAGCTATTTGTAAGCCTTGTTGATAAGCGCCGATAGCTCGTTTAAACTGTTTCTGCCATGCATATACTGCTCCTAGATTTAAGTACGATTGAGCGACTCTACTCAGATTACCCACCTGCTCGGCAAATTCTACGCCTTTTTGACAGAATTCAACGGCCCTGGCGAAATCCTCTTGACGCGAGTACAACATTCCCAAATTACTGTATAAAGGTGCAAGTCCCGCCACATCGCCAACCTGCTCTTTCAGCTTGAGGCTATTCTGGTAATACTCAATCGCTTTGTTCAAATCGCCTCTTTTCTTAAAAAGCGCGCCGAGATTATTATATACCTTCGCTTGAGTAAAAATATCACCTATTCTCTCTCCTAACAAAAGGCTCTTCTCGTAATATTTCACCGCATCGTTCAATTTACCCTGGATATAATACACATTTCCCAAATTCTTACACACTAATTCTAACGTATCATCGTCAGGCATATCAGAGAGTATTTCTAACGCTTGATTAAATTGCTGCTCCGCCTCTGGGTATTCGGATTTGTGGAAATGAATTACGCCGATGTCATTATAGATTCGGGCATGCTCTGTCGAGGGAACATCAGAAAGCAGATTCAATCCCATTTTTAGAGAGCTTAAAGCGCGTTCATAATCTGATTGCTTTTCATAAACTTCGCTGAGCTTACGATAAGACACCGCTTGCTCCTCTTTTGATTGAGCCGTTTGTAAAGCAACCATATAATGATTAACTGCTAACTCATACTTCGCTAATTGCACTGCTACATCTCCCACTGCTTCCTCAATTTTTGACAACCCCCTCCCCCCTTTGGTAAGGGGGACATGCTGTCTGTACTCATCAGGAAGTTCCTCAAAAAGTTCTAAGGCTTTCGTATAAAGCTCAAAAGCTTTTTCATTTCGATATACCTGATGGGATTTTTGGGCAGCTTTCAGCAAACATTCAAAAGCCTGCGGTTTTTGGTCTGTGCTCAGATAATGTGATGCCGCGGCTTCATAAAGCTCGCACATTTCCCCCAAGTCTGTGCACAAAGCCGATAACCGAATTTCCTGCTCCGCTTCAGGAAGATTGGATTCCAAAATTGAAATCACATTTGAGATACTGATGGAATTAATTTGATTAGCCATGAACTATTACTTATTCCTCTTATTTCTTATGATGGAACTTTTCTTCCAACTTTTTCTTTCCACCCTTTTCTTTTCTTTTAGAAAAAGTTGACAAAAAGAAATAATTGGAGGATAAAAACTTTTCTTTCTGAAAGAAAAGTTTGGTTACTCCTCAATGTCGGGCAAAACCTAGAAGCGAAAATTCTACGCACCACTGCGCAAATTTTTCGCAGCTTTTAAACTGTCCAAACGATGATTTAGTTTACAGCAATTCAACTGAAGGAATTCTATCGCACGGTGCGTAAAAGTTGCACGCCATGAACAGTAAATTTTGGTGGGCGATGCCACCCTACTACAGGGTTGTAGCGCTTCAGCCCGCTGTAGGTAGGTAATTCGTACCATAATGTTATGGTATGAATTATACTAAACGCGATTGGGTGTGGTGAATTTGGTCATCAAGTTGTTAGCTGTGAGGACTGGTTTACTATCGTAAAGTGGTTTACGAAGTAAACAACTGAACGTAGTGAACACAGTTGTCAAGGAAAGCAGGTGGGTAAGTGGGTATGTGAGTAACCAAACTTCTCTTCCAACTTTTTCTTTAAGAAAGAAAAAGTTAGAAGAAAAGTTCCATCATAAGAAATAAGAGGAATAAGTAGTCTTTCTTCACTCACCTACTCACTTTGGATACACTATGTCAACAAATTCATCAATCTGACTTGCATCAGTATATTTACTTGCATTTATGATACAGGGATTTTCCTAAGTAAATAAGGAAAATCTGTTTTTGGGTACACTCTGAACCATATTGGTATTCGCGATGGCCGCGGGTATTCGTTGGCCAGAACGACCAAGCAGGATTATTTCTGCCCTTTTTCAGATATTTGGCACGATAGTTGCTAAAGTAAATGCTGAAGCGAACTAAAGCTGAATTTACCATCGGCATGGAATCTGACGTTTTTGGGTCTCCCAATATGGTTATTGTCTATAAGTAGTCGGACAAATGGAATAAAGTAAACGATGGAAAATACTTTGGTTAAAGTGAAACTAAATTTTAGGTAGGTGTGATTCATATGAACAATTGCGAAAATATACTATCCACAGATGAATTTGTCGGAATATCATCTCTTGACTATTCCACGTTGGATTTAGAAGAAACATCTGATACTCCTCCCAATAGTTCATCCGCTTTGGAAGCTTATCTCAAAAGGGTAGGACAAGTGCCATTGCTCAAACCCCAGGAGGAAAAAAAGCTTTTTGAAACACTACAGATTCAGAAAACTGTGCTTGAAAAAATTTTATCTCAACTACAAGATTCAAATCTTTTGAATGTAGAACAGGAAGAGCGATTAAAACAGGTATTTTGTTTTAAACGGCGGCGACAACGAACAAAAGATGGTCAAATGAAATTCTCGCCGGAAAGCTTAGGAAGATTGCAAGACCTAATAGTTTATTGGAAAGCAAATGCCACAATAGTAGTTCCAACTAAACAGGATAAGTATTTTCCTGAGCCAAAGCCGAAATCTACGACTACAAAGGCGACTACAGACCGTGGAGAAAATTACCAATACCTAAGTACACTTTCTCCGCAGGAAGAATTTGAAGCAATTCTTACTAAACTTCAGGCGACTGTCGAATGCATTCAAGATGTTCAACAACATTTAGTGGCAGCAAACCTTCTCCTCGTAGCAAGTATCGCTAAACAGTTTGCCTTCCGTGAATTTCCTCTTTCATTCCTTGACTTGATACAGGAAGGTAACATGGGATTGATGACGGCCATCCATAAATTCCGCGTAGAGACGGGAAATCGGTTTAGTACGTATGCGACCTGGTGGATTAGTCAAGCAATGAGGCGCGCGCTGGAAGAACAGGGGCAGTTAATACGTTTGCCTTCTTATGTCATCGAAGTCCGCGAGCGTGCGGCAAAAGTCTCCGAAGATTTAACCAAACGTTTAGGCAGAGAACCGAGTATGAATGAATTAGCCGAAGCCATTGATATTACCAGGTCAAGACTTTGTAATATTCTCCAGGCCCCAAAGGACTTCTTGTCATTGGATGCACCCATAGGAGAATCAGACGATAATATAACTGTCGCGGATTTAATCAATGACAAGAAGACAATTTCTCCAGAAGAGGAAATATTGTCTCAAGCGCGGCAGGAGGCTCTAGAAAAAATTCTTTCGACTTTGAGTCCACAGCAAGCACAGGTTATCAAATTACGCTATGGTTTGTTTGATGGCGAAGACCATACTCTGGCTCAAATTGGTAGACAATTGAAAATCAGCCGCGAGCGCGCCCGCCAGGTTGAGGAAGAAGCGCTGAACAAATTGCGACATCCTATCCGCCAGCATTACTGGAATGAACTACTTGAGTAAAGTGATGAGTGATGAGTGATGAGTAATTTTTTATCACTTATCACTCATCACTCATCACGTTTCACTTATCACTTATCATGCTTCGGTGTATCTCGAACAAATAGACGCGCTCTCTTCCCCCGAGCACATGACTACGGCGCGTCTTTTGCCATTGAGAAACTACTTCCAACCGGTTCTGTTTGATTAGTTCGTTGAGTTTATCAAGAGAGCCTTCGCCTGTCGATTGCGAAATGTCGGAGTATATCAACAGCAGTCTTCCACGCGGCGAAAGATAGTCATTTACTTGAGAAAGGAAGCGCGTAATGATTTGTTGTTCCTTGTCATAAATAGCCTCATCATAAAGCGTTTTCGGTTCACCGAGAATCCAGGGCGGATTGAATATGATTATATCGAATACTTCCCCTTTAACGCTATCGAATAAATCCGCCGGCCCTCGGACTTCCGTAGTTTGTTGAAGCCCAAGACGTTGGACATTCAGCCTGGCATTTTCAACCGCGTTTGGGCTTATGTCCGTTAGAATGACTTTGGCAGCGCCGCGCTTTGCCGCGATCATACCAAGAATGCCTGTTCCTGTTCCCATATCAAGCACCTGAACCGCCGCTCCATCAATGATTAAATGTTCAGCCAAAAGGTCTACCACGCTTTGGTCATAAGGCACATATACATGAGGCAAAACAGTTATGGAATCGCCAATGGCTGGCATAAATATACCCTCATGCTGTCGTCTCATATCGGTCAGGATTCTGAAAAATCTTCGGAGCGGCATTAAGAATGGCTCGCGGTATGGGTCAAATTCAGTTACGTTGAGCCAGTCTATCAGTCCGTCGCAATCTGGACAGCCTACTACCCCAATCAGATTATCACCCTTCACTGCTACCATAAGCCTTGCGATATTGTTGCGTTTTTGCTCTTCACGAGCCCGAGAACGTTGGTACCGGTTCAAGTCGGTTAGTTCTGCTTGATTCAGCGCGAGAATACTATCGTGCCTATGCACGAAACGCATAATACCATCGAGATATTCGAATTTGCCGACGAGAACTACTATCTGCCCTTGCGCGAGAGCATTCAGAATTTCACTGGGGCGCGACTGTTCAGCGCATCTCACTGTGAGTTCAAATTCTTCGGTGAAAAGATGTCTGAATTCCCGCGGAACAGCAAGCATGCCTAATTCTGGAATGGGTATTTTCATATTATTTCGTTCCTTCGTTTCGGGTTTTGAATTTTTCAGCGGTGTTCGTAAAACTTGAAACATGAAACATGATGATGTATTCACGTTTCACGTATACGGGCAGTTTGGTATAATGATTATGTGAGAAATCTCTCATCAAACGCTTGGCGTGGATTGGCAATTTTCTGCTTGACATATACTTCCGCGGAAGTTAGAATATAAACTATACTTTACTTTTTTCTTCTTAATTTCTTTTGATCAAACTTTTCTTTTACAAAGAAAAGTTTGCTTACTTCTTACCGAGGTTATGAAATTGTCTATGTCAGCGGGTAACGTAATTCGCGTACGACATTATACGCGCAACAGTAGCGCGGAAAGAATCCTTAGAGAGGGTATAATCAATGCATGCGACCAAAATAAAGTTTTTGTTGAAAAAACTATACGTAACCCTCTTTCACCAAAAGATGCTGAGAGAAAATATGGTTTAGCTCGAGGCAAAGCGAGAGCATACATCGAATTTGACGTTACAGTTGATGAACTCAGATACCAGTTAAACTATCACATACCATCCGGTGGAGAATTCTATCTTATCGGAGATATTGATTTAACAGGACGAAATCCGAAATGCTTCATTAGATAAAATACCCCAAAATAAAGGAGAAATGTGTTATATAATGGATAATAATAAATCACCTACAATTAATGTAAAGGAAGAAGACCTAATTTTAGCCTGGTCAGTTTTAGAAAATATAACTGTCTCGTTGTCACAAATAGGTGGCACTTATGGACACGGCATGGATGCGTCAGGAAACTGGATAGATAAGGATGCCTACATCTCCATGTTGATTAACCTACATAACTACTTTTCCAAGGAATTCTGCGAGCAGATTGGTGAAGCGCGAATAAGATTAGGGGAATACATCTCCGACGAAGAAGCAGAAGAACTAAGTCAACATAAAATTCCCTACTGGAATTACAAGGGCGTTAAAAGAGCGTTGGGAGATTAAGTAATTGGGCGGCTGACTCATACCCTTAACGCCACGACTATCAACCGTCGAGCTTTTTCTTCAGCAGGTTTTCTATCTGCGAAGTCCCCGAAGCACTGTATATTTTGAAAGCCAGTTTCATCAAGCATTCTCCGCAATTCGTTGAAATTCAGCATGCGCAGAGCGTGTACTTCGTGGGAAGTGTAAAGTTTTCCAGCGTCGTTGACGACTAAAAATTGGTCGTGATACCAGATGGCGTGTACTTCATCTATCCGATGGCTGAAAATCCATTTCACGAAAACATCGCCCGATGTGAATTCCCCCGTTATCACTTCCTTGAAGCGCTCGAACAAAGATAGATAGTTCATCACATCGATGATGAGGGCGCCGCCAGATTTTAGCGCTTTGAAAAATCGAGCAAGCGTTTGGAGGATATCCCCATCATTGTGCAGATAACCCAATACGCTGTTCATGCAGATGATAGCATCGAATACGTTTACAAAGTCGATGTTCCGCATATCAAGTCTGTGAGTTTGTATCGAAACGCCTTCCGATACGGCTTTTGAGGATAGAACCGAGAGCATGTTGGGGCTTGCGTCAATTCCCGTCAACTGGTAACCTCGAATAGCCAGCGGAATGGTATGCCTTCCTGCCCCACATCCGACATCAAGCACAGCCTTTACTTTTCGTTGAGCTACAGAACTAAAAACATGCTCTATGAATTCAAGCTCTCCTTCAGTGCTTTGCGAAGCAGCGCGTACCATTCCGTAAAAATATTTTGCTGTGATAGCATCATAAGATTTATCGCACATCGCTTACATTTCCTTTCCAGATGGCAGTGAAAATTAAGTTCTGTACGCGGCGTTGATTCTCACATAATCGTAGGAGAAATCGCACGTCCAGATGGTCGCTTCTGTGTCGCCTGCGTGCAAATTCGAGATTATACTTAATTCATCAAGTTTAAAAATCTCCTTTGCTTTCTCTTCGCTGAAACCTGCGCTCATGCCGGATTTGACTAATTGTAAATCATTCATCCAGACATCAACGTTGTTCAACTCAAATTCCGCGCCTGAATAGCCTAAAGCGCAGACGATTCTGCCCCAGTTGGCGTCCATGCCGAATATAGCTGTTTTGACGAGGTTTGATTCGGCAACTGCGCGTGCGGCTTTTTTAGCGTCCTCGAAATTTTTAGCGCCTTTGACAACGACTTTTACCAACTTTGTCGCCCCTTCGCCGTCCCGCGCAATCATCTTCGCTAATTCCAACGTGACATAATCAAGGCCAGCGCAAAATTGATGATATGCAGAATTCATTGATGTAATCTTTGGATTATTTGCCGCTCCTGTGGCTAAAATCAAAGCCGTGTCATTGGTGCTCATGTCCCCATCTACCGTCATCATATTGAACGATTTATCAACGGAATCGCGCAACGCGGTTTGTAGTAGCTCTGGCGTAATGTTTACATCGGTTGTAAGAAACGCTAACATTGTCGCCATGTGCGGTCGAATCATCCCCGAACCTTTGGTAATGCCGCCGATTTTTACAGGATGACCTGCAACTTCAATTTCAACGGCAATTTCCTTGGGTACTAAATCCGTCGTCATGATTGCCAGCGCAACATCATGGCCGCCATCTGAACTCAATGATTTCGCTGCAAGTTTGATTGCTGCTTCAATTTTGTCCATCGGCAAACGTTTCCCAATCACGCCGGTCGAAGCTACTAAGACCAATTTTTCGTCGATGTCCAATTCATCGGCGGTGATCTTCGCCATTTTATAGGCATCCGCCATGCCGCCTTCTCCTGTACATGCATTTGCGTTGCCTGAATTAACAACGATTGCTTGAGCTATGCCGTCTTTAAGATGTCCCTGGCAAACGTAAATAGGCGCCGCTTTAGAACGATTGATTGTAAAAACCCCCGCTGCAGCGACTGGCTTTTCCGCAACGATTAACGCAACCTCTTTTTTGTCTTTAATCTTAATACCCGCTGGCACGCCTGCCGCTTTGATACCAGGAACAGCAGTTATACTTCCGTCAATTTGCTTCATTTTTCCCTCCTATGCTTACGCATTATGTTTTACGTTTTACGCATTACGTATTACGTATCACGCATCACGTTTCACGTTTCACGCATTTTAATAGCCCAAATTGTCTTTAGCAAAATCTTAATATCAAAATCTAACGACCAGTTTTCAATATAGTATAAATCGTATTTAATTCTCTCCTCTAAGGACGTATTGCCCCTTAATCCATTGACTTGCGCCCATCCCGTCATGCCTGATTTAACTTTATGACGTTCGAGATAATGCGGAATAGATTTGCTAAAGTTCTGAATTAACCCGGACATCTCTGGCCTTGGGCCGACCAGACTCATGTCACCTTTGAGCACGTTAAACAGTTGTGGCAATTCGTCAAGACTCCATCTGCGCAGGAATGCCCCGACTTTCGTTCGCCTTGGGTCATCTTTTGTTGCCCATCTATGTCCTACGCTTTCCTCGGCATTTAGACGCATTGAACGAAATTTGTAGATGATAAATGGCTTACCATCTCGTCCAACGCGTTCTTGCAAAAAGAACACAGACCCTTTATCATTTAATTTTATCACCATAGCAATAATAAACATGAAGGGAGAGAGAATAAGTAACGCAATCAAACTGATGCTGATATCCATCAGGCGTTTGATTAAACGACGCCACCCTTGCAGGGGCAGTTCTTTCAACCCTATAATTGGGATGCCGTTTATTTCGCCGAATTTGACTTTTCCCACCATAATCTCGTAAAGGTCGGGTATTACCCTGAACTTGACGCTATTTCCTTCACAAGAATGAATGAGTTGTAAAATTTCCTCATGAGATACAACTGGCGAAGCGATGAATAATTCATCAAGATGATACTTTATAATAATGTTGAGAATATCGGAAGTTTCCCCTAATAATCTATACGGCTCAATAGATATTGGACTCCTTTTCCCAGCGATAAATCCGATAAATTCATATCCTAACTCTGGTTGGCTTTGGATGCGGTCAATCAAAGTTTGGGCTGTTCGATTGAAACCGATTACTGCCATGCGGTTGACTCCAATCCTTCTCATACGCAGTTGGCGTTCGATTATTTTTATCAGCGTTCGATTGAGAAATAGCGCATTGATGTTTATAAACCAGGATATTACCATAACCCAGCGCGAATAGGAAAAACCCCGATAGAAAAACACTGCTCCTAAAGTCAATATCGAAGCAAAGGTAGTCGCTTTGATTCCCGAATAGAAGGTATCTATTTTTGACCGATTTTCAAAACTGTAAAGTCCAGACCACCGAATTACGACCAGATATACTATTGTCATCAACGGCATCAATTGAAAATAACCATCCAACGTTGGCACAGGGCCTTTATGTACAGCGATGGCGTCCATAAGCCCGGAGTGAAACCTAAGCCAGTAAGCCGCTAAAAAAATGGAATTTATGGCTACAACATCAAGGAAAGCTCCGATGGCCGTCAAAAATTGTTGAAGATTTTTGTTTGACATTGTGCGTGAAACGTGAAACGTGACTATTGTTTTCGATTAGCCTACGTCACATTTCACATTTTAAAAAAATGAAAAAGTGCTGATAATTACTTTTTATTCCAATTATTTCTTTTGATCAAACTTTTCTTTCTTAAAGAAAAGTTTGGTTACTGTTTCGTAGCGTAGTGTCACTTCGCTAATGCTGTATCCCAACAGTGCTCCTGCAAATACATCAGAGGGATAATGGTTTCCCACGTACATTTGAGAATATCCCGATAAACCGGCGTATCCAAGCAGGCAAACTTTATACTTAGCGTATTTTGCCCCCATTACGTTGGCGAAAGCGAAGGAAGAGGCTGTGTGTCCCGAAGGGAATGAAGGGGTAAGTTTGGTGTTTAAAAGTCGTGGACGATAATTGCGCGCGCCAAGGTCGGGCCTATCCCTGTCAATAACGTATTTCAGCACAACATTAATGATTTGCGTGCCAATTAACGCCGCCACCGCGATTATGCCTATGTTTTTCATGGATTCATCCTGTTTGATGTATGCTTTCACATATCGCTCTAACGTTAATCCACCTTCGATGAATGGAGAAATGAGTGATACTGTCTCTAAGGTATAATCCAACACAGGATGGCGATTTTGGGATTCGACCATTTCCAATAATTTTCTATCCAGTTCTTGGAATGTCCATGTTGTTTTGGACGTTTTCTTTGAGCAGTGGTTTACCTCCCGCTCAAAGACATTCAATCTCTGCTTGAAATGAGTGTAGGGGGCCGGTAGTATGGGGTTATGGAAGTGTGAACATTCCCATAATCTCATCTGAGTTACGCCAGCAAACGAATAGGAGAATAGGAAAAGATTAAGGAAAAAGCAGATGGTTATTTTCTTCATGATGGTTGGTGAGTCTTTAGAGATTGGTTCCATACGGATTCATCACATAAATCATAGAAATTCCATCGCGATTTGAATCAAAGGCAATCTTAGTTTAGGCGAGTCTCACTTCTGCCTGGCTTAAGATGACATCACTAACAGCAGCCATCGCAACACTCATAAGGGCTTCTGCCGACCATACACCTTACCCTCGCTACTATTCCCTGCGGCAACATCATCACTCCTTGAAACACAGGATGATTTATTTTACCATATCTGAACTATCTTTTCAATGCTGGAAGAATTCACCGCAAGTATTCAGAGAGGATAGACTCCCGCTATCTGCACACCCTTCGATACCAATGTAGACTCTATCATTTGAGCGTCATCAAATTCAAATCGCAAGCATATTCCGCAATCAGAGCTTAACTGCCGCGGTACAGGAATGAGTTTTATCTGAATGCCTGCTCCCTTTAAGATTTTTTCAGCTTTTATAGCAGTCTGTGTGGAATGGAATAAAACGACTCCATAAGTTGGCTTTTGCATCTTTCAACTCCTATAGCCTGACGACTTTTCCCGCCTGTAAAAGCGTCTCAAGGATGGTATACGCATTAGAAACTTCTCCCACAGCTACTTTATCTTTCAGTTTGAAATAATCCAAACAGGTGCCGCAGACTAAAATCTGAATTTCCTCACCGGCTAAGGCTTGCAAATCCTCCAGCACGATTGAATCTTCAATCGCAAGTTTCACGCCGCTATTTATAAAAATCATGGTTTGTGGCTTCGGCTCTACTTCCATGAAGGTGTGCATAAAAGCACGCATTAGAATCTCGCCAAGTTCATCACTACCTCGTCCCACGGTATTTGAAGATATTAGAACGACAAGGTCACCCTCTGGCGCAGGTATAGGCGAAGCAACAACTTCTTCAGATACAGTGTTTTTCTTTTGTATGTGAATATAGAAGTCGCCATCTTTCTCCTCAACCTTAACATTATAACCTTTCCTTGTTGCTATTCGGGAGACGTTATCTTTAGGTGTTTCGTCATCTACGATTACCATTACCGTGTCAGATTCCTTTAAAGCTTTGCCTGTGAGGATGACCGGTTGCGGACAAGCCAATCCTCTGGCATCTACAATTTTAGACATGGTTATAACCTCCTCAAAAGTTGATTAAGAGCAATAGTCAAGATAAAACGTAATGCGTAAAACGTAAAGATTTGATTACTACATTACGTTTTACGTTTTACGTTTTATCTAACTCACCCACTTACCCTTTGTTTAGAGCTATTTCAACCACTGCTCTGATTGTTTCTCCTATCTCTTCCTCTGTTGTAAAATGGCTCAGGCTCAAACGCACTGTTCCAATTGGAAATGTGCCGATGGTTTTGTGCGCGGCTGGGGCACAGTGTAATCCAACTCGGCACATAATTTCGTATTCTTCATCCAACTGGAAACCTACTTCGGAAGGTGAAACTCCTTCGATATTAAAAGATACAAGCCCAACTTGTCGGTCAACATCCAGTCCACCATAGACGGTTATATCTTCTATATTTAGAAGACCGTTCAGCAACTTCCGCGTCAAATTTTTCTCGTTTTCACGGATTTTGTCAATATCTTCTGAGAGAACAAATCGAACCCCTGCGCCTAAGCCTGCTAATCCCACAATGTTCATTGTGCCGCTTTCATATTTGTCAGGCAAAAAGTCAGGCTGATATTCTTCCTCAGAGCGGCTGCCTGTCCCACCCCACTTCAAAGGTTTTAAATCGATGCCCTCGCGCACATACAATCCACCCGTCCCCTGCGGCCCATACATTGCCTTATGTCCTGTAAAAGCTAAAAGGTCGATATTCATCGCTTCGGCATCAATAGGATATGCGCCTACAGTTTGCGCGGCGTCTACCAGCAATACTAAATCATTCTCCCGCGCTATTTTACCAACTTCCGCCACAGGAAGAATGCTGCCCACGACGTTGGAAGCATGATTCAAAACGATAAGTTTGGTGTTGGATTTTATAGCGGCCTGGACATCGTGAGGGTCTAAAAAACCTTGTGACGAACAATTTACAACCGTTACTTCTATTCCTTCCTTTTCCAAAGCCCTAAGTGGACGCATCACTGAATTATGTTCGATGGAACTGGTGATAACGCCGTCGCCAGCTTGCAAAAATCCGCGCATGGCGAGATTTAGAGCTTCCGTAGCATTGCTACAAAAAACGACTCGGAGTGGGTCGGAAATGTTAAAAAGTTCGGCGACGGCTTCTCGCGTCTCGTAAACGATTCGCCCAGCCTCAATAGCCAGCCGATGGCCTGACCTACCAGAATTTGCGCCGATATTTGTCATGTAATCTGTCATTGCTTGTATGACAGAAGGGGGTTTGGGCCAGAATGTGGCGGCATTATCCATGTAAATCAATTTATTATCCTCCATCTTTAAGGATTGTCGATTGTCGATTGATGATTGATGATTGAAAAGATTCCTCAATCAACAATCAACAATCAACTGAGCTATAAGCGCCGCGCCGAGCGCGCCGACTATCTGAGGTTCCTCTGGCACTGTAAGTTCTTGCCCGAGTTTTTGTGAAAGCAATCGTGTTATACAAGGGTTTTTTGCCACGCCGCCTGCGAAGACAATCCTCTGTCTCAATCCAACTCTACGCGCCATACCAGCGATGCGTTCGCTGATAGCTTCGTGAAGTCCGAGAGCAATTCGGCGACCATCTTCGTTTTTCGCAATGAGTGAAATCACTTCTGATTCGGCAAAGACAGTGCACATACTGTTAATCTTTACACTTACACCGTTCGCTCCAAGGGCGTACTGCCCAAATTCCTCTATTGGCATCCCCATCACTCGCGCCATTGCTTCTAAAAATCTGCCCGTTCCAGCCGCGCATCTGTCGTTCATTTCAAACTTTAACACCTCACCGTTCACATTCAAGCTAATCGCTTTGCTATCTTGCCCGCCGATGTCAATAACACTTTTGGCGTCGGGATACAAAAAATGCGCTCCTTGAGCATAGGCTTTTATCTCGGTAACAACGTTGTTCCCAAAATGGGAGGCCGCTAAATGCCTTCCATAACCGGTCGTAATCAAACTATCGTATTCTTTACGTTCAAGTAATTCCTGACATTTTTCTAATGGATTAACGCCTGTATCTGTAATCTCGAAATTTAGGATGTATTCACCATCAAATTCGACAAGCGCAATGGTGCGAGAACCGATATCCAAACCTATGACTTTCATGATATACTCCTACAACTGGGATTGTCGATTGTCGATTGATGATTGATAAGCTACCTCAATCGACAATCATCAAGCCAAGGTCTTTTAATTCCCAACTCCGAACTCCGAATTCCGAATTCCGTTCACCCAATCACTTCCAAAAACGCCTCAATGCGAGTTTGAAGTTGTCCTACATCCTCCATGCTATAGTCGCTTTCGATACTTATAGACGAAATTCCTGATTTTTCCAGAGCTCGCTGGACTTTCACAGATTCAATGGAAAACGGCTGACAGAATTGCAGAACATATTGAATCACGCCATCGGCCTTGTATTCTTTAGTCAGGTTTATGATGTCGTCGGTGCGTTCATCATTGGGCGTAAAGCAGGCGCAATTTACTTTGAACTGGCGTTCACTGATTGATTCAAGCAAATCGTCCAGGCTATCGCCCTTGATTTCTGTGCCGCCTGTGAGTGAGCGGGTTCCGACGCATGATTCCTCGCAAACAATGGCTGCGCCGCTTTTTTCCACGATGTTGTGTAATTTCCAGTGCGGGATAGCCATTGGAGTGCCTGCTGTAAGCACGCGTGTTGCGCCTTTCGGAAAAGCTCCTTCGCCCATTTCAATGCGCTCTTCCAGTTCGTCGCACAGCTCATTAACCTGTTTTGTGAAACGAACTGGGTCATCGTAAAAATATATCTGCGAAATCAAAAGGGCATCCAGGCCACTTATAGGCGTCGGGTCAGATTTCCGTAAGTCGAATAATCGCTTTAGCGCCGCTCGTCTGGAGTCTACGATATTGATGGCTTCAATTAGCTTTTCGTTTGTGATAGTATTACCTGTTATCTCCTCCACTTTATCTTTGAAACGATAAAGCTCATGGCGCCATAACTCTTTATCCTGTTCATCTTTGCATTGTGGCAATTCCATCACATACATCGGCACATAATCGCCGAAAACCTCCCAGGTTTTCTTCTTGCCGTCGCATGTTGTCTCGCCGACAACTAAATCTGCAACTTCAAAGTATGGGCAGGTTCGGCTGACTTTGAACCCGAATGCTGACTTGATAAGCGGGCAGAGATTTCTCGGCAAAATCTCTTCAGCGGCAGGGATAGAAAAATCGGTCCCGCCGCAGAGACCAACGGCGACCCCACTTGCCGCGATAATAAGTTCGTCAGGCACATACACGCAGAAGGTTCCGAATACTTTGCCACCCCTATCTTTATGCTCAACCAATTCCTTTACTCGCAATCCGTGAATTTCGGATACGACGAAGTCGAAATATTTCATACCTTTAGGGCGATTTGCCTGGGAAAGGTAAACATTCTGATAAATAGCAGGAAGCACTTTCAACAGCGCATCATGCTTCTCTATATCAATTCCCAAATCCTCCCACATCTGAAGGTAGTTTGTCATTTTTATCCTCCTTAAATTATAATTTGCTTCACGCATCACGTTTCACGCATCACGCATCACGTTTCACACCACATAAATCCTGTTTTCTTTATCCTCTATAATCTCACCAACCAATGCAACCGTTTCTACATTCGCATCGGTCAAAGCTTTTATTAGTTCATCAGTTTTCGCTTTAGGCGCGGAGATTAATAATCCTCCAGAAGTTTGCGGGTCGCACAGCAGATAGATAGCATCTTCAGGCAAATCAGAATCCCCTTCCAACTTCTCCTGTACAAATTCCACGTTTGAGTGCACGCCTTCAGGGACAATCCAATCATCAATTAACTCCCATACACCTGTGATGACAGGAATCTTGTCAAAATCAATTTTAGCTCCCACGCCGCTGGCTTTTGTCATTTCGTGCAGATGTCCTAAAAGTCCAAATCCTGTAATATCGGTGCATGCGTTGACGCCGACTTTGACTGCTACTTCCGAAGCCGCGCGGTTCAAAGTTGTCATCACCCGAATAGCTTCTCTCATGCTTTCCTCCGAGGCTAATTCAGCCTTGACAGCCGTGTTGACGATTCCCGTTCCTATCGGTTTTGTTAAGATTAAATTGTCTCCTACTTGCGCGGTGGAATTTCTGATAACCTTGTCAGGATGCACAACCCCCGTTACAACTAACCCATATTTCGGCTCATCGTCATTGACCGAATGCCCGCCTAAGATGCTAATGTCTGCCTCCGCCGCTTTAGCCGCGCCGCCTTGTAAGATGGCTTCCAGAACTTGCACAGGTACTTTGCGAATGGGAAAGCCAACTATATTCAAAGCGAACAACGGTTTTGCCCCCATCGCATAAATGTCGCTGATAGAATTTGTCGCGGCTATCTCGCCAAAGGTATATGGGTCATCTACAACAGGCGTAATGTAATCCACCGTCTGAACCAGCGCCAGGTCATTTCTGATTTTATACACCGAAGCATCGTCGGATGTATCAATACCTACCATAACATGCGAATCGGTTATAAATTGCACTTGATGCAACGCTTCCCGAAGGTCACACGGACCAATCTTCGCCGCTCACCCAGCAGCTTTGACAAGGCTAGTTAAACGAATTTTCTCTGGATTAGTCATGTTTGGGAATACTCCTTATTTATACTGAACGTCCTTGAGAATCTGGAAATTATTCATGAAACGTGATAAGTGAAACGTGAAACATGAAGAGTGATAAGTGATGAGTGAAACATAAACTTGTCCTCACGAAAGTGGGGATATAAAATCACTCATCACGCATCACGCATCACGTTTTATTCTCCCTACGAGTTCCGCCAAGTGAAAAAGTCGTGTAGAAACCAGGTTTTCCCCCAAAAATCGGTTTCTGAGCAGAATACAGACATACTCATAGAGAGGATACTTTATTAATATTTTTTGTGTGAAGGAGACTATCTCTGATAGGTTAAAAAAAGACAGGATAACCTCCACAGTCCTATTATTCTGGCAAATTGGCTTACACTTGCACCGACAGATTATCTCGGTTCACTCAAAGCCAATCAGCCACCAATAAGAGCTGTGAAAGCATTTTGGAGGTGGGAAACTAAAGGCTTTTGATGAACTTAGTCGGGCGCGAGAAAATTTTTGTTGAAAATCCCGATGAACTCGGGGAAGAAATTAAGGCACACCGTGCCTCTCAGGCAAAAGCCTCAAATTTTTACTCAGATGAAATATTTTAACATTTTGAAAAGTCCTTTTTGGAGTCACCGAATTCTTGCGAATTCGGCTACTAAACGTATTAAGTGTTTTCGCATCAATTATAACACATCCCATAGCGAAAAGTCAAATTTAAAATTTACCGAATGCGCTAAGTGTATCCAACACATCTTCCACCGAAATTTCGACGATACATCCTTCTTCTCCAGGCCGACCGTGAAGCGAACACTTTTCTTTCATGCAGGGTGGACAATCGAGTTTTTGGCGAATGGCTGTACAGTTATCTCCGAACGGTCCAAAACGTTGCGGGCTGCCTGGCCCGAACAATCCGATGACCCGCGTGCCAACGGCTGCGGCGATGTGCATTGGACCGCTATCGTTGCCGATGAACAGATGACAGTTTTGCAGAACAGCGCCCAACTGTTGTAAATTCGTCCGTCCTGCAATATTTACGGAGTTATGGTGCATTTGCGCCTGGACTTCCTCCACAAGTCGTTTTTCATTAGTCCCACCCAGAAATAGAACCTGCGTTTTTCTCTCAATTAAAATATCGGCAAGCTTTGCAAATCGTTCTGCTGGCCAACGTTTCAGCGGAACAGGCGAACCGGGATGAATCGCGACAATCGGTTTGGATGTGTCTATTCCTATTTCTGAAAAAAAGCCCCTTGTCCAAGTTTGGGTTTCGGACGGTACATTGAAAAATGTCTCGCGCGAAGTGATGGGAATATCCCCAGCTCTTAACACATCCAGGTTAATTTCCACCTCGTGTTCTGAATGTGCGGGTTCGCTATTTTCCTTACTTTCCTTCAATTTTTTAACGCAAAGACGCAAAGTCGCTAAGTCGCTAAGAATCTCTCTTTGCATCCCCTTCCTTCCTTCCTTTCCTTCCCTTCCCCCCTTTTCTTCCTTGAGAACAGCCCTTAACTTCTTTAATACTCTCTGCGTACTGCGGTCAAGTCGATACTTGCCGCTTTTCAACATCGCCAAAGCTAAAGTCAAAAAATCCCCGCGCAATTCCACAATCAAATCATATCGTTCGCTTTTTAACCATCGCAACATTTGCATCGCATCTTTTAATGTCGCGGCTCTGCTTGACCGGCAGAAAAATGGCGAATCATAATACCTTATGTCGTCGAGATGTGGATTGCATTCAACTACCTGTTTAGACCATGACCCGATTAGTAAAGTGATATGGGCATGAGGATAATGCCGACGCAGGTTGGTTATCACAGGCGTGGCCAGCAACACATCGCCGATATGGTCGAGTTTGACGACCAAAATTTTTTTGATTCTTGATGGCGGCGGCAACTTTTTACGATAAAGAAGTTGATTTACGAAAAAAGATGCAAGGATAATTATGGATTCTGTGATGGTTCTCATAGATATTTCAGACTTGATTTTTTCGGTTGCCAGTAGTATAGTTTGATAACGTCACCATGTCAATAAGGAAATTCCTTAAAATTAATTCTTAACCGAAAAAAAATTTTAATTGCTTGTCAGGTTTTTATCATTTGCTGTGTCATATATATAGAGAGTTTTATTTTAAGGGGCAAAATCATGCGAACAGAAGATGGATATATCATCCATAAATGCCTCAACGGTGATTCTGCAGCGTTTGGCTTGTTAGTGGATAAATACAGAGAGAGCATCTATGCGTTAGCATATTCCAAACTCCGCAACTTTCACGACGCTGAAGACATCACCCAGGAGGTGTTTCTAAAAGCGTATCAGAAATTACATACCTTGAAATGTTGGGACAGTTTCCTCGCATGGCTCTATGCGATTACTTCTAACTTGTGCAAAAATTTCATTCGAGCAAAATTCAACCGCCCCGACCGCGAGTTTATTGCAGAACAAGATTCGAAATTCTTTGACTATCTTTCGCTGAACTTCTATCAAGAAGAACAGGCGCATGAAGCGCTCTATGAAGCGTTGGCTTTACTGCCGGAGAATTATCGACAGGTATTGACGCTCTACTATCTCGGTGGCATGAGCAGCAGGGAGATTGCAAAATTTCTCGGCACCTCTACCAATACTATCGAACAACGTCTCAGTAGAGCGCGAGCAAAATTGAAAAAGGAGATGCTTGACATGATGAGCAAAACTTATGACCAGCATAAATTGCAACTCGGATTTACCTTCCGTATTGTTGAAATGATAAAGCATATAAAAATCCAGCCGGCCCCACGTAGTACGCCATGGCTGCCTTTCGGTCTTTCGGCTGCAACGGGAATTGTTCTCACCGTGCTGATGTTCAGCTCACACCTACTTTCACTCACTCCACTCGGCTCGCTGCTCGGTTCGCCGTTGCCAGGCGAGACGAAGGTAATGGAGGACGGGGAGTTACCCGTGGATGTGCTGGAGATTTCAGAGATTACGTTTTTGTCCAGTGGGCAAGGAGATGGTAATGATGGAGCGAAAAAACTTCCTAATCGACAGAATGCCTTCGCGCCTCCGCTTGCGCCTTCGAGTAAGGGTAAATGGACTAAGAAAGCCGATATGCCGACAGCAAGAGGTATTTTTTCCGCCAGCGTGGTGAATGGGAAAATCTATGCTATTGGAGGGACACAGAATCTTGTTGGGCCTATTTCGACCGTGGAAGAATATGACCCAGCCGCAGACAAATGGACAAAGAAAGCTGATATGCCAACCGCAAGACAGTCTTTTTCCACCAGTGTGGTGGATGGAAAAATCTATGCCATTGGGGGATGGAGTGGTCCTTTTCATACAACCGTGGAAGAATATGACCCAGCTACAGACAGATGGACAAAGAAAGCTGATATGCCAACTGCAAGGTCGGAGTTATCCACCAGCGTAGTAAATGGAAAAATCTATGCCATTGGAGGGGGTAGACCTGGTGGTCTTTCGACGGTGGAAGAGTATAATCCAGCCACAGACAAATGGACAAAGAAAGCTGATATGCCAACCGCAAGGGCAAGCCTATCTACCAGCGTAGTAAATGGAAAAATTTATGCCATTGGAGGCAGTGTAACTGCCGTGTGGCCGGGGCCGGGACCCGATTTTTCGACCGTAGAGGAATATGACCCAGCCACAGACAAATGGACGAAGAAAACCGATATGCCAACCGCAAGATTTAGTTTTTCCACCAGCGTGGTGAATGGAAAAATCTATGCTATCGGGGGGATGAGAGACCAAATCCCTCCTTTTTCGACTGTAGAGGAATATGACTCGGTGGCGGACAAATGGGCAAAGAAAGCTGACATGCCAACCGCAAGAGTAGGCCTGTCTACCAGCACGGTGAATGGGAAAATTTATGCCATTGGGGGTATAACAGCAGGTTTTGTTGCTACTTCGACAGTAGAAGAATATGACCCCGGATTCGCAGGTCAAGGCATCGATATGGAAGGGAAGCTGCCGGCAACGTGGGGGCGTATGAAAGCTGGGAAGTAAGGCTTTCTCGTTCCGCTTGCCCCAATGCCTACTGGTGTTGGGGCTTTTTATTTCGCTGGTTCAAGATGAGTTTTGCATTCCCAAACACCTTGAGATTCTTTTATTGTCCACGTAAAACTTTCTGAATCATCCCATCTTCTTGGGAGACGTAAATGACTAAATCCCCTCCACGTCGGTGGATATAATCCTTTGGTCCATAGTGGATGCGCCAAAGCACTTTTTCCGCTGTTGTTTCTTGCGTAATGGAGATGAGATACTTTGTTAAATCCATTCCATATTCCTGTGCTTTTTCATTAGCAACTGATAATGAAAGAGCCACAGATGCAACAAATGGGTCTTTTAAGATTTCCTCTGTAACCAATTCCGCCATTGTATATCACTCCTTTCAAGGAGGTCCTTAGTTTTCCCAATTGCATTGACATTTCCAAATCTATCAATCTTATAAATATTATCCCTTGTGAGAATATATTCTCCTTCATACAGGCTTGCTTTTAAATCAGGGTCATCTCTGACAGCGCGAATATCGGTATCGCTTGGTTCTTGCTGAAAATCAGAACCTGTATTTGGGTGAGTATGAAATGTGGCGATAATCTCTTTATTGCCATGTTTGCCACCTGAATGAGGTGGCACAATGATTTCGTTTTGGCAGCCTTTAGGCCAACGTTCAACGTTGAGTTGTCCTGATGAATCTTTAAGTACAAATCCACCTTCTTCATGCCCGCCTATCAGACCTGGTTGTGAATCCATCCATGCCTGCCTAAATATCTGTCGGATTATTGGTTCATAGATAATTAACATCATTCTTTTTAGACCAATGCAAAGACATGCCGCTCAACCTATCGTAAAGCAAATAGCGTAGCATCGGATAATCTAAAATCAAGTTGACATATAGATTATACCTTAAACCTTTATGACCGTCAAATGGAATTTTGATGGTTCTCTCAATTGATACAAATTCACAAAAGCTTTCAAGAATATCTCTTGAGATAGGTCTTGCGCGTCAGCAAAATTTCCCAACCATGCTATAGCACAATCTATACACCAAAGATCGATATTTGGTCACAAGTTCGCCGAATGCCTGTCTATTTCCATTTCGGCATTGTTCAACCAATGTTTCGTCCTTCGTAATCAAACCCTAAGTTGTTACTTCTACTTTTGTTTCATCCTGAACGTAGTGAAGGAGCTCTCTTACTCAAGGAGCAAGAGATTCTTCGCTTCGCTCAGAATGACATGAAGAGAATCAATTCAGATATTATGATGCAAGGATATCAGAAAGGTGAGAAAATTTTTGATAAAAAATCTCAAATTTTACGTCTTATTATGTAGATGCATCTAAATTGAAGGGAGCTAAAAAATGAAAATCGAACCTCCCAATAAAATTTTGGAGGATATCCTCTTAGTTGAACAAACTCTACTTGGCAATCAGACAGCGTTTGAAAAACTGGTAATAAAATATCGTCATAAGATTTTTGACCTTGTAGTGCACTGTAAAATAAATTATGACAAATTAAGATTGTAGCCGAATTTGCCAAAATTCGGATTTTCCCGAAGTCTGGCGACTTCGGCTACAAGTCATGACTTATTTTACAGCGCAGTAGTACACTGTAAAATAAATTATGACAAGTTCGATTTTCTTAACCACCAAGACACTAAGACACAAAGAAAAGAAAAAACTATTCCTTCGTGTCTTAGTGCCTTGGTGGTTAGCTTTTAAACTTGTCAAGACTTATTTTACAGTGTAGTAGTTTCCTATGTAAAAAATTCTGCGGATGCCGAAGATTTAACACAGGAAGTATTTCTGAAAGCATATCAGAACCTTTCATCTCTGAAAGACCGTAGGCGGTTTCCCTTTTGGCTCAGGCGGATAGCAAAAAACCATTGTACTGATTGGCTATGTCAGCGGAGGGAAAATCATCTCTCTTTAGATGGGATAAAAGTGGCGGAGGCCGCGCGGATGGCGTCGTCTCCAGACGAAATGGCGTTGCAGCAAGAATTAAGGGAAATAGTGTGGCAAGCCATTGACTCTTTGTTAGAAATTGACCGTAAGCTGTTAAAGGCGCGTTATCTTGAGGATGCCAGCTTAAAGCAGTTACAGGTAGAGTACGGCTTGTCTTATCCCGCTATCGTCAATCGGCAGAAACGGGCGAAGCGGAAAGTGCGTGAAACTGTGCAAAAGCTGTTAGGAGGTCTTTGCGCGCTGCCGGGACGTGAAGTTTTAGAAAAACTGATGTTAGGAGGTATCGAAACGGTGAATTTGTCTTTGAAAACTAAACTTGTCACTGTTGGTGTGGCTGTGATTCTTGGACTTAGCGGAACAGGAATCTGGTTGTGGCATTCCAATGAAGCGCCGCCAAAACACACCGTGGCTAAACAGGAAATGACGGAAAAAACAGCGTCTGCCCTGGAGACTTCGCGAGTTAAGATAACCAAGACTACGCCGAAAATTCTAAAAGCACAACCTGTTAAATCGTCCCAAAGCAGTCAAGAAGAGAAGCTTTCTGACGAGGAACGGAAACAATTTGAACAGTTGTTGGCAGAGCCGAAGCAATATGACCAACAATCGGCAGAAAACAAAGATTCATCTCAAAATAAGCAAGGTAAAACAACTCCTCCTGCACTTTCAGAGGAAGCCCAAGCTAAGTATCAGGCGTTGAAAGAGATGTTTCTACAGATGAATGACATTCGTGAGGAGTTTAGGGTCGCGGTAGAGGAATCCAGGACCGCCGGCGCGGATTGGGAGTATACGAGGAAAAATCATCCTGTGGAAACGGAAGCCGACAAGAAAGCCTTAAATATGAAAGCTGTCGAATATTTTGAGAAAGAGTATTCCTTTGTCAAAAAGATAAAAGACCTTAACGAGAAATGGGTAGCTGCTTGTGAACAGATTGACCGGATTGTTCCAGGTGCTTTGGTGACGAAAGAGGTAGATAGCCCAGGGATAGGACCTCGGACAGAATACAATATCAATCGTGAATATATTGAATCGATGATAGGGAAAATGCCTGCTGATGTGGAAACTGTCTTTATTCCTGTGAAAAGTAGGACTTTCAGGATGGTTACGCCGGAAAATTTGGAAAGAGGTAAACTTCGTCTGGAACATGCAAAAGAAGCTGTAAGAGAGATAGATTGAGCGCAAATTAGACTTCCGAAGTTTCAAAGACTTCGGAAGTCTGTTCGATACTCCCATCACCTCGGTTTGATTAGGAGTCCAAACATTAGGAAATGGTGGTCAAAGGTGAATACTTCGTCCACCTTGTGCTCTTGAGCCAGCGCGAAACTGGTGCAGTCGGTGAAAGAAAAGTCCTGGTCATCATACTTCCGAAATATATCCATCGCTGCCCGGAAAACCCGTTCGTCCACCCAGAGGATGGTCAAGAAACCCTTCTGTTGTGCCTTCTCAATTTGTTGCCAGAACGCCTTCGCAATGGTATGGCCAAAGTCGTAACGCAGTCGGGTAATGGTCTCATCCAGGACATAATCAGAAGTCAAAAGATGAGCGCCTTCGTCAAGCATATCAAGGTAGTAGAGAGTGCCAATCTCGTGATGGTAGTCTTCTTCAGAAGCGACACAATACCAACCGCCCGTGTCCACGAAAACCTTACTTTTTCCTCTTATTTCTTTTGATCAAATTTTTCTTTCTTAAAGAAAAGTTTGCTTACTGTAGAGGTATTTGTCGTGATTTTCCGCACCGTCGGGTGGCCCTCCCTTTCCAATGCCAATGAGGTGATAGAACGGATTCTTTGTTCGCTTGCGATGATGAGTTACGGACTTCCGCAAAATTACCTCGACTTCATCGCCTTGCTGCAGTCTCAGTTCCTCATGAATTGATTTTGGAATTTCCAGCAAACCATCTTGACGCACTCTTGCAGTGCAGGTCAATGTAGTCATCTTGCACGCCTCCCGTAGCACTACTACTTTTAAGCTACGAGAAAATTTTACTATTGTAGACTTACTATGTCAATATGAAAATTCAGCTTTTGAATTGAGGCAGATGTTTGGCATGAGCTTCGATGAGTTCATCCAACATCGCTTTGGCTATCTCAACAGATGACACCATCGGGTCAGCTAACATCGCCTGAACCGCTAAATTTCTATCGCCAGTCATGGCGGCATCAACAGTTAATTGTTGTAGACGGATTATCCCGGATAGCACGGAGGCTATGCCTGATGGTAAAGCGCCGATGCTCATGCCTCTGATACCGAAAGGTCCAACTACCGCAGGCACTTCTAAGATTGCGCCTTCAGGCAGGTTCGTTACAAAACCATAATTAGGAAGGTTTATGGCGTCGAAAACTTTGCTTTCCAGGCCCTCCATGGTGACGATTATATCAATAACTTCCTCGCCGGATTTTCTGAGGTATTGGTCGATATTTGTATCCTCTTCGACGTCCTGTTTAATCTTTGCCCAATATTCCTGGTCCTGCCCGTAGGCGCGCATCAAGCCCAGACCATATTTTTTGCCGTAATCAGCCGCTTGATTCAAAAAGTGCGGGAAAAATTCCGCCACGTGTCTATCTCCAGGCGCGGGTATTGCGCCATAGATGTCAAATAGCATAAAAGTTACCTTGAACGGGTCATTTTCAGGTCCGCCCTTTTGCATTTTCTCTCTCACCATCTGGAGCCCGTCCTGGTCACCAACTCGAAAATCCAATATCCAGTTCAAGTGATTTACACCGGCGGCTAAAACTCTGGTTTCACCAAACGGTACGCCTAAGTAATTTGCTAAAGCATGTTGCGTCCCCAGAAGCCCGTGGCACAACCCTATAACCTTGATTTTGCTGTATTGGTGAGCCGCAGTGACAACGCAGGAGTTGGGATTTGAGTAATTCAACAACCAGGCGTCGGGACATAATTTCTCCATATCTCTACAAATATCCACGACTACCGGCAAAAGCCTGAACGCCCGCGAAATTCCACCGGGCCCAACAGAATCTCCCACAGGTTGGATAATCCCATACTTCTTTGGGATGTCCAAATCTTTTTCCCAGGCGGATTTTCCGCCTATCGCTATGGTTTGGATGACATAATCCGCATTGGGCAAAAGCTCCCGCCTATCAGTAGAACTCTCGATATTAACATCAGCTCCCGCATGCCGCGCCATACTCTTAGCCAACTGGGTTATCAAATCCAAAGCCTCTGCGTCAATGTCGCACAAAGCTACGGTACTACCTTGCAATTCTTCAGTTAAGATGATATTTGCTATCAAACCTCTGGAAAAAACTATACTTCCAGCGCCCATTATAACGATTTTACTCATTTGATTTTCCCCTTTTGTTAAAAAATCAACAGCTTGAACATTGGAAACAACAGCACGTTACCCCGGCGGCCAATGCATTTGACGACCTCCCAGAAGATGAAAATGGATATGCGCGACGGACTGACCACCAAGGGCATTACAATTCACTACCAGCCGAAACCCATCTTCAGCAATTTCTTCTTGCCGCGCGATGTTCGCCGCTGTGAGGCAAAGATGGCCGAGAAGAGCAGTATGTGATGAATCCAGTGAAAGTATGTTGTCGAAATGTTGTTTCGTGATGATTAAAATGTGAACTGGCGCTTGGGGATTCAAGTCGCGGAAGGCAATTATTTTATCATCTTCAAATACAATAGCGCTTTTAATTTCGCCATTGGCAATTTTACAAAAAATACAATCTGGCATTTATCGTCTCCTTTATTTAAAAATCTAAATAGGTGGCGCAGACTTCTTACTTTTGATTGCGTGAAACGTGATGCGTGAAACGTGAAGAATGAAACGTGATTAAATTATATTACCTATCACGTTTCACGTTTTACGTTTCACGCCAGATGTACTGACTACTTCTTTTCTTCCTTCTTTGGTTGTTCTCCCTCTTTCAGGATTTGATACAATTCTACTTCTTTTATAATCGGATTTATGTCTATGAAGGGTTCGCCGTCTCTACCTCCACCGCCACTACTGGTGCCGCCAGATGATGGAAGTGTACGACGCACCATAATCCTGACCTGGTCGGTATCCATACCCTCGCGGCCGCGCGGATGTACAATCAAAAGTGGATTTAAATTTTGCTTGATTTCTTTAACTTTTACCCACTCATTTTCAGCCCCACCAGGCACATGGAATAGAATGTCGCAATGGTCGAGCTTTTCGTTGTAAATCCTAATCTCGCCAATATTTCTTACTTTAGACAGGATAACATCCACACCTGTGTAGTTATCCTCTGCGCTGCTGCTCACGTCAACTACCGGTAGAAATTTCGTCTTCTCGCCGTACTCTAAATCACCATCGATAACCCACGGAGTGGTAGAGCTTGAGCCCATACCCCTCAACGCATAGTTCTCGCTCAACGGCAGTTCCTTGAAGAGAGCCTTATATATTGAACAACCAACTAAAGCTGAAGTCAGAAAAATTATCCCTGCAAATACCACTGGTTTACGCTTCGTAAACCAGTCCTCATAGATCCAACGCATTTGTAATACCTCCCTATTTATAGATTTAAAATACGCATTTTCTGTTTCATTATTCGCCAGCGACTCGCTTAACAAGTCTGGCGAATCTTTGTCCGAACCGTTTACATCTTTGCACATCTTGTTCAAGAGGTTTGCCTAAGGATGTCGCGCCGTAGTGATGTCCCCGCGGGTCGCCCTGAATAATCATACCGTGAATGAGCAAAGCTTCCAAGATACTAATTACAGTCGTTTCTTGGCCTGTAACCGCCGCTGAAGCAAATGCCGCGCCGACTTTACCATCAAGTTTTCCATGATGCTTGACGCTATCATCAAGAAACTTCTTTATCTCAGCAGCCATCGTGCCATAGTACGTTGGTGACCCAACAACTAAGCCATCCACATTTAACAGTTCATCAGGGTTGGCATCCACAACTTTCTTGCATTCGACATCCAAACCCTCCTCTGCAATCGCCTCCGCTATGGATTTTGCCATCACCTCCGTATTTCCGGTTCGAGAATAATATACTACTAAAACTTTCGGCATTTGAACACCTCCGTAAAACGTGTTCACTTCGTTCAGCAGTTTACTTCGTAAACCGCTTGCGTATTGCATGTTGCGTGTAATTTTATACATTACGCATTACGTATTACGCATTAGAACTTATTGCAACGCCTTCATAATAGCTCTCGCAAATTCAGCCGCGGCATTGGGGCCGTTTGCGGTTATTATTTTTCCATCGACCTCAACGTTTTTCCCGGTATAAATTGCGCCTTCCGCTTCCAACTTGCCGCGTTCAGATGAAAATACCGTCGCCCGCTTTCCTTTTAGAACTCCTGCTTTTGCCAGAGTTACAGGCGCAATACATATAGCGCAAAGTAACTTACCGGTGTTTACTGTTTCAGTTACAATAGCCTGAGCAGTAGCATCGTCCCAATACTCATCGGCGCCACTGCCACCTACAAAAATCACGGCGTTATAATCGGAAACTTTAACATCTTTGACAAGGATATCCACCGTCGCTTTCGCGCCCAGCATACCCGAAGCAACGCCTAATTGTGAAGACGCCAAAGTGACCGTTGCGCCTTGTTTTTCCAGCAAGCCCTTGGGTTGTAGCAATTCCTCATCCCGGAAGTTCTGATAAGCAATAATCATTAAAACCCGCTTCCCATCTATCCTTGGCATTTCACCATTACCTCCGTCTTTTTCACTTTTAGCGCAAGCAAATAGTAAACCAGCCAATAGTGCGCATACCAAAAATTTTCTGGCCATCTTTACTTCTTCCTCTTATTTCTTTTGATCAAACTTTTCTTTCTAAAAGAAAAGTTTGGTTACCATCACCTTCTGTTTATTTCACTTTAGGCATTTTACTTATACCGTTCTCCCAAAAATCCTGGGTTTTGGCGGCAAATTCGCGGAACCATTCCCAAAACTGCTTGTTACACCGCTCCCACTTGCTCATCAGGTAGCGGCTGAAGAGATATAACTTCCACCGCCGCAATGAATAAAATTTCTTCCACGCCCAGACGAACTTTTCCTGAAGGTCTAACAGACTTATCTTCTTAGGATAGAAAACGACGTGCGTACCATCGTACCAGGACCAGTTCTTGGTGAAAATCCGTCCTTGGGATTCGAGTTCGTCATATAGTTGCGTCCCAGGAATGGGAAAGAGAATGGAAAATTGAGCCAGGTCTAAGTTCATATCCCGGCAGAACTTGACTGTATGCTCAATGGTGCTTACATCATCTTCATCCGCGCCAATCATGAACATACCATGGACTTTGATATTATGCTTATGCAGTTTATCTATGCATCTGCGAATATCCTCAACATCTTGTCTTTTGTTGAGTTCTTTCAGCGCGTTTGGGTTTGCAGATTCAAAACCCACAAAAATATATTCGCAATTGGCACGGGACATCATATTAAGTAATTCTTCGTCACGCACTATCTCCACTCGTGATTGCGCCAACCACTTAAATTTTAGCTTCCGCGTGAGTACACCATCCAGCATCGACTTTGCTATCTCTTTACTGGCGCCGAAGTTATCATCATAAAAGAAAAATTTCTGGTATCCCTGTTCAACGCGCATTTGTAATTCGCCAAGAATGTTATCAGCGCTGCGGAACCGATACTTCCGCCCAAATAATGATGAAACTGAGCAGAAAGTACAATTAAATGGACAACCACGAGAGGTTGCAATCGGCGCCAAACGATTAAAATTTGGTTTTTCATTTAACAAACTAAAATCAGGAAATGGAAGTTCATCTAAATCTTCCAATAATTTCCCTTTTATCACTTTTGACGAACCATTGCCGTTTATGGCATCAAAAATCACCCTTTCTGCTTCCCCCTGAACTACAACATCCCCGTGTTGTAGCGCTTCTTCAGGTATGCTGGATACATGCGGTCCGCCGAATATAATTTTAGTATTTGGTTGTTGTTCTCTTATGGCATCAGCAATTTGGTACCCCCTATTGACTGTCGGAGTCATAGTTGAGAAGCCGACAATATCAGACGCAAGAATTTTTTCATCCAACCGCTTTTTTTCTTCGTCATAAATACTTTGAATATTTTCGGACATAATTTTAACTTCATGTCCTTGTTGTTTCAGCATCGTGCCAAGGTATAGCGTTCCAAGGAGGGGCAAGCGTGCAAAACCATAAGCATTAAAATCCGATGCCGGTTCAATAAATGTAATTTTAGCCATAACACATCCTCAATTTTTAGGTAGTTTGGTAATTTGGTAAAGTGGTAAAGTGGTAATTTGGTAATTTGGTAATTTCCCTCCTAATTACCCAATTACATTCCTATGCCATCAATTTCTGCTCCACAATAAGAACAATTAGCTTCTTTAATCTGATATTTAAGGATACGATATCCGAAACGGTTTATCAAGATTTTTTTGCAGTTGTAACAGTAAGTATTTTCTCCATCATCACCGGGAACATTGCCGCAGTAGACATAACGTAATCCGACGTCCAAACCGATTTTGCGCGCTTTGTGGAGAGTTGCGACAGATGTGCGCGGCAAACGGGTGAGTTGATATGTTGGATGGAAAGCGCTGATATGCCATGGAGTTTCTGGCCCCAGGCTCAGAATAAAGTCTGCAATCTGGCGTAGTTCTTCATCGCCATCGTTCATTGTCGGGATGATAAGCGTCGTCACCTCAACCCATATCCTTAGTTTTTTCATCAACTGCAACGATTCCAGAACAGGCGCCAAACGCGCCCCGCAGATTTCGCGATAAAATTTATCACTAAAACTTTTGAGGTCAACATTCGCGGCGTCTAAATACGGATTGATAGTATTCAATGCTTCGGCGGTCATGTATCCATTGGTGACGAAGATATTTTTAATCTCTTTTTCCGTTGCGAGTTTCGCTATATCATAAGCATACTCGAAGAAGATAGTCGGCTCAGTGTAAGTGTAAGAAATAGTGGGCGCTTTAGCGCGGATGGCATCCGCTACGACATCTTCAGGCGCGTAATCTTGACCAACTATCCTTTCCTGGTCGCGGGGCATCTGTGAAATGTCAGAATTTTGACAGTGTCGACACCGAAAATTGCACCCTACCGTTGCAATTGAATAAGATGTTGTTCCCGGATAAAAGTTATAGAGAGGTTTCTTTTCGATGGGGTCTAAATGCGCGGATATTGCTTTTCTGTAAACTAAGCTGTACAAAGTTCCAGACTTATTCTCACGCACAGCGCAGATACCGTGTTTGGAATCAGCGATGTTGCAACGATGACTGCATAAATTGCACTGGACTTTGTTGTCCGTTAGTTTTTCGTAAAGCATAGCTTCTTTCATAACAGTAGCCTACTTTCATTACAGAAACCGAGTTTTTTCAAAAAACTCGGTTTCTATGTACTGATAAACAGTATAGCAAAATCAGAAATAGGAATCAAGCGAAAAATTCCTTTCCAAACTTTTTTTCTTCCAATTATTTCTTTTAAGTAACTTCTAAAAAAGTTTGTTTACTTTTTAAACCGCAGAGAACACTGAGAAGACGCAGAGGACACGGAGATGGCTTCGTTCCTTTTAACTTCGTCTGTTCTCTGCGTTCTCTGCGCCTCCTCTGCGACCTCTGCGGTGAGAA
>Ga0194113_10000393_pt1 | contig 56202 bp, 53 predicted proteins | sample TA2MahC200mmetaG_FD_146193 | JGI IMG/M metagenome (GOLD analysis project Ga0194113, IMG submission 146193) | Freshwater microbial communities from Lake Tanganyika, Tanzania - TA2015017 Mahale Deep Cast 200m | ecosystem: Environmental > Aquatic > Freshwater > Lake | place: Tanzania: Lake...
TCCCGCGGACGTTCAACGCGCGAATTGTCAAGAAACTGTACCCTCGCCGCCGCCGCGGCCATGGGCCCCCACCCTGTCGTCTGAAGCCTACCGTCCCTTCCCCGCAAAGGCCTTCCGCCGACACAACGTTACCACACAATAGAGAGAAAGCACCAGTCGTGCCAAATCCACGCCAATATGGAAAGAGGTCATAGAAGACAGCCGGCAACCACTAGATACTGGTGCGAGATGCACGCATTGACACTTGACACGAGGGCTTATGTGCGTGCATAATGCGCGCATCATGGTTGCTGAAGGTTTACTTGAGCCGCGGCTCAATCAGTACGTTGACCGGTACGTCACGACTGACGCGCCTCTTCACGACATTCTTGTTTCCGCGCCGGTTCCGCGCTCCCCGCTGGTGCAATCGTTGCTTTACATTGAAGAGTGTCTGGCCGGGCGACGCCTGGCCAAGAACGCCATAGACGCGGCGGAGCAGGTTCCGCTGAAGGGCAACGATCCCGAGCTGCTGGTGTTGATGCTCAGCCGCTGGGCCGAGCTGTCGTGCCGCATCGGCCGCCCCACGGAGGCGGAGGCCCTTGTCAACCGCGCCGCGTCGCTGATCGCCGACGGCACCCATCCCGTCATCCGGGCCGTCGCCACGTTCGTGGAGAGCGTGCTGGCCGACACCACCGGCAACAAGGCGCGCCGGGAGGCGCTGCTGGGCGAGATCATTGCGTCGCTGCCCGCGCATTCGCCGCGGCGCAAGTTCTACGTCATCGAGCTGGCCATGGCCCTCGCCCAGCAGGGCCGCGGCGTCGAGGCCCGCGACGCGCTGCGCGAGCTGGCCTGGCAGTGCAACGAACGGCTGGACATCGCCAACGTGCAGCTCGTGGAGTTCGTCGACGCCGTGGAAACGGGCCGCGCCCGCGAAGCGCTCCGCCTCATGCCGCGGATCGAAGGCGCGGCCCAGTTGCGGTTGCGGCGCGACACGTTGCCGGCATTTGTCCGGTACCGCGAAATCCTGCGCGTGCTGCAGGACGCCGGGGCCGCATCCGTCCCCGGCCCGGGGCCGGACCCGGCCGAGTCGACCGGCGCGCAGGTCGTGCGGCATCTGGCCCGGGGCAGGGCCGAGGAGGCCCTGCGGCTGGCGCGGCTGGACGCGGGCAAGGTGATGGGCTCCATCTTCGGCGCGGGCTTCTACTCCTTCAATCTCGTGCGGGCCGAGCTGGCCACCGGCGCCCCCGAGGGGGCGCGCCGCCTGCTGAACATGCGGCGCGGCCGCGGCAACCGGCACTACCTGGACGACCTGTTCTTCGCGCGCGCCGAATGGCTGGCCGGCAACCGCCGCGCCGCCGCCGCGCACTTCGCCGAGGTCCTGGACGCCGTGGAGCGCTACCGGGCGCGGGAACGTCTCGATTTCGAGCTGCGCCTCGCGCGCGAGCTCTCGCACAGCGACGTGATCGACCTGGTGCGGTCCGCCGAACGCGTGCGCCGGCGCGCCGCGCGCCCCCGGCCCGCCTACGCCGCGCCGCCCCCGGCGCCCGCGGCCGCGCCGGAAGCCGCCGCCGAGCCGCGCCGCAGGATCGACGTGGTGCTCGGCCGCAGCCCGGCCATGCGGGAAATACGCGAGACCATAACGCGCTTCGCGGATCTCGACGCCCCGCTGCTGATAACCGGCGAGACCGGCACGGGCAAGGACCTGGTCGCGCGCGCCCTGCACGAGAGCAGCTCCCGCCGCGAACACCCCTTCATTCCGGTCAACTGCGCCTCCATCACCGAAACGCTGCTTGAATCCGAGCTTTTCGGGCACGAGCGCGGCGCGTTCACGGGCGCGGAGAAGGCCAACAAGGGCCTGTTCGAGGAAGCCGGCCGCGGGACCATCCTCCTGGACGAGATCGGCGACATCTCGCCGCGCCTGCAACAGACGCTGCTGCGCGTGCTGGAGACCGGCGAAATCCGCGCCGTGGGCAGCGCCCGCAGCCGCCGCATCGACTGCCGGATTCTCGCCGCAACAAACGCCGACCTCGCCGCGCTGGCCGCCGAGGGCCGCTTCCGGCGCGACCTGCTGTTCCGGCTGCAGCGCCTGGTCGTCCATATCCCCGCCTTGCGCGAGCGGCCCGAGGATATCCTCCTGCTGGCGCGCCACTTTCTCGACGCGGGCCGCAGCCCCGGCGCGCACGCCGTCATGAACGCCGAACTGGAGCGCCTGATCCGCGGCTATGACTGGCCGGGAAACGTGCGCGAGCTGCGCAACGTGATCGAGCGCATGCGGCTGATGCACTCGGACAAGCTGTCCTACACCGACGCGGACCTCGACCTGAAATTCCGCGTCGCCCGCGCGCCCGGCGGCGAGGCGCCCGCCCCGCGCGCCCCCGAACCCGCGGCCGCGGCGCCCGATGTCCGCGCGGCCGAAGCGCGCCCGCCCGCCCCCCCCCTCGAACGCCTGCGGCCCGGCCGATCGCGCATCCGCCGCATCGACCGGCTGCGCGAGCTCTTCGCCGCGCATCGCAAGCTCACCCGCGGCGAGGTCGTGCAGGCGCTGGGCGTGTGCCCGAACACGGCGACGAAAGACCTCAAGGACCTGTGCGACGCCGGCTTCATCGAACGCGTGACGCCCTCCGCCTCCACCCGCTCGCACTACTTCACGCTGAAGGAAGCCGTGGCGGAACCGCCGCCAGGCGACGGCGTCAGACTACGGACCGGCACGGGTTGAGGCGCCGTGCGTTGCATGGCGGAGGCGGAGGGATTCGAACCCACGACCCGCGGACTAAGAGTCCGTGGCATTGTCTACTTTTCTGGGCTTTCTGCTGGTATGCTGAAACGTGACAAGGCGCGGCTGCCGGCGCTGTTGGAGGCCAAGGCATGGTGGCGGCGTAGAAATGTCCTTGACGCCGCTACTGTATCATCTATGATAGTTGCGTCACTTGAAGGAGGAAGGTCATGATCACAGTTTCGACAATGGAAGTGAGGAAGAGTATCGGGGACATTCTGAATCGAGTGGCCCTTCGCGGCGACGAGTACCTCGTTGAGCGGAAGGGCAAGGCCCTGGCGGTTGTGATGCCGGTCGAGAAGGCGGAGTCCATCCGCCGGGCGGCGCGCCTGCGCCTGGGCGAATGGCTGGCCCGGCCTAACGCCGTGAAGACGGACGCGGAGGCCATGAGGCTGGCCAACGAGGCGCGGCGCGCGGCCCGGACTTCGAAACGCACGAGGTGAGTTCATGCGACCACTTCGCGCTGTGCTGGACGCCAATGTCATCATCAGCGCCTTGATCCGGCCGGATTCGGCGCCGGGCCGGATCTTGAGCGCGGCCGTCAGGGAAGCGACGCTCCGCCTGGTGACATCCGACCCTTTGCTGGAGGAACTGCGTGCCGCCATTGAATACCCCCGCCTTCAGCGCTACCTGAAGATGAGCAGGCAGGAAAAGGACGCGTTCGTCATTCTGCTGGAACAGATCGCCGACCCCATCAGCCTCCATGATCACCCGGCGCCAGGTGTCTGCCGTGACCCCGATGATGAGCCCTACCTTCGGACCGCACTGGCCGGCCGTGCCGATTACATCGTGAGCGGTGACGGCGACCTTCTGGACCTGAAGGCCGTGGAGCACATTCCGATCGTCACGCCGGCCGATTTCGAGCGCATTCTGAAGAAGAGGAAGGCCGACTGACATGCTCACCGACACCCAACTCCGCTCCAAGGTCGAAGCGCTCTGGGACAAGCTCTGGTCCGGCGGCCTCTCCAACCCACTGGACGCTATCGAGCAGCTTTCCTACCTGATCTTCCTGAAGCAGCTCGACGCAGAAGGAGGCCTGGAGTGAGCAACGAGCAGACAGCACTGCCGGTCTTCGAGCAGCACCCCATCCGGCGCTAATACGATGAATCGCGGGAGATGTGGTTTTTTTCCGTGGTGGACGTGATTGCCGCGTCAACCGAGAGCACGAATCCCGCGGTCTATTGGCGGGTGCTGAAGAAGCGCCTCAAGGACGAGGGTGCCAACGAAACCGTTACCCTAGAAAGAGCAGTTCGGTCCCGCTGCGCGTGCCCGAACTGTTCTTGTTTTGGCTGCCGGACACCTACGCGGTGAGCAGCAGCAGCGTTTGAGACCCCTCCATAACCGGGTGGAGGGGCTTTCCCCTCAGCCAAACCCGGAAAGCCACCGACAGAATGATGGCCCAGATCGCCTCTGGGCTCAGAAGATGTTCCACCACTTGATCACGAAGAACATACCGAAGCGTTGCGTGCTTTTCACCAAAATGGTGCACGCTCCCGAACCGGCCCCTTCAGACGCAACATGCTCGGCTATAATGACTTCAACAAGAACAGTTCGGCCGCGAAGCGGCTGAACTGCTCTCTATAGGATGATATGCCCAAGCGGTCCGGGCGCGTGCCGTGGATCGAGAACGAGCGGGGGGAGTGGAGAAACCTATGAAACGTAAGATGACATGGGCAATCGGCCTGGTTTCCATGCTGGCTGTTCGCCGATGCCGCCCTCAAACGCGAGTCTCAACGGGGATTTCGGAGGCTTCCGGGTTGGTAGAGGCGGAGGGATTTGAACCCACGACCCGCGGATTAAGAGTCCGCTGCTCTGCCAGCTGAGCTACGCCTCCCCTGGCGCCCCGTTTCCGGGGCAAAGGCTGGAGCGGGCGAAGGGACTTGAACCCTCGACAGCCACCTTGGCAAGGTGGAGCTCTACCACTGAGCTACGCCCGCGTCTGTTTCACTGAACCGGACATGTAGCCTGCCCGAAGCCGGGACGAAATGCAAATCGTTTTTCCCCGACCGTCTCCCGCAAGCTACAGCCGCTCCGCCACGGCGGCGATGAAATCCGCCGTGCTCACCCGCCGGTTCGCCGGGCCGGGATCGGCCACGGCCAGCAGATCGCCGGTCATGATTCCGCTCTCCACGGTCTCGCGCGCCGCGGCTTCCAGGCGGTCCGCAAAGGCAATCACTTCCGGCGTGCCGTCCATCTCGCCCCGCTTGCGCAGGCCGCCGGTCCAGGCGAAGATCAGCGCCATGGAGTTGGTCGAGGTCGCCTCGCCGGCAAGGTGCTTGTAGTAGTGCTTCTGCACGGTGCCGTGCGCGGCCTCGTACTCGAACGGACCGTCGGGCGACACCAGCACCGAGGTCATCATCGCCAGGCTGCCGCAGGCCGAGGCCAGCATGTCCGACATCACGTCGCCGTCGTAGTTCTTGCAGGCCCACAGCATCCCGCCCTCGGATTTCACGATCCGCGCCACGGCGTCGTCGATCAGCGTAAAGAAATACTCGAGGCCCCGCGCCTCGAAGCGGTCTTTCCACGCGTGCGCGTACTCTTCCTCGAAGATGTCGCGGAAGCGCGCGTCGTAGGTCTTGGAAATCGTGTCCTTGGCGCTGAACCAGACGCTGATCCGGTTCTCCAGGGCGTAGGTGAAGCAGGCCCGCGCGAAGCTGCGTATCGACGCGTCGGTGTTGTGGATGCCCTGCAGGATCCCCGGCCCGTCGAACTCCCGGATCGTCTCGCGGATCGGCGGGCCGCCGTCGGCCGGCGTGAAGACCAGCTCGCCGCGGCCCGGACCGGGCACGGCAATCTCGCGGTTGGCGTAGACGTCGCCGTAGGCGTGGCGCGCCAGGTGAATGGGCCGCTTCCAGTTGCGCACGGCGGGACGCACGTTGCGCACCAGGATCGGCACGCGGAACACCGTGCCGTCCAGCCGGCCGCGCAGGGTCGCGTTGGGGCTGGGCCAGGCCTTCTTCAGGCCGTACTCCCTGACGCGGTCGGCGTTGGGCGTGATCGTGGCGCACTTCACCCCCACGCCGTGCCGGCGTATCGCTTCGGCCGCTTCGACGGTCACGCGGTCGTCGGTGGCGTCGCGGTGCGGCAGGCCGAGATCGTAGTAGTCGGTCCGCATCTCCAAGTGCGGAAACAGCAGCAGCTCCTTGACCATGGCCCACATCACGCGGGTCATCTCGTCGCCGTCGATTTCCACGACGATTCCTTCAACCCTCACCTTGTTTTTCATGGGGGCTACCTTGTCGCGCATGCGCCGCGCCAAGTCCAGCGCAATTTCCGTTGACTTGGCGGACGCGCCGGATACCTTCGCGTCATGCGCAGTCTTACCGCAGAACTGGCGCGGGGACGGGTGCTGGTCTCCGACGGCGCCTGGGGCACGCTGCTGCAGCAGCAGGGCCTCCAGCCGGGCGATTGCCCCGAGCTGTGGAACGTCGACCGGCCCGACGCCGTGCGCGGCATCGCCGCCGCCTACCTCGCCGCCGGCGCGGACATGGTGCTGACCAACAGCTTCGGCGGCAACCGCATCAAGCTGGCGCACTTCGGCCTGGCCGGCCGCGCGGCCGCCCTGAACAGGGCCGCGGCGGCGCTGTCGCGCGAAGCCGCCGGCGACCGCGCTTTCGTGGCCGGCTCCATGGGGCCTACCGGCAAGCTGCTGCTGATGGGCGACGTCACCGCGGACGAGCTGCGCGACGCCTTCGGGGAGCAGGCCGCGGCCCTGGCCGCGGGCGGCGCCGACGCCTGCTGCATCGAGACTTTCGCGGCCCTCGACGAGGCCTGCCTGGCCGTGCGCGCCGCCCGCGAACGCACGGAGCTGGAAGTCATCGCCACGTTCACCTTCGCGCGCACGGCCCGGGGCGAATACCGCACCATGATGGGCACGGCGCCGGCCGAGATCGTCGCGCCGCTGCTGGAGGCCGGCGCGCACGTGGTGGGCGCGAACTGCGGGAACGGCATGGCGCAAATGGTCGAGATCGTGCGCGAAATGCGCGCCGTCAGCGCGACGGTCCCGATTCTCGTCCACGCCAACGCCGGCATGCCACGCCACGTCGGCGGCGCGGACGTCTTTCCCGAGACGCCGGCGGAAACCGCGTCTTACATCCCGGCGGTGATCGCCGCCGGAGCGAACATCGTCGGCGGCTGCTGCGGCACGACGCCCGCGCATATCCGGGCGATCGCCCAGGCGGTCGCCGGTCTCCGACAACCGACAACCGACAACCGACAACCATGAACATCCCTCCCTTCATCGCCGTCGGCGAGAACATCCACTGCACGCGTATCCTCAAAGTAGGCGGCAAGTTCGTGAAGGCCGCCGGCGGCGGTCACGTCATCGCCTACACCGCCGACGGCGGGGCCCGCGAACTGCCGGTCAGTCCGGCCTTTGTCGGCAACGCCGACTGGGAAGCCGGCAAGCTGAAGCACTGCGCCGTGGCCATCTGGCAGGGCAACTACGGCAGCGCGGACGGCAAACGGGCGGGCGCGCACTACGTCCAGGCCATGGCGCGGGAGCAGGCGGGCGCGGGGGCGACGTACCTGGACGTCAACGTGGACGAATTCAGCACCGACGCCGACGAGCGCGCCCGCGCGATGAAGTGGACCGTGGAAACGGTGCAGGCGGCCGTCGCCGTCCCGATCAGCGTGGATTCCTCCAACGTCGCCATCCTGCGGGCCGGGCTGCAGGCCTGCGACAAGGCGCGCGGCCGCCCCATGGTCAACTCCGTGTCGCTGGAGCGCCCCGCGGCCGTGGACGCGGCGCGCGAGTTCAACGCCGTGGTGATCGCGTCGGCCGCGGGCGAAGCGGGCCTGCCTTCGAACACCGCCGAACGCCTGGCCAACCTCGACCGCATCGTGTCGCGGCTGCGGGACGGCGGCATGGAGCCGGAGGCGATTCACGCCGACCCGCTGGTGTTCCCGATCTCGACCGACAGCGGCAACGGCAAGGCCTTCCTCGAGGCGGTCGCGGCCGTGCGTCAGCGCTACGGCAAAGCCATGCACATCGTGGCCGGCCTCAGCAACGTTTCCTTCGGCATGCCCGGCCGCAAGCTGATCAACCAGGTCTTCGCGCGGCTGGCCGTGGAGGCCGGCGCCGACGGCGGCATCGTGGACCCGCTGCAGATCAATGCGCGGACAATCGCGGAGCTGGACACGGCCGGCGAGCCGTTCCGCCTGGCCCGCGCGCTGCTGCTGGGCGAAGACGAGTTCGGCATGGAATTCATCACGGCCGCCCGCGAAGGCCGGATCTGAGGGAGAGGGCGCGGGCAGGCCGGGGTGAAAGCATCAAGCCGGCCGTTCCCGGCCGGTCCGGAACGGCGAAAGCATGGCCAGCCTTACCGTACACTTCGGAGACAACCTGCCCATCCTGGAGACCCTGCCGGACGGGCTGGCCGACCTGATCTACATCGATCCGCCCTTCAACACCGGCAAAATCCAGCGGCGCGCGCGCATCGCCGCCGTGCGGGACGAAGCCGGCGACCGCACCGGCTTCCAGGGCCGCCGCTACCGCACCGTGAAGCTCGACGCCAGCGAGTTCAACGACGTCTTTGACGACTACCTGCTCTTCCTTGAGCCGCGCCTCGCCCAGGCGCGCCGCCTCCTGAAGAACGGCGGCAGCCTCTTCCTGCACATCGACTGCCGCGAAGCGCACTACTGCAAGGTTCTGCTCGACCGCATGTTCGGGCGGGGCTCGTTCATGAACGAGATCGTCTGGGCCTACGACTACGGCGGCCGGCCCAGGCGCCGCTGGCCGGCGAAGCACGATACCATCTTCTGGTACGCGCGCGACCCCCGCCAATACCAGTTCCACCTCGCGGAGTGCGACCGCATTCCCTACATGGCGCCGGCCCTCGCCGGCCCGGCCAAGGCCGCCCGCGGCAAGACGCCCACCGACGTGTGGTGGCACACCATCGTCAGCCCCACCGGCCGCGAAAAGACCGGCTATCCCACCCAGAAACCGCGCGGAATCGTCGACCGCATCGTCAAAGTCCACTCGCGGCCGGGCGACATGCTCCTCGACTTCTTCGCCGGCAGCGGAACCCTCGGCGAGGCGGCCCTGGCGCACGGCCGCAACTGCGTGCTGATCGACAACAACCCCGAGGCCATCCGCGTCATGCGCCGCCGCTTCGCCGGCCGCGACGTGAAATGGATCGGCTGGACGTCCTGAGCGTTTTGAAGGACAATGCGCCCGTGAAGAAGACCGCCGCCTACCTGCGCGCGAAGAAAGCGCGGGGCGAGCCCATCGCGGCCCTGACCTGCTACGACTACCCCACGGCCGTGCTGGAGGAAGAAGCCGGCGTGGATATTGTTCTGGTGGGCGACAGCGTGGGCACGAACGTCCTCGGCTACGCCAGCGAGCGCGAGGTCACGATGGACGACATGGCGCATCACGTCAGGGCCGTGCGCCGCGGCGTGCGTTCGGCGTACGTGCTCGCGGACATGCCTTACGGGTCCTGCGACACCCCGGCTCTCGCCGTGGAGAACGCCCGCCGCCTGCTGTCGGACGGGGCGGACGGCGTCAAGGTCGAGGCCGCCCGGCCGGACGTGGTGCGCGCGCTGTCCGGCGCGGGCGTCGAAGTCTGTTCGCACCTCGGTCTCACCCCGCAGTTCGACGACAGGCCGCGCTACCGCGCCAGGACCGCGTCGGAGGCGGCGCGGTTCGCCGCCGATGCCTTCGGCATGCAGGCAGCCGGCGCCGCGCTCATCCTGTTCGAGACCATTCCCGAAGAACTCGCGCGCTATCTGACCGAGCGACTGGTTCCGCCCACGATCGGCATCGGCGCGGGGCGGTACACGGACGGCCAGGTTCTGGTGGTCCTCGACGTGCTCGGCATCACGCCGCGGGCTTTCCGCCACAACCGGCGCTACGAAGACCTGCGGAGCCGCGTCCTGCGGGCGGTGGGCGCCTACCGGAACGAGGTGGCCGCGCGGCGCTTTCCGGGCGAGGAGAACCTGCGCCACATGGAACCCGGGGAGTGGGAGCGGTTCCTGGAGGCCGCGGAGGCCGGCCGGAAGACGTGAGCGTCCCCGGCGAGCGGCGCGGAGCGGCGTCAGTCCACCGGCGAGAACTGATCCTTGCCGACGCCGCAGTCGGGGCAGACCCAGTCGTCGGGAACGTCCTCGAAGGCCGTGCCGGCGGCCACCCCGCCGTCGGGATCGCCGATTTGCGGATCGTACACGTAGCCGCACGCGTCACAGACGTATTTCTTCATTCTTATTCTCCGCTTCCTCCGCCCGGTCCCGAGGCAAGTGTTCCGACTATACCTACCGCTCCGAAGCGGCTCAACCGCTTTCTTGGATTGCATTTTCGATTTCCCATTTCCAATCGGCCCCGCTAGGCTTTCCGGAAGCGCGCGTGGCGCGCCCGCGGGGATGGGTCGTGGCCGAAAAGACGCAACTGATACGCTGGCAGAAGCCCATGCGGCGCGTGCTGTGGGCCTCGGCGCCGATCGCGGTTGCGGGCGTGTACTTCTTCGGCTGGCGCGTGGCGGCGCTGCTGGCGCTGGCCAACGCGGCGGGATTTCTTGCCGAATGGGCCTTCGCGCGCCCGCGTCGCGAGCCGGTAACATCGGCGGTCTTCGTGTCGGCCACGCTGTTCACGCTCTCCCTGCCCCCCACCCTCCCCGCCTGGATGGCCGTGCTGGGAATCGTGTTCGCGGTCGTTTTCGGCAAGATGGTTTTCGGCGGCTTCGGGCGGAACGTCTTCAACCCGGCCCTGACCGGGCGCGCGTTCATCTACGTCAGCTTCGGCGCGCAGATGACGGGGGTCTGGTCCGAACCCGTCTCCGGCGCGGCGGGCGGCTTCGCGCGCTACGCGTCCGACGCCGTTACCTCCGCTACGCCCGGCATGCTGCTCAAGACCGGCGCGGACTTCAGCGTGGCCGGGCTCTTCCTCGGCCGCACCGCCGGCGTCATCGGCGGCACCAGCGTGCTACTGACGGTCCTGTGCGGCCTGTACATCCTCTGGAACGGAACCGCCGACTACCGGATCGTGGTTTCCGGCGTCGCGGGTTTTCTGGCCATGCAGACGGCCCTGTGGCTGGCGGGCGCGGACAAGGCCGCCGATCCCCTGCGGGCCACGCTGGCCGGCAGTTTCGTGATCGGGATCTTCTTCTATGCCACGGACCCGGTGTCCGCGGCGCAGACGAGCCCGGGACGGTGGCTGTACGGCGCCTTCATTGGAATGGTTTCGTCGCTGATCGGCGTATTCTCGGCGTGGCCCGCGGGCACGATGTTCGCGATCCTGCTGGCCAACGTGTTCGCGCCGATCACCGACCATGCCATCCGGGCGATGAAGACGGGGGCCAGGCGCTAGGGGGTGCGGGAGGGTGAGATGGAGAAAGGCGTGAGAGGGAAGATGCGGGAGCGCGCGTTCACCGTGTTCTTCATGTTCGCGCTGACGCTGGTCTTCGTCTCGGCCGTCTCCGCGCTGCACCTGGCCACACGCGACACGGTGGCCAGGAAGGCGGGAATGTACCTGAAACGCGCCGTCCTGGCGGCGGCCGGCCTGGACGGCGGTCTCGACGACGCCGGCGTCGCCGCGCTCTATGACGCCGCCGTGACGCCGGAGCCGGACGCCGCGCGGCCCGCACGCTACGCCGTCCGCGACCCCGACACGGGCGCCCCGCGCGCCACGGTTTTTCCGCGCGCCTTCCCCGGGCTGTGGGGCACGATCCGGGCAACGGTCGGTCTCGGGCCCGACGGCGCCACCCTCACGGGCGTGGCGTTCCTGGAACACAACGAGACCCCCGGACTGGGCGCCCGCGTCACGGAGTCGTGGTTCGAAGGCCAGTTCGCGGGCAAGCGCGGACCGTTCAGGCTGGTTCCGGAAGGCACGCGGTCCGCCGCCGTGGACGAGATCGACGCGGTCACCGGCGCCAGCATCACGTCCCGGGCGGTGCGCGACATGCTCAACGCGCTGGCCAGGGAGCAGACGCAATGACATCCGGCCGGATCAAGCGCATCATGCTGGGCGGCATCGGCCGCGATAACCCCGTCTTCGCGCAGGTCCTGGGCATCTGCTCCACGCTGGCGGTGACGAACGTGCTGCGCAACACCGTGGTCATGTGCCTGGGTCTGGTTTTCACGCTGGCGCTCTCCAACCTGACGGTGTCCGCGCTCAGGCGCCTGATGCCCGCGCGCGTCCGCATGATGGCGGAAGTGCTCGTCATCGCCTGCTACGTGATCATCGTGGACATCGCGCTGAAGGCCCTTGCGCCGGATATCTCGCGCCAGCTCGGGCCGTACGTGGGCCTGATCATCACCAACTGCATCGTCATGGGCCGCGCCGAAGCGTTTGCCCTGAGCAACCCGCCGCTGCCGTCCCTGGCGGACGGCGTGGCGGCGGGCATCGGCTACTCCTGCGTGCTGCTGGTCATCGCCTTCTTCCGCGAGCTGCTGGGATCCGGAACCGTGTGGGGCGCGCGGGTCCTGGGCGAGTGGTGGACCAACTGGGCCATCATGGTCATGGCGCCCGGCGCGTTTTTCATGCTGGCAGTCTTCATCTGGATCGTCAAGGGCGCCATCCCGCGCGCCGGGAATGCCGCGGGAAAGGAGTCCGGCAAACAATGATCCGCCGCTCGCCGGGGAGACGTCATGCCTGAATCAATGAACCTGTTCGCGGTCTTTTTCTCGGCCGTGTTCACGGGCAACATCCTGCTGACCAACTACCTGGGCATGTGCTCGTTCCTGGGAGCCTCGCGCGAAGTGAAGACGGCGCTGGGCCTGGGCACGGCGGTGGTGTTCGTCATGGCCGCGACCGGCGCGCTGAACTGGCTCATCTATTGCCTGGTGCTCGTGCCCCTTGACCTTGTCTACCTGCGTTTCATCGTCTTCATCGTGGTCATCGCCGCCTTCGTGCAGGTCGTGGAGATGATCATCGAGCGCACCAGCGAGCGCCTCCATGCCGCGCTGGGGATCTTTCTACCCCTGATCACGGTCAACTGCGCGATCATGGGCGCCAGCCTCTTCATGGTGATACGCAACTACGGCCTGGGCGAGGCCTTCGCCTACGGAACCGGCAGCGGGCTGGGCTGGGCGCTGGCCATCCTGGCCATGGCGGGCATCCGCCAGAAGATGGCCAAGGCCCGCGTTCCCAGGGGGCTGGAAGGCGCGGGCATCACGCTGATTATCGCCGGCATAATGGCGCTGGCCTTCGTCGGGTTCAACGGGATGCTGAGCGCGGGCCCCTGAGTGCTGCAACCATGCTCATGGCTTTCCTCATCGCCGTCGGTGTCGTTTGCGCCATCAACACGGCGCTGGCCCTGCTCATGGTCGCCGCCGAGGCGTTCATCGCCGACTACGGCGCGTGCACGATCACGGTGAACGGCGAAAGGAAGCTCGCCGTGGAAGGCGGCCAGTCGCTGCTTTCCACGCTCAAGGCCGAGCGCATCTTCATACCTTCGGCATGCGGCGGCCGGGGTTCCTGCGGGCTGTGCAAGTGCCGCGTCACGGGCGGCGCCGGCAACCCATTGCCCACCGAAGAGCCCTGGCTGTCGGCGGAAGAGAAGGCGCAGGGCGTCCGGCTGTCGTGCCAGGTGCGCGTCAAGGGCGACCTGGCGATCGTCATTCCCGCGGAACTGTTCAACGTCGTTCAGTATACGACGCGCGTCACCGCCATCCGCGACCTCACGCACGACATCAGGGAGCTGCGCCTCAGACTCCTCGAGCCCGCGGCGATCCGGTTCGCGGCGGGCCAGTTCATTCAGTTCGAGGTTCCGCCCTACGATCTCACCGACGAACCCGTCTACCGGGCCTATTCGGTCGCGTCGCCGCCCTCGGTGCGCGGGGAGATCGAGCTGGAGATCCGCTACGTGCCCGAAGGCATATGCACGACCTACGTGCATCGCCACCTGAAGGTTGGCGACGCCGTCACGATCAACGGCCCCTACGGCGATTTCCGCCTGCGGGACGGCGAAAGGGAGATCATCTTCATCGCCGGCGGCTCGGGCATGGCGCCGATCAAGTCCATCCTGTACGACATGCGCGAGAAGGGCATCCGCCGCAAGGCCACGTACTTCTTCGGCGCCAAGGCGCTTCGGGACCTCTTTCTCCTGGACGAGATGCGCGCCATGGAAAAAGCGCTTCCGGCCTTCCGTTTCGTGCCGGCCCTGTCGGCCCCGGAGGCGGCCGACGACTGGTCCGGGGAGCGCGGCCTGATCACGGAAGTGGTCGGCCGGCGCGTGCCGGACGCCTCCGCGATGGAGGCCTATCTCTGCGGCAGCCCGCTCATGATCGACGCCTGCATCGAAGTGCTGAAAAGGAAAGGCCTTGCCGAAGACCGGATTTTCTACGACAAGTTCGCATGAGCATGAAGCAAACGCCCGCTCTTGACGCGGCCCGGCGGCAGATGCGCCCCGGCGCGATCGTGCGCGACGGTTTCCTGGGCGCGGACAGGCGGCCGCTGGTCGACATTCTGGACGCTGACGACGCGGCGGTTAAGCGGCTGGGATACACCCATGCGGCCCTGGCCGGCCGCATGCGCGAGTTGCGGGCGGCCGGCGCGCGCGGGTTGGGCGAAGCCGTGTGCGTGCCCCCGCATTTCGAGGTGCGCGTGGACAGCGTCCGCGGCAAGCTCCCCTGCCCTTTCGGTCACCCCGGCCTCTATCCCAAGACCAACATCACGGTAAAGAACCTCGCCCAGGGCGGGCGCGCGATCACCTACACGGACCTGGGCATCCACATGATCGAGGAGCACGGGTTCTACGAAGGGCGGGGCGCCCGCTTTCGCGCGGACCCCGCCGAACTCGCCCGGATTCTCGAGCCGCCGCGCGCTTGAGGCCGCGGGCCTGACAGCCGGTCGCCGGCGGGACGCGGCGGCCCGAGGTTGCCGACGTCGTTGACCCGATCGCGCCTTCGCCGGCGTCCCGACCGCGGCAGGGAGCGCAGCACGGGATAGACCGTCCCTTGCGTGGGCACGCAGAGGTTCCGGGAGCGTCACTTGCCGCTTGCCACTTGCCGCCCGACACGCCACACTCCCCGCCCTGCACGCTGAGCTAACGGAAAGGACTGCGTCGAAATGGATATCCAGGCTCTCTTTGCCGCGCGCATAGGCGGGCGCGCGTTCGGCACTTCGGCCGACATCTACAAGTTCGAGAAGATCAAGCGCGCCAAGGCCGCGGCCCGCGCGGCGCGGCCGGACGTCGATCTGCTGGACTTCGGCGTCGGCGAGCCCGACCGGCCCGCCCCTCCGGCCGTGCGTGAGGCGCTGAAGAAGGCCGTGGACGATCCCGCCAACCGCGGCTACGCCGACAACGGCATCCCCGCTTTCAAGGAAGCGGCGGCCCGCTACATGGAAACCTTCCTCGGCGTGGGCGGGCTGGACCCGGCCACCGAGATCACGCACAGCATCGGTTCGAAGTCGGCCCTGGCCATGCTGCCGCTGTGCTTCATAGACCCGGGCGACGTGTCCATCGTGACTTCCCCCGGCTACCCCGTGCTGGCCACGCACACCGCCTACCTGGGCGGCACGGTCCACAAGGCGCCGCTCACCCCCGAAAACGGCTTCCGCCCGGACCTGGCGTCCATCCCTCCGGCCGTGGCGCGGCGGGCCAAGCTCTTCTACGTGAACTACCCCAACAACCCCACCGGCGCCGCGCCCGACGAGGAGTTCTTCGACCGCCTGATCGCTTTCGCCGGTGAACACAGCATTCTCATCGTGCAGGACGCGGCCTACGCCACGCTGGTCTACGGCCGCGCGCCGCTCTCGATTCTGAGCCGCCCCGGCGGCAAGGAAACCGCGATCGAACTGCATTCCATGAGCAAGAGCTACAACATGACCGGCTGGCGCCTGGGGTTCGTCGCCGGCGCGGCCCGGCTCGTGCAGGCCTTCGCGGAAGTGAAGGACAACTGCGACTCCGGGCAGTTCAAGGCCATCCAGCTCGCGGCCTGCGCGGGCATCGCCGACCGCGCCGTTTCCGACGCGATCCGCGACCGCTACGAAGCGCGCCTGCGCAAACTGGTGGCGGCGCTGCGGACGGCGGGGTTCGACGCGCGCATGCCCGGCGGCACGTTCTACCTGTATGTGCCGGCTCCCACCGCCGCGCGGGACGCTGCCTTCCGCAACGCCGAGGACGCGTCGCAGCACCTGATCCGCGAACACTCGATATCCACCGTGCCCTGGGACGACGCCGGGGCGTATCTGCGCTTCTCGGCCACCTTCGAGTCGCGCGGCGACGACGACGACCGCGTGATCGCGGAGTTGGGCGAACGCCTCGCCGCGGCGGAACTGAGGTGGTGAACGGTGGTCGGTGGTCGGTGGCAGGTCCGGCAGTGGCGGCATGCCATCCGGCCGACGGCCGGGAACCCTACTGCCTGAACCGCTCCAGCGCCTTTGACATACGCGCCAGCGGCGGCTCGTCGCCGACCGTGAAGTCGCGGCCGGTGATCAGCTCGTAGGCGCTGATGTAGCGCCGCGCCGCCTCGATCCGCACCTCGTCGGTCAGCCGGGGCGGCGGACCGTCGCCGAGGAACCCCCGGTCGGCGAGCCATTCGCGCACGTATTCCTTGTCCAGCTTGCGCTGTTCCTCGCCCGCCGCGAAACGTTCGAGGTAGGTGTCGGTGAACCAATAGCGCGACGAATCCGGCGTGTTGATCTCGTCGGTCACCACCAGGCGCCCGCCGAGGCGTCCGAGCTCGTACTTCGTGTCGACGAATATGAGTCCGCGCGCGGCGGCGTGCTTGACGCCGAAGTCGTAGAGCTTGAGGCAGACCGCCGCCGCTTCGTCGAACGTGTCCCCGTCGATGAGCCCTTCGGCGACGGCCTCGTCCCGCGACACGTTGCGGTCGTGCTTCTCGAGCTTGGTGGTGGGCGTGACGATCGGCTTGTCCAGCTTCTGGTTCTTGCGCAGCCCTTCCGGCAGCCTGTTCCCGCAGAAATCGCGCACGCCGCGTTCGTAGTTGTACCAGGCCGATGTCTTCGTGACGCCCGTGATGTATCCGCGCACCACGAACTCGATGGGCAGTTGCTCGCACTCCGCGACGAGCATCACGGCCGGATCGGGGGTTTCGAGCATGTGGTTGGCCGCCACGCCGCGCGTCCGCTCAAACCAGAACGCCGCGAGCTGGGTCAGCACCTGGCCCTTGAACGGCACCGTCCCGAGCACGCAGTCAAAGGCCGAGATGCGATCGGTGGCCACGATCAGGCGTTGCCCGTCGCGCTTGTACGAATCGCGCACCTTGCCGCGCTCGAAGGCGCCGAGTCCGCTGAAGTCCGTCGCCGCGACCGTCCGCGAAAGCTCCGCCCTGATTCGTGATTCGGAAATCATGTTCTGAGCTCGACGACGTGTTCGTACAGATTGCGTCCGGGGCAGGCGGTCGCATTGAGATCGCGGTGCCCGTAGACCCGGTACCGCTTGATCATGAAGATCTCGCGCAGTCGCGCGGTCAGCGCGTCGAGGACCTTGATCTGGGCCGGCACGGGGCGCTGCTCATCGAAATTACCCATCAGCATGACGCCAAGGTTGCCCTCGTTCGCGCCGGACACGTGCGCGCCTTCGTACGCCAGCGAGCGTCCTTCCCACACGCGGCCCGCGTGGTCGATGACAAAATGATAGCCGATGTCCCCGTAGCCGCGCGCCCGGTGGCCGGCGCAGACGTTGCGGACCGCGCATTCGACGGCGTTGCGGTCCGTCTCCACCCTCGCCCACTGGCCGAGGTGGTGCACGGTCAGCCGGTTGTATCCGCCGGCTTCGCGCAACAGCCACGTCTTCGCCGGCTGGTCGTCCCACTCCGCGCGCCGGACCAGGTCCGCGCAGCCGTCCAGGGCCCCCAGGTCCACGCAGCCCAGCGGACGTTTGACGACCGCGGCGCCCGCGCGGCGTGCGCCGACCGCGGCCACGGCCAGCGCGCCGAGGCCCTGCAACATGAACTGGCGCCGCGTGCGCATGTCGGGTTTCCCTATCACAAATCCAGGTTCATGACAAGCGGCGTGTCTTTCCATCCGCGCGCCCGTCCGGCCCGCGCAAGCCTGGCGCGGCACAGTCCGATGGTCTCATCCGCCAGCCGCGCCACGGCGGCGTCGCCGCGGGCGCGCCCCAGCAGGCGCGTCGCGGCGCCGCACACGTGCCGCAGTCCCAGCGCGCCGCGGCCGCCGGCCCGGTCCCAGCATTCGGCCAGGGAGTCGACGACCGCGCCCAGGGCCGTGAAGAAGAAGAGCTCCAGCGCGGCGTCCTCGCGCAGAAGGATGCGGCGCAGGTCCAGGATCCACATCGCGCCGCCGCCGGTCACATCCCACTCGGCGGGACGCGCCATGCCCGTCCCCATGAGGAGCACGCGGCGCGCGGCCTGACGTTCGCCCAGTCCGGCCAGCGCGCGCGAGGTCAGCGCGGCCAGGTTGCCGGCGCCCGCCTCCCTGACGACGTAATGCGCCACGGCGCGGGCCAGGTCCTCCACGGCCGCCCCGTCGACCGTGTCCTGCGCCCGGCAAAGCGCCCGTATTTCGGCGCTGACGCGCTCGTCGCGCTCGTCGCCTCCCCATTGCTGAGCGTTCCAGATCATTTCTTGATCAGGCCTTCGATGGCGCTCAGGAACTGGTTGAGATCCTGAAAACGGCGGTATACCGACGCGAACCTGACGTAGGCCACGTCGTCCGTCGCTTCGAGGCGGTCCATCACCGCCTTGCCGATGCGCTCGCTGGGAACCTCGCTTTCGAACTCGCTCTCCATCTGGTCGATGATGGCGTCCACCATGCTCTCGATGTCCGAAGCGGCGACCGGACGCTTCTCGCAGGCCCGCAGGATGCCGGCCACGAGTTTGCGGCGGTCGAACTCCTCGCGCCGCCCGTCGCGTTTGACCACCTGCATGCGCGGCTTAACGACCTCCTCGTAGGTCGTAAAGCGCTTGCCGCAGCCCAGGCACATCCGCCGGCGCCGGATCACGGCTTCGTTCCGCGCCGCGCGGCTGTCTATGACTTTGTCCTCGGCGTGTCCGCATCTCGGGCAGCGCATGGACGTCAGGTCTCCAGGGCCTGGCCGACCGCCGCCACGACGGCGGGCGCGTTGCTGCTGCGCACGAACCTGCTGATGCGCAGGCTGGACTTCGTGAACCGCGCTTCGGGCACCTCCGCCTGGCTGTCGTCGTACAACACGATCGGCACCGTTTTGGTGGTGGGCATGGTGCGCAGCACCTTGGCCACGGCGTCGCCGTTCATGCCCGCCAGCACAAGCTTCACGGCGATCGCGTCGGGCCGCGAAACGATCGCCCGCTCGAGCACGTCGGGGCCGTGCGCCACCGGTTCGACGACGTATCCCGCGGCCGTGAGCGCCGCGACCAGGCTTTCGCGTACCGCGCCGTCGTCCTCGCCCAGCAGCACCTTTTTCTTCTGCGCCGCCTTGTGCGTTCCGCCCGGCTGTTCCTCGCCGCTGCGGAGGAACACGATCCGGCTGATTTCCAGGAGCAGGTCGCCGGGATCGCAGGGCTTGGCCACGAAGCCGTCCACGTCCACGTTGGCGAAGAATTCCGCCATGTTCGCGCGGGCCGTGAGAACCAGCACGGGGTACTTCGGCTTGCCGTCGGCCGACGAGATGGCCTTGAGAAACCCGACCCCGCCCATGCCGGGCATGCTCATGTCCAGCACGATCAGGTCCGGCCTGGTGTGCGCCAGCCGTTTCAGCCCCTCCTCGCCGCTGTCGGCCATCACGACGCGGTAACCTTCAAAAGTCAGGAAATCGCTGAGCGTGACGAGCAGGCTGGTGTCGTCGTCTATCAACAGGATCGTCTTCTTTGTCTCTTCCGACGGCATGGCCGTTCTCTCCTTCTGCGACCGGTTCCCGTCAGACACCCAGGCGGGCCGTTCCCATGAATGTCCCCTCGATATGATCCATCAGAACCTCCTCGCCCCAGGGCTTGCCCAGCGCCGGAATCGAGAAGCCGTCCAGCACCCTTGCCGTGCGCGCGTCAACGTCGGCTCCCGTGACGACGACCAGCGGAATCCGGGAAGTGCTCTTGTCGGCCTTCATCTTGAGAATCAGGTCTCTTCCCGCCATGTCCGGCAGCACGAGGTCCAGCACCACCGCCCCGGGGTGCTCCCTGTCCAGCGCCGCCAGCGCCGCCGCGGCGCTGCCGGCCTCGACCACGCGATAGCCGTGCCGCGCGATCTGCCCCGCCAGCACCCCGCTGACGTCCGGCCGGTCCTCCACCACGAGCACGCAGGGCGGCTCCGCGGCCGGCAGGCCGACCCTCACCTCCGTGCCCTTCTCGCGGCCGGGCGGAGGGCTCGCGATGTCGATCGTTCCGCCGTGAAGCTCCACTATCTGCCTGGAGATTGCAAGCCCAAGTCCCGACCCCGACGCCTGTTCGCCCACCGTGAAGTACATCTCCATCACGCGCCCCACGGCTTCCGGAGGAATGCCCACGCCGTTGTCGCGCACGACGAACCTGACGCGTCCGGCCGCTTGGGGGTCGTCCTCGACGGTCACGTCGATCATGCCGCCCTTGCCGGTGAACTTGACGGCATTGCCCACGATGTTGAGCACCACGCGCTCCATCTTGTGGGCGTCGCAGTCGACGAACCTCTGCGCGGCCTTCGCCGCGACCTCGAGGCCCACCCCCTTGCTTTCGGCCTGCACGCGCAGCACGTCGACGCCGCGCTGCACGAGCCGCGCCAGGGGCACGCGCGATTTCACCAGCTTGAGCGTCTTCATCTCGGCCTGGCGCAGGTCCAGGATGTCGTTCACGGTGCCCAGCAGACGCTTGCTGTCGCCCTCCAGCAGCTCGACGTAGCGGCGCACTTCGGGCGGCAGCGTCCCCCCCACGCCGCGCAGCAGGTTGGCTATGCCGTAAATCATGGAAGTCAACGGGGTCCGCAGCTCGTGGGACACGTGCGACACGAACTCCGACCGCGCCCGGTCGTGTTCCGCCAGGCGGCGCACCGCGTCTTCCAGCGCCTCCTGCGCCCGCTTGCGCACCGAGATGTCGCGCACCAGGAAACAGAGCTGGCTCTGCTCGTCCAGGTCCACCCTGTTCACGGCGATTTCCGCCGGGAACGTGGACGTGTCCACGCGCAGACAGTGGGCCTCGATCAGCGTGTAGCGGTGCTGTTCCAGGTTGCGGTGGATCGTCGCGAGCAGCGAGCCGTCGGCCCCGGAAATGAAGCCCAGCACGTTCATCCCGCCCAGCTGCGCGGGCGGACAGGCGAAGAACTCGCTGGCCCGGCTGTTGAAGTCCACGATGCGCCCCTTGGAATCGGCGACCAGGACCGCGTCGTAGATGCTCTCGAGCAGCTTGCGGAACTCGGAAGACCTGTGCCGGGCGGCGTCCTCCAGAACCAGATACGACGTGTCGCGCGGCGAGGCGCCCGCGGGCGCCTCCTGGCGCTTGCGGGCCAGCGACTGCCCGAGAAAGTCCGGGCGAATATCGATTCGCATGGTGCTGGTCGCGTCGTGCTCGCCCATGTCCCATCCTGTGCGGTCTGAAGCGACCGTTGCCACGGCATGCTGAAAAACGGCTCGCCAAAGCATACGCCACCCGCCTCCGGCCGTACAACGCAAAAAAAACACGCACGCAAAAAAACGCAAGAAAGACGATTGTTTTGGTGGACAGGCGGCGTTCCGGGCATTACCCTGACAGTGAAGCGGTTGAGCGGATTGACAAGAGGGGCGCCATGCTGGACGCCTGGAGAACGGAGACGGCAGGCCTGCTGCACGCGCTGACCGGCTCGCCCGCCACGACGCTGGAGTTGATTGTCCTCGTCGCCGCCGGCCTGGTCGCCATCACGGCCGTCCTGCGCATGGGCACGGCGCTTCTGGGCACGCCCATGTCGGACCTCGGACGCGCCCTGCAGGTCATGCTGCTGGGTTCCCTGATCACGCTGTCGGCCGTCGTCGCGGCCCGCCTGTACGTTGTCCCCCGCTGCCCCTCGACGGCGCTCCGGCCGTTCATCGCGCCGGCCGCCGCGCTCCTGGCCGTAATGGGCGGCGCCGTCACGGTTTCGCGCGCCGTCCACCGCGGCAACTACCTGGTCAACTCTTTTGCCGTCCTCCTTGCCGTCACCGCGGCGGCGGCCGTCGTGCTGCTGGGACGGGCGGCTTTCGACAGTTTCGGCGCCGGAGAGAAACGATCCGAAGAACTGAGGGAGCGGCGCGAAGACCTCGAACGATACATGCAGCGCCGCCCGGAGAACGACGGAGCGCTCGCGCGCGACGCCGGGGCGGCGTGTTGAGAACGCGCTGCCGAACCGGGAGGGAGAAATGAAAACGTTTCGGTTTGTTCATGCTTCGGCCTGCGCCTGCGCCGCGCTCGCGGCGCTCGCGCCGGCGGGAAGGGCGGACTGGACCGCCGAACAGCGCGGCAAGTGGGTGCAGCCGCCCGTGGAAACGAGCCTGGGCCTCGACGTCGGCGCATTCAACAGCGGCATGGCGGTCATAATGGCCGACGATTTCCGGTGCACGCAATGGGGGCCGATCACGAATATCCACGTCTGGGGATCGTGGAAGGGCAACCAGAAGCCGGACCCGACGAAACTCACTTTCCAGGTTTCCTTCTGGTCGGACAACCCCAACGGCGCCGGCCAGGGCGTCAGCGCGCCTGAAAATATCGTGTGGCCGCCGCCCGCGCTGAACCCTTGGTATCCGCCCGTCGCCGTCCGCAGCAACCGGTTCTTCCGCGTGCTGCAGAAGAAATAGAGCCGCTCCCGGCGCGAACGGCCGACGGCCGCCGGAACGGCGGGCGGAATTCCGGGCCGCGTCCCGCGGCCCGTGGAACACGAATCGAAACTGGCGGGAGTAACGGGTCAGTTTCGCGCTGCAGCCGCAGGGTGGCCCGCGACCTCCGGGCGCGGGCAAACGCTGTCCAGGCGCACGTACATGTCCGCCCGCGCCCGGAGGTCGCGGGCCACCCGTCCACCGCGTAACTGACCCACTACTGGCGGGACGCATTTCCGCTTGTGCGACCGGGCTCCCAGGGCGTAACATCCCCGTGATTCCTGCGCGGTTCCATGTCAGCGCCCCTGGGGAGACGCCCGGCATGAATCCATGGAGCGTGAACAAGCGCACGGTGACCGACATGGCGATCGCCCTCGCCGTGGCGCTGGTGCTTGCGCTGCTGAATGTCACCATCAACTTCCTCGACCGCGTCCACGCCTTCTTTGCCGCCTACTCCCGTTTCGCGGCCACGGATGTGGTAATCAACATGCTCTTCGTGTGGCTGGCGGGGCTCCTCTGGATCGCCTTCATGCGCTGGCGCGCCGCCGCGCGCAAACAGGCCGAACTTGAAGAAATCGTGTCGAGCATCAGCCCCGACACCCTGCTGGTGGTCTCCCCCGACCGCACGATCCGCATGTGCAACTCTTCCGTCGCGCGGATCTTCGGATACGCGAACGACGAAGTCGTGGGCCGCACCACCGACGTGCTCTATCACGACCGGCGCGAGGACCCTTCCCGTCACCGCGAGATCTACGAGACGCTCGAGGAGGACGGCTTCCACGTGGGCCTGGCCACCGGCACGACCAAGGACGGCCGGGAAGTTCCGCTGGAAATCATCACCGGCCACCTCTACGGCGGCGAAGGCGCCGTGCTGCTGCTGCGCGACATAACCGAGCGCGTCAACGCCGAGAACGAACGCCGGCGCATCGAAGAGCGCATGCAGCAGCAGCAGAAGATGGAAAGCCTGGGCATCCTGGCCGGCGGCGTGGCGCACGATTTCAACAACCTGCTGACGGTCATGCTGGGCAACGCCGAGCTGCTCATGCAGGAAACCGCGCCGGAGAGCAGCCACGCCGAAAACATCGAAGGCATCCGCAAGGCGGCGCACCAGGCCACGGAACTGTGTTCGCAGATGCTGGCCTACTCCGGCAGGGGCGAATACCGCATCACCGCCGTTGACCTGCCCGAGACCGTGCGCCGCATGGGCCGCCTGCTTGAGGTTCCCCTCCCCACGGGCGCGCGCATCGACCTGCGCCTGGACGACGGCGTGCCCGCGATCGAGGCCGACACCGTGCAGATTCAACAGGTCCTGATGAACCTCGTTACCAACGCGGCCGAGGCCCTGCCCGCCGCGGGCGGCCTCATAACGGTCAAGGTGGAGGCCATGGAATGCGACCAGGCCTTTCTTGATCAGGCCGGCGTGAACCCCCCGCCCCGTCCGGGCCGCCTGGCGATCCTGGAGGTGAGCGACAACGGCAAGGGCATGGACGCGGAAACAAAAGCGCGCATGCTTGACCCCTTCTTCACCACCAAGTTCATGGGCCGCGGCCTGGGCCTGGCCTCGGTGCTCGGGATCGTGCGCGGCCACGGCGGCGGCATCACGGTCAACAGCGCTCCCGGCAAAGGCACAACCTTCCGCATCTACTTCCCCACGGGCGTCTAGCCCCGCAGTCCCGTTCACCGGCAGCAGGGCCCGCCGGCGCCGGGACCGCGATCGTGGACATGCGCGAACCGTCGGCAGCTATTGCAGCCCCACCGACAACCGGGGCGCCCGGTTCAATCTGAACGCTGTCCGCGACCGGTAGCCGTGGAGGCCGGACAGATAAGGGCAGGCGCCGACAGGGCCTGCGTGCCGTTGCTCTACAAAGGCCTCCGGTGGGACACATGCCCTATTTGCGCAATCGATAATAGAGAACCCCACAAGCCCCTGAGACGGAGCCCCGTTTGTGGCATGGTCTTGCCGCAACAGAGCTTCGGCTCTCGTTGTTCGGGCCTGTCGTCCATGTCTTGCCGTACGGACGGCAGGCCATTCTTTTTCGCACCCCGTGTGTCAAGCCCGAAGCGGCCCGAAAGAGTGCTTTCCCATTTCCGCCTTGAATGCGCTGTTGTTCCTGGTATCCTGTCATGGTTTATGGGGAGGTCTCCGTGAGGGTTCCCATCACGCGCAAGATGCTGCTGGACTGGGGCGGCGAACGCGTGCTGCACGATGCCGAGTCCCTGGTCCGCCGCGGCCTGGTCGAGGAAGCGGTCTATGAGCCGCCCTACGTGCGCGGAACCGTCCTGTGGAGCAACCGGCCGCTGCGCACGGCGCTGAAGCTCCTTGAGGACGGCACGGTCGAAAGCCAGTGCCCCTGCTGGGCCAATACCGAGCGCGGGATCATCTGCTCGCACGTCATCGCGCTGGCCCTCTCCCTGGTCCTGCGCGCCGCCGACCCCGAGCGCGACGAGAAGCACCGCGAGGAGCTGCGCCGCGCCCGGCGCCTCGCCACGGTTGACGAGGGGCAGTACATCACGCGCGGGCACGAGGATACGCCCGACGCCGTGCCGGCCGCCCTGGTCCTGACCGTCGCCGACGGGTGGCAGGACGCCTCCGCCGACGGCGCCGTGCCCGTCACCGCCGAGGCGCGCTTTGACGGACGCTCCGTGCTTTTGGACGAGGTGCCGCGCGGACTGCCGCTGAGGTTCAGCCGCCAGGACGAAGCGCTGCTTTTCGTGCTGGAAGACATCTCCGAGGGCCCCGCGCGCGGGCGCCTCACCGTAAGCTCCGGCGACTTCGTCAACCTGATCCGCCTCAAGTCCGGCGAATACCTGCACCTCGCCGGCGGCGGCCGCATAACGGTCAACAAGACGCCGGTGCGCTCGTTTCTGAAGGTGGAACTCGACGAGAACAGCGGAGCGCTGCTTCTCTCGCTGCACACGGAGCTGCCCTTCTTCCCGCAGGGCGCCTCCCCGCACTACCTCGTCGCGCGGCGCTCCGGATGGGCCTGCGGCGCCGGCAACCTGTGGCCGCTGGAGAATCTTCTGCCCGAACCCTACCACGCCATCTACCGCGAGCCGATCGTGGTGGAGCGGCCCATGGTCCTGGCCTTCCTGCGCGACGAACTTCCCGCCCTGTCCGCCCACGCCCGGATCGAATCCGACGTCTCGCCCGACCTGTTCACGATCGAGCCGGCGCGGCCCTCGTTCCGGCTCGAAGTGCAGGGCAGCCCCGCCTCGCTCTCGGCCGTGCTCTACGCCGAGTACGACGGCCATATCATGGTCGCGGGCCGGCCCGATCCCCGCGACCATTTCGGCGTTCCGGACCCCGCGGATATCCTGCGCTACACCGTGCGCAACCCGGAGATGGAAAAGCGCGCCCTCGAGCGCCTGGCCGCCGCCGGCTTCAGCGGGCCGGCGGGCAACGATCTGCCGAGCATCGTCGGCAACCGCAACGTGCTCAATTTCCTCGGCGGCAGTCTGCCGGCCCTGCGCCGCCTCGGCTGGAAGGTCACCCTCGCGGGGCGCGTCGAGCCGTACCTGGAAGAGCTCGCCTTCGCCTCGCCCTTGGTGCGCGTCGCGGACTCCGGCGGCGGATGGTTCGACGTGGCCCTGGATTTCGACGACTCCGGCAGAGGCAGCCTGTCCCAGGCCGAAGTCCGCCGCGCCCTGTGCAAGGGCGAAGCCTTCATCCGCAAGGACAGCCGGCTGTTCCTGATCGACGCCGACGCGGTGCGCGCCATGGACGACGTTTTTGCCGATTGCGCCGGCGGCGGCGGCGACGTCCCGGGCCACTTCCGCGTCTCCAACCTCTACGCGCCTTTCGTGCGGGCCTCGCTGCAGGCCCTGGACGGCGTCGACATGGAGGAAACGCCCGCGTGGCGGCAGCAGGCCCTGCGCCAGAACCGCGACGTGGAGCCTTCGCCCGTGGTCCTTCCGCCGGCCATCGACGCGATCCTGCGCCCCTACCAGAAGGCGGGCGTCAACTGGCTGCGCTTCCTCGAGGAACTGGGGTTCTCCGGCCTGCTGGCCGACGAGATGGGGCTGGGCAAGACGGTCCAGACGCTGGTCTGGCTGCAGCTCCAGCGCCACGCGCCGGAGGCGCGCGGCCGGCCGGCCCTCATCGTGTGCCCCACCAGCATCGTGGAGAACTGGGCCGAGGAATGCGCGCGCTTCGTGCCGGACCTCAAGGTCTTGACCGTCACCGGCCAGGATCGCGAAGAGAAGTGGTCCGCCGTCGAGAAGCACGACCTCGCCGTAACCTCTTACGCCCTTCTGCGCCGGGATATCGAGCGCGCCATCGGCATCGAGTTTTCAGTCGCGGTGCTCGACGAGGCGCAGCACATCAAGAACCGCTCCACCCAGAACGCCCTGGCGGCCAAGCGCCTGCGCGCCCGGCACCGCCTCGTGCTCACCGGCACCCCCGTCGAGAACAGCGTGTCGGACCTGTGGTCCATCATGGATTTTCTCATGCCCGGCTACCTGGGCGGACACGAAGGCTTCCGCGCGAACTACGAGCTGCCCATCGCCCGCGACGGCGACGGCGGGGAGCTCTCCCAGACCAGGCTGCGGCGCAAGCTGCATCCCTTCCTGCTGCGCCGCCTGAAGACCGACGTGGCCAGGGACCTGCCGCCCAAGATCGAGAAAGTGGCCTCCTGCACGCTCACCGATGACCAGCAGACGGTCTACCGCGAACTCCTCGAGGCCTCGCGCCGCCGTCTCCAGGACATGGTGGCGGCACAGGGGTTCAACCGCTCGCGCATGGAGATTCTCACCACGCTCATGCGCCTGCGCCAGGCGTGCTGCCACCTCGAGCTGTTGAAGCTGCCCGATCTGAAACCGCGGTTTCCGTCCGCCAAAACGGACCTGTTCTTCGAACTGCTCGACGAAGCCATGGACAGCGGGCATCGCGTGCTGGTCTTCAGCCAGTTCGTGTCCATGCTCACGATCCTGCGCCGCGAAATGGAACAGCGCGGCCTGTCCTACTGTTACCTCGACGGCTCCACCAAGGACCGCCTCCAGATCGTGCACCGGTTCAACACCGACCGCGCCATCCCCGCTTTCCTCATCAGCCTCAAGGCCGGCGGAACCGGCCTGAACCTCACGGGCGCCGACATGGTGGTCCACTTCGACCCCTGGTGGAATCCGGCCGTGGAGAACCAGGCCACGGACCGCGCCTACCGCATCGGGCAGAAACGCACGGTCTACAGCGTCAAGCTCATCGCGCGCGGCACCGTCGAGGAAAAGGTCCTGGCCCTGCAGGAACGCAAGCAGGCCCTCATCGACGCCACCGTGGAGTCCGACGAACAGATGATGCGCAAGCTTTCCTGGGAAGACATTCGGGATATACTCGAGATGTGAAACCGCCGCCAGGAGACGGGGATCAGCATTGACACAGGACGCCCAGAACCGGAACGCATTCAGCATGCCCGAGCCGATCGACGGCCGACGTTGCGTGATCACCGTCGTGGTCGGCGACCGCGTCGGCATCCTGCGCGATGTGGCCTCGGCCGTTGCGGACCAGGACGGCGTCATCGACGGCATCAGCCAGACCGTCGTCGGGGGCTATTTCACGGCAACGCTCACGGCGGCCTTTCCCGGCGCGGTCGCGCCGGAGGAAATCCGCGCCGCCGTCGCGGCCGCCTTCGGCCCCGGCGAGGCCTTCATCGCCGTGCGCCCCCATGCCCGCGCCGCCGGCGACGCGCCGCCCGTCGCGGGAGCGCGCTACGTCATCACAATCGCCGGCCCCAACCGGCCCACGGTGCTCAAGGCCGTGACGACCTACCTCGCCCGGCGCGGCATCAACATCGAAGACTGGAACGTCATGTTCGACGAGCCCTACGTCACGCACGTCGGCGAGATCACCGTGCCGCGTCACATGGACATCAAGCAGGTGCAGGACGAGTTTCACCACCTGATGATGCAGCTGGGCATGACCACCTGCATCCAGCATGAGAATATTTTCCGGGCCACGAACGAGGTCGGGCCGATCACTTCGCTGCTGAAAGGATGACGCCGTGCTGCGGACCTCCGACATACTCTCCACCGTGCGCATGCTGCAGGAAGAGCACCTCGACGTGCGCACCGTCACCCTGGGCGTCAACGTCGCCGAGTGCGCGCGCGGCGAAATGGCCGAAACCTGCCGCGCCGTGGAAGGCAAGATCGGCGCCAGGGCCGGCAACCTGGTGCGGGTATGCGACGAGGTCGCCGGCCGCTACGGCCTCCCGGTCGTCAACAAGCGCCTCGCGCTTTCCGCCGCCAGCCAGCTGCTGGAGGGCCGCGGCGCCAGGGACGCCCTCCTTCTGGCGCGCGCCATGGACGCGTCCGCGGCGGCGGTGCGGGTCGATCTCATCGGCGGCTTCACCGCGCTGGTGCACAAGGGCATGACGCCCGGCGAACAGACCCTCATCAACGCCCTGCCCGTCGTCCTCGGCCGCACCGAGCGCGTCTGCGCCTCGATCAACGTGGCCGATACGCGCTCCGGGATCAACGCGGACGCGGTGCGCCTCGTGGCGCAGAAGATCCTGCAGACCGCGGAAGCCACGGCCGACAAGAACGGGTTCGGGGCGGCCAAGCTTGTCGTTTTCGCCAACATTCCGGAGGACAATCCGTTCATGGCCGGCGCCTTTCTGGGGCCCGGCGCGCCGGAGTGCGTCATCAACGTGGGCGTGAGCGGGCCGGGCGTCGTGAAGCGCGCCGTGGAACGCCTCACCAAGGCGCGGCCCGACGCCTCGCTGGACGAGATCGCCGAGGAGATCAAGCACACCGCCTACCGCGTTACCCGCACCGGCGAGCTGATCGGCCGCGAGGTCGCCGCCCGCCTGGGGGTCGCCTTCGGCGTGGTTGATCTTTCCCTGGCCCCCACCCCGCTGATCGGCGACAGCGTGGGCGAGATCTACCAGGCCATGGGCATTGAGGAGCTGGGCGCGCCCGGAACCACCGCCGCCGTGGCGCTGCTCAACGACGCGGTCAAGAAGGGCGGCGCCTTCGCCTCCAGTTCGGTGGGCGGCCTGTCCGGCGCGTTCATCCCCGTAACCGAGGACCACGCCCTGGCGGAAGCCGTTGCCGCCGGCACGCTCAGCATCGAGAAGCTGGAAGCCATGACCGCCGTCTGCTCCATCGGGATTGACATGGTCCTCGTGCCCGGCGGCACGCCGGCCACGGCCGTCGCCGGCATCATCCTGGACGAAGCCGCCATCGGCGTCATGAACGGCAAAACCACGGGCGTGCGCCTCATTCCCGTGCCCGGCAAGGACGTCGGCGACCGGGTGGATTTCGGCGGGCTGTTCGGCGGCGGCACGGTGGCGCGCGTCAACTGCCCGCGCGGGTCGGCCGCGTTCGTCAACCGCGGCGGCCACATCCCCGCCCCCCTGCGCGGGCTCACGAACTGAGGTTGGAGGAGCCAAACCAGGAGGCATGCCTGATGCGAGCAGCGAAGTTCATAGAGATTCTGACGCCGAGGCAGAGCGTCGCCGACCTGGACGCCGCGCTGGAGAAGTTCGCCGAGCGTTACCGTACGGTCGTCGACAGCGGCTACGTCGTCAGCGTTCCCGACAATCCGATGGGCAACCTGCATTTCCAAGTCACGGAAATCGTCTCCGAACTCGGCCTGCCCGTGCCTCCCGCCCAGCTGCTGCTGCATCTGAACACGTTTCACACCAGGGACAACCTGGACGAAATCCTGCGTTCCGCTATTGACCTCGGCATCCGCAACGTGCTTCTGGTCACCGGCGACGGCAGCGAGCGTTTGCCGAAAATCGCGCCGGAATCGATCGGGGCGGAGGGCGAATCGGCCACATCCGTGGACCTGCTGCGTTACCTGGACCGCGAGTACAAGGGCGCGTTCCACCGCGGCGTGGCCTTCAACCAGTACGAGCCGCAGGATCACGAGATCGCCAAGCTCAAGCGCAAGCTCGCGGCGGGCGCGGATTTCATCGTCACCCAGCCGGTGCTGGCCTGGGACAAGCGCATCGAGCGGCTGCGCGAGTTCGGGGTTCCGGTGGCCGTGGGCGCGTGGATGTCCAAGAACCTCGACCTGCTCGCGGAATGCATCGGGTACCCGCTCAAGTCGGAGTCGGAAGGACCGTGGGATCCGGCCGCCATCCTGGTGGCGCTGCGCAAGGCGCACCCCGACTTCGGCGTGTACCTCGCGTTGTTGAGCTTCAAGAGCCAGCTCGCCCTGCTTCCCCAGTGGCTCGGCGCCCCCGCCGCCGCCGAGGCGTGAGCGGCGCCGCGCGGGAGGGGCGCGGAACCGGCCCGTTCGCGTCCGGGATTCTTGGCGCGCCCGGAGAGATTCGAACTCCCAACCCTCTGGTCCGAAGCCAGATGCTCTGTCCGGTTGAGCTACGGGCGCGAAACGGAACGGGCCGGTCAGCGGCCAGGCTCCAGGAATGCATAGACCGCATCCGCGTAAGCGTCAAGCCGCGCCTCGAGGCAGCCGGAGAGCTCTTCGCCGGGCGCAACGGTGTGCGGCTGGATGCCGAAGATCGTCACGTCTTCCGGCCCGTCGCCGAGCTCGCGGCACAGGCGCAGGATGGCCAGCAGGTCGCCCTCGTGCAGGGAGAAGCCGGCCAGGGCCTTGACGGACACGGCTTCCCCGGGACGGAAGCGGCGCAGCGTTCCCGGCGGAGCGCCCATCAGCGCGCAGTCGACCAGCAACGCCCGCCGGCGTCCGGCGAGCATGTGCACGAGTTTCATGCCGGCGCTGCCGCCCTCGATCAGGTCCGTGCCCGGCAAATCGCCGTGCCGCGCGCGCATGCGCCGCACGACATGTACGCCCACGCCCTCGTCCCGCAGCAGGACGTTGCCCAGGCCTATGACGGCGGCGGGATGCATGCGAATCGCATACGATCCGCCCCTACACGAACTCCACGTTCAGGTAGTGCGTCGAGCAAGAGATGCAGGGATCGTAGGCCCGCACGAGCATTTCCATGAGCTGCCGCACCTCGTCCTGGCCGCGGTCGATCACCCGCGGCACCAGCGCCTCGAAATCCTTCTGGATGTTGGCGTGGTTCTGGTTCGTGGGAATGCAGCAGTTGGCCTTGACGCAGCGCCCCTCCCTGTCGAAGGCGTAGCGGTGAAAGAGCACGCCGCGCGGCGCCTCGACCGCGCCGGCGCCTTCGCCCTCGCGCGGCGTCACGCGCGGAAACTCGGGCTCGATGCCCTTCGTCAGCAGCTCGTCGATCAGTTGAAGGCTGTGTTCGACCACCTGCACGCTCTCCACGACCTGCGCCACGCTGTTCATGTACGGATTGCAGCAGCCTTTCTTCAACCCCAGCGCCTTTGCCGTCTTGGCGGCCAGGGGCAGCAGCAGCTCCGCGTTGAGGTTGTAGCGCGCCAGGGCGCCGACCATGTAGGAGTCGCGGTGCCACTTGCACCACTTGGCCGTGGACTGCGGGGAAACGTACTCGTTGACGACGCGCTCGAATTGCGCGGCCGGCACCGTCTCGGCCGTATCCGTGCTGGCGATATCGCCGTGGTAGAAGGTGTACAGTCCGGGCTGTTTCAACGCGATGTACTCCGTCGGGCGATCGAAGGCCGGCAGCCTGTCCGCGAGGCTCGCCACCAGGGCGGCGATGGCCTCGAGATCGGGCACGATCTTCTCCAGCCGCGTTTTGAGATCCCTAAGCTGGTCCGCGCCGGGCAGCCGGGAGAAGCCCCCGACGCGCGCCGCGATCGGGTGCGTCATGCGTCCGCCGATGAGCTCCATCATGTAGTTGCCCAGGGCGTGGCCGCGGATGATGGTCTTCACTTCCGCGGGATGCGAGGCGACGAGGGGTACGACCGATTTCTGCCCCAGCAGGTCCGGCGCCACGAGATAGCCCACGTGCAGCACGTGGCTTTCGAGCTGCTCGCCGTAGTGCAGCAGGTGCCGCAGCCTGTCGGTCTGCTTCGAAACCTCGACGCCCAGCGCCGCCTCCACGGCCTTGATGGCCGCGAAGGAATGCGTCACCGAGCAGATGCCGCAGATGCGGGCCACGATGGTCTGGATGTCATCCCATCGCCGTCCCCGCACCATTGCCTCGAAGAAGCGCGGCGCCTCGGGCACCTGCCACATCACCTCCTCGATCCTGCCGTCGGAGGCCCGCACGCGGATGTTGCCGTGGCCTTCCACGCGCGTGACATGGTGCACGTCTATGTTCAGCGTCTTGCCCATCGCCTACTCCCGTTTGCTGTTGAAAAGCGCCAGCCGGTCGTCCAGGTCCGCCATGGTCTTGCCGTACTGCTCCATCACGTCGCGGGCCGCGTTGACGTTCGGATCGTCCACCAGCCCGCGGCAGCCGAAGCACCAGCCGCCGGCCGTGGGGCATTTCGCCCCGCAGCCCGCCCGCGTCACGGTTCCCAGGCAGACTTCGTTGTACTCGTAGCGGCACACGTTCTCGTTGCGCTTGCACTCCACGCACACCGGGAAAGTGGGGATCACCGGCGTTTTGCCCAGCGCCAGGCAGCGCACGATGCAGGTGAATTCCGTCTTGCTCATGGGACAGCCGGGCACCGCGAAATCCACCGGAATCACCTCGCTGACGGCCATGGCGGGCATGGTGTCGAGATGCGGCATGTCCGCCGCTTCGCCGTAAACGCACGTTTTTACGTCGTGCAGGTCGAAGTTGTTCTTGAGCTTGTTGACCCCGCCCATCGTGGCGCAGGCGCCGAGGGCCACGACCACGCCGGCCCTGGCGCGGATCCGCTTCACCCGTTCCGCGTCCTCCGCGCGCGTGATGGACCCCTCGATCAGCGCGATGTCGCAGGTCTCGCTCTTGTCGGACATGGCCTCGCGCCATTCCACGGGCTCGATGACCTGGAGCAGACCCAGGATTTCCTCCTCCAGGTTCACGATCTGGAGCTGGCACCCTTCGCAGCACGCGAAGTCGAAAATCGCCACTCTCGGCTTGCCCATCAGACAGCCTCCCTGACGTCGTTCACGTCGGCATATCGGAACACCGGCCCCTTCCGGCAGACGTACAGGCCGTTGATCTGACAGTGCCCGCACTTGCCCACGCCGCATTTCATGTTCCGCTCCAGCGAAACGAAGATGTTCTCGTCCGCGACCTTCATCTTGTGCAGTTCGATGATCACGAACTTGTACATGATCGGCGGTCCGCAGACCACCGCCACGGTGCGCGCCGGATCGATCTTCAGGTCCGGCATGAGCGTGGTGATCACGCCGACCTTGCCGGTCCAGCCGGCGTCGCCGCGGTCCACGGTCTCCATGTACGTCACGCCCCGCGTCCCGGCCCACTTCGCCGTCTCGTCCGTGAACAGGCGGTCGGACGGCGAACGGGTCCCGAAGAGGATCGTTACGGCGCCGTAGTCCGGGCGGTGGTCGAGCACGTACTGGATGGCCGAGCGCACCGGAACGAGCCCGATGCCGCCGCAGATGAAGAGCACGTCCCGGCCGCGCATGGCGCCGTCCACGGGGAAGCTTGTCCCGAACGGGCCGCGCACGCCGATGCGCGCGCCCGCCGGCAGGCCGTGCAGGGCGCGCGTGACGTTGCCCACGTTGCGCACCACCAGCTCGAACGCGCCGTTGCGGCCGGGGGCGGACGAGACCGAAATCGGTGCTTCGCCGATGCCCGGCACGGATATCTCCACGAACTGCCCGGGCATGTGCCCCAGCGGGCGGCCGGAATCAAGCTTCACCTCGAACCAGCGCTCGTGCGCGGTCAGGCCTTCCGACCGCGCCAGCGTCGCCGGTTCGGGACGGTAGATGTCCTTTGCTTCTGGTTTGCCCGCCCCGCCGCACATCACTGCACCTCCGCTATTCGGTTGTACACCTCCACCGGGTCGGCGATCCTGGCCACGCACGCCGAGACGCACCGCCCGCAGCCCACGCACGAGAAATCGCCGATCTTCTCCGGGACGTACTTGCCCTTGCGGTAGTACCGGTGACGGTAGCGGTCCGCGCGGTTCTTCCGGAAGTTGTGCTTCCCGGCCACGGTCGCGAAATCGGTCAGCATGCACCCGTCCCACACGCGGCGGCGCACGCCCCGGGAGGGATCCCATTCCACGTCGTCCTGCACGTCGAAGCAGTAACAGGTGGGGCACACCAGGTTGCACGAGCCGCAGGCGAAGCACTGCGACGCCTTCTCCTCCCAGACGGGATGGTCATAGGCGTCCTCCAGCAGCCGCGGCAGGCGCCGCGGCTCGACGCGCAGTTCGCGGCGGCTCATGAGCCTGGCGTTGTCCTCCCAGAGCTGCTCGCGCCGCGCGAGGGTGACCGCGTCGGCGTCCGGCGCCCCGGCCAGTCCGGCCAGGAGGCGTTCGCCCTTGGCCGTGTGCGACTCGATGACGTAGGCCCGGCCCACGCGCGTTATCAGGGCGTCGCAGCCGTCCGCCGCCGTGGCCGTGCCCACCGAGGCGGCGAAGATATTGGGCGACATGCGCTCGATGTCGCAGACCACGACGGTGGCCTGCTCGCGCCGCGCCAGGTAGTGTTCGTCGCGGTTGTCCTGGGCGAAGAGCTTGTCCATCTGCGCGATGGCCGCCATATCGTAGGGATGCACGCCCAGCAGCGTGAAGGGCGCTGCGTCGCTGACGCTTTCGTAGCGGCCGTCGCTGAAGCGCAGGATATCCTCTTTCGGCGGCAGGAAGTACTTCTTGGGCGGCAGGATGGTGACGTCGTAGTCCAGGCACAGGTCCGCCGCCCGCCTGAGATCGTCGAACGCGTAGCGCCCGCCCTTCTTCTGCGCGCCCACGACGCGGCCGGCGGCGATCAAGCCGTCCACCCAGGCGTCCAACGCCTGCCGCGTCACCTGTTTCCTGATCATGCGGCTCTCTCCTTCCTAGTATCCGTTGTACACCCTTTTCATCTCGCGCAGAATGTCGCGCCGGCTGACGATGCCCACCACCTTGCCGCCTTCCACGATCGGCGCCCGCCGGATGCGCCTGGCGGCGAACGTGTTCACGATCTGCTCCACGTCGGTGTCCGGCGTGAACGTGACGACGTCGCGGTTCATGCCCTCTTCCACCGTGGTGTCGCCGGCGTCGCCGCTGAACGCGAAGTTCAGGATGTCGTGTTCCGTCATCAGCCCCAGCAGCCGTCCTTCCTCGTCCACCACCGGCATGCCGCTGATGTGCCAGCGCAGAAGAAGATCGATGCACTCCGTCAGCAGCATGTCCTTCTTCGCCGTCACCAGCGTGGTGGTCATGATATCCCTGGCCTTGCGCGTCTTCATGGCTGCTCTCCTATGCTTGATCGCGCCCCGTCCCGGGCGCCTGACGCCCTCTCGCGGTTCCGGCCGCAAACGAAAAGGAAACAGGCTATCGAACCGCCTCCCATCTGTCAAATCTTTGACGAATCTTTGCGGGAGTGCTTCACGGCAGGCTGTTCCTCTCCCGGCGCGCGGTCACCGGCGCCCCTCTTCCGATCGCCGGTCGCCGTTGCGCGCCGCCGCGTCCGGGATCATGCCTTCGAACTGCAGGTCGTAGAGCCGGCGGTAGATGCCGTCGCGCGCGTAGAGCTCCTCGTGCGAGCCTTCTTCGGCCACGCGGCCCGCGTCGAGCACCAGCACGCGGTTGCAGTGCGCGAGGGTTGAAAGGCGGTGCGCGATGGCGAAGACGGTGCGCCCCTCCATCAGCTCATTGAGGGCGGCCTGCACCTGCCGCTCCGATTCGGTGTCCAGCGCGCTGGTGGCCTCGTCCAGGATCAGCACGGGCGGGTCGCGCATCACGGCGCGGGCGATGGCCAGCCGCTGGCGCTGTCCGCCGGAAAGGCGCACCCCCCGCTCCCCGATAACCGTGTCGTAGCCGGCGGGCATCGCCATGATGAATTCGTGCGCGTGGGCGCGGCGCGCGGCCTCCTCGATCCGGGCGCGTCCCGCCTCGCGCGCGCCGTAGGCGATGTTGTTCGCCACGCTGTCGTTGAACAGGAACGTCTCCTGCGTTACCAGGCCGAAGAGCGCGCGCAGCGACGCCAGCGAGGCGTCGCGGATGTCGCAGCCGTTGATGACGATGCGGCCCTCGGTCACATCGAAGAAGCGCGGCAGCAGGTTCACCAGCGTGGTCTTGCCCGCCCCCGAGCTGCCCACCAGCGCGACGCGGTCGTTGTGGCGGATTTCCGCGTTGATGCCCCGCAGCACCGGCTCCGCGTGATAGGAGAAGCCCACGTTCTCGAAGCGGATTTCGCGCACCGGGCCGGCCAGCGCGGCCGCGCCGGGGCGGTCGCGCACGGCGATGTCCGCGTCCAGCACCTCGAAGATGCGGTCGGCCGCGGCGGAGCTCTGCTGGATGCTGAGGTGCAGCCGGCCCAGCCGCTTGGCCGGATCGAACAGCAGCACGAGGCCCAGGCCGAAGGTCACGAAATCCTCGAAGGGCATGCGCGTGAGCCCGGCATAGGCCATGGCGCAGACGATGCCCAGGGAGGCCATCAAGACCACCAGCGGCTCGACGATGGCCTTGGCGCGCACGACGCGCATGACGCGGCCGAAGAACGAGCGGCACTGGGCCGCGAAGCGGCGCAGCTCCTCGGCCTCCATGTTGAAAGCCTTGACGATGCGCACGCCCGCGATGGACTCCTGCATGATGGACACGATGTCGGCCAGCCGCTCCTGCCCCTGCCGCGCCCAGGCGCGGACCTTCTTGCCGAAGACCACCACGGGCAGCACGCTGAGGGGGAAGAGCACGAGGCCGGCCAGGGTCAGGCGCCAGTTGAGCGCCAGCAGGTACGCCGCGCCGCCGGCGATGAGCAGGGGCTGCCGCACGAGGTCCGTGAGCACGGTGGAAACGGCGTGCTCGAGCAGGCTCGTGTCGTTGACCGTGCGCGAGATCATCTCGCCGGTCTTGTTCTGGTCGAAGTAGGCCACGGAGAGGTTCTGCAGGTGGGTGTAGGCCTCGACGCGCAGGTCCATGACCACGCGGTTGCCGACCCACTGGATAAGGTAGGCGCTCAGGTATTCGCCGGCGCCCCGCACGAGGGCCAGCAGCGGAAGGAGCGCGGCGCCCAGCAGCGCCCGCGCCAGGTCCGCGCGCTCATAGTCGAAGATCGCGGCGAAGTTGGTGCGCAGCACGGGCAGGAATCCCACGCTCGACCCGGCGAAAAGCGCGCCGCAGATCCCGCCCAGCACCAGCCGGCCCGCGTACGGGCGCGCGAAGCGGAGCAGCCGGCGGTAGGAGGAGGCGCGCCGCGCCGTCGTCGGTTGTCGGTTGTCCGGCATCGTTCCTGCTCCCGCGGGCCCGCCGCCCTCGCGCCGCGCCCGCGCGGCATGCGCCGGCGGCGGCCCGGCCGCGCGCCGCCGCCGGACGCGGGCGTTCCCGCCCTACCCGCCGCGCGATCCGAGGTAGCGCTCGGCTTCAAGCGCGGCCATGCAGCCCGAGCCGGCCGCGGTGACCGCCTGCCGGTAGGTCGGGTCCTGCACGTCGCCCGCGGCGAAGACGCCTTCGACGCTCGTGCGCACGCCGCGGGTGACGATATAGCCCTGGGCGTTCATCTCGAGCCGACCGCGGAAAGGGGCCGTGTTCGGCGTGTGCCCGACGGCCACGAACAGGCCGCGCACGGCCAGGTCGGAGAGCGCGCCGGTCTTGACGTTCTTCAGGCGCAGGCCGGTGACCTCGTTCTGCGCCACGTCCCGCACTTCGTCCACCACCGTGTCCCAAAGCACGGCGATCCTGGCGTGCGCCAGCACTCTTTCGGCCAGAACCCGCGAGGCGCGGAACGCGTTGCGCCGGTGGATGACGGTGACCCTGGCGACCAGGCGCGACAGGAAGAGCGCCTCCTCCATGGCGGTGTCGCCGCCGCCGACGACGGCCACTTCCTGCCCCCGGTAGAACGCGCCGTCGCAGGTGGCGCAGGCGGAAACGCCGCGCCCGATCAGCTTCTGCTCGCTGGGCAGGCCCAGGTACCGGGCGCTGGCCCCCGTGGCGACGATCACGGCCCGCGCTTCGATCTTTGCGCCGTCGCTCAAGGTCAGCTCGCGCCTTTCGCCGTCAAAATCGACGCCGGCCACCTCGTCATTGACGATCCGGGCGCCGAAACGCTCGGCCTGCTCCCGCATGCGCCGCATGAGCAGCGGGCCGGCGACGGCTTCCGGAAAACCGGGGTAGTTCTCGACGTCGGCGGTTGTGGTCAGCTGCCCGCCGGGCTGCAGCCCGGCGACGACCAGCGGATTCAGATCGGCGCGCGCGGCGTACAGCGCGGCGGTCAGGCCCGCCGGCCCGGATCCTATTACGGCAAGGTTTTCCACTACGTATACCTCAGCACTTCGTCCACCGTGGCGTAGCCGTCCAGCACGTTGCGCACGCCGTCCTGGCGCAGCGTGCGCATGCCCAGCTCGATGGCGCGCTCCCGGATGATCAGCGTGGGCTTGCGCTCGCTGATCAGCTCCCGGATGGGCTCGGAGACGGAGAGGTACTCGTATATGCCGCGCCGCCCCCGGTAGCCGATCTCGTTGCAGAACGAACAGCCCTTGCCGTAGTGGAAGGGCCTATCGCCGACCTCGTCGCGGCTCAGGCCCAGCGTGGCGAGAACGTCGTCGTCCGGCCTGTAGGCCGTCTTGCAGCGCTCGCAGATCGTCCGCACGAGGCGCTGCCCCAGCACGGCCTCCAGCGTGGAGGAAATCAGGTACGGCTCCACGCCCATGTCGATCAGGCGCGTGATGGCGCCGGCGGCGTCGTTGGTGTGCAGCGTGCTGAACACGAGGTGGCCGGTGAGGGAGGCCTGGATGGCGATCTGCGCCGTTTCGAGGTCGCGGATTTCGCCGATCATCATCACGTCCGGATCCTGGCGCAGGAACGAGCGCAGGATCCGGGCGAAGCTGTTGCCCACCTTGTCGTCGATCTGGACCTGCATGATGCCCTCGATGTCGTATTCGATGGGCTCCTCGGCCGTGAGCAGCTTCTGCTCGACCCGGTTGATGCGGCGCAGGCCCGAGTACAGCGTCGTGGTCTTGCCCGAGCCGGTGGGGCCGGTGACGATGATGATGCCGTTGGGCTTGCCGATGTCGCGCGTGAACATCTCGTAGACGTCTTCGGGCATGCCCAGGTTCTCGATGTCGAGCTGCACGGTCGTGCGGTCCAGCACGCGCAGCACCACGCTCTCGCCGAACTGCGTGGGCAGCGTCGAGACGCGCAGGTCGATCAGCCGTCCGCCCACGGTGAGGGGAATGCGGCCGTCCTGCGGCAGGCGCCGCTCGGCAATGTTCATGCTGGACATGACCTTGATGCGCGAAATGATCGGCAGGGCCAGGCGCTTGGGCGGCGGCGCCATCTCGTACAGCACGCCGTCCACGCGGTAGCGGATGCGGAACTCCTTCTCGAAAGGCTCGAAGTGGATGTCCGAGGCGCGGTCGTTGATGGCCTGGTACAGCACGAGGTGGACGAAGCGGATCACCGGCGTGGAGCCGGCGGCCTCCTCGATGGCCGACTCGTCCTGCTCGTCCTTGACCGTCACGCTGTCGCCCGCTTCGGCCATGCCCGCTTCCAGGGCGGAGAGCATGCTGTTCACCGCCTCGCTGTCGTCGCCGTAGTACTGGTTGATGCGCGAGCGCACGTCCTCCTCCCGCGCCAGGAGGAAGCTGACGTCGCGCGTGAGCACGAACATCAACTCGTCCATCACCTGGGGCGTGATCATGTCGAACACCGCCAGTTCGACCGACTTGGGGCCGGCCGTGACGGGAATCACGTTGTACATGCGGGCCACGCTGGCGGGCACGCTCTGGATGACCTCGCGGGGTATGTCGGTGGCGGGAAGATTGATGACGCGCGCGCCCATGTAGTTGGCGATCAGATCCAGGACCTGATCCTCCTTCATGAGCCCCATGTCGATCAGCAGGTTGCGGAAGGGCTTGCCCGTGCGGGCGTGCTCGTCCTCCAGCTCCGCGAGCCGTTCGGGCGTCAGGAAGCGGCTCTCGGCCACGAGATCGATCAGCGGATCGCCTGTATGCTCGTCCGGCATGCTTGCCGTTCTCCGCGGCCCTTTACCGCCGCGCGCCGATTTCGCGCAGCTTCTGCGACACCGACTCGGGGTCCTGCGCCTTGGTAATGAGATCCTCGTACGAAATCTGGCCCGCCTGGTACAGCGCCATGAGGTGCGCGTCGAGCGTGATCATGCCCCACTTGGCGCCGGTCTGGATGTCGGAGGTGATGCGATAGGTCTTGCTGTCGCGGATGAGGGCCTGGATCGAGGGCGTCGTGATCATGATCTCGAACGCCGCCACGCGGCCGGGCCGGTCCTGGCGCACGAGCAGGAGCTGCGAGACCACGGCCACGATGCTCATCGACAGCTGCGTTCGCACCTGCTCCTGCTGGTTGGTCGGGAAGGCGTCCACGATGCGGTCCACGGTGCGCGCCGCGCCGGTGGTGTGCAGCGTGGCGAAAACCAGGTGCCCGGTTTCCGCCGCCGTGATGGCCGCCTCCATGGTTTCCAGGTCGCGCATTTCGCCCACGAGAATCACGTCCGGGTCCTGGCGCAGCCCGCGCACGATCGCCTCGTCGAAATTGGTCACGTCCACCCCGATCTCGCGCTGCGTGACGATGGACTTCTTGTGCGAGTGGTAGTATTCGATCGGGTCCTCGATCGTGATGATATGGCAGTCGCGCTCCACGTTGATCACGTTGATCATGCTTGCCAGGGTCGTGGTCTTGCCGGAGCCGGTGGGGCCGGTGACGAGGATCAGGCCGCGCGGCCGGAAGAGCAGCTCCTTAACCTGGTGGGGCAGCCCGATCTCTTCCAGCGACATGAGGTCGGTGGGGATCTGGCGCAGCACCAGCCCCACGCTGCCCTTGGCCCTGAGCACGCTCACGCGGAACCGCGCCGCCTGGCCGAAGCCGAAGCCGAAGTCCGTGCCGCCCCGCTCGCGCACCTTCTGCTGGTGCTCGGGCGAGGTGATGCTCTTCATGAGGCGTTCCGTGTCGTCCGGGGCCAGCACCGCCGTGTCCAGCACGCGCAGGCCGCCGTGGATGCGCAGCACCGGCGGGCTGCCCACCCGCAGGTGCAGGTCCGAGGCGCCTTCGTCCACGGCGAGCTGCAGCAGCTCGTTCATCTCGACTTCGGTGGAGGGCAGTTCGCTCATCAGTCCTGGTCTCCCATGGTTACGCGCAGCACCTCTGCGACCGTGGTTGTCCCGTTGGCCACCTTGCGCACCCCGTCTTCGCGCAGCGTCCGCATGCCCAGTTCCCGGGCCCGGCTTCGCAGCTGGGAGGCCGGGACCTTCTCGTAAATCATGCGCTGGATCTCGTCCGTCACCGTGAAGATCTCGAAGATGCCCTGGCGCCCGAAATAGCCCGAAAGCGAGCAGCGGTTGCAGCCGCGCCCCTGGTACAGCCGCGCCCCCGCCAGCCGCTCCGCGACCGGGCCCAGCGCGTTGATCTCGGTCATTTCCGGCTCGTATTCCTCGCGGCAGTCGTCGCACACGGTCCGCACCAGCCGCTGCGCCATCACCGCGCGCAGCGAGGAGGCCACCAGGAACGGCTTGACGCCGATGTCGAGCAGGCGCGTCACGGCGCTGGGCGCGTCGTTGGTGTGCAGCGTGCTGAACACCAGGTGCCCGGTCAGCGAGGCCTCCGTGGCGATGCGCGCGGTTTCCAGGTCGCGGATCTCGCCGATCATCACGATGTTGGGCGCCTGGCGCAGGATCGAGCGCAGGGCCGCGGCGAAGGTCATCCCGATGTCCTCGCGCACCTGCACCTGGTTCACGCCGGACATCTGGTACTCCACGGGATCTTCGACCGTGATGATCTTGCGGTCGGGACGGTTGATGTAGCCCAGGCAGGCGTAGAGCGTGGTCGTCTTGCCGGAGCCGGTGGGCCCGGTTACGAGAATGATGCCGTCGGGCAGCGTGATCAGGCGCTCGAACAGCTCCTGGTCGTCGGAAAGGAAGCCCAGCTTGGGCAGGCCCAGCGCCAGGTTCTGCTTGTCCAGGATGCGCATGACGATGCTCTCGCCGTGGTTGGTGGGAATGCTGGAAACGCGCAGGTCCAGCTCGCGCCCCATGATGTTGACCTCGATGCGCCCGTCCTGCGGCACGCGCTTCTCGGCGATCTTCATGGAGGCCATGATCTTGACGCGGCTGAGGATCGAGGACTGCAGGCGCTTGGGCGGACTGTCCATTTCGTGCAACACGCCGTCCACGCGGTAGCGCACCCGGAAACGGTTGGCCAGCGGCTCGAGATGAATGTCCGAGGCGCGCGAGCGGAAGGCCTCCAGGATGATCAGGCTGACCAGCTTGATGATCGGCGCGTCGGTGTCCGCCTCCGCCCCGTCCTGGGCCATGTCCTGCCGGGCGCTCACCGCCACGTCCACCGCGCCGTCGGCGATCTGGCTGAGCATGCTTTCCATGCTGGACTCGACGGTGTAGTAGCGGTCCAGCGCGACCTTGATCTCATGGCGCGCCGCGACCACGCCTTCCACGTTGCACTTGAGCAGATAGCGCAGCGTGTCGAGAATGTCGAAGTTGAGCGGGTCGCTCAGCGCCACGGTAAGCGTGTTGTCGTTCTGATAGACCGGCACGACGCCGTAGCGCCGCGCCACTTCGGCCGAAACCATTTCGCGCACCTCCAGGGGGATGTCCACCCCCTGCAGGCTGATCATCTCCATGCCGAACTGGTTGGCCAGGGCGGACAGCACCTCGCGTTCCGAGATGACGCCGGAGGCGACAAGCTGATCCACGATGGTCTTCTCGGCGGAGACGTGCGCCTGCCGCGCCTTCGCCACCTGCTCCGAAGTCACCAGGCCGCGCTCCAGCAGGATCTCGAGGACGTAGTCGTCGTTCGATGTCATGATGCAAACTCCGCCAAGCCTAGACGCCGGCGGGCCGCCAAGTCAAGCGCGCCCCCTACTTCAGCCGCTCGCGCAGGAGCCCGGCCACGACCCGCGGATTCGCGCGGCCTCCGCTCAGCCGCATCACCTGGCCCACCAGGCGCTGCAGCGCGGCCTGCTTGCCCTTGCGGTAATCGGCCGCCGCCGCTTCGTTCTCCGCGATCACGCGGTCCGCCAGCGCCCCCATCTCGCCGGCGTCGCTGACCTGCGCCATGCCGCGCTCGGCCACGATGCGGGCCGGATCGCCGCCCTCCGCGAACAGGACGGCAAAAACCTCCCTGGCGCCGGTCGAACCGAGCGTGCCGCCGTCCACCAGCGCCACCAGGTCGGCCAGCGCCCTGGGCGTGATGCGCGCGTCGGACGGGGCGAGGCTCCGCTCCGCCAGCAGGCGCTGCATCTCGGTCATGATCCAGTTCGAAACCGCCTTCGGGTTCGGCGACAGCCGCGCCGCCGCCTCGAAGAAGTCCGCCGACCGCGGGTCCGCCGTCAGCACGCCCGCGTCGTATTCCGGCAGCCCGTACTCCCGCGCCAGGCGCGCGCGGCGCGCGCGCGGCGGTTCGGGCAGCGCGGCGCGCCAGTCCTCCACCCAGGCCCGCGGCAGCGCCACGGGCAGCAGGTCGGGCTCCGGGAAATAACGGTAGTCGTGCGCGTATTCCTTCGATCGCATCCCCACGGTCACGCCCGCCGCGACGTCCCAGCGCAGCGTCTCCTGGCCGACCGCGCCGCCCGCTTCCAGCACTCCGACCTGGCGCGCGATCTCGTGGCGCAGCGCGTGGAGCACTTCCCGGAACGTGTTGCGGTTCTTGATCTCCGTCTTGACGCCCAGCGCCTTGCTCCCGGCCGGCCGCACGCTGCAGTTGACGTCGCAGCGCACGTTGCCCTGCTCCAGGTTGCAGTCGCTCACGCCGGCATACAGCAGGATCTCCTTCAGGGCCTGCAGAAAGGCGAAAGCCTCCTCGGGGGAATGCATCTCCGGCTCGGAAACGATCTCCATGAGCGGAACCCCCGCGCGGTTGAAATCCACGCCGCTGAAGCCCTCGAAATGCGTGTTCTTTGCCGTGTCCTCCTCCAGGTGAATGCGCTTCAGGGGTATCGGCCGGGACGCGCCCTCCACGTCGATCGCCACGGCCCCGCCCAGGCACAACGGCCGGTCATACTGGGATATCTGGAAGTTCTTGGGCATGTCGGGATAGAAATAGCTCTTGCGGTCGAACTTGCTGTACGGACTGATCTCCGAACCGACCATGAGGCCGGTCACGACCGTCAGCCGCACGGCCTCGCGGTTGACCACGGGCAGCGTTCCGGGATAGCCCAGGCAGACGGGACAGACCTGCGAATTGGGCTCCGCGCCGTAGCGGGTGCCGCAGCCGCAGAACAGCTTGGACCTCGTCCGCAGCTGCACGTGCACCTCAAGCCCTATGGACGGTATGTAATCCATCGCTCTTTGCGCTTTTCCGCCGGACCCGCCTTCAACGCCGGCGCCGGCCGCGCCTTCCCGCCCGCGCCCCGGCCCTTCACGGGCCCGCCGCCGGCCGGGAGGCGGACGCCTCGTACGCATGCCCGACCCTGAGCACCTTCTCCTCGCCCAGCGCCGGGCCCAGGATCTGCAGCCCGACCGGCAGGCCGTCCGCCGACGACCCGCACGGCACCGACATGCCGCAGATGCCGGCAAGGTTGGCCGTGACGGTGTAAATGTCGCCCAGGTACATCTTCAGCGGGTCGTCCGCGGCCTCGCCGAGCCGCCAGGGCAGCGACGGCGCCACCGGCGCCAGGAGCGCGTCGCAATGCGCGAACGCCTTCTCGAAATCGCGGCGGATCAGGGTGCGCACCCTCTGCGCCGTGAGGTAGTAGGCGTCGTAATACCCGCTGCTCAGAACGTAGGTCCCCAGGATCACGCGCCGCTTGACCTCCGCGCCGAATCCCTCCGCCCGCGTCCGGCAATACATGGTCATGGGATCGCTTTCCGCGCGCGCGCGGCGGCCGTAGCGCACCCCGTCGAAACGCGCCAGGTTGGCGGAAGCCTCGGCGGCGGCGATGACGTAGTAGGTCGCGATGGCGTACTCGGTGTGCGGCAGGCTCAGCTCCGCCACCTCGGCCCCCAGCGCGCGGCACTGTTCGATCGCCGTGCGCACCGGGGTTTCCACCTCCGGCGCCAGCCCGCCCACGAAATACTCGCGCGGAATGCCGAGCTTCATTCCGCGCAGATCGTCCCGCAGCGCGGCGCCGTAGTCCGGCACCGGCGCGTCCAGGCACGTGGAATCCATGCAATCCGCGCCCGCCATGACCTGCAGCATCAGGGCCGCGTCGCGCACGTCCGCGCTGAGCGTGCCGATCTGGTCGAGCGACGAGGCGAAGGCCGTCAGGCCGTAGCGGGAAACGCGGCCGTAGGACGGCTTCAGGCCCACGCAGCCGCAGAACGCCGCGGGCTGGCGGATGGAGCCGCCCGTGTCCGTGCCCAGGGCCACCACGGCCTCGCCCGCCGCCACGCAGGCCGCCGCGCCGCCGCTCGAGCCGCCGGGCACGCGCTCCGGGTCGCGCGGATTGCGCGTGACCTGAACAGCCGAGTTCTCCGTGGTCGAACCCATGGCGAACTCGTCCATGTTGGTGCGGCCCGCGAACACGGCGCCCTCCGCGCGCAGGCGGGCCACGGCCGTGGCGTCATAGGGCGCGACGTAGCCCCGCAGGATGCGCGACGCGCAGGTGCACGGCTGGCCGCGCACGTTGAGCACGTCCTTCACCGCCACCGGCACTCCCAGCAGACGGCCCTCGTTGCCGGCCGCGCGCCGCGCGTCCGCGGCCCGCGCCTGCCCGAGCGCGTCTTCCTCGTCCACCCACAGGTACGCCCCGATGCCCCCGTCCGTCGCCCGGATCCGCCCCAGCACATCGCGCACCAGCTCCTCGGAGCTGCACTCGCCGCGGCGCAGCCGCGCCAGCGCCGCGTGCGCGGTGGGAAGCGCTCTGTTCACGGGCTCAGCCATTTCTTTCGCCGGCGGGGCGAAGCGCCCCGCCGCCTGCCATGCCTCCCGAACGGACAGCGACCGCCTTCACGCCGGGCGCCACTGCGCTCACTCCACGATCTGCGGCACACGGAAAAGCCCCTGCACCACGGCCGGCGCGTTGGCCATCACTTCGCCGCGGTCCAGGCCCGGACGCGGCGCGTCGTCGCGGAACACGTTCCGCACGGCCACGGCGTGCGCCGTGGGCTCGATGCCGGACGTGTCCGGCTCGCGGATTTTCCTGACGTAGGCGACCACCTCGTCAAGCTGCCGCTGGAACCTGGCCTGCTCTTCCGGCGTCAGATCGATTCGCGCCAGCCTCGCAACGTAGGCCACGTCAATCGCCGCCGCGTCCGCCCCCCGTCCCTCTTCGCTCGTCACAACGCCTCCCGTCTCAGGCAACCAGCCGGAACAGCACCCACAGCAGCACCGCCAGCGCCGCCAGGCTCACGACGATGGCCTTGTTTCTCTGGATGCGGCGCTCGTGCCGGAAAGGCCGCGTCGCGTCCAGCCCGTGCGCCATGAGATAGCTGACAAAGCGGTCGTTGCGCGCAGCCTCGCCGGCGCGCTCGGACACGGCGCGCAAGGCGCGGTCTTCGTCCGCCGCCGGCGTCCGGCGGCGCCGCGCGGTCCCGGGCGCCCGCCGGGGCGCGGGGGACGCGGACGGCGCGGCCGGCGGCGCGCCGGCCGGCGGCGCTTTCCCGGCGCTTCGCGCCAGCGTCTCGATCGTGCTGTCGAGCGCGTCGATCTCGCGCGCGATGCGCTTCAGACGCCTGTCCAGGATGGACTTCCTCTTGAGCATCTAGAACACCACGCCCGACGCCAGCAGCCAGGCCACGAACAGCGCCAGCGCCATGACGATTCCGGGCAGGCTCACGGCCAGGCCCACCTTGAGCCAGTAGCCGAAACTCTTGCGGCCCTCGCTTCCGAAACGCACGACCTCCTCCGCGGAGCCGGCCGGCGCGGATACCCGGTGCCAGCCCGCCGCCTCGATCCGCGCCATGGCCTTGCGGTACATGGCCTGCGCGTTGCGCACCAGCGCCAGCGCGCGGTCCAGCTCGCGGGCGAACTCCTCGTCGGACCACTTGTCCTCGTTGACGGCGCGCAACTCGGCCAGCGCGTCCGCGAAACGCGCGCGGGTCTCGCCCAGCAGCTCGGCCATGCGCGTCGCCTGCACCTCGTCCTTCTCAATGCCCACGATGCCGGAGCCCAGCGCCTCGATGACGGTCTTCTTGCCCGACTCGTACTCCTCCTGCTTGCGCGTGAGGCTTTCCAGTTCGTGCTTCTCCTTCTCGAGCAGGTCCTGGCGCCGCCGCAGTATTTCCATCTCCTGCACCGTGGCGGCCATCTGCCCGCTCGTCGCCTTCTGGTGGCGCGCCAGCCCCTCCGCGTCGGGGCCCGGGCGCGGCGCGGCGCGCGTTCCGGCGGCCGCGCGCGCCGCGCCGTCGGACTGCAGCAGGTCGTCGTCGAAGAAGTCGCTCGTCATCTTGTTCCCTCCAGGTCGGCGATGCGTTGTTTCAACATTCCGTTTTCGCGGCGCAGGGCTTCCAGCTCCGCCCGCGCCTCCCGGCGATCCGCCTCCAGGATCGAAGCGGCGAAAAGCTGTTCCGCCAGGCGCATGCGGTTGAGAATCATGGCCCGCTTCTCGGTGTCCGGCCGCAGCTCAAGATAGCGGCGGTAATGATACACCGCTCCCAGATAATCCTTCTCCCGGTCGTGCCGCAGAAGCGCAACGTCAAGATGCGCGCGCACCAGGCCCGGGTCGCGGGCCAGCGCCTTCGCGTACATCTCCACGGCGCCGCGCGCGTCGCCCTGCGCGGCCGTGGCCGCGGCCCGCCGCATCAGCGGGTCCTGGCGGTCCGCCGCGTCCCGACGCCCCGCGCCGCCGCGGCAGCCGCCCAGCAGAACCGCGGCCAGCACCGCGGCGGTTGCAGCCATCCGTCCCATGTGACGCGAACGCCTCCCGCCCGTCCCGGGCCCGCCGCCGCCCGCAATCAGAACAGCGTATAGATGAACGGCGCGGCCGTCTGCCCGGTCACGACCAGCAGCGCCAGCAGGAGCAGCACCAGCACGATGGGCACGATCCACCAGGCCTTGTTGTGCCAGGCAAACGCCAGCAGCTCGGCCAGCAGCTTTCCCAGATGCCGCAGGAAGCGCATGCTCAGTCCAGAACGTAGTCCCGCCGCCAGTCCCGCTCCTCGCGCCAGGGCGGCTGCTCCTTCTTGTCCAGCACGAACGACTCCAGCACGAGATAGTCCATCTCCGTGCGCATGAAGCACGCGTACGCGTCTTCCGGCGTGCACACGATCGGCTCGCCGCGCACGTTGAAGGACGTATTGATTACTATGCCATAGCCCGTCCGTTCCTCAAAGGCCTTTATGATGTCGTAGTAGGGCGCGTTCGTCTCCCGGTCCACGGTCTGCACCCGGGCCGAGCAGTCCACGTGGGTCACGGCGGGAATGTCCGAGCGCGTCGCGTTGATCAGCTCGCGGATGCCGTCCGCGCCCGGCCCGGCGGCGCGCGCCGTGAGACGGTCGCGCCGCACCGGCGCCACCAGCAGCATGTAGGGCGACGGCCGGTCCAGCTCGAAGAAGTCGCTCACGCGCTCCGCCAGGCAGGTCGGCGCGAAGGGCCGGAACGACTCGCGGAACTTGATCTTGAGGTTCATCAGCGACTGCATCTTGGGCGAGCGGGCGTCGCCGATTATCGACCGGTTGCCGAGCGCCCGCGGCCCGAACTCCATGCGGCCCTGCACCAGCCCGATCACGTTCTGCCCGTCAATCAGCCGCGCGACGGCCGCCGCCCGCTCGTCGTCCGCCAGCTTGCGCGCCGGATAGCCGCGCGCGCGGAGGAAGCTCTCGATCTCCCCGTCCGAAAACGCCGGCCCCAGGTACGCGCCGCGCATGCCGTCGCGCGCCCCGTCCGCGCGGCGCGGATGGCCCAGCGCCATGTGCCAGACGGCCAGGGCCGCCCCGACCGCGCCGCCGGCGTCGCCGGCCGCGGGCTGGATCCAGATATCCTCGAACGGACCCTCGCGCAGCAGCCGGCCGTTGGACACGCAGTTGAGCCCCACGCCGCCGGCGACGCACAGGCGCGTCTCGCCCGTGAGCCCGTGAACGTGCCGCGCCATGCGGCCCACGATCTCCTCGGTCACCGCCTGGATGGACCGCGCCAGGTCCATCTCGCGGCGCGTGATCTCCGCCTCCGGACGGCGGGGCGGGCCGCCGAACAGGCGCTCGAAACGGCCGTTGGTCATGGTCAGGCCGTCCAGGTAGCCGAAATATTTCAGATTCAGGCGGAACGACCCGTCCGCGCGCAGGTCCAGCAGCTCGTCCCTGATGACGTCCGCGTATTTCGGCTCGCCGTACGGGGCCAGACCCATCAGCTTGTATTCGCCCGAGTTGACCTTGAAGCCCGTGAAATAGGTGAAAGCCGAATAGAGCAGTCCCAGCGAGTGCGGAAACCGCAGCTCCTGCAGCAGTTCCAGGCGATTGTCGCGCCCGTGCCCGAGGCTGCTCGTGCCCCATTCGCCCACGCCGTCAACCGTCAGCACGGCCGCGCCGGGAAACGGCGAAGGGAAAAAGGCGCTGGCGGCGTGCGACTCGTGATGCTCCGGGAAGTACATGGCGGGCGGAGTCCTGACGCCGACCTGCTCGAGCGCCTTCTCGATCTCCAGCGGAATCCACAGCTTCTGCCTCAGCCACAAGGGCACGGCCATCATGAACGAGCGTATTCCCAGCGGCGCCACGCCGAAGTAGGTCTCGAGAATCCGCGCGAATTTGAGGATCGGTTTGTCGTAGAAGGCCACCGCGTCCGGGCCCGCCGCGCCGATTCCCCCCTCGGCCAGGCAGTAACGCACGGCGTTGACGGGGAAGCCCGCGTCGTGCTTCCTGCGCGTGAAACGCTCTTCCTGCGCGGCCGCCACGATCTCGCCGTCGCGCACCAGCGCCGCCGCCGAGTCATGATAGAACGCGCTTATTCCCAGGATATTCACCCGCAACCCTCGGCCTTGACTTGCGCCCCGACCTCAATACTGCCGCGTGTAATGCTCCGGACCCGACACCGGCTTGCGCGCGTGCCAGTAACTCTTTTCGGCGCCGGGACACTTCCGGGCAAGGGGGTCCTTTCCAAGCAGCACCAATACCGCCCGCGCGAACGTGAAGCATATATAGAAGAAGGGCGCGAGCAGGATCCAGGTCAGCGCGACGCCCGCGCCTTTGGCCAGCAGCAGCCCGCCCCGCCTGAAAGCCCGGTAGAGCGGCGGAACGAACAGCCCTCCCACGGCAACGATCCCCGCCGCCGAAAACGCGATCGCCGCGATAACGGTCTTGTGGAAGACCAGGAGCAGAAGCGCCCCCGCGCCCGCCGCCGCCGCCGCCTCGATCAGGGCCCGCCGCCGCCGGACGCCGGCGTTCTCCCGCGCGCCGCCGGTATTCTTCCGCTCCCGCCACGGCCAGACAGCCGCCGCCACCGCCGCGGAACGCTCCAATGTATTCATTCGCGCCGTCCTTCCCCGGGAAAACGAGCGAAGAATAATCTCAGACGCCTCTCCGGCCTGTCAAGCGCGCCCGAACGGTCCCGCGCCCGCGGATCACGGCTGTGTCATGCACGTTCCTTGCTCCGCGGCCGCGCATGCCCCGACTGTAACGAGGCTCACAGATCTTGCCAACCGGCTTGCGGCGCGGCAGAATGCGGCGCATGAAACGGAAGCGGGGCGAGTCCGGCGGTCTCGCGGACGGTTCGTGGGAAAGCGCCGCGCGGCAGGTGGGCGGCAGCCTGCTTTCCGTCATCATGCCCGCCTTCAACCTCGGTCCCACCATCGCCGCCAACGTGCGCAAGGTCCACGCGCTTTTCGCCGGACGCCTGCCGTTTGAAATCGTCGTCGTGGACGACGGCAGCGCCGACAACACGCGCCGGCAGATCGAGGAGGCGGCCGCGCTCTTTCCGGAACTGCGGCCGGTCTTCCTGCCCCGGAACCTGGGCAAGGGCGCCGCCCTCGCGCGCGGCTTCCGGGCCTCGCGCGGCAGCTACGTGCTGCTCCTCGACGCCGATCTCGACCTGGCGCCCCATCACGTCCTGCGGTTCTTCGAGATCATGGAAACGCAGGGCGCCGACGTCGTCATCGGCTCCAAGCTGCACCCGGATTCGGTGCTGAACTATCCGCGGCGCCGACGCCTGGCCAGCGCGGTCTACTACGGCCTGGTGAAGCTGCTGATCGGGCTGCCCATCCACGACACGCAGACCGGCATCAAGCTGTACAAGCGCGAAGTCCTGGAATGGGTGGTGCCGCGCATGCTGGTCAAACACTTCGCCTTCGACCTGGAACTGCTGGCCATCGCGCACGAAAGAGGGTACCGCGTGGCCGAAGCGCCCGTGCGCCTCGAGTTCCGCGGCAAGTGGGGCAGCCTGGGCTGGTCGTCCGTCAAACAGGTCATGCACGACACCCTGGCCATCTTCTACCGCACCAAGATCCTGCGCTACTACCAGACGATCCAGCACACGGAGATGCCTTCGCCGCCGCCGCCGGTTTCCATCGTCGTCGCCTATCCGGCGCCGTCCCCTTTTCTCGCCGAGTGCCTGGCCGGCATCGCGGCCCAGACCTACGCGAACTACGAAGTCATCCTTCTGCCCGACGCCGCCCACCCTCTGCCCGGGATTCCCGCCCCGACGTCCCGCTCCGCGGAACCGTCCGTCTCCGCTTCCGGCGCCTCTCACGAACAGCCGACAGCCGGCAACCGACAACCGGCGGCACTCCCCCCTCCCCGCGTCATCCCCACCGGCCCCCTGCGCCCCGCGGAGAAGCGCAACGTCGGCATCGGGGAGGCGCGCGGCGCGATCGTCGCGTTTCTGGACGACGACGCCTTTCCCTCGGAGGACTGGCTCGAGCACGCGCTGGTGTATTTCGCGGACCCGGAGGTCGCCGCCGTGGGCGGACCCGGCGTTACGCCGCCCGGCGATCCGCCGCGGGCCCGGCTCGGCGGCAACGTCCTGTCGAATCCCCTCGTCTCGGGCCGCCAGCGCTGCCGCTACACGCCCACGCGCGTGCAGGCGATCGACGACTATCCGAGCTGCAACCTGCTGGTGCGCAGGGAAACGCTTGACGCCCTGGGAGGGTTCCGCACCGATTTCTGGCCCGGAGAAGACACGTACCTGTGCCTCGAAATCGTCAAGCGCCTGCGCCGCAAGATCATGTACGACCCGCGGGCGCTGGTCTACCACCACCGCCGGCCCCTGTTCGGCCCGCACCTGCGGCAGATCGCGCGCTACGCGCTGCACCGCGGCTATTTCGCGCGGCGCTTCCCGGAGACTTCGCGCCGCTTTTCCTACATGCTGCCTTCGCTGTTCGTGCTCGGGGTTGCCGGCGGCGCGGCGGCATCCGCGGCATGGACCTGGCTCAGGCTGCCGTACGCCGCGGCGCTCGGCTTCTATGTCCTCAGCACGCTGGCCGCCACGCACAGCCTGTCCAATCCGCCGGCCTGGGCCCTGGCCTGGAGCGGCGTGGTGCTCACGCACGCCGTCTACGGCGCGCGGTTCCTGCAAGGCTTCTTCTCGCGCCGCATGCCGTCGGAGCGCCGGCGCTTCGATCATGCGTCGGAGGCGGAGCGATCATGAAAGTCATGATCGCATATCCCCCCCTGCCTTCGCCCAAGGGAGTGCCGCTGCTTTCGCAGAACCGCCAGTTCCAGTGGTTCAACAAGCCGACCTACATCTACCCGGTCATTCCGGCCTGCGCGGCAACCATGGCCCGCGACGCCGGCCACGACGTGTGCTGGGCCGACGGCATCGCCTCGAAATGGACCCCCGCCGAGTTCGAGCGCCGCTACGCGGCGTTCGCGCCGGACGTCTGCCTGATCGAGTCCAAGACGCCGGTCATCAAGGCCCACTGGCGCATCGCGCGCCGGCTCAAGGAAATCCATCCCTCCGGCCTGATCGCGCTCTGCGGCGACCACGTCACCGCCCTGCCCGAGGAAAGCCTGAACAACTGCCCCGCCGACTTCGTGATCGCCGGCGGGGACTACGACTTCGCGCTGGTCGACCTGCTGGCCTGCCTCGCGAAGGCCGGCGCCGCGGGCGGATCGCTCCCGCTTTCCGCCCTCCGCCCGCCGCCCGGCCTGTACTACCGCGACAACGGCGCCGTCCGCAATACCGGACCGTTCCGGCTCACGCGCGACCTGAACGCGCTGCCGCGCATCGACCGCGACCTCACGCAGTGGAAGCTCTACGCCTTCGAGAACGGCAACTTCAAGCACACGCCGGGCGCCTACACCATGGCCGGCCGCGACTGCTGGTGGGGCAAGTGCGCCTTCTGCTCGTGGACCAGCCTCTACGGAAGCTGGCGCGCCCGCGCGCCGCAAAGCCTGCTGGACGAGGTGGGCGAACTGATCGAGCGCCACGGCGCGCGCGAGATCTTCGACGACACGGGGTCGTTCCCGGCGGGGAAGTGGCTGCGCGAATTCTGCGAAGGCATGATCGCCCGCGGCTACCACAAGCGCGTGGTCATGGGCTGCAACATGATCCCCGGCGTGCTCTCCCAGGAGCTGTACGATCTCATGGGCCGCGCAAATTTCCGGTTCGTGCTGTTCGGGCTGGAGTCGGCCGACCAGGCGACTCTGGACCGCATCAACAAGTGCGGCAAAGCGCGCGATATCGAGAACTCGATGCGCATGGCCAAGCAGGCCGGATTGGAGCCGCACGTGACGTGCATGGTGGGCTATCCCTGGGAAACGCGGGAACAGGCCCGCGCCACGGTCGCGCTGACGCGCCGCATGTTCGATCGCGGGCACATCGACTCCCTGCAGGCCACGATCGTGATTCCGTACCCGGGCACGCCGCTGTTCAAGGAGTGCGACGCGAAGGGCTGGTTGCGGACAAAGGACTGGGACCGCTACGACATGCGCGAGCCCATAATGAAGACCGAGATGAGCGACGAGGAGATCATGGGCCTCACGCAGGGCATCTACCGCTCGTTCCTGACGCCGCGCTTCATCTGGCGGCGCCTGCGCGCCATGCGCTCCCCGGCGGATTTCTCCTACAACGTGCGCCTGGCGCTGCGCGTCGCCGGCCACCTGCTCGATTTCCGGAAGTAGAGCGGACCGGTTGGCGGTGGAGGATGCCAACACAGCGTCCAAGCCTATCGCCGCTGGCGCTGCTCAGGCTGAACGCCGCCGTTCGCAGAGGAACCGAGGATGGCCGCAAGGATGAAAGAACTGACCCGGTTACAGCGTGTCCATCGGACTGATGACGCCCAGCGGGCCTTTATTCAGTACGTGGGTGTAGATCATGGTGGTGGACACGTCGCTATGGCCGAGCAACTCCTGCACCGTGCGGATATCCTGCCCGGCCTCCAGGAGATGCGTGGCGAAGCAATGGCGCATGACGTGCGGGGTTACACGCGCCGTGAGGCCCGCCGCCTCGGTCGCCCGCTTGACGGCCCGCTGCATGCGAATCTCGTGCAGATGGTGCCGGCGCCGGGCGCCGCCTTGTCGCGCCGTAGCGTCTCCGCGAAGGCGGATGCGCGGGTCGGTCGAGTAGTCGTCGGAGGCAAAGACATACTGCCAGCGCCACTCGAACGGCGCCTTGGGATACTTGCGGTCCAGGGCGTCGGGCAGATACACGCCGTGCAGGTTCTTGGCTTTGTCCGCCTCGTACAGAGCGCGGCGCTGCTCGAGGTGCTGCTTCACCGCCGGCTGCAGCCGGGCGGGAAAGGGCACGCGCCGGACCTTCTTGCCCTTGCCATGCACGGTGATCTCGTTGCGGTCGAACGAGAGATCCTGGACGCGCAGGCCCAGCGCTTCGTTCACGCGCATCCCCGTGCCGTACATCAGCCGGGCGATCAACCCCTCGACGCCGTCCATACGCCCCAGGACCTCCGCGACTTCCTGGCGGCTCAACACGACCGGCAGGCGGTTGCCCATGCGGGCTCGCGCGAAGTCGCTGAAATCCCCGAGTTCCCGCTTGACGACCTTGCGATAGAAGAAAACGATCGCGTTCAAGGCCACATTCTGCGTACTGGCCGCCACATGGCGGTTGATCGCCAGATGACTGAGAAAGGCATGAATCTCGGCTTCGCCCATGGCCGAGGGCTTGCGCCCTTGGTGGAAGCCCACGAACTGCCGCATCCAGTGGGTGTAGGCCTTCTCCGTCTTCAAGGCGTAGTGCTCGAGGCGCAGCGCCGTGCGGATCGCCTTGTCGAGCGCAGCCCAGTTCACCGCCTTCCCCGCCTTGTTCGCGCCTTGACCTCCTGTTTTCGGGGGCGTCGGAAGGGGGATCGACACCGGTTGTTCGATCGTTCGCGGCGCGGGGATGATGGCGCCGGGTCTGGCGGCCCCGTACTGCGGCCTCGGCTCGCGAACGGCGGTGCGAGGCCGAACCGCGGAGGTGCGGTACCCGCCTGGCGAACGCGCGGCCGCGGGTGTGGGCGGGGCGCGGCTTTGCGGGCTGGAGGGCGGCGCGGCGCCTGCCTGTGCGCTGCACGCAGACAGGTCGCCGCCGGTCGTATGGCTCTTCGGCGTCGGGGGTGGCTGCGCCGGATCGAGCGCAATCCCCCGGAACTGCTCGTAGTAGGTTTCCAGGGCGTCCCGTGCCTGGGCGACCTGCCAGTCCGCCGTTGCGGACTGCCCGCCCAGGTCGGCCAGAAAGCGTTCGATATCCTGGCGGCCAAGGTCCCTGCGTCTGCGGCTCCCCTGGCACCGGTTGAAGAACTGGCGGACCCAATGCGCGTAAAACCCCCGGCGGCGTTCGGGCACGCCCATTTCCTCGAGCACCTGGAAGTAGCCCTGCGGCCAGCGCGGCTCGGGGTTGAAGGGGGCGACAGCCCTGGACTTGGACGGCTGACGCGGTTCCGGTTGGCCACTTCCGTCCATATCGCGGCTCCTTTCCTGTTGGATAACATTGTTACCTTACACGGCCGGGTCCCTCATGGCAAGGGGAAAGCGCCCTCTCCCTGGCCGCCGCCACGGACCGTTCCGTTATCCATCGTCCGACGTGCAAAAAACTGGCTATCCGGCCTTTTCTCTGTTGCTTTCTTCCCTCCAGTGCCGTAGAAAGGGCGGTGTTTGAGTGGGTTAATATCATGTTCGACTGAGGCACAAAGATGAAGCAGAA
>Ga0194113_10000394_pt1 | contig 56169 bp, 40 predicted proteins | sample TA2MahC200mmetaG_FD_146193 | JGI IMG/M metagenome (GOLD analysis project Ga0194113, IMG submission 146193) | Freshwater microbial communities from Lake Tanganyika, Tanzania - TA2015017 Mahale Deep Cast 200m | ecosystem: Environmental > Aquatic > Freshwater > Lake | place: Tanzania: Lake...
AACATTGACTAATACTATTTGTAGTTTCAAATGAGACGATTTCAAAATCCCCCTCAATCCCCCTTTGAAAAAGGGGGAAGCCTTTCCCCCCTTTCGTAAAGGGGGGTAGGGGGGATTTGTTGAGGAGGGTGTAATAGTCTCATTTCTAACTCAAAATGGTATAAAACTTCATAGTAGTATTGGAGGCTTTACATCATGAAAGAAACAAAAGGATTTCAATTGACCGGAAACTTTTGGTTATTGGTATTTCTCCTCTCCTTAACAATTGCGCCGTTGTCAGAGGAGAATGTCATAGCAGAATTACAATACAAGGTTGCTTATGCTACCTATATCGGTGGCAGTGGCGGAGAACAGTTGCGAGAAGTTATTCCGTTGCCTGACGGTTCCGTGCTTGTAGGCGGTCAAACCAACTCGACCGACTTACCTATCACTGAAGGGGTTGTTCAGCCTAATTATGCCGGTGACGACCCTGCCCTTGGGCATTCGGGTATCTATGGCGGCGATTGTTTCCTCGTCCGACTAAGCTCTGATGGCCAGAAGATACTCGGCGCTACTTATTTCGGCGGCTCCAAGCAGGAACGCAACGTCTATGGCATGGCGCTGGATAAGCAAGGTAATATCGTTATCACCAGTGCTACCAGGTCGCCAGACCTGCCCACGACGGCAGGTTGCTTTCAGCCTGAATATGGCGGCGGACCTGCCGATTGGTTTGCGGCGAAACTTTCTCTTGATTTCAAAAGACTTTTGTGGTGTACTTACATTGGAGGTTCAGGCGACGACTTTCCGCGCGGCGGCCTTGCGGTGGATGAGCAAGACAATGTTTATGTGGTGGGTGAAGCAGCATCATCCGACTTCCCCACGACACCAGGAGTCTTCCAGCGAAATCGCAAGGGAGAAGAGGACGCGGCAATTGTAAAACTAAAACCGGATGGTTCGGCGCTGGTATTCAGCACACTGCCTGGCGGGAGCGGCGGGGAGGGCACTATGGGTGTGAGAGTAGATGCAGCAGGAGATGTCTATGTTGCCGGACACACTCAATCCACAGACTTTCCCCTCACTGTAGATGCGCCACAGTCTAAATCCGGGGGGCAGTCAGATTGCTTTCTTACAAAAATTTCCAGTAACGGCAGCAAGCTAATTTACTCAACGTATCTCGGAGGTACAGAGAATGAATACGCCGAACATCGTCTCGGTCTGGCACCCGATGGGACCGTCCTGTTGACTGGAGTTACAGGCTCGTCTGATTTCCCTACCACTGAAGGTGCTTTCCAACGCATTCTGAAAGGTAAGACCGATGGATTTCTAACCAAACTGTCGGCGGACGGCAAAAGTTTTAGCTTCTCCACGCTACTGGGTGGTTCCGGCGGTGAATTTTGGCTCATGCCCCTGGCCAATGTTGAGGGAAATATCTTCATCGTCGGGCAAACCGAGTCACAGGATTTCCCTACCACTCCCAATGCCCTGCAAACCACCTATGGCGGCGGCGATAACGACGGTGCGTTGGCAGTGTTTAGCCCCGATGGTGCAAAACTTCTCTATGCTACTTACCTTGGTGGGAGTGGCGGTGACTTAATTCGCAGTCTGGCACTTGGCTCAAATGGAGAAGTATATCTTGTGGGTAGTACATCATCAGAGAATTTCCCTGTGACACCCAATGCGGCTCAAACAACACTTGCGGGAAATAGCGATGCTTTTGTCATAAAACTGGTGCCTGAATGAGTACACACTCGAAAGAACAGAAATTCCTCAGTGTTTCTTATGACACGAGTTTTTCAGTTATCAGAAGATAAGGCGTGACTTTCGTGACCTTGTCTTTAACGGAAGATTTAACCGCAGAGAGCGCAGAGAAGGCGCGGAGCACGCGGCGAACAAAGAGTGAGAAAAAACCTCTGCGTTCTCTGCGCCTCTGTCGCGAACTCTGCGGTTAACAGAGGATTAGACGCTAACTGAAAAAGTCGTATCGATTACGTAGAAGGTTGTTACACTGGAGATGTGCTCCATGAAAATATTTGCTTTGAGATAGTTGTATTCATCTCCTACTGATTGAACCCACCCCTACCCCTCCAGGAGGGGACAATCAGTAGGGGACTTCTGCGACGAAATGTAAAAATTACTTTGCAAACTCAATGAGTTTCGGCATCAGTTCTGTACCTTTTTTAATCAACCCCAAACTACCTTTGTTGCACTCTTTCTCGCTGAAATTTGTTGTATTATCCGGTTCGATGTTGCCTCCGGCAATCAATAACGGCACCGGGTCAGCGGAATGCGCTTTTATCTTGCAGGGTGTGGAGTGGTCAGCCGTGACAGTGATTATGGATTGCTTTAAGTCAAGGTCTTTTAGAAGTGGCCCAAAGAAGTTTTTGTCGATTAACTCTATGCTCTCGACTTTCTCTTTTACTTTCCCATCGTGGGCGGGTTCATCAGGACCTTTGATGTGGATGTACAAACCATCGTAATTTTTGATTTTGTCTAATGCCATCTTTGCACGTAATTGGTAATCCGCCGCTAAATCGCCAGAGGGTTGGGGCAATTCTACAACTGAAATATTCATCAGTTTAGCAATGCCAAGCTCCACTGGCATTTCGACGAAAGTAGCGAAGTTGATTCCAAACCGTTCTTTGAAAGGCGGGAATTTGGGCAAGCAATCGCCGGCGTCGCGCGCTAAAATCATATTCCCTTTGAGTTTACCTTCTGCGGCGCGTTTGTGATTGACGGGGTTGTTCTCCAGAACTTCATGGCTTTTTTGGACAAATTCGTTGACCAATTTAGCGGCGTTCTGCGCTTCAGGGACGTTTTCATAACCCTCGACCGGTTTCGACTCTTGAACAATGTCGTCAAATTTCTCTTTAGCTACGCCCAACTTTCCTATTCTATAATAAGCAGGGTCAACATTCTCAATCTCGCCGCATAATTTTCCCTCTTTGCTGCGGATGACTAACACGCCGCGATGACCGATGGTGCTTTGGAATTCAAACGTGGCGGGAATGCTGGTTAGCTTCACTTCCGCATTGATGGCTTTCGCCAATTCTTTTGCCTCTTCCGTGCTTAAATTTCTACCTACTCGACGGTCGATAATGTTACGTCCTTCTGCTGTGGCGAAATTGACTCGTAGAGCCAAATCGCCATCATTTACGACGAGCCCTTCGGCATAGGATTCTAACGGCCCCCTGCCGGTGTAGAATTCATCTGGGTCGTAACCTAAAATGCTGATAACCGCAACATCTGATTGTGGGGCAATTTTTTCGGCGACTGAATACATCTTTCCTGTTTTTCCCAATTTTGCTAAACTATCCATGTTTGGAGTGTCGGCAAATTCGAGAGGGGTTTTATTTCCAAGCTTTGAAATGGGTAAATCGCCTAATCCATCTAAGACAACGTAAAAAATTTTTTTCATTTTTATTCCTTTCCAGTATGTAAGCCACCATCTAATACTTTGTTTATAACGTGAAGGGCAAAGTGGCAAGGTGGCAAGGTGGCAATTGGATTGTCGATTGTCGATTGTTGATTGCCCTTGGATTGTCGATGGTCGATTGTCGATTGATGATTGCATTTTCAAGCAACAATCTACAATCATCAATCATCAATCCAGGGTCATCAATCAACAATCATCAATCCCCCTTGCCCCCTTGCCGTTTAGCCGTTTTGCCCTCGTGCCATTTCCCTTCTTGGCAAAACCAAAGTAATAAATGGCGCCTATCCAGTACGTAAACTTGATACAATTTCAAGAGTATCACGCGCTATCAACAATTCCTCATTAGTCGGAATAACCAAAAGTTTCACTTTAGAATTTTCCGTATTGATAAATTTTTCGCGCGCTTCCGATTTATTCTTTTCTGGGTCAAATTCAATCCCCATAAATTCCAAATCTTCGCAAATTTCCTTACGAAGTTGGACTGCATTTTCGCCGATGCCTGCGGTGAATATGACAGCATCCAGCCCGCCCATTGCTGCAGCGTAAGCGCCAATATATTTTCGGACGCGATAGCAAAAGACCTTTAGCGCAAGTTTTGACCGTTTATCACCATTTTCGGAGGCTTTAAGTAAATCGCGAACATCGCGGCTTCTTCCGGATATTCCCAACAAACCACTTTCTTTATTCAAAAGGTTATCAACCTGCTGAAAATCCATGCCCAACCTATCCATCAGAAAGAAGACCAACGCTGGGTCAATATCGCCAGACCTTGTCCCCATAACTAACCCTTCAAGTGGCGTAAGTCCCATACTGGTATCGACAGACTTGCCCTGGCTCACGGCGGCGATGCTACAACCGTTGCCTAAATGGCAAGTTATAATTTTCAGCGCTTCCAATGATTTGCCCAGCAACTTCTCCGCCCGATTAGCAACATACCGATGCGAAGTTCCATGAAAGCCGTAGCGTCTTATAGAATATTCTGTATATAACCTATAAGGTATCGCATACAGATACGCATGTTCAGGCATGGTCTGATGGAAAGCGGTATCAAACACTGCCACATGCGGGATATTGGGCAAAATCCTTTTGCAAGCTAAAAATCCCATCAAATTCGGCGGATTATGCAATGGCGCTAACGGAAAACATTCTCTGATAGTTGATTCAACTTCCGCGGTAATGATAGTGGATTTTGAAAATTTCTCAGCGCCATGGACAACACGATGCCCAACAGCGGAAATTTCGTCGATTGAGTTGATAACACCGTGCTTTGAATCAAGTAGGGCGTCTATGGCCAATTTGAGCGCGGCTTCATAATTCAAGGACTCAGTTTCAATTTCATATTTCGCTTTTCCGATAGCTTCATGACTTAACGAGGATTTTGCCATGTTCAATTTGTCTAACAAACCCTTCGCAAGGCATACCTCACCATCCATATTGAACAGTTGATATTTTATTGATGAACTTCCAGAGTTGATACAAAGTATAATCATTTTTATGCTAACACCTCGAAAGATTTTTGGTACGTGAAACGTGAAACGTAAAGCGTGAAAGAGATATAGCAGAAACCGAGTTTTCCCCTAAAACTCGGTTTCTGCCGCGTTATTTCTTTAACCAGGTGGAATCAATAATTTTTCAAAAAACATGGTTTCTATGGTATCAGCGGATGTAATCCTAAAGCCCGCCATAAACTTCTAATCCGAACGGTACGTGGACGATTCATCTGTAAAGCTTCGATTGTTGCCCGGCCACATAAGGTTTTTCCGATGATTTCACTAAAATCGCCACTCCATTTAAAATGCTGATTCCAATGTTGTCGGCGCGGATTGAACAACGCCACACGCCGCCCTGTCAGTGGGTCAATTGCTCTAATTTTAGTAAATTTTTTGCTGTTGCAGTGGGGACAAGCCAGAGCTAAATTGTCCAATGTTGTTGGCCCGCCAAGAGCTTCTGGGTAAATGTGGTCTACTTCGAATTCTTCTACCATCAGTTCCTGTTGGTTTTTACAGTATTCGCAAACTCCTCTTGCGCGTTCAATTACTTGCCGCCGGAGCCTTGGTGGGATTCTTGATGGGTTCACGAGCGTGTCTCCTTACCTTCGTCTGGAATCGTATCTATCTTTTGTTTCCGTTGCGCTAAAAGGTACATAGCCTCTGCTTTCTCCAACGATTTCTGCTCAAACTCCTCTATCAACCCATCAAGTTCAAGCTTTTCCTCTCGGGTAATCACACCCGCGTTACTCTTTGAAAGCAAGGCGCACATCCGTTGCTTTTTCCTTTTCGGAAATCGGTAGGCAATCTGCTGCTGTAAGACTTTTTCATCGGCGAGGAATACAATGCGTTGTTGTTTCATGTCAAAAAATTTTTCCTCAAACTCCAGAAGTTCTTGAGGGCTTAACTGTTCAAGCGCGCCTAACAACTGTTCTATTGTGAATTTTGTTGTGATTTGTGGAGCTAGCATGTTTCTTTCCTCCTTTTGTCCCGATACTCGGGACTGACTAAACCAGATTTCTGATGCTATGCCCGAATTCTGGCGAATTCGGCTACAAAACCTAAATGTGCTCAATAAAGGTAACCGGGTGTAATCAACAAATACGGAATCCCATTCTTGATGGGATAACTGATATCGCATCTTTTGCAAAGAATCTCGGTTTCTCGCCATTCTACTTTCCCTTTGCAGGCTGGACAAACTATGATTTCTTTCAGTTCCTTTCTTGGAGCCTTTTTCTGTTTTACCAGCATAGATTTGATTTTGGCTCTGATGCTTTGTGGCACGGCATTTTTAAGCTTCGACTTCAGACTATTTGCTAATGACTTCCTGAATGCTTGATTAACCATTAATTCGACCGTTTCCATCGAACCTAAATCCAGCGGTGAAGGGTCAGGAGGAAGAATGGCATAGTCGATTTTTTTATTCCACTCATACTGGACGAGAAAAAGTTGATGATACCGACTATGAAACCGGGCAAAATCTTTGTCATGAGTTGCCAAACAGTGAAATAGTTGGCCAAATTGACTATCACAACCCTTTTTTTGAATCAGTAATTTCCCATTGACCAGATTGACTATCCAATTATGATATGGCCAACCGTAGAGTCTTTCCGCCACTTCTGTAGGGGTTTCGATGTAACCGCGAAAACCGACGCGCATCAATTCATGGAGTAACAATTCTGGCTTCTCCACATGCTCTAATACATGCGAACAGATGATATAGTCAAAAGATTTATCGGCAAAGGGCAGGTATTGGCCGTCGGCTGCAACGATAGGGCGGTCAGTGACAATTTTGCCACCGCGTTGAAGATCTTCGTCAATATATTTATCGCATAGCACGTCCGAACGGGTTTTGGGGTCATGTCCACTGCCAATTTCCAGCACGAAATCGGTTGATGAAATATTTCTCATAAATCCCCCCAACCCCCTTTTTCAAAGGGGGGGTATCATTTCTTTTCCACCACCATGCTGATGTAAAGACTAAACCGCGGACACAACGCGGCCATCAGTCTGCCTTTGAAACCAAAGCCAACAGATAATTTAATAATCTTCAGACCTTCATTTTGAAAAAAACGTTCTAAATCCAGGGGATTGGCATAGTAAACGCTATCAGCATCTCCGCCGATAATCTGATGTTCAATATCTGGCTTCCGATATAGAAAAGTCGGTTGTGAGGCAAATCTTTTTTTCAGCGAGCGCGTGAAATTGATATAGATATTTTTTATCGCCTGTTGTTTGGTTTCCGCCCAGATTGGACGCCCATTCCCGCCCACACTCATCCGCAGTAAATCGATGAAAGGCAGAAGCGGTGAACAGAGGTTGGGACCAGCGATAATAATTCTACCACCTTTTTTGACTACCCGCGCCATTTCAGCTAACGCTCTTTCGGCATCAAGCACATGTTCAATTAACTCACTTGAGCAAACTACATCGAAGCTCCCGGTTTTAAAGGGTAAATCTAAAGCATCACATACGGCGTAGTTTAATTTTTCGTTATTCCATTCTTGAGTGTCTTTCAGAAAAAACAGAGAAATATCTGTACTGATAATATGATATTCTAATTGATTCAACAAGCGGGCTGCCAGACCATTGCCGCCGCCAACTTCAAGGATTTTTGAGCCAGGCTTCGAGTATTTGGATACCAACTCAATATATGTGTGCAGATAGCTTGCGTTATGAGCATCAAGAAAGCCTTTGTAGATTTCTGACGTTTCATAAAAACGTCTCATACGATGTCTAAGTTCTGTAATCATTTCATTTTCCATATCATCAGATATGATTATACTATATGATTGCGAAATGGTCAACTAATTTTTGACGACAATCTCAGTCTCGTAAGACCTTTTCGCATAACAGCACTTATCATATCTGCGCTGAATCAGGATTAGACGCGGATTTTAGTGACGTTTAGGGTATTGATGTGAGGTAGGAAATTTTAGCATCAAAAGATGCTGCTCGTAGAAACAAAAAAGCCCGCGGTAGACATAGTATCTACTACGGGCTATTGGGAGGGGGTAATTTACTTTAGAATCAGCATTCGCCGGACAGCAGAAAAGTCTCCTGCTGTCAATTGATAAAAGTACACGCCATTGGCAACGCGTTCACCTGAGAAGTTACGTCCATTCCAGTAAGCAGCCGCAGAGCGGTCTACATAGTAACCTTCGGGACGGTAACCTAAATCAAGCATGCGAACCAATCGACCTGTCATATCGTAAATTTCGATTTTGACGTTAGCAGCTTCTGCTAATTCAAAAGGTATCCAGGTTTCAGGGTTGAATGGATTCGGATAGTTCGCGAGCAGGCGTGTCTCACGCGGAACAACAATCGGTGCGATTTGCGGTTCCGGTGCCTGCATCTTTGGAAGCAAGCCTGGTGCAGCGGAAATGTCTCCACCCAAGTTGTTGTAATTATCCAGCGTCGTGGCCAGAGCAAGCATCGTATCTCGATTGAGACTGGCGAGAGCGGTATTCACATCGCTGATGACCTTACCCACCGTGAGCGGATAGTTTATATTTGGATGAGCCGCGTTGAGCAGCGCTGCGACAGCCGCTCTAAGCAAGATCTTTGCAGCCCCATTGATACCAGAACCACCGCCGCCACCCAATGTATCAATGAGAGTTTTCTTGGCAATATTTGGGTCAATAGCACTAGGGATAATGAACACCGTTTTAACTTGTTGGGTTGTGACGTAACCCGTTGGAGGCCAAGACTCTGGGTGGTTTTTCCAGTAGCCGGGCGTGAGACCCTCGAACGGTTTCGGAGCCTGATAAAGTCCAGCATCCCATGTAGTGTCATTCTCACCTGAAATCAATGTGGTAATAGTAGTCTTACCGTTAGTGGTATCAACGTCGCTATCTTTTGCATCATCGCTGCCTTGGTCTTTTGGACTGAAGTAATAACCAGATGGCTTCGAAAATTCCACATAGTAGTCACCAGGCATCAAATCGGTGAAGCTATAAATGCCGTTAGCATTAGTGGTCGTAGAGGCAACAAAACTACCATCGCTCTTATATAGTTTCACAGTCACATTAGCAATGCCAGGCTCACCGCTATCCTGAATGCCATTCGCATTTATATCATTCCACACCAAATCGCCAATAGCAGCTTTTTGATAAAGTCCAGCGTCCCATGAAGTGTCATTCTCACCTGAGACCAATATGGTAACAGTTGTCTTACCGTTAGTGATATCAGCATCACTGTCTATTGCATCATCGCTGCCTTGGTCTTTTGGACTGAAGTAATAACCAGATGGCTTCGAAAATTCCACATAGTAGTCACCAGGCATCAAATTGGTGAAGCTATAGGAGCCATTAGCATCAGTGGTCGTAGAAGCAACAAAACTGCTATTGCTCTTATATAGTTTCACAGTCACATTAGCAATGCCAGGCTCACCGCTATCCTGAATGCCATTCACATTGCTGTCTTGCCATACGTAATCACCCAAAGAAGCAAGTTGATACATCCCAGCATCCCAAGTCAAGTCATTCTCACCTGAAGTCAGCGTTGTAGAAACAGTCTTACCAGTAGTGGTATCAGCATCGCTGTCGATAGCATCATTCCCACCTTGGTCTTGTGGACTTAAGGTGTATCCTGAAGGCGCTATGAACTGAACGTAGTAGTCGCCAGGCACAAGGTTAGTGAAGCTATAGTAGCCATTAACATCAGTCGTAGTAGTACCTGCAGGGGTACCGTCGCTCTTGTAGAGATTTACCGTGACACCTGAGATACCAGTAGTTCCATCATTCTGGATACCATCTCTGTTAAGGTCGTTCCACACATAGTCACCAAGCGAAGCAGATTGGTAGTAGCCATCGTTGCCGGCACTGGTGTTTTGTCCTGCCACAGCGGTGACCGTCGTTGGGTCAGTGCCTTCGGTCTGGGTCGTGCCAGCGGGTGGATTTAGTATATCCGCAGTGGTGGTTCCTGGTGGAACCGTCGCGGTCCAGTTACCAGAAGCGTCCGTCGTCACCGTCTGCGTATTGCCTGATTTATTTTTAATTTTTGGGGTAAGTAATTATCCGGAATGCTCTTTCGCTTTTGGAAGTTCGTAGTAGCGCAATTGATTGCGCTTTGCAAACAGCGACGAATCGCTTAACTACGAACAAAATGCCCAAAATTTTGGGATAGTTACTTCCTCACTGAATTATATGAGCAATTTTCATGCCAAATTGGACAATTTTGCAAAAAATCGTACAAACCCGCATGAACACTGAATTCTTCAGCAAAGTAATTTTTCAGGTTTTACGCCAAAATCTTTAAAATTTTTTAAAAAGTGTCAAGTTTTCCGACACTATTTTTGGATTTGCGCGAAAAATCAGCCTTTAGACCAGTAACCATAAGGCTTCGCAAGATTGTCAAAAAGTGTCAAGTTCTCCGACACAAATTTTGAGATGTCCTCTAAAAAATGGCTTTCAGTCCAGTAACCACGTGGCTTAGCAAGATTTGAAAAAAGTGTCAAGTCACCCTACACACTAAACATTTGTGTAGTATGTTCTGTGGTGGGTCATGGCATAGTTTTTGCATAAATCTAAAAATTTCTCCCCCTATGTTGACACAGAAAACACCGAGTTTTCAGGAGAATTTTAAGATGTTTGGCATGTTTTACCCAGAAGATGACATCTTATTTGTCAACCCAAATTTCCTCTCGTGACAAAATTAGTTAGATCCTGCATTTAGTCGCAGATCGAAAAACATAGTCACCGCTCATCAGAGAAAGGAAAAGGCAAGGTTAACTATTGTGACCTTGCCTTTCCGCTTCACAACTTTCTGCGGCAACTGTTCTTCATTTTACATCTTCCAATCACAACCAAACCGATTAGACCAAAGCTCATGAGAACTAAGGTAGCAGGTTCAGGAATTGACGGGCCTGCAAGTGAACCACTAATGGCATCATTGGAACAAGTCATTCCACCCCAGAAAACGTCAAATCCATTAGCAAGTCCATCAGCAAATCCAGGTATCAAGCTATAATTAAATGTTGCTGTCCACTTATAGTTGGGATTATCACCTGGTATATCAGTAGATGTAACAGTAGCAGTACTTTTGGGGATACCATTTTTTACCGCTACGTTTGGGATTTTTATGACAGGAACACTTTGATCCCACCTTCCACCATAGTAAACCATGGGGTTTGTATATCCATTCATGAAATCAATAGATGTGTACCAGTCAATTACAGAGTATAGACCTACGTCCAGGTCTACTAAAGATGTCGGGTATTTTAAATTGCCGTCTGTCCATTTGTCATGGTCTAACAAAACAACTCCATACTCATATGTACCATTTTGATCTACATCAAGCGCAAGATCTGCAAGATAAGTGTAAATTGCGTATGGAGTCAACTGGTATATTCCGTCGTGGTTAAAATTCGTATACAAATCAAAGGTTATATTACCGCTCGAAAAACTTACATCAATTCCATAGATGTTAAATTGGCTGGAAGCACCAATCACATCTGTCCAGGTCGTACCGTAACCACCATTATTGCTACGTTTCTGTAGCACTTTAGTATTATCATCAATCATATAGGAGAATACATCCCCTGCTAACATAAACATCACCAGTGCTAGTAGCATCAAAAGCAACGGTAATCTCTTCATTTTTCTTAGTTCCTTTCCTTTTTTATTTTCTTTTCATTTACTTACGCAATTTCTATGCCATTTTCATGCGGGCTTGCTCGTAAAGCCTTTTATAAAGGTATTTTGTCCAACAACTCACAAGTCAGGTTGATAGACAACCGATTTACAGCAGCAAATGTTAAGTTTTCCGAAACTTTTGATGAATGAAACCCAGTAATAGCAAGGTTTTGAGACGGGTTGAGAAAATGTTAAGTTCTCTGACAGGCATCAGAATCCATATCCAGACAAGTGAAATGAGGATTTTCAGTTTTTTTTATTGTTAATTTTGCCAAACAAAATTCTAAAGATTTTGGTTGACGCACTTCAGCATAATGTGATATATTACATTCCTCTTATTTCTTTTAATTAAACTTTTCTTTCTTAAGAAAAGTTTGGTTACGAATAATGACACCAGAACGTATACAAGGAGTTTAGAGCGGCGGTTGAGAGGATTATTTTCTTTGCTATACCTTAGAGGCTTGTAATGTATCATTTCTCAAAGCTTATCATAATTTTCCTGATTGTTAGTCAATTCCTAAGAAGCGAAGCTTCAGAGTCAGACGTTCGGGCTGAACATTTATCAGCAAGCGACAAATTACAGCATGCCATCGACCAGGTTAAAACTGCATTACATTCCCATCCTGATTCATCTGAATTGCACTACCATTTAGGTATGCTTTACACTCATCAACGGAGTTTTAAAGCCGCTATCGAAGAATATCAAGAAGCTATCAGACTCGCTGGTGATGTGGCGATGTTGTATACTGCCCTTGGTTCTGTCTATGCTCAGTTGAATTTTCAGAAGGAAGCCATAGAAGCGCTGGAAAAATCTGTACAACTGGATTCCAAGCAACCCAAAGCTCATTATAATCTCGGATATCTCTATTCACAACAAGGACAATGGGATTTGGCTGCCAACCATCTCAAGCAAACTATCGAACTTGACCATAGTTTCGTGGAAGCTTTTTACCAGCTTGGTCTTGGCGCATTGAGACAGAACAAATTCGCGAATGCCATTGAATATTTTCAACGCACAATCGAACTTCAACCTGAATTTAGTAAAGCATACTATAACCTGGGCAAAGCATATACTCGCCTGGGAAATAGGGATGCCGCGGCAAACGCTTATGCTAAGTTTAAGGAATTAAGTTCGCGGGAAAAACAACTTAAGCTATACGAAGGACTCGTTGAACTGAACCCTGATGTTCCTGAAGTATTGGTAAGCCTGGCAGCCATTCAGACACAATACGGGCGTTTAGATGACGCAGTTGAGGGCTATCGCCGCGCTCTACAACTGAATGAAAATTTAGCTGAAGCGCACGCTGGGCTTGGATTTGTCTTGACGCGTCAGCGTAAATTAGAGGAAGCGGCGGCGGAATATCGCAACGCGATAAAGTTAAAACCTGATTATGCAGAAGCATACGCCGGATTGGGTTTAATCGAACTGAGGCGGGAGAAATATTCGGAAGCGGCAAAGCATTATGAAAAATCTGTCCAGTTGAAACCTCAGTTCGCTGAAGCGCACCACAATTTGGGATTAATTTACTCGAAGCAAGGTAAAATTAAAGAAGCAATCGCCGAATTTTCGCAAGCTCTTACGTTGAATCCAGGCACTGCGGCAACTTTTTACGGATTGGCAAATGCCTACAAACAGTTAGGCGAAGTTGATGAAGCTATCGCATTTTATGAGCAAGCTATCCAGCATAAATCTGACCTCGTGCCCGCTCTTGACGAACTTGCCCGACTTTATGCCCAAAGAGGCATAAAACTGGATATCGCTCTCCAATACGCCAAACGCGCCGTTGAGCAAGAGGCGAAGAACGCGCGGTATCACGCGACCATTGCAGGCGTCTATTTTGCGCGGCAGGAATACGCCGCCGCCGAAGCCGCCATCAAAGAAGCTCTAAAATATGACCCTAATAATCCTACCTACCGGAAGAATTTAGCCGCGGTTCAACTTATGATTTCCGAAGAAAAGAAACAGTAAACCCTTTGGGTAGCCGAACTCTTGCGAGTTCGGGAAATCCCCGAATTCTGGTGAATTCGGCTACATCAGACTTCCGAAGTCTCGGAGACTTCGGAAGTCTGTAGCTTCATTAAGAGTTATCCATCATGGGAATTTCTAAAAAGGCGTTAATCATCGGTATATTTTTTGTCGTTGCCATCTGTTTTATCGTCTCTTATGCAGAATTAGTCATCACTTATATTCAGATAGGTTTTTTGCAATTGCCACCCGCCGTCATTGGTGTTTTCTTCTTCCTGGTGGTAGCCAGCCGCTTGTTGAAAAAGCTCAGTCCCCGTCTCGGTCTTAAGCAACAAGAATTGATGATGATATATTGTATGATGCTCATTGCGTCGATGATTTCGTCGCGTGGCATGATGGAAAAGTTGATTCCTGCTCTGGTAGCAGTGAACTACTATGCCAACGAACCCAATGGTTGGGCGAATCTGTTTTTCCCGAACATAAAAAATTGGTTGGTGCCGTTTGACCCGGCTAAAAAAACAGGACAACCAATCGCTGTCGCTTTTTACGAGCAGCTTGACCCCAATGACCCGCTTCCCTTTGCTCCCTGGGTTACGCCGTTATTAGTCTGGGGCGTACTGATACTGTTGATTTTCTTCGGATTTTTATGTTTGGCGTCTATTTTACGCAAGCAGTGGGTTGACAACGAGAAACTCACCTTCCCATTAGTGCAACTGCCCCTTGAATTTGTCAGAGATGAGGCAACTGGTGGCTTCTTCAAAAATCCGCTGATGTGGTTAGGTTTTGCGCTTCCCACTCTAATTTTCACCCTAAACGGGTTGCACGGCATCTATCCGGCCGTTCCTTGGTTTAGCCTCCAACACAACTTGAACCAATTTTTTACCGAACGCCCGTTTAATGCGATGTATTATACTCCCGCCTTTATCTCCTTCGCGGCGGTGGGCTTTTTCTACTTACTACCAACGCAACTGCTTTTTAGCTTATGGGCGTTCTTCCTTTTCACCCGCCTGCAGGACATTCTCGCCGCGGTTTTCGGCCTGCGCGTCAGCGGGATGCCGCTGTATCCCACGCGGTTGTATATTGGCTATCAGATAGCCGGCGCCTATTTGGTGCTGGTAATCTACTTCATCTACGTCAGCATTCCGCACCTCAAACAAGTCCTCAAGAGAGTCTTCACGCAAGAAAGCATGAGCGATTCAGAAGAATTATTACCCTATCGAGTTGCGTTTTGGGGGTTAATTCTCAGTTTCCTGCTCTCAGTTTTATGGTGTTACTATTCAGGTTTAACGTTGTGGTTTGCCTTCTTTGAATTGCTTATTTATATTGGTTTTGTGGCGGTTGTCATGGCGAGAAGCACTGCCGAAAGTGGTTTGCTAATGACAGAAACTTCATTTCGACCGATAGATTTGTATGTTATGGTAGAGCAGAAAGCGGCTTTGGGACCCTCAAGTTTGACCTTTTTATCTTTCTTCGACGCTATATTCACGCGCGACCAGCGGGGGTTAATTCTGACGGGATTTCTTGATGGGTTGAAAATAGCGGATGGTGTGGAAATGAAACGCCGTCATTTACTCGTTTTCTTTTTTGTTGCCATCATCCTCGCGCTGGTTTGTTCAGCTATCATACATCTCTGGTTGCCGTACCGACATGGGGCAAATTACATGTACAGCTATGTTTATAGCGGCAATCCACTCTGGGCCTTTTCTGACCATGCGCCAGCACTTGAAGGATTCAGCACAGAAACAAGCTGGGTAGCGCTCACTTTTTTCGTCATCGGCATAATCTTCACTGCCTTCCTTGCTTGCATGCGAACTCTTTACTGGTGGTGGCCATTTCATCCACTGGGCTATGCCCTGTCAGCTTCATGGACGATGATAGTCTTTTGGTTCCCAGTTTTTTTAGCGTGGTTGGTAAAGTACCCCTTGATGCGATACGGTGGCGTAAGGTTATATTTAAAAATTCGCCCGTTTTTTTTAGGAATGATCTTCGGCGAATTCAGTATGGCGGTAATTTGGACCTTAATCAGTTTTTTATTTAGAGTGCCCGCGCCATTCTTTCCGTGGCCTTAGTACACGGTAAATTGCCTACAATGCCTACATTGCCTACAATGCCTACAATGTGTTTTCTGTGTGATTCTGTGGGGAAAGTGAGTAAGTTGCTCACTTACTCACTCACCCACCTCCTCACCCACGCGGTAATTTCCGTTAAGAAGCCTAATCTCAAAGTTTCAACTTGAAAATATATAGTGTTATGCGAAAAAAATCAAACACTTTAGCGCTCCCAAACGTTATACAGTTGAATAAGCACCCAAAACCAGGTCGTCCGCCTGTCTGAATCAAAACAAAGGAGCACAAAAATATGACGCTTACTGGTCTTTATCAACAGTTCGAGAAGAAGTTGTATCGCTATGCTACCCGTTTAGTACACGATTCACACAAGGCTGAAGATTTGGTGCAGGAGACGTTCATCCGAGCCATGGGGCACCTTGAATTGTTGGGGCAGTTAGAACCCCATCAGCGCCAGGCGTGGCTATATCGGGTGTTAAAGAATCTGTTCATCGATGAACAGAGAGCGCAACAAAGGGAACAATTCCTGATGGAGCAACTTAGTCAGCAAGCGCAACTGATGGAACAACTCAGACTTAACAGCCACCCTATGTTGCAGGTACTACTACAAGACCTGTTCGACCAGATACCTGAACGTTACCGAGAACTTCTCCACGAGTATTACGTACTCGGTATGACCAACAAGGAAATTGCTGACGAATTAGGAATTCCTGCAGCAACGGTTCGGTCACGTCTCCATTTGGCCCTCAAAAAGCTACGGGCTAACAAATCACGATTTCTATAATAGCTGTTTTGATTTTATGATTCCATATAAAATCAAAACGACAAAGGAGAAAGGTCATGGAGAAACAGAACATAGAGCCAGGAAAAGTCTTTGGCAACATTGGCGTTTTAGACATACGAAAAGCAACCGAGGAATCTGTTGCTAACATCAAAAGCATTGGTAACGTTGGAATGTTGCTCTACACGCCCGAAACCACTGTACTAATCCAACGGCTTAACATGGAAAATTTGGGAAGTTCAATAGAGGTACCAGCAGATGCCAGGTTGCTCACAGGTCAAGTGGTGTTTGGACAAGATTATTTCAAGAATCAAACCACACCGTTAAGTTTATGCGTCACTGGTCAAATCATTGTGCATCCTCAGATACCAGCAGAGGATATCGAGACGGGATTGAAGGAATTGATTATAGTGGGTCAAATGATTTGTCCTGAACATTTATCGGGTGCAATACAATCAAAGCTCAGAAATATTATCGGCCATACACAAACTTATACCTATACCCAATCCAGCCGCCTCACAATAGGCAAGCTAATATTAGATGAAAATTACTTGCGCTCGTTAGCTGATGGGGCAGAGCTTGTGGTCATTGGTGACCTGAAACTACCGCAGGTCCTTCCGAATAATGTTTTCGAGCAAAAAGTTCAGCGAATACAGGTGACAGGAAAAATCGTATGCCGTGAGGAGAACGCACAGGTTCTTTTCGCCCGCTTGGATGACAGAACAGGTCAACCCCAGGTAACGGTTATCCCCACTGGCTTTAATGTGGTGGAAAAGCCACTTCTACTGGATGCCGACCTACTAAAAGCTCTGCCTTCACAAAAGCTATATTGTACAGAACGGATTCAAATCGAAAGGGATGTTACTCCCCAAGTATTGGATAGTTGCTTAGAAGCACTTATCGCCAAAGAACTCGTCATCTGCCCGACAACACTCAAAGAGGTAATCGCTCGAAAGTGCAACATGCTTGAGACTGATGTTTTGTTCTATGAGGGAGAATTGTGGCTTGTCGACGATGAACTCGCACTTCCCGCTTCCCGTTTTGATTACTTAGAGGGCAAGGCAACCCTGGTAGTTTTGGGCGAGTTGATGCTTGCCCCTGATGTCGAACCACAGGTGCTCATTGAGAGATTGGCAAAGGTACACAACTTTGGCGAGATTTCTTGTACGCCACAACAGATGGGAGCTATCCAATCTCTACTGGGCGTGAAATATGGGGAATTGGTCGATTCCACAAAGAGAAAAGCGGATGAGGATGTGGATGAGGAGAAGTTGGGAGGAATGGGTAACGCCGGTTACCTTGCGCTGTAGTAGTGGTTCGTTTTTTAATTCCGCATAGGGTAGAGGTAAGTGAGTAAGTGGGTAAGTGGGTGAGTGGGTAGTTTACACCCACTTACTCACTCACCCACTCACTATTTTTAGATGGACTGCAACCCTATACGAACTTAGAAAATAGACCAGTAGCGAATAGAGGCCATCCACTACTTTTTTACTATCCTTTTTGCCAGTTGTGAGTCTATATTATTAAGCCCATGGCTCCATTGCTGTCCTGGGTATTGAGGGCGATGTTGAAATCAGTTCTGGATTTGGAGGAGTATATGTCGCCGATGTCAAAGGCAATCAGCGAGTAAGCAATAAATTCGGCGAAGTTAAAGCGCAAGCCGATTCTGTTCGCTTCGCTCAACAGTTTGCTTTTCGCAAACCGCAAGGCGGTAATATTTCATTGCACAATGAATTTGGCAAAGTCGGATTATATGTCCCTCGTGAGATTGATGCGGAAGTTCACGCCAGCACTGAATTTGGCGCGCTCAACTCCGACCTGCCGTTGGATATTGAACGAGATGGTTTTAAGTATTATACCGAAGGTTATTTTGGAGAACAAGAGTTCGCAAAACATCGACAAATTGATTTAAAGAATCGATTTGGCGAAATTTTCGTGTGCCTTGTGCTCGTCCACTGATGAGTTGAGTCTCACTATCATCTGGTTGAGGCCAACGCACACAACATTAGAATTTCCAAGAACATCTGGGATTTTGAGTTGGAACGATTTTGGGATAGAATTGAGACATCTCCTGATATCGAAGATGAAACCGATATTGAAAGTGAGATTGAAAATCCCAGACAATCCCAAGGAGGGGAAGAAATGCTTTACGAAGAAACATTTTCCGAAGTTTTTCCCGCTGGTGACGCAAATAGCATACAAATCGAACATTCGCATGGAAACGTAGAAGTGCAAGGGTGGGATGAACCGGAATTGAAATTGGACGGAGAAAAGATTGTCCGCGCAAAGACAGAAGAATTAGCGAAGGAATACGCTAATCAGATGAAGGTCGAAATCACGCGCAAAGGCGACAGAATTTATGTCCAGACGATACGTCCTGAACTCAGTCCCCTCACTCTTTCCCCCCCGTACACGGGGGGGATGAAAGGGGGGGGTGAAATAAAACAGATGACCATTAACTACACCTTGATGGTTCCGCATCAAATGAATGTGGAACTGAACAGCGCGCATGGAAATGTGAAAGTCAAAAGCTTGCAAGGCGAACTTGGTGTGGATAGTAGGCATGGAAATCTCAATGTTGAGAACATCGGCAAAAACTTATCAATTAAACATGAACACGGCAACATTGAAGTAGCTCAAGTTGGCGGCAATGCAACCATCAATAAAAACCACGGCCAACTAAAGCTCGCACAAGTAAAAGGAAACCTGGTATTGGAACAACAACACGGCAATGCTGACATCGACAATATCGGCGGCAAAGCGGAAATCAATAATCAACATGGCAATTTGGAACTCATTTCCGTTGGGAATGAGTTGCGATTGCAACATCGACACGGCAATGTTGTTTTAGAGACAATTGGCGGCTTTGTCGAAGCGAATAAAGAACACGGCTCACTGCGCGTCAACGATGTGCAGGCTAATCTGACCATCAAATCGAGACATTCCAATATCGACGCCTCAGATATCAGAGGAAATGCGCATATCGAAGCTGCTCATGGCAACATTGAAATCGATGGAGTTGGCGGCGACTTATTAGCATCCGACGAACATGGCAACGTTTTTGCCAGGGAAATATCCGGCGCAGTAACCGTTCACAATGCTCATGGCAATATCAACGTGACTGCCGATGAGCCGATAGCGGCTGAGAACCAGCGAAGGCGCCAGTTCGAAGTTGAGCGTAGCGAACATGATTACACTCTTAGCACGCGACATGCGAACATCACTATCGACATTCCCAAAGATTTTCGAGTAGACATTCATGCTAATACAAGTCATGGAAACATCAGTTCTGCAGTACCGTTTGAGCAACTCAAATCGCGCCATGACGTGACCGCGTCCGGTCAATTAAACGGCGGCGGGGCGAAAATCGAATTGTCAAACAACTTTGGGAATATTACTATTAAGTCCCAGCGCACGTGAAGTTTAAGTGACGACGAGGTGTTCTTCGGACTGCTACCACCACAACCTTCCCAGACCTCTGCTAATTCATCGGGAAGCGCAACGGTCGAACTATCAAGAAGGTAAACACCATTGAAACGACGTAACATCACCAAGGCGCTTGGTTCACCACTGATAACCTTGGCGACAGAAGCCTCCAACACTTCCAAAAGAACGGTCGCAGAGCTTTGGGTAAAACGCTAATCTAAACCTTGTGGACTGATGTTAAGCCCTATAGCAGCAGCAGTCTGTGTGAGTTCATCTAAAGTCGCATCGGGATTGGCAAGCCAACCAAAAACTAAAGTCTGGGCAACGGTCGCACCAGTGAATTTACGTTGTCGCTTCACCAAATCGGTTTCTGTTGCGATGGCATCTGCTTCAGTGGTTAAAACATCTTGCCTTGAAGTAGCAACGTCAGAAAATAGTTCCATTGGAAAGTTCCCCTTTGTTTTTAACGGAAATTATAAAACCAAAGTACCCTCAAATGCACGTATTTTCTGACTTCATAACCTTAAACTGATGCGTATGGGGGGTCTTCTTCCTTCCCCCATACGCATTAAGTTGATACACCTGGGGCAAAGTTTTTGAATATCCAGCAGAAATCAATTTTGCAGAACTGAAATATGAGCTTCTACTGACTCCGCCAGGTCATCAAGACTATAACCACCTTCAAGAACAGAAACAAGCCGACCTTCACAGCAGCGCTCCGCTATCTCTTTAACAATTGAAGTCATGTCTGCAAAGCCGTTGGCGGTTACCTTCATCCCTCCAAGTGGGTCGTCTTTATGGGCATCAAAGCCAGCCGAGATTAGAACGAAGTCCGGCTTAAACTCAAGCGCTTTAGGCCTCAATTTCTCTTCAAAGGCTTTTTTGTATTCTGCATCTCCAGAGCCAGCAGGCAAGGGAACATTAATAGTGTAGCCCAACCCTGTTCCAGTTCCTTTTTCTTCCTCGTTTCCTGAACCAGGATAAAAGGGATATTGGTGGACGGAGAAGTAAAGGACAGTTGGGTCATCGTAAAAAGCGGCTTGGGTCCCATTTCCATGGTGAACATCCCAGTCAACGATAAGCACTTTTGATAACCCATATTTCTTTTGGATGTAACGGGCGCCAATGGCGACGTTATTGAAGAGGCAGAATCCCATTGCCCTATCTTTTAGCGCATGGTGACCTGGAGGGCGAATGGCGCAAAAAGCATTTTTGAACTTTCCCTCCATGACCCCATCTATCGCCGATAGCACTCCACCGACAGCCGCCACCGCTACTTCATAAGATTCTGGTGATATAGGAGTATCTACCGAATCCAGCACCGCGCTTAAGCGCGGTGTTTGTGCGCTCGCTTGACAACTCTTTTGGACTCGTTCGACATATTGTGGCGTGTGAATAGTAGTAATCCATTCCGGGGAAGCGAACAAAGGCGTAGGCGTCACCACAAGCACTGCACTTAAGCGCGCGGTTTTTAACCTGGTAACTATGGCGGTCAACCTCTGCGGCTTCTCCGGATGATTTGCGCCGGTTTTATGCTGAAGGTAAATATCATGGTAAATGAATCCTGTTTTTGATGACAACCCCCTGGCCCCCTTTTCTATGGGGGAGTATTGATTCTCCTTTGTTGAGCTCCCCTTAGATTGATGATTGATGATTGATGATTGTCGATTGAAAAAACTATGGCTTTCGAGTGTTTTTTCAATCATCAATCGACAATCGACAATCGACAATCCATCTATCGGAAACTCACTTGCATGTCTTTGTCCCCCCTCTGCTCCCCGCGTTCGGCATTCGGAATGTGGAATTCGGCATTCGGAATTAAATTCTTCCTCAATTCCGAAATCCGAAATCCCAATTCCCAATTCCGTGAGCGCATTTCTGACGCAACGGAAGCCTATATCATCGCGTGCAAAACAGGCGTCCTGGAAACCGGGCTCTGCGCCCACGCGATAAGCTGAACGGCAGATGTCGGCGCTGGAACTCCATGCGCCACCCCGCAGAACATATTTTTTCCCTTTGGTCGGTCCTCGAGGGTTCTTTTCCGGGCTGTGCTTGTAGTAATCCTGGTCATAGATATCATTACACCACTCAGCCACGTTCCCATACATATCATAAAGTCCCCATGGGTTAGGCTTCTTTTTGCCCCAGGGGAACGTCCTCTCGAATGAGTTCTCAGCGTACCAGGCATAATCTTTCAATTTACGCGCCTCACGGCCAAAAAAATAGTCTGTTTTGGTCCCCGCGCGGCAGGCATATTCCCATTCAGCTTCAGTGGGAAGCCGGTATCCGTTCGCCTCGAAATTGCACTTTCCAGATTCTTCATCATAGCACGGTTCAAAGCCCTCCGCGCGCGACCGGGCGTTGCAGTACAAAACTGCATTTGCCCAACTCATCTGTTCCATAGGATTCTGGGGGTCTTTGAAATGAGACGGATTGCCAGGTACCAATTTGCCGTATTGCTCCTGATTCACCTCGTATCTGTCCATCAGAAAAGCATCGACCCACACCTTATGGACAGGCGATTCGTTAGCTTCCCCCTTCACAAAGGGGGTTAGGGGGTTGTCTTTCCCGCGACGACTTCCCATCTCAAACCAACCAGCAGGAAGCAGAACCATCTCTACACCCTCCTTTGTTTTGATAACCGTTGGTGACCTGGCGGTAGATTTATCAACCTTCTGACAAGACGCACCAAACAAAATTAAGAAAATCAGAAACGAATATAAGATTCCTACCAGTCTCGCAAGCCTTTCTCTCATTCGTCATGCCTCCCTCCTTCCAATTCAACAAGTTAGCAACTCCGCTTCTCAGGATTTTCAACATGCTCTAATGCCGTAGCACGATCTGTTAGACTTGTGTTCGCTTCGCTCAGCAGTTTACTTCGTAAACTGCCCAGCAGAATCGCAAACTAACAGTTTGCGTTACATCATCCAAACTAATTTAGCATATCTAGAAGAGCATCGCAAGATTTTTATTTGATTAGCCCAATATTGTAACGATGGCTTAAAAAGCTCTAATCGTTTTTTGTCTTGACAACTTCCCTTAAAAGTTTTAAACTAAAATCAGTAACTTATCACCCTTTGTCATTTCCGAAAGTCTTACATGAGCCGTCATTTTTTGTCACCAGCGGTTAGGGTAAATTAAAAGCTGAAAAGAAAGGCAGGAGAAATTTATGAGTTGTGAAAACAATAAGAAGATTGTCTTAGTAAAGACAATTTCTATTTTAGTAATTTTCTATCTGTTGTTGCCACTCATTGGGTGGGCACAAGAAGCTGAAGTGGAGAAATATATTGACGACCTGAAGGATGAGAATCCAATCGTCCGAAGGATAGCGGCACGTACTTTAGGTGTAATAAGAGACATAAGGGCAGTAGAACCTCTGATTGAAGCCTTGAAGGATGAGTATTCGTCTGTCCAAGGGAACGCGGCAGAGGCTTTAGGTGAGATAAAGGACACAAGAGCGGTAAAACCTTTGATTGATGCGTTGAGGGTTTCGAATTGGTTTGTCCGAAGTAGAGTAGTATATGCTTTAGGTGAAATAAAGGACGCAAGGGCAGTAGAACCCCTAATTGAAGCCTTGAAGGATGAAGACTATCGTGTCCGAGAGTACGCTGTACAGGCTTTGGCGAAAATAGGCACACCAGCAGTAGAACCTCTAATTAAAGCTTTGATGAATGAGGATTGGGATGTACAAAAGGGAGTGGTAGAAGCTTTGACGAAAATAGGTACGCCAGCAGTAGTACCTCTGATTCGTGTGTTGAGGTATGGGAATTGGTTTGTCCGAAGTGGAGTAGTATATGCTTTGGCGAAAATAGGTGCGCCAGCAGTAGAATCTTTGATTGACGCTTTGAAGGTTAAGGATAATGATGTCCGAGAGAACGCGGCATGGGCTTTAGGTGAGATAAAGGACGCAAGGGCAGTAGTACCTCTGATTGAAGCCTTGTATGTTGAGGATAATCATGTCCGACAGAAAGCGGCATGGGCTTTAGGTGAGATAGGCACGCCAGCAGTAGTACCTCTAATTAAAGCTTTGAAAAATGAGGATTGGGATGTACAAGAGAGTGCGATATGGGTTTTAGGTGAGATAGGTACGCCAGCAATAGAACCTCTGATTGAAGCTTTGAAGGATGAAGATGATCGTGTCCGCGGGAACGCGGCAAGGGCTTTAGGTAAAATAAAGGACGCAAGAGCAGTAGTACCTCTGATTGAAGCTTTGAAGGATGAAGATTATCGTGTCTGCGGGGACGCGGCAGAGGCTTTAGCAAAGGCTTTAGGTGAGATAAAGGACGCAAGGGCAGTAGAACCTCTGATTAAAGAGTTGGAGGATAAGGATAATGATGTCCAGAAAAACGCGGCAAGGGCTTTAGGTGAGATAAAGGACGCAAGGGCAATAGAACCTCTGATTAAAGTTGCGGCGTATTGGGAGTTTTGGGCACGAGAGAAAGCGGAAGAGGCTTTAGGTAAGATAGGCGTATGGGCAGCAGAACCTCTGATTGAAGCCTTGATTGAAGCCTTGAAGGATAAGGATAATTATGTCCGGAGGTACGCGGCAAGGGCTTTAGGTGAGATAAAGGACGCAAGAGCAGTAGAACCTTTGATTGAAGCTTTGAAGGATGAGGATAATTATGTCCGAGAGAACGCGGCAGAGGCTTTAGGTGAGATAAAGGACACAAGAGCAGTAGTACCTCTGATTGAAGCCTTGAAGGATAAGGATAATGATGTCCGATGGTACGCTGTACAGGCTTTAGGTGAGATAAAAGACACAAGAGCAGTAGAACCTTTGATTGAAGCTTTGAAGGATGAGGATATTAGTGTCCAAAGGTACGCGGCAGAGGCTTTGGGTAAAATAAAAGACACAAGAGCAGTAGTACCTCTGGTTGAAGCCTTGAAGGATAAGGATGATTATGTCCGAATGTACGCGGCAGAGGCTTTAGGTGAGATAAAAGACGCAAGAGCAGTAGTACCTCTGATTGAAGCCTTGAAGGATGAGGATGATAATGTCCAAAAGTACGCGGCAGAGGCTTTAGGTGAGATAAAGGACACAAGAGCAATAGAACCTCTGATTGAAGCCTTGAAGGATGAGGATGATAATGTCCAAAAGTACGCGGCAGAGGCTTTAGGTGAGATAAAGGACACAAGAGCAATAGAACCTCTGATTAAAGCGTTGAAGGATGAGTATTCGTCTGTCCAATGGTACGCGGCAGAGGCTTTAGGTGAGATAGGTACGCCAGCAGTAGAACCTCTGATTGAAGCCTTGAAGGATAAGGATGGTTATGTCCGAATGTGCGCGGCAGAGGCTTTAGGTGAGATAAAGGACGCAAGAGCAATAGAACCTCTGATTGAAACTTTGAAGGATGAGTATTCGAAAGCGGTATGGGCTTTAGGTGAGATAGGTACGCCAGCAGTAGAACCTCTGATTGAAGCCTTGAAGGATAAGGATAATTATGTCCGCGGGAACGCGGCAGAAGCTTTAGGTAAAATAAAAGACGCAAGAGCAGTAGAACCTTTGATTGAAACTTTGAAGGATAAGGATAATGATGTCCGAGAGCACGCGGCATGGGCTTTAGGTGAGATAAAGGACGCAAGAGCAATAGAACCTCTGATTGAAACTTTGAAGGATGAGTTGAAGGATAAATGGTATGATGTCCGAGGGAACGCGTCAGAGGCTTTGACGAAAATAGGCACGCCAGCAGTAGAACCTCTGATTAAAGCGTTGAAGGGTGAGAATTGGGATGTACAAAAGAGAGTGGTAGGGGTTTTAGGTAAGATAGGTACACCAGCAATAGAACCTCTGATTGAAGTGTTGAATGATGAAGATTATCGTGTCCGCGGGAACGCGGCATGGGCTTTAGGTGAGATTGGTGATGCGAGGGCGGTACCGGCGTTGATAAAGGCGCTGGGTGATGAGAGAGAAAGTGTTCGTTATGTAGCTTCTTTGGCATTGATGCGGTTTGGGACTCTTGAAGCGAAGAAAGCTGTGGAATAATACGAGAAGTAGAAACAAGCAGGTCGGAGTGATGTCTGATAAGCCACAATATTGAAATTTAGAGTGTATCACCATGTCAATCAGTATGATAATACACCAAACTAATTAAAACCTATGCCCTATTAGATAAACTATTGAAAATACGTTAAAATTATGGGGATGGTTAATAACAAAAACTCGTATTGATAAGATGGCAGGGGGTAAAATCATGAAATTTCGTGTTGGCGTAATCGGGTGTGGTCGCATGGCAAATACCATTGAAGACGAACAGATAGCAAGAAGGAAGGAACGCCCCTATCGCGGGGGATTGGCGCTTCCCTATTCTCACGCGGCGGGTTATGCTGTAGTGGAAGAGACGGAAATAGTCGCGGCCTGCGACATCCATGCGGGACGGTTGAAGGCATTCATGGAGAGGTGGAATGTGCCCAGAGGATATAACGACTACCATGAACTGATTGATGCGGAGAAACCGGATATCTTGAGTATAACAACTCGTCCTGAACAGCATGCTGAACAGATGATATACGGCGCCAATCATGGAGTCAAAGGGATGTATGCAGAAAAACCTCTCTGCATGTCACTGGTGGAAACTGATGCCATCCGAGAGGCTTTTGAGCGAAATAATGTCCACCTTGAGTATGGCCCCATTTATCGTCACTGGACGGCATATCAGCAGGCGCGGACTATCGCGGAAAGCGGCGAGCTAAGGGAAGTAAAATCAGTTCTGGGGTTCGAAGGCAAAGCTCTTGAAGGACACTTTATTGACCTGCTTCTGTACCTATTGGGTGACCCAGAGCCAGTCTCTATTCAAGGAACTATTTCAAAACTCTACCCCGCCGAGGGTGATACTTCTAACATGAAGTTTGTCCAGGACGCGCCTATCCTGTCGGCTCTCATCAAGTTTGATAATGGGACGACAGCGCACGTGGCGGGCACTGGGATAGGCAGAGAATGTGAACTGGTCTGCTCTGAAGGGGTAATCCGTATCGTCAACGATGGTGAAGCTGTGCAGGTGCGGCGTCGAGACGCTACGTCAGGCGCGCTGGACATGGTCCACGTAGAGCCAATGGAGCCACAGAGTGGCACAGTGCATAAGATACGTGATTTAGTCGAAGCCATCAAGATGGGCAAGCCCGGGCGAAGTAACCTTCGAGTAACCATGATTAGCCAGGAAATCGGATTTGGCATCTATGAGTCTCATCTCCGAGGTGGTGTGGCGGTCAGCCCGCCTATTCCAAACCGAGACCGCTGGGTATCCAGTTGGTAGCTTTTTTATACAAGGCAGAGATGTAGCGCAAACTGTTAGTTTGCTGTTCCTTTGACACCATCTAACCGATCGTGTTACAGCAGTGCCCCGGCCGCTCGCCGTGGATTGGCATATCCACGACCGTAAGCCTTTGGCGTCGGTGAGCGAAGCGAACATATTTTACCGTGTATTAGCCTTATTCAATCAATATTTTAGGAGGCGCATTATGAAAGTAGGCGCAAGACCATTTAGGAACGCCCGTGATTCTATTGCATATTGCCATAAGTTGGGTGTTGATACCGTCATTATGGAATGCAGTCAAATTCCCGGCTGGAATGAAAGGGGATACTTAGAGTCGGGCGCTATCTCAGCGGCTTTGAAAATCCTTAACAACGGTGGGATTTCGTGTTCCGTTCTGGTGTCGGAAACCATACCGGTTATCGGTAAAACGCCGCAGGATAATAAGATTCTACAAAATACCGTAAAGACTATCTACGCTATGGGGGAAGCAGGTGTCCCAACACTGCTGTTATTTATGCTGGAGGAGATAACAGAAGGCGCAGATAGAGAAGCGTTATGGCCGTTTTTCGTCAATCACCACCGTTATGTTGTTGAAGCGGCTGCGGAAGCAGAGGTGAACATCGCCATGCACGGCTATTTTCCGCCGATAGGACTTGTGGACGGCAAGGCTTTCTTCGCGCGTTCATTTGCGGAACTTCCGGATACCCATAATGGCATTTGCTATGACCCGGGCATTATGGCTATCTGCGGCGATAATCCCTTGGAAGGTTTGGAAGCTTTTAAGGAACGAATATATATGGTGCATATCCGGGACGTCAAAGGAGATTGGAGAAGCGTGGAGAATGTAAAGCGTGACGCGTTTCAGTTGGAGGTATTTCCCGGAAAAGGAATAGCGAAGATTGAAGCAGTTATGCGGCGGTTATACGAAATTGGCTATCGGGGCGTTGTGCAACCAGAACACTTAGGACTGCCCAGCGAAGCAGAACTGCTGCCTGCTGCGACAAAATATCTTCAGGACTTAATTAACCAATGGCGCTAGCGGTTCGTTTCTTAATTCCGTTAGGGTATTTGTGTGGGGCAGACCGTAAGCCGAATGTGGCTTCCCCCCACTGGGGGGACAGGAGGGGGGATTCGGTGAGCGTAGCGAACATTCCTGTCTGCCCAGCGCAGGCAAGAATGCCTGCGCCACAATTTTCGCACTCCGCCTGTAAGGAAACCAAACTTTTCTTTTATGAACGTTCAATAATTAATCGGGTAATCAAAAGGTTGCCAAAGGCCAAACCATTTCCCCCTTTAGCAAAGGGGGATTAAGGGGGATTTGAGTGGTTGCTGTATCATAACCCTATTACCCGAATAATTGCTTAATCTCCATAAAGGAAAAGTTTGATCAAAATAAACACTGGGGAGAAACAAATATGGAACTAAATGGAGCTATTGCTGTCGTTACAGGGGCGGCGCGCGGCTTGGGAAGAAAAATTGCGGCGGCATTCGTCGCTCGAGGAGCCCGCGTGGCCATCGTGGATATTTTGGAGAACCAACTCCAGAAAACCGCAGCAGAAATGAAAGAGGCAGGCGGAATTGTCCTGCCTGTAGTTACAGATATCACCGTTGCTTCACAGGTCGATGCAATGGCGGAGAAAATTCAGACTGAACTCGGTCCCGTCGACGTTTTAGTCAATAATGCAGGAACATTTTCTGTTATTGGCCCCGTCTGGGCAGTAGAACCCGACAAGTGGTTCCGAGATGTCAGAGTCAATCTCTATGGCAGTTTTCTGGTTTGCCGTGCGATTGTGAAAGGAATGGTTGCAAGGAAGGGAGGATATGTTATCAATGTGGTCAGTTCTGGCGGGGTTGGAGACCCACATCCATATTCTACCAGCTACGCAAGCTCTAAGACCGGACTTATGCGTTTGACCGAGGGCCTGGTTAAGGAAGCGCAAGAACACGGTGTGAAGGTCTTCGCAGTAGCGCCGCCGGCTATCCTTACCGATATGACTAAGTTTATTATGAACGACCCCGGAGGAAAAAAATGGCGGCCAGGATTTAGTAAAATCTTTGAGGAAGGACACGGATATCCGCCAGAAATAGTTGCGAACTTTATAATCAAGTTAGTGAGTGGCAAAGCTGACTATCTTACAGGGCGTTACTTTCTTGTAACACAAGACTTTGATAAGATAGTTGAGCGGGCTGACGAGATAATATCGCATGACCTTTTGACGCTTCGTATACGGCAGTGAAGCCGAGGTTAACAGAACAATGACCTTAATACGACTTTTTCGCTTAGAGGAGCCTTAGAGCGAAGAACTTTCCAGTAATACGTAATGAGTAATGAGTAAAAGAAAATATTACTCATTACTCATTACTCATTACATCTGCTAAAATGTACAACCCCCTACCCCCCCCTTTCCCCCCCGTCGACGGGGGGGTAGGGGGGGTAAGGGGGACTATTTTCTGAAACATGCCACATTACTAATGTGAGTGTTATTTGATTCGGGCGTTGCTATTTCACTATTACCATCTTGCGCGTAGCTCTAAACTCACCTGCCTGCAAGGTGTAAAAATACGCGCCACTGGCAACCGATTCGCCAACTTCATTTCTTCCATCCCAATAGGCAGCCTGAGCTCTTTCAATGTAATTGCCTGCTTTCCTGTGTCCCAAGTTAATGGAGCGAACAAGTTGTCCGTGCATATTGTAGATGCGAATGCTGACAGAAGCGCCTTGCGCCAATTGATAAGGAATCCACGTGTCTGGGTTGAACGGATTGGGAAAGTTGGGAAGCAGTGCTGTCTGTTTTGGTGGCGCCAGTTGTTGTAACAATTGTTTTAATTGTTTTAAAACCTGTTGTTGCTCCGTTGAGAGTGGAGCCTTCTCCAATTCTATGATTGCATCTGCGAGCAACTTCTCCTCAGTCTTTGGAGAGAAGGATGGTGCGCCAACTTTAGTACCAACCTTAGCAACAGAGGGGAATTCTGTGATTAAGCCAACGGTATATTGAAGGATGAAAGCCGCATCAAGAGCGCTGATAACGCCATTGCCTGTGACATCGGCAGCTTCCTGCTGGGCTGGTGAAAGCGCAATCAAGCCAACTACATGTTGAAGCACCAGGAAAGCATCGTATGCTGTGACGAAACCATTTCCTGAAACATCACCTTTTATCAACTCTGTTTTCCAGATGAGCACCCCACCGCTGTCTGTGTAATAGGTAGCGCCAGTGTTGATGGTTACCTGGACGTCGTTACCCACGGGTTGCGTAACCACGTCGTAGCCGCTGTTGGGGGTCAAGCCGGTTATTAGATGTGTCTTTATAGCAGTGGGAACAGTGTACGTTAGGCTGGTGAAAGGTGTACTCAAGTTCACCGGGAAGAGAACCACGGTGGTGTTTACCTGCCCACCTTCAAAGGGTGTTCCGCTGGTGCTCACAACCAACGCCACTGAGTTAGCACTAGCGCCTGCATCAGCTCCTTGAAGGACGTGCAAGAATCGCACGCCTTGCGGACCGCCTGGCGCTTCTACCTTCAGCCGGAACTTCATCGGCTCTTGCGCTGCCTCTTCGGGCATTTCTGCTAACTCGGAACTGATTACGGCGTCGGAGGGGAGCAAGGTGGTGACGAACAGTTGCTGGCCTGAAGCCGTTGTCACGGTAGCGTGGTTGTCGAAGACCACAGCTTGGGCCGGCAGTTGCAGCCAGAAGCGTTTGAAACGACCTGCTGTTTTCGAGGTGGCCCGGTCGTAGACGACGATGTGGTCGGGTTCTAGCCAGACGATTGAGCGGCTGGCGTGGGAGATATCAGTGACTTCTTCGTAATCGGAGTTATACAACCCGGTGGCGTCGCCAAGAGCGTAAACGTAACCCTGGCCAAAGCTGTAGGCAAGGATTTGCCCGTCAGCCGAGGGTTCATATAGCCACTGGGAACCCCGCTGCCAGTGAAAGTACCTGTAGTCGTCCGGGTCGTGATGAATGGGCATGTCGTTCTCCAAAGCTAATGTGTTGTGGTAATCGGACGTTTGGATGTTGTTACCATATAACCCATACCCTGTTCGGTCTTTGGTTAGCCACTCTCCCTGGCGGTAGAACTCGAAATGGTTGCCATCAGCATGCTCATGGCTTATGGTGAGCCAGCCCAGGCTGTAGGTGAACCAGGTGGCGTCGGCGCCCCAGCTCGTGCGGGCGAGGATGTGGCGGAGTCCAGGCGCGTAGAACCTGAGTGATTGTGATGGATGAGGGTCACCGGGGAGCGGCGCGCCAGGGTCAAACAACATGAAGTAGAGAATGGCTTCACTGAAAGCTTCCGCGTCCTCCACGCGCCTGATGAGCTTATCGGCGCCGCCAGGTGGAATGTGAGTCTGAAGCCAGCGCAAATCTTCCAGGCGCGTCACGTTGCCAGTAGCATAGTCATACATCCCTAGTGGTCCGAAGACTCCGATAAAATCGGGTGCCCAATACTTCTGACCGTCGCCATACCAGGCCGGTTGATAAACCTCTCCCATCCAACTCCAGTCAGGATACGTTACGGTGGCTGGGCTAAGGGAGTGTAGCAATGCCGGTACCACATCATCCCAGAAGGGATTGTCGGTCAAGACTACCTGCGGTCCCCAGACCGCGGCATCATCATGGCCGGCGGTGTGCAGAGCCAACAAAAACTGAACGACATACCCTACGGCCTGAGGGCTGTATTCAAAGCCTTCGGGCGCAAGCCCTCCTTGCGCATCGTTGCGCAACAGGTGGTCCTCCACATAGAGCCAGGCGCCAGTCGCGTTGCCTAAGTAGTCACGCAGTTCATTGTCCGGGTCATCCGCCTCATCCAGGGACATGGCCATCAGACCGTTGTTACGCATATGAGCTGTGTAGTAATTGTTCGCCGCCCACCGTACCACTACCGGGTCGCTAATCAGGATAGGGTCGTTGACGACGCCGATGGGTTCAGGATGATTGTGGACGTTAGTTTCGGCGTGCAGATTCTCATCGATCCAGCGCAGAAAGACCTGGCGGATGGTGGCTTTATCTTCAACCGAAAGATAGGGGTAAATCCAGTCCACGGTCAGAGCAAAAGCCTCCCCCCACCAGCGCGAGCGGTCGTAAATTGAGAAGCGAGGAGCACGAAAAGGTTCGCCTTCGGCTGCGCCCTTAGCGGCCTCGTTCATGACGTGCATCAGTAGAGCACGCGCGCGCTGAGCGTAGTCGTCCCGTGTCAACTGGTCGTTGCTAATCAGCGACATGAAAGCGAACAGTTCGGCATACATTTCGGTGGGATATTCCTCCCAACCGTAGCCACCAGTGTCCTGGTCGGGCACGAGGCCGGCATCCATATCGGCTTTAGCCTCGGCTGCCAACACAGCCAGCCCGTCGCGGTAGAGAGGATTAGTGTCCACGGCCCAAGAGCGCAAGCGAGGCAAATCCTCGGCGCGTAGCCACAGCCGGGGGTGGCTGGTGACAGGCGTGGCAAAAGCTTGCTTGAGGACTAGTAAAGTTGACAGGCTGAACAGGAAAAACAAAGTGAGTAAAATGCTTCGAATTCTCATTTTTAAATCCTCCTTTGGTTCTCATGTAATGATGTTGTGAAGAAAGGATTGAATATTTCTGATACTTCTAACGCTTTGTGTGAATTAAGACGCAACAATCCCGTAGGGTGGGCATCGCCCACAAAAACTCACTTCGATCTACGACTGGTTTCTACAGAACTCACACCAAACGTTTCTAGTCAGCTTTGAGATACTTTTAACAATTATATTATACAAACATAAATGTCATTTTGTCAAGGTAAAAAATTTATTTTTTCAGTGTTCATCTGTGGCTTTGAATTTCTTTCCAGATTTTACATGCTTCCAGTCATTTGCGGAAACGGATATAAGATGTCTTCAAGATTCCCAGTATAGCCAGCTTCCTGCAATAGCCGAATGTTCGGGTAAAATTCTCCAACTTCATAGAGGTTATGAGCGTCGCTACCAAAGGCAAATTTGACGCCTTCCTCTAAGCACATCTCTACAAATTTTAAGGGCGGTTCGTTGGTGTGAAAGTTCAATTCTGCCGCGATGTTGTGTTCCTTGAGCAATCGCACGACATCAGGAAATAGATGTTCTGGGGTTTTAAGCCGGCTTCGGCGAAATACTCGGAAAGGATGCGCCAATATTTGAATCCCACAGCCTAAGAATTTTTCCAGGATGGTCAGAAAAGCTGTCGCTGCTAAATGTTCATCTTTCTCGACCTCGGGCGGCAGATTATGCATTGCGCCGAGGAGGAGGTTAAATTTATTCCTATCTTCATCAAACACAACTGGCCTGCCATTAAAATCGCAATCGACTTCAAGTCCCAGTAACACGTTATCTGCAACAAATTTTTTCGCTTCATCATAGTATTCGGAAATTCTTGAAGATATTAGTTCTTTTGTTCCCTTCAATCCCTTGTGTAAGTACGCGCCATCACAGTTTTCGCGAGTGAAGTAGAGATGCGGGCTATGTTCGGTGAATGAGATACTGGAAAGGTTAAATAACTCGGCAAGTTCAAGGGCTTTTTGAAAATCCATATTCTCATTGCAGTAGGCATAATGGCTGTGGATGTGAACATCGTTCAATTGAAGTTCCGCCGGCAGGCTCAGTTGATGTTCGATAACTTGTGTCTCCTGGCCATCAATGTTAATCTCCAGGAAGCGAAACGGTTTTTCGCAAAGCGCGGGCGTTGCTACTGAAAATAAACCATTCTGTAGCTTAAATCCGCTGTGGTAATGTCCCGCAATAACCCATTGTATATCCGCTTCCTTCATAATCTGTAAGGCGGTTTCTGCATTTGTAAGGTTGTAAGGGCACTCATGCTTGCCCGGCGGAAAAAGTGGCACGTGCTGAATAGCAATAATTGGGCCATTATATCCCTGGCGGATTCGTTTCATCCTTTCCAAATCCTGTTCCGACCGTGTGGCGTTGTAATCGGGGGCATCGGCATCGCAAAAAGGAACGAACCTGTATCCTGCGATATCCAGATAATCAGGTAGTTTAGAAAATACAGCGAAAAACTGCTCCTGATTCCCGTCGTGATTTCCGGGAATAACGAGTCTTGGACCCTGCAGTCCATCTGTAATCTTTTTGACGACTTCCAAATCTTGCTTTTGAGCATCATCAACTAAATCACCTAAGAGTAGTGTGATGTCCGGCTTTATGAACCGGTTTATGCGCTGTACTGCCCGGTTCAAAAAAATATCTCCAAACTCTCTTTTCCTTGATGGAATGGGAATGCCGGGTGTAGAAGAAAAGTGAGTATCTGAAATAACTGCAAGTTTAATTTTCATTTTTTCGCTTAACCTTTTCTGAGTATGACTAACTGATATGAGGACTGGTTTTCTTCGTAAACCAGTTGTTCGACGCGAGTAACTTTCTTTCTATAAGCCGACGTTTTTATACCATGTTTCCCACAGATTGTCAAGAGTGGGATACAAACTTTTCTATTCCAATTATTTCTTTTGATCAAACTTTTCTTTCTTAAAGAAAAGTTTGCAAGAAAAGTTCCATCATAAGAAACACTGAGGAATTTCTGTAGAATTTGACATTCCAATTCTTATAATGTTATAATTAAATCATCACGCATAATTTTCGACGGGGCCAAGATAAGGGAGCAGTATCGGGATAGGAGATGTGTAAATATGCCTGAGAACATAAGAAAAAAAAGAGGGCATTGGGAATCTTTTGATGATATTGATGGTTTGGGGCATGAATGCGGGTGTCTGCTGGAAGATCGCGAGGGAAATATTTGGATAGTTACTTCAAGTGGATTAAGTCGATATGATGGCCGCGAGTTTGTAACTTTCACGGCTAAAGATGGTTTGGCAAGTAATGATATACGTTGTATTTCTCAGGATAGCGAGGGAAATATCTGGATAGGCGCTTCGAGTGGATTAAGTCGGTATGATGGTCGAGAGTTTGTAACTTTAACTAACAAAGATGGTTTGGTAAGTGATGATGTCCGTTGTATTTCTCAGGATAGCGAGGGAAATATCTGGATAGGCACTTCAAGTGGATTAAGTCGATATGATGGTCGAGAGTTTGTAAATCTAACTAACAAAGATGGTTTGGCAGGTAACGATGTGCATTGTATCTACCAGGATAAAGAGGGAAATATCTGGATTGGTACATGGCGAGGCGGATTAAGTCGGTATGATGGTAAAGGGTTTGTCAATTTCAATGACAAAGATGGTTTGGCGGGTAATTATGTACATTGCATTCATCAAGATAAAGAAGGAAATATCTGGATAGGTACGCATAGCGGATTGAGTTGTTATGATGGCAAAAGGAAAGGCCACGAAAGTTTATTTGTCAATTTTACCGACAAAGATGGTTTAGCAAGTAACCATATATGGTGTATCCATGAGGATAGAGAGGGAAATATTTGGTTGGGTGCTTTGGGCGGCGGGGTAAGTTGTTATGATGGGAGTGAATTTGTCAATTTCAACACCGAAGATGGCCTGGCTCATAATGATGTGTTTGACATTATGCAGGATAGAGAGGGAAGCCTTTGGTTTGCCTGTTATCACGGCGGTATCAGCAGATATAATCCTTATGAAATCTCCTCTATCTCTGACGAATCGGTGCGAGAAGTGATGATGCAGGATAGAGAGGGGAAACTGTGGTGGGGATTCAGGAATATCTTATCACGCTTTGATGGCAAGGATATAGTTCATTATCCTTTTGAACATGAAATCTTTGAATTGTTTGAGGATAGCAAAGGGCAGTTTTGGGTTGGCACAGATGGTGGAGGTGTCTTTAGATATAATAACAGCAAAGACATCTGCTCTCCCAGTAGAGCAGAAGACGGCAAAGAACAACTACCTCAGAACTTGACGCGAGATGATGGATTAGTGAATAATCGGGTAATCAGAATTTACGCGGATGCGCAAGGCAATATCTGGATTGGCACTCGTGGTGGGTTAAGCCGATATGATGGGAAGGAGTTCACCAATTTTACCACTGATGACGGACTAAGAAACAATGTTGTTTCTGTAATTTGTCAGGATAAGAGTGGAATGCTCTGGTTTGCTGGGTGGGCGGGTGGTGGCATTACTGGCGGAGTTTACCCTGAGATGAAGCGAAGGGACGGAAAAAGTTTCCGTCGATACACTAAGGATGATGGGTTAGTAGATGATAGGGTCATAAGTATAATAGAAGATGATAAGCATAACCTCTGGATAGGCACGCCCGCTGGCATAAGCTATTTTGACGGGCAAGCTTTTAAAAATTACACGACCGCGGATGGATTGTTGGGTAGTTTTGCACAGAGGATATTTCAAGATAGCAAAGGGCAGATATGGATTGCTACACTTGGAGGAGGCGTGAGTAGATTCGACGGCCTCAATTTTCAATCCTTGACGACTGAGGATGGACTTCCCAGTAATTGTGTAACTGGTATAACAGAATACTCTGATGGAAGTATGTTTATATCAACGTACAGAGGAATATGCCAATATGTGCCAGATTATAGGACACGTCCATTGATACGCATAGATGAAGTCGATGCCGATAAGATATACCAGGAACCGGAAGCGATAAAAATAACGGAAAGTGTGCCGTCAATAAGAATAAAATTTCATGGGATAAGCTTCAAAACAAAAAGGATAAGATATAGCTATATTTTAAAAGGCTATGACAAAGACTTGCCCTTGAGCGAAGCGAAGGGTTGGAAAGCAACGTGGGACGAGGAGGTACGTTATGAAAATCTTCCGCCTGGAGAATACACGTTCAAGGTAATCGCGATAAACCGAGATTTAGTATATTCAGAAAAACCGGCAGAATTGAGACTTACGGTTATTGCCGATACGCGAGATAAGGTTATAAGCGAGTTAGAAGAGAAAGTAAGAGAAAGAACAAAGGAACTGAAAGAGGCAAAAGACTATATTGATAACGTTATCAAATCGATGGCCGACACTCTTATCGTCGTCAACCAGGAGGGAATTATTAGGACGGTCAACCAGGCAACCCTCGAACTTCTAAGTTATGAAGAAAATGAGTTGCTTGGCAAACCCATTGAGACAATATTAGCCGAAACCGCCACAAAAGAAGAATTGTTGGAAGCAGCAAAGATTAATGATTTAATTGAACGGGATTTTGTCCTCAATCTTGACGAGGGATTTATCAAAAATGTAGGTAACACCTACCTGTCAAAAGACGGCCGAGAAATACCGGTGCTTTTTTCAGGTTCAATCATGCACGATGATAATGGCGAGATGCAGGGGATAGTATGCGTTGCACAGGATATCACCGGGCGCAAACAGATGGAGGAGGAATTAAGGAAACACCGCGACCACCTTGAAGAATTAGTGCGGGAACGCACCGAAGAACTCACCCAAACCGTTGAACAGCTTCAAAATGAAATCGCTGAACGCAAGCGCGCAGAGGAACTAACCAGATTGCAGCAGCAACAACTTATTCAAGCTGACAAAATGGCAACTCTTGGCATACTATCCTCCGGTGTTGCGCACGAGATTAACAATCCCAATAACTTTATCCTTCTCAATGCGAAAATATTCCAGCGAGTTTGGAATGATGTGATGCCCATCCTTGAAGCATACTATGAGGAACATGGTGATTTTGCTATGGCAGGTATGCCGTACACGCAAGCCCACGAGAAAATTGGTCAATTGATTTCAGGAATGTCCGAAGGGTCACAGCGCATCGCTAAAATTGTCAAGGGACTAAAAGACTTTGCCCGTCAAGACACGGGTGATTTAGAACAAGCAGTAGATATTAATACGGTCATAGACGCCGCCATTCTTATCGTTAATAATCTAATTAAGAAATCCACCAATCATTTTGCGTGTGATTATGGGGGCAACCTTCCAGAAATTCGGGGTAATACTCAACAGCTTGAACAAGTTATCATCAATTTAATTACCAACGCATGCCAGGCGCTGCAAAACAGAGAAAACGGTCTTGTCATTTCCACCTCGTATGACAGTAATTCGCACAACGTTATCGTCAAAGTTCGCGATGAAGGTATAGGCATCTCTCCTGAATGTATGAAATACATTATGGACCCGTTTTTTACTACCAAACGGAGTTCTGGAGGGACCGGGTTAGGTCTGTCCATATCTTATAGTATTGTTAAAGCCCATGGGGGAAATCTGGATTTCACTTCAGCATTGGGGAAAGGCACAACCGTTGTCTTAACTTTACCTGTTAACCAGAAGGTTCTTGGGAAGTAGCCCAGGATTCTATCCTGGTTGTCCTATGACAAAAACTCCTCATTAATCCCTTCTCTCCCTGGGAGAGGGTAGGGTGAGGGCCCGCCAAATTAGAAATTTGGGCTACCTCAACTATAACATGGAGATAAAAGCATGAAGCCAACTACGTATCCATCTATCCCCGTTTTGCTGGTGGATGATGAAGAACAATTCTTATTAACTGCTACTTTAACTCTTTCGGCTGATGGCATCAATAACATCATACCATGTCAGGATAGCCGAGAAGTAATGCCATTGCTTTCTAAACAGGATTTTTCAGTTATTGCGCTGGATATGAACATGCCACATTTATCCGGGTGGGATCTTCTGCCGATGATTGTGCGAGATTTTCCGGATATTTCTGTCATCATCGTTACTGGAATTAACGAAGTTGATACGGCTGTGGAATGCATGAAATCAGGCGCACTTGATTTCATTGTCAAAACCGGGGATGACGCACGTTTGGTGACGAGCATAAGAAATGGTATCAAGATGAGGGAAGTAAAGAATGAAAATGCTTTACTCAAGCAGTATCTTCTCTCTGACAAGTTAGAGCATCCCCAAGCATTTTCCGCTATTATCACTAAAAACAATACGTTGCGTTCTATTTGCCAATATGTCGAGGCGATAGCCAGAACTTCTATGCCGGTATTGATTACCGGGGAGACCGGGGTAGGAAAAGAACTGATAGCTAAAGCCACTCACCAGTTAAGTGGTCGGAGAGGTGAATTTATTCCAGTAAACGTAGCCGGAGTAGATGATACCTTATTTTCAGATACCCTTTTTGGGCACAAACGCGGCGCCTTCACCGGCGCAGATAGAGACCGTAAGGGATTGATTGAACAGGCAGCGGGTGGCACCTTATTTTTGGATGAAATAGGCGACCTCGGGCTTGAATCCCAGGTAAAACTGTTGCGTCTCTTACAGGAGGGGAAATACTATCCTATTGGTTCCGATGTGGCGAAACTAAGCGATGCGCGCATTGTTGTGGCGACCAATTGAGATATTGCCGCGATGCAGAAAAAAGACGCATTTCGTAAAGACCTCTATTATCGGCTCCAGACGCACCATATTCATCTTCCGCCGCTTCGTGAACGGAAGGAAGATATTCCATTGCTGATAGAACATTTCCTCGCAAAAGCGGCGGCAACGCTGGGCAAAAAGAAGCCAACACCTCCCAGGGAATTACTCACGCTTCTGGGGACTTATCATTTTCCCGGCAATATCAGAGAGCTTGAAAGTATGATTTTTGATGCGGTCAGCAGACACTCCTCCGGCGTACTTTCCATGGCGTCCTTCAAAGAAAAAATAACTCCCGAACAATCTGCTCATCAAACAATGCAGACAGAGGAAGCAGAGCCGGTTCAAATGGAAGATAAACGACTCCTCTTCTCTGAACCGTTACCGACCTTGAAAGAAACTGAGGCAATACTGATTTCAGAAGCATTAAGGCGTGCCAATGGCAATCAAACAATTGCCGCTCAACTTTTGGGTTTATCAAGAAGAGCATTAAATAATCGTTTGAGGAGAGTTGATAAATGAATTTTACAACTAATGATGCCAGACCTCCGGGGTTTCTGAAAACCCCGGAGGTCTATTGGTTCACTTGTAGCTTTCCGTGAAATCCGAAGTAATCTGCCTTACCAGGGACCTGGCTAAATCTCCGTAAGCTTCTTCGGGGTCATCGGCGTCAAAAAAAGCGCCGCCGCCTGAAAATATGCTGACCTGGGCAACTGTTTCCGTATCTTGCGCTGAATTCGTCCAGACTGTAGCGCCTTGCTCCGTTTCCAATAAGCGCACGGTTAGCGAAGCTGCGACTTCGGCTTTGACGCTCATAGATTGGATTATAGAAGAGAGCTTAACTTTCGGCTTAATATCGGAAACCTTTAGGTCGCCCGTGATGATGGCATTCACATTGTATTTTTCTCCGATTGCCTGAATTGCTTCTGGGTCCATCCTGTCCCGTTGTACAGCTTCGAGAACCTCATCCAGACTGCCAAGTTCCATGATACGCGCGTCTTTTTGGGATGAACTAATCTCTTCTAAGAACTTCTGCGTTACAAATTCGCCAAGGTTACCTTTAGCCTCAGAGCTAAAATCAATTAGCCCAACATTGCCATATTCGTTCAGATTTATTTCGGGAGGGACCATCATTTTTGGGCCACATCCTAAAATCAGTAATAGCATTACCAAAGTCCAGGACAACCAAAGTTGTCGATTCATTTATTGCCTCCTTCACTTTCTTCTTTTGTTTTATTCAGATTTCAAATTCCTTTTCGATATTGTTCACGGTAACTTTGTAACGTCCCGGTAGAAAACTCCCTTCAAGCGGAATGCGCTCCTGGACTTCTTTGATTATTTGAATGCAGACCGCATCCTTAGGGCGTTTGGTGGTAATATGGACGCTGATAGTGTTCCCATCCCGCCGCTGTGTTATCTCATTTAGCGTCGTGCAACCATCGCGCAGAAACCCATTGACCACTATATGGACCTGGAGCGGAAAGCTTTCGAGAAGTTCTACCGAAATATCGTTGATTGGCATGTCGGCGATGATGAACTCCTCGGCATCTTGAAATCGTGAATTGGCGAATTGTTCCATCGCCTGCACAATGTCGTTATATCGTGTTTCGCCGTTCTCGACGAGTTGGCCTGGCGCATAGACAGAAAATTGATGTTGCTTCTCCCCGCGTTGGACAGTAATGTCGTAGCCAAAACCATCCATCACTGTTGCCAACATCTCCTGATTAGTGGGGAGTGTGAATATATCATTCGCTTCCAGTGTTTGCCAAAGTTTATCAAGTTCTTTTGGCGAAACCGGACTTTCCAGGCGCTGATTAGTTTGCCCAGACACTGAGGTCAAAAGGATCATACCTTCCTTTTCTTCAATGGTAATGATACGAGAAATACCGGCAATACCGCCGGTTTGATGCATGACGATTTTTCCGGCATCCCAGTTGTTGGGCACCTCATCAATGATAAAAAGATTGTCTATGCAACCAACCCCCAAAACAGTTGTTATTAAAAACAGCGATTGTGTGATAATAGAAAAGTGGTGTTTGCTGTTCATGGTCATAATTTCTCCTTTTTTGTTTATATTCGAATGGCACTGAATTAAGCGAAATGCTTGTTTGTCGTCACTACGAACCTAAAGTCAGCGCCATTCATCTTTTCCAAACTATTTCACTTTCTTCGCGGGCAACTCCAAACCCTGGATTTGGAGGCTGAGGCCGGTCACCATCCCCGCAGCATCCTTGAGGAAAGGGAACCGGGCATTGTCCAGCTTCACGAAAAATCTGGTTTCAGACTCGGCGAACATCTGCTCCCATATAGCACTATCGCTGGAGCAGAAGAGGCTATCTTGCTCAAACTTGATAAATATCATCTCTCCTGGCATCACTTCATACACTCCGACGTAGGTTTCAAGGATAGACTGATTAACTTCAATGGCCACAGGTTCCGGCGGCGGGACTTTCTTCCTTGAAGGGTCGAATGGAATATAACCAAGCCAGTCGAAGGGAGAATGTATATCGCCAATGGCCCGTTCGACGATTTCTTTAGCCACACTCTCGAAATTATCGCTATTGCTCAGCAAGACGATACCGATGCCCCTGTCGGCATAGGTGACCGTGTAGTTTTGCCAGCCGAAGCCGTGGCCGGTGTGGAAAAAAGCTCGCCCATGCTCACCGTTGAATCTCCCCCAGCCCAGGCCCCAGGAAAGTTGAAGCGCTCTATTCTCATCTGTGTCCTCCCAGGCACCGGGACCAAACATCCTCTCAGAGGTAATCGAAATTTGCGGCTTTAGCATCTCTTCAATGCTCGCCTTTCTTTTTCCCTTGGCGTTCAATATTCCTACGAGAAACCGGGCATAGTCCCCGGCTGTGGTCAGCATCGACCCTGCCGCGTCCGCCTTTTGCCATCTACTCAATCTCTGGGGTCGCTCAAATTCATCATGGGGAAGGGCGAAATTATTTTCGTATTCTTTCTGCCAGATGTAACTACTTCTCGTCATTCCCAACGAAGCAAAGATCTTCTCCTGGCTCAACTCTTCCAGACACCTTCCAGTAATCTCCTCAATGACCATTTGCAGCAAAACAATTCCCGCGCCCGAATAATTGAACCTTTCCCCTGGCGGAAACATGATGTTTAGTTTGCCATCCCTGGTGAGAAATCGCCAATTTGGGAATCCAGTGCTGTGGCTTAACACCATTCTCGCTGTCATCTGTTTGTAGCGGCCATCCTCCTTCAGACCCTCATAGGCAGGATATTCGTGCAAAGGTTGGTTCAGATATTCGTATAGGGGTTTATCAAGGTCAATGATTTTTTCCTCCACCAGCAGCATCACAAGATAGGCGAAAACGGTTTTACTAAAGGATGCGGCGCTGAAGATGGTCTCTTCGTCGTTCCTGGCACCGGAGTTCTTATTCTTGAGACCGAAAGCCTTCTGGTAGACAATCTCCGAGTCGTTGATAATGGCACATGAGAGCCCCGTGACGCCTGCTTTCTCCATTATCTGAGACACAGAAGCCTCCAGAGCACTGATGGACACCGGTGCCCCACTGAGAGTTTTCAACGATTCTCCGGTGTTCTTTATCCCGGCCAAGGCGCAATGCAGGACAATAAATGTCAAGATGAGAAAAACGTTTACGGTTGGTGAAATCACCCAAGATACTCTCATTTCATACTCCTCTTTCAGTCATAACCTTTTCTCAAGGATTAACAAGCACAGTAATAAGAAACAGCAACAGAAGCTTATACTTGCTCTGATTCATATACACCTCTAAAAATTTAGTAAAGATAAAGAAACATCAATAGCAGTCATTGTTTTTTGATACTCCCCCATGTCGCAGCTAATTTAGTTAGAGAATAAACCGCGAATAATTTATCGGCTGGTTCCATAGATTTTTTTACCTCTTCCTCTGAAAGTGCCTTGCGCCATACCATAACTTCATCAACCATACCCCTTAAAAACTCGCCTGTATGCCGACCTATTGCTAATGGAACATTATTTGATAAATCTGAAGTTGTATCTGCTCCCTCGAAGTCTTTATTACCATCGACGTAGAGATAAACCTTCTTTTTCTCGGAATCTCTGACTAAAGCAAAATGATGCCATTTATCATCATTGATGACATCTATGGACCACGGTTCCACCGCTGTACCGCCGGCGTCTCGGATATAGGCATGCAGTTTGTTATTGGCATTATGGAACATGCCATAGAAGGGTGTTGTGCCAGCGCCAACAGCATATTTAGCGAGGAGATTTCCCTGTCCTGACGGTGGACCTGTTATTTTTCCCCAGCATTGCGCAGTAAGTGAATCTTTGGGACCAAAATTCAACGCGGGAGTATCTGGAACCGTAATCCAACTATCTACCCCGCTATATTCCAGAGCTTTGCTATACTTTCCTTCTACCCATTTAGCGCCGTGGTTTTCGCCATCATTCCCATTGTCAGATAAATCTTTGATGACTTTACCAGAACCTTCATCGAATGAAAGATATAGCACCAGACCTTCAGGTATTTTGGAATATCCTGAAACGGCTGATAACATAGTTATTAAAAGTGAGATTAATATAACTTTTGATATGTCCTGGGCGTTATGAACACACATAATTGAACCTCCCGGCTATGTCAGAGTAAATCATGAAAACATTATCATATTTAACGATAGAACAGATGAATAGTTACGTTCCCACGAAGTGAATAAACCCGTTTTCTCGAAGAAAACGGGTTTCTGACGAAAATCCGGCGTTAACCACGAATCGCCCAGCGAAGGATATCCGGCAGCTTGGGCGGTTTACCCTGCATCAGAATACCGACCCGGAAGATTCGCCCCCCTGCCCAGACAAATAGGACTGTGAACACCAGCAACCCTATCAGGCTGCCCCAGGCTTGCCATAGCGGAACGCCTGCCGGCGCACTTTGTCTGAGTAACATCAAGGTCGGCGTGAAGGGCGGGAACAGGGAAAGCCAGGTCGCGAAAGTTCCTTGGGGTTCTCGAAGCACAGGCATGATGAGGAACATTGGAATCATTACTGGCAGCATGGCTGGCATACTCAACGATTGGGCATCTTTCGCGTCATTGCAGGCCGAACCGAGGGCCGTGAGGATTGCGCCAAACATGACGATGCCCATGAGCATATAGGCGAAGAACCAGGGTAGAATATGATAGGGAATGTACTCTGTCAAACCCATACGTCTGGCCGCGATGATGCCGCCGATGACGTATACTGACGCCCCCGTAAGCGATACACCGACGCCGCCCAGGACTTTACCCATCATGAACTGGAAGGGGGTAACTGCGCCAAGTAGAACTTCGGCGATGCGCTGTGATTTTTCCTGCATTACAGCGTTTAACAGCGGCACGGCACTCATCATTATCATCAGGAACATCAGCATCATCATGACCACTGGAACGCCGACAGCTTCCCCTTCATTGCTACGCCGGGCGTCCTTAATCCCACCCGTCTCTGTGTCAACGGTGACCAAGCCCAGACCCTCCACAGGCAACCAGTTGAACAGGTCTTTAACGGCCGCTTCGTCAATGCCGGCATCGGCGAGCCGCAACCGGCGCAGGTGATTGTTGATAGGCCAGGACATCCATTGGCGCAAGTCGTCAAGGACAGCATTCTTTGAATAATAGGCGATACGGGAAGTTTGTGGCTCTTCACCCGGATGGAGTATGCCCGCGCCGATTTCGACAAAAGCGTGTAGTTGTCCATTTCGTACCCGGTTCGACAGTTCTAAGCGTTGGGAAGCGGGATTTTCGGTATTTGGCGCAATAATCTCGAATAAATAAGCCGGCTTGACTTTTTTGCCCGTCTTCTCATCATAAACTTCTTTCGCATTGCGGTTGTCCGCGGCTTCGACTAATGCTTCCGCCATTAAGCTGGACCTATCAACAATAGCCACTTTCTTAGCGGTGGTATCGACCCGGTCTTTCATGAGCATCATAACTATTGCTCCTCCGCCCATGAAAATAGGTGCCAGCACCAGGCCGATAATGAAACCTTTGGTCTGGACCGAAACTTTGTATTCGCGTTTAGCGATCCGGAAAATCTTACGCATATTCAATCTCCTTCCAAACTTTTCTTCCAAACTTTTCTTTTCTTTAGGAAAGAAAAGAAAAGTTTGATCAAAAGAAAAGAAATAGAGCTGCTGATTTAAAGACTACTGAGCGAAGCAAACAATTTAGCTTCGTTAAACTGCCTTCGCATCCGCGTTTCCTTTTGGCGCTGCAATCCGCACGAAAATATCATGGAGGGAAGGACTGGCTATTTCAAAACTTTTGACCCGTGTTCGAGCCATAATCGTCGCCAGCACTTCCTGTGGGTCGCAGTCCTGGGTTAAATGCAATTCTTGCATCTGACCGAAATTGTTGATACTATCCACGCCAGGCAGGTTCTGGAGCGCGGAGAGACCATCTTCGCTACGGATACGAAGGGTGTCGTGTCCATAAGCTTCCTGAATTGAGCCAAGCGTACCGTCGAGCACTTTTCTTCCCTTGAAAATCATGAAAATGAAGTCGCACATCGTCTCCGCAACGTTCATATCGTGGGTGCTGAGGATAATCGTTGTACCCCTGGCTTGCAGGTCAAGCACCGCCGACTTAATCACATCGACATTCACTGGGTCTAATCCGGTGAAGGGTTCATCGAGGATGAGCATCTCCGGCTGAGAAACCACTGTGGCGATGAACTGAACCTTCTGGCTCATGCCCTTGCTGAGTGTTTCTACCTTCTTGTTCGCCCAATCGTTCAAGTCAAATCTCTCTAACCAGCGGTCAACCTCTTTTGTTACATTCCTCCCGCTTTTTAGCTCCCCATAAAACTGCAAGATTTCCCGCACTTTCATGTTCTTGTAAAGACCCCGTTCTTCTGGCAGGTAGCCGATACGGTCCGAGCGGCTTCCATAAACATCTTCACCGAAGACCCGTATTGCGCCGCTGTCCGGATAGATGATGCCCATAATCATGCGCAATGTCGTAGTTTTTCCGGAACCATTAGGGCCGATGAAGCCGTAGATACTTCCCTGGGGGACAGTAAGGGATAAATCGTCTACCGCAATGTGTTTGCTGAAGGTCTTGGTGACGTTCTGGATTTCGACAGTCACGTTTTGCTTCGCAATCCGTGTTTCCTTGTTCATAGTGTCGCCTCCTGGCTGCCATTAACTTCTTCTCGCGGTGCTGCGCTTTGAATCATGCCGCCGAGTTGTACTTCATAAAGTTTTCTGTATATTTCGTCTTTTGCCAGCAGTTCTTCGTGGCTTCCGACTTCCGATATTTCGCTATCATTTAACACGACAATACGGTCTGCTCTAAGCACAGTGGACAGTCGGTGAGCAATGACAAAACTGGTGCGTCCTTCCATCAACTTTTCCAATGCTTCTTTTACAAGTAGTTCCGATTCGGAATCCAAAGCGGAGGTGGCTTCATCTAAAATCAAAATTTTCGGGTTGCGCAGTATGGTGCGCGCTATTGAGAGTCTCTGCTTTTGACCGCCGGAGAGCTTCACGCCGCGCTCGCCAACTTCGGTATCGTAGCCTTTGGGCAATTGCATGATAAATTCGTGGGCGTTGGCGGCTTGAGCGGCTGTGGTTACTTCTTCGTCCGTAGCATCTCGTTTCCCAAACCGAATGTTTTCGCGCACGGTAGTCCCGAAAAGAAAGCTATCCTGAAATACCACGCTTATCTGCTGGCGTAATGATTGCATCTTTACATCTTTCAAATCGTAGCCGTCAATGAGGATACGCCCAAAAGTTGGGTCAAAAAATCGAGGGATAAGATTTACCAGTGTAGTTTTCCCTGAACCACTTGGTCCAACGAAGGCAATCATTTCTCCAGAGTCTACCTCAAAATTGATACCGGTCAGCACATCATTGTCTTTCTCATAAGCAAAATGGACGTTTTCAAATTGAACACATCCCCTCACAGGTGGTAATGCTACAGCATTTGCCTTGTCGCTTATCTCAGGCACAGTGTTGAGAAATTCAAATACTCGCTCTGCTGCTCCCATTGCGCCCTGAATACGGTTATTCAATTCCATGTATCTACCTATGGGATTAAACAATGTGCCCAAATAGTTTACAAAAGCTATCAACACTCCCATTTGCATCGCGCCGTTGATAGCTTTCATTCCACCATACCAGAGCACAAACATGACCCCAGATACCGCTGTTAGTTCAGCGATGCCGCCGGAACTGGAGTGTAGTATACTTTGTTTTACTCGCAACCCTAAAAGTTGTCGGAATATGTTCAGCAGCCGATTGATTTCATTCCTCTCTTGCGTAAACGCTTTCACCTCCCGCGCCCCTGAAATGCTTTCTTGCAAATTTTCTGAGATTTCAGCGCTTTTGTCCTGAACTTTTCTCGAAACTTCCCGCACTGGTTTGCTGAACAACTTGAGCGCCACGCCGAAAAGCGGCAACACCGGTAGAGCCAATAGAGTTAATTGCCAATCTATCTTGAGCATTACGCCCATAGTGACAATGAAGCGCAAGGTATCGGTGATGAAATCCACTAAAGTAGACGTATATAATCCCTGCATGGCGGGGACATCGTTGGTGAAAATGGACATGAGTTTGCCTGTCTTCTCTTTGTTGAAGAAGGCGAGCGACAACTGTTGAAGATGTCCAAAAAGCTGATGCCGCATGTCGATTACCGCGCGTTCGCCGATGTAGGTAAACAGATATCCACGTAGTGTGGAGAAAATCGCTTCCAACGCCGCTGAAACAACGAAAATCAAACACGCAATCCACAGCATTTTCGCGTCCTTATTTATGATTACATCGTCGATAATCAGTTTGTTGACCCAAGGGCTCACAAGCGCCAAAAATGCTGTTACAATAGCACAAAAAAGCGCCACCAATTCAAAATGCCAATACGGTTTCAGATATCTTAACGCCCTACGAAGATTCCGCCATATTTGCTTTTGTTTTGAATCCGATTTTGTCTTCTTCATTTCCTTCACCTAAGAGGCGGCCTGAAATTGGATTGATGATTGTTGATGGCTGATTGCTGATTGAGAAGCATTTTTTCGGCATGTTTCAGAAAATAGTTGACATTTCGGCGGATGGTAATTGGGCAAGACGGCAAGATGGCTAATAGTTCTTTGCCTCCTTGCCCTCTTGCCCCGTTGCCACTTTGTCAACTAATTTTTGAGAAAATTTGAAACATGCCATTTTTTCAATCAACAATCATCAATCTACAATCTACAATCCCAAATGGAAGTTTCAATAAATGGCTACAGATTCTTACCGGCGAAATCTGCTAACCGAATCTATATTCATCGATTTGACATTGCCTTCATCATCTAAATCGAAGAAGATCGCATTCTTATTAAATTCGTCAACCCATCTTCCTTTTTCGTCAGGGAGTTGCAGTTTTATCGTTTGCTTTGCGAGTGGGTCATCTACTGCCAGGCTGCCATCTTTATATTGTACGGTAAATTCAGCTTGCAGAGCCGCAAGAAAATACTTACCAGGATAAGGTCTGAATTCCGCCGGAACACTTTCATCTACTTTTTCAGGCCCTGATTTCTTGGGTAGAGGAATGATTTGATGTAGTTCCATTTCTGCGACTTCGCCCGCATCATTCTTATTGAAGATAAAATATAACTGGTTCGTTATTTTGCTATACCATAATCCCGCTTCATCGGGGTCATTTAAAGCCAACACTATTTTTCCCGGAATATCAACCGTCAGATTTCCATCCTGAACAAATACCTTTAACACATTATTATTAGCAGTATCAGTATAGTTACCTACGTACGCTTTATACTTTTCGGACAGACTCTCTTCTACTTTACCCACTTTCATTGAGCCTACTCTGTAATCAAGCACTTCCATTTCTTTTGCATTAAGCGCAGTGGTAAGTGATTCAAAAGCTCCAATGCGGATGTGGCCGGAATCAACGTAATCAGTCTCGGCGGCGGTTGCATCAACAGGTATCCAGCCTGCCTTGCCCATGTATATTTCATTCCAGGCATGCTGTCCAAAGCATCCGCCGAAATTGGGGGCATACATGCATCCCCAGACAACACGGGCTGGTATTCCTACGGCGCGACAAAAAGCGGCGAGAAGAAGTGAATGAGCGCCGCATTCCCCAGCTTTGATGTCATAAGTTTTACGGGCAGTGCTTCCACCAGGGATAGTATAACTGATGTTCTCAGCAACCCATTTACTCAGTCGGCGTGTCGCCTCCCAGGAATCTTTTGAGCCTTCAGTGATTTCCTGTGCTTTTGGGATGAGAACCGAGTCACTTGATTCGACCATTTCCTCTGCTTCGAGATATTTTTTTAGAGACTCATCTTTGCTGAAATCCGGGGGAAAAGCCGGCGCCTCCGAACCATCATATCGTTTGTGTTCAATCTCAAAAACCCCTTCTATCAGATTATCCTTTACAGTGCCTGTAAAACGCTGGCCTGGCACATTAAGACTCTCAGGGGTAACCCACAATCCTGTTGGTTCGATAGTTGCTTTCACCTTCATATATGATATGCCTTGAAAATCTGCGATGGATACGTTGGCTTTGGTGGAGATATTTTCATCCAGGTTCGCTATCTTAATCTTTTTCACCACTGAAGCATCAGACCGATAGGATATCCTGTTTGCATAAGCTGCCTTGAGCAAATATCCATTGTCGATATCAAGCCACCATTTAAGTTTCAAACCGGTTTTATGGTTCAGTTTATCAAGGACTATAGCGTTGTAGATTTTCCCTGCAAGTTCCAGCTCTTCAGTTCCGACTCTGGTATACGTCGTTTTTTGCACCTCGTTTTCTCTGACTTCGTAGATGTCATAACTTTTTTTCTCCAGTTTACCATCTACAAAATCTTTTTTCAAATGTGGAAAGAACAAGGTATTCTCGAGGATTACATCCGGTGGCAATGTAACGCTTGTTTCTTTATCGCTCATTGTCGTAGTAAAACGGGCTGTATCCCCCTCAATATAGATAGCAGAATCTAATTTGGCTGGGCCTTGCGTGATGTTACTATCATGGTAGGTAAATTTTCCAGTTCCGGGGTCAATATGATAGGTCAATTTAATTTCCGTATTGAATTCGCTCCCCAGCGCCGAGAGCAGCGCGAACGTCTTTTGTTCTAACAAAGTCATTTCTTTACCAGCTTTTACCAGCGGTGAAGTATTGATTTCTGAGTATCCGCACAATACTTCGTTTATTTCGAGGGCATAGTATAGTTTCTCTTCCTTGATTTGAGTTGCTTCTGCCATTATTGTCTGATAACCACCTGAACACCACAGAATGAAGAGTATAAGTGTAGATAGAAAGTATCGTCCTTTTAAAGTTATCATTTTAACCTCCAATTCATTGTTTAAATTTTTCATTTCTTGTCAAAGAAGGCAAGGAATTTGCCGTTCAGAGATTCCTTGTCACATTCAAAAGCAAGAAGTGTACCAAATCTCATCATTGGGTATCAAATGACGTGATGACAGCATTAACGGGGGGATTAATAAAAGAGATGGAGTTTTCAAATGGGCGCCACAAATATGCAAGGTCATTTTGCCAAATGGGATATAAATCTTTTGAAATCAAGCATTTACCCTGTGTGCCAAAATGTGGCTATAAGGAAGGAATGTGGCACTACTTTCGTAATGAAAGAAGTAGCCACGAATTTAACTGATTTTCGCAGAGATTATTTGTAGATTCCGTCTCGGAAGAATTTTTCAATCAAAGTCTTGGCGGGGATTGGGGGGCATACGCTTGGTAGTACGCCCCACGTTTGATTAATTGCCCTGCTCAACAACCTCGCAAGTCATCATAAGGTACAAAACCATCGGCGGCATTGAAGTCCGGGGTCAGATAAAAGAAATTTACAGTTGTCCACGTTCACCTGGTCGAGCGCCCAAAATAAATGATGCCAAAGGAGCCATCTCCACCCTCGCCTTCTGTCCAGCTTTTGCTCAACCAAACTCCTCCGAAACCGAACTTAGGATAGCCAAAACGTACGCAACATATACTCAAACGTCAGTTGCATTGTTACTGTTGGCCCCTTTGACAAATGAAAAAGTCGTATAATGGTCATGGATTTTTCGGCATCGGTCAACGTTCCGAAAAAACTTGTCCGCGGAGAAGCAAGGAGACCTTGATTGAATTGGCCGGTTTACATAAATTGGCCATGGGGTGTCCTTATAAATTGTAATCTGTTTTCTGAAACAGGCCAATTTTTCCAAATGTTACTTCAAAAACTTATTTTCTCCCTACTGTGAGGTGCGGGAAATAGGTACTTAAACAATTTCTAAATTTTGTTCTTGACTCTACCGGCTTTTATGCTATATTACTCACAAGTCGTTTCACCGGTATGAAAAAAACAAGAAAATGGATGATGTTATATGAATTGGCAAGAAATATCAGCAACCTCACATTACCGAACTGCAGTAATAATACAGCAAGAACTGCAAAAAGGGAATATTGAAGAAGCCAATAATGGAATTATGGAGTTAATTGAAGCCTTGTCTCGGTCAGAAAAACGTGCTTTAAAAAGCCAACTCACTAGTACACGTCAGCAGAAGTTTTTAACCCCCTATGATGGTAAAGCCCATCTAACCACCAAGACACGAAGGGCGGTTTACGAAGTAAACTGCGTAGCTTCGCGAACACAAAGGGAAAAAATCAAGAATCAACTTGGTGTCCCCTCTTGGGAGGGGTAGGGGTGGGTTAGTGCCTTTGTGGTTAATCTGATAAAGGGTCAAAGATTTGCGCCGACCTGTACTAGATTAATGGCGCATATCATTAAGTGGAAGTCACAGCCCGAGAAGCGCTCAAGGAGCTGGATTGCAACTATTTATAATGCAAGAAGAGAAATTAGAGATATTCAACAAGAAACCCCTAGTTTAACAGATAATATCATTTTAGAAATGTGGGAGGATTGTTTTGAGGTTGCGACTCTTGATGCTGAAGGGGAAATGAATAAAGAAGCAGAAATTTCAACATTATCCTGGAAAGCGGTATTTGAAGAAGAATATCGTATAAAAGATAATTGCTCATGTAGGTAGATAGGTAAATAGTGAAGAGGGATGAGTGAATTTTTAATCACTTATCACTCTTCACGCATCACGTTTCACTGCTACAGGTGTCAAAATGTCTTGAGTTTATCTACGGGGAAGTTTTGTTTTATTGAGCAGCTTTGATTTTTCCCCAGGTAAGAGGCAACTTTCCTGCGGGCTGCACTCCGATGGAGATTATCCCAACAAGGACCTTAGCATTTTCTATACCTTTGCACTCGACAACTTTTCCTTCAGTAGCTTCCTGCTTGCCGTCAAGGGTAGTATTGTGGTCGATGTAAACATCTAATAATCGGCTCTCGCCATCTGTAATCTGGACATTATCTACATACATTCTCATCTTGCCGACTTTATTTGTTTCGCTTTCCGTAGCAAGCATTATTCCATCTAAGGTTTTGTCTGCCAGCGCGTCTAAAGAGATTTTTCGATGATACCACCTATCTCGGGCTGCGTGTTTAATATCCTGTTCACCCTCTTTGATAGAAACGCTCAAGTCAGTCTTAGGACTGGCGCTGAGACCTGCTTCATCCCTGGCATCTGTAGCGCTCAGAAGAGTTCCATCAGTTGTATGAAATTCAATTCCAGCGCTGAAAGATGGGTTGCCAGAGAACACGACGACCTGATATTCCAAATATTGCCCAGCCTCAATTTTAAATTCACCTGTCCAGATGTCAATATAACACTTTGCTGAGATATTCTCTTTGGGAAAAATTCCCTCAAAAACTAACATCGGACTTCCTTCTGTGTGTTCTCTTATTGCTGGTTCTAATTTTCCACCTTTGACGGTGAATTTGCCATTCTCCTGCTTCACAACAACCTCGGCGCCGTTTTCGTCAGATAAAAGCACTTCTTCAAAGATTAAGTCGCTCGCGCTGCCGCTTTTAGCATCAGTATTCACCTCAAACTTCACATTGAACATGGCGCCAGCAGCGATTGTTTTTCCTAAACCATCATCACTGAAGGCGCCTATGATAACTTTGCCAGCACCACTTAGATTAGATAAGACGGTGAAACCGGCGACGATATTAACAACTTCTTTAGCTATTAGTAAATTGGCATCGTAAGTCAAAGTGATATCTATACTGCCAATATTTTCAACCTCGCGGTCAACATTTATTGATGCTTCAACAGGGTTTCCCGGTTCTCCTTCAACTTGGGGGAGGCTTATTGTCTGCGCATTTGACAATCCCACGAACGTTATCCAGAAAACAATACAAGTTACCGCATCCAAAATTTTCGTCATTTGAAGCCTCCATAAAACGTAATACGTAATGCGTAAAACGGAATACGTAATAGGTCTTAGTTTCACTTTCTAATTACGTTTTACGTATTACTCTATTCCAATTATTTCTTATGATGGAACTTCTCTTTTTAAGAAAAGTTTGGTTACGAAAAAGCATCTACTTTAGTAAAAGCATTCGCTTCGTCTGTGCATACGATTTAGTTTTAAGAGTATAGAAATAAAGACCACTTGCCATACGTTCGCCGACATTATTCCGTCCATCCCAATATGCTGCTTGTTCGCGGGTTACATAGATACCTGGGGATTTTGGCCCCAAATTAATTGTGCGAACAAGCCGTCCAGAGACATCGTAAATCTGAATGGTCACTTCACTTTCATCCTTCAACTGATAGGGAATCCACGTTTCTGGGTTAAATGGATTCGGGAAATTCTGTCCAAGCAAATTTCTGTCTGGAATTATTATAGCATCAATGGGGAAGGAATCGAGGTCAAAAAATCCTATTTCCCTCAATTCCACTGTTGCTTTATCCTGCTGAAGGGTTTTGAAGTGAATAGTTGCCAACACTTCCTGGTCAAAAGCATTGAGACTTGCCGTTGCGAATTGGATTACACCTGGTGTATCAATATTTGCTTCTAACAATACGCTATCCTGACCTGCCGCATCCACACCAGTAGCAACCAATGTTGATGCATCATAGACAATTTTGACATCCGCGCTACCTACTGCCTGCGGATTATCTACTGTGAGAACCGCATGAAAATCACCATCTACATCTTGCGTTTTGATGAGACGGACCTTTAACGGCGTTGCGGGAGATGAATTTACCAGAGATGGCGCTGCTATCAATCCCACCGCTTTGCGCAAAACTAAAAGGGCATCATTAGACCTGATTCTTCCATCATTATTCATATCCGCTGCCGTTTTCTGTGCTTCTGTCGGTTCTGGAACTAAACCCACTGCTATCCGCAAAGCAAGCAAAGCATCGTTAGACCTTACCTTGCCGTCGCCATTTACATCTCCCTTAGTAACAGCAGATTTTATAGTTACCTTCCCACTCTCTATGGTGGTAACAGGAATCGCTGCCGCATTAGGATTAACAAGTTTTACCGCTTCCAGTGTAATCTCACTTTCCCCTTCCTTCAAACCCTTGAACTTAATTTCCACCAGTTTTCCATCTCCACTGACTCCTTTAGTACTACTTGTTACATTCGATGTCTGCAATCTGGTATTAACAATATACATTATGGTAGTACTATCTGCCATTCGGGTAATTTTATTTATCCTATCCTCTTCAGAGAGTTTATTCGCTTCTTCCGATGAGAATATGGATATATATGTTTTGGCTCCATCCTGATTCAGAAATCCTCCTTCATTATAAAGCGGGTTATAGGGAAGATTTTCCTCGGTATGGAGACTAAGAATCTCATTGTTAAATCTCACATTAAGCTGAAAACCATATAAATCAGAGATACCTTTTGCCATCACACTAATGGAAATTATTTCCCCGGCTGGGTATGTCTCTTCCTTAGTCTCAACAGAAACTGTTTGAGCCATGGCTATCAATGGAATTAATATTACCATTGATAAAATTGTTAGATACAACACTTTTTTCTTCATCATTTCCTCCTTAGTAAAGGTTATGTCGCAATGCGAGATAAACTACAGTGAAACTTTAAAAATAATTATAGCATATTTCATTCCTTAATGACAAGATAAAATTTACTTTATTCCGGCATGTTTCAGAAAATAGTTTACATTTCGATACGTGATGCGTGAAACGTACAATCAACTAATTTTTGAAAAAATTTGAAACATGCCCATCTTTCTTCCTACGTTCGGGTAACTTTTTAAAATAGCCATTATTTGCGTAACATACCTCATTGATATTAGGGATACACATTATATAACCGTCTTCCCCATCTGGATAAAAATTTCTTCGAATCGCTACAATCTGAAAACCAAATTTTTTATATAAAGATTGAGCAGGAATATTACTAATCCGAACTTCCAATGTAACTTTTTTGGTGTTAAGCGATTTTGCCATATTTAATGTGTACGTAAGCAATTGAGTCCCAACGCCGCACCGTCTAAATTTAGGATGGACTGCAAAGGTAAGAATATGTGCTTCATCCAATACATGAGTAAAGCCAATAAATGCTATAGTTCTATTTTTATGCCTGGCTACTATGAAGTGTGAGAAATCATTGTCATTCTCAATTTCCCGTTTGAATGCATTTTCTCTCCAGGGATTTTTGAAAGATATCTTTTCAATCCGCACGACATCTTTCAAATCAGATTCCCTTATATAATCAAATTCGATGTCAATTTCTTTTTTCATTGATGTACACCTCAAACAAAAATTAGGGGAAGTAACGGAATTAAGTTTATTGTGATAATGTCCTTCGCTCTAATTGTTAGCATACCATAATATCATCAACGATGTCAAACCAAACTTTTCTTCCAAACTTTTCTTTAACAACCCTTACCAGCCTTTAATAAGGGGGAAAGAAAAGTCCCCCCCACAACCCCCCATACGTGGATTCCACCCCCCTCACCCTCCCCTACGCCCCTCCCATCCCCCTTATTAAGTAAGTTCCCAAAAAGTTTGTTTACTTTTTAAACCGCAGAGAACACTGAGAAGACGCAGAGGACACGGAGATGGCTTCGTTCCTTTTAACTTCGTCT
>Ga0194113_10000399_pt1 | contig 55823 bp, 45 predicted proteins | sample TA2MahC200mmetaG_FD_146193 | JGI IMG/M metagenome (GOLD analysis project Ga0194113, IMG submission 146193) | Freshwater microbial communities from Lake Tanganyika, Tanzania - TA2015017 Mahale Deep Cast 200m | ecosystem: Environmental > Aquatic > Freshwater > Lake | place: Tanzania: Lake...
ACCGGACGTCCGCGGAGAGGTTCCGGCGGGAGGAAACGCAGCACGGAGTTCGTCACGTCGAGCCACCATTCGCCGGGCGCATCGAGATCCTCGCGCATGCCCTGCACGAAGTAGCGGTCGCCGGGGCGGATCGGGTAGGAGCAGTCGGACTTCAGCGTCACCGTGCGCGAGGCCGCATCGACCGAGGCGATGCGGATGATGTTGTTCCACCAGTTGTACCGCGGGAACACCCACACCTCGCCGTCCGCCGGCGCCGACCACGGGCGCGCATCGGCCTCCTTCATGCGGAGGGTCCGGCGGCTCTCGCCCGGAATGTCCTTGTACATCGGAATGCGCTCGCCGTCGGCGTAGGCCCATCCGCCGCCGTATGGATTCGATGGATCGAAGTTCGGATGGCGCGCGAGCGGCATGCGGCTGCCGCCGAAGACGAGCTGGCGGAACCGGGCGCCCTTCAGCCCGGCGGCGGCGAGATCGGCCTCCAGCACGCCCCCGGCGCGTTCGATGAAGTTCGTGACGGGACGTCCGCCCGTCAGGATCGTGCGCCCCCCGCCGGCGCCGCGGATCGTCAGCGGCGCGACGGGCGTTCCCGAATCCGCCGGACCGAGGGTCAGCGTGGCCGGCAGCGCGAACGTGCCGGGGCCGACAAGGACCGTGACGGCGCCGGGGGCCGATCCGGAGGCGCGCATTGCGCGCGCCGCATCCCGGGCGCGGGCGAGGGACGCGACGGGACCGTTCGTCCGCCCGGCCACCGACCGCGCCGTCGCGCCGGACCATGCATCGTTTCCGTCGATCGCGACATGGATCTCCGCCGCGCCCGCCACGGCCGCCCACGCCACCCCCACCGCCAGGCCGCCCATCCGCCTCACCATCATCTCCGTGTCCTCCGCGAACGACTGATCATGAGGGGCGCCCGGCCCGCGGTCAACGCGGCGGGGCGGGTTTATTGTGACGGCCGTCGCATATTCCGGCCGGGCGTGACGTATTGAAATCCCCGGCGTCGTTTGACCGGGGGAAAACCTTTGTTATAGTGTCCCATCCGTCCCGGACGGCGCGGCGGACAACACCTATGGCTTCGGCTTCTGTACGGATTCGGAAAGGGCTGGATCTTCCGTTCTCCGGCGCCCCGGCACCGGCGGTCGCGGAGGGTCCGGCATCCCCCACGGTGGCCCTGCAGCCGGCGGAATTCGACGGCGTCAAGCCGCGGCTGCTGGTGAAGGAGGGCGACCGCGTCCGGCGCGGAACGGCGCTCTTCTTCGACAAGCGCAACGAGGCGCTCCGCTTCTGCTCGCCGGCGGCGGGAACGGTGAAGTCCATCGTCTACGGACCCCGCCGGTCGATCGAGTCGGTCGCGGTGGCGGTGGGCGGCGCGGACGAGGCCGAGTCGTTCGGTCGGTTCACCCCCGCGCAGATCGCGGCGCTGCCGCGGGAGCAGGTGCTGGCGCCGCTGCTGGCGTCGGGGCTTCTGGCGCTGATCCGCCAGCGTCCCTACTCGGGCATCGCCGATCCCGCGGCGACGCCGCGGGCGGTCTTCGTGAACGCGATGTCGACCGCGCCGTTCCGCGCCGACGCCGACGTCGTGGTGCGCGGCGACGAGGCGGCCTTCCAGGCGGGCCTCGACGTTCTGGCGCGGCTGACGCCCGGCACGATCCACCTGGTCCTGCCGGACCGCAACGGCCTGTCGCCCGCCCTGACCGGCGCGCGGGGCGTGGAGATCCACCGCTTCTCGGGCCCCCACCCCTCCGGCAACACGAGCATCCACATCCACCACATCGATCCGATCCGGCCCGGGGACATCGTGTGGACGGTCCGCGCGGCGGATGTCCCGCTGATCGGCCGGCTCTTCCTCACCGGCGAACTGCCGTCGCACCGCGTGATCGCGCTCGGCGGACCGGGCGTCGCAGCCGGCGCGGCGCGGCACTACCGCGTGCGCATCGGCGCCGCGCTGGGCCCGCTGCTGGCCGGCCGGACCGCGGGCAGCGACCTGCGCATCATCGCCGGGGATGCGCTGGCTGGGACCGCCGTGAAGGCGGACGGCCATCTTCCCGCGGCGGAGTCGTCGCTGACGGTGCTCCCGGAGGGCCGGGAGCGACTCCTGCTGTCGTGGGCGAACCCGTTCACGTCGGCCTACAGCGCGTCGAAGCTCTACCTCTCGTCGTGGATCGGCGGCCGCAGGACCTGGCCGATGCACACGAACGTGGGCGGCGGGCACCGCGCGATGGTGGTGACGGGGCTCTACGACCGCTACGTGCCGATGCGGATCCTGACGGACTTCCTCATCCGCGCCGTGCTGGCGAAGGACTGGGAGGAGGCGGTGAAGCTCGGCCTCCTCGAACTGGATCCGGAGGACCTGGCCGTCGCGGCCTACGCCTGCCCGTCGAAGGTCGACCTCGTCGGCATCCTGCGCACCGGCCTCGCCGAGGCCCGGGCCGAGGGCATCTGACATGCATCCGCTGCTGAAGGCCATCCAGAAGACCAAGCCGAAGTACGAGGAAGGCGGCCCGCTGCACAAGCTGTGGCCCGTCTACGAGGCCGGCGAGACGTTCCTCTTCACGCCCGACACCGTGACCTCCGGCGCGCCGCACGTCCGCGACCCGCTGGACATCAAGCGCTACATGATCACGGTCCTGTACGCGCTGATCCCCTGCATCCTGTTCGGCATGTACAACGCCGGCTACCAGCTCAACCATGCGACGGCCGGGGCCGACACCGGGTTCTGGAACAACCTCTGGCAGGGCGCGCTGCGGGTGATGCCGATCATCATCACCTCCTACGCGGCCGGCGGATTCTGGGAGGTGCTGTTCGCCTCCGTGCGCAAGCACGAGATCAACGAGGGATTCCTGATCACGGGCATCCTGTTCCCGCTGACGCTCCCGCCGACGATCCCGCTCTGGCAGGTCGCGCTGGGCATCTCGTTCGGCGTGGTGATCGGCAAGGAGATCTTCGGCGGCGTCGGCTTCAACGTGCTGAATCCCGCGCTGACGGCACGCTGCTTCCTTTACTTCGCCTACCCGGGCCAGATCTCGGGCGACAAGGTGTGGATCGCGACGCCGGTGGCGGAAAAGCTGGCGGACGGCTTCAGCGGCGCGACGGCGCTCTCCGTGGCCAAGGCCGCCCCGGCGGGATCCAACGTCTTCGAGCACCTCGCGCAGGCCGGTCACACGCTGAAGAGCATGGTCATCGGCCTCGAGGGCGGCAGCATCGGCGAGACCTCCTCGATCGCGGTCCTGGTCGGCGCGGTCCTGCTGATCGTCGCGGGGGTCGGCGCGTGGCGCATCATGGCCGGCGGCGTGCTCGGCGTGACGGTCATCGGGTCGCTGGTCAACCTGATCGGCGGCCCCGCCGCGCATGCCAACCCGATGTTCGCGCTGCCGTTCTGGTACGACCTGGTGATGGGCGGCGCGCTCTTCGGCATCGTGTTCATGGCGACCGACCCGGTCTCGGCGGCCGCGACGAACGCCGGAAAGTGGATCTACGGGTTCCTGATCGGCGCGCTGACCGTGGTGATCCGCATGTTCAACCCGGCCTACCCGGCGGGCAACATGCTCGCGATCCTGTTCATGAACGTGATGGCGCCGCTGATCGACTACATCGTTCTGCAGGTTCACATCCGCGGGCGCCGGAAGTATCTCGAGTCGTTTGCGAGGGCATGACGGGACGGAGCGACGCTGTGAAACAGGGCGAAACCTACATCCTGATGTACGCGGCTGGCATCTGCCTCGTCGGCAGCCTCCTGCTTGCGGGAGCGACGGCGGGCCTGAAGTCGCAGCAGGAGAAGATGGTCGAGCTGGACCGCAAGACCAACGTGCTGAAGGCGTTCCAGGAGCCGATCGCCGACGGGGCGGGCCGGAAGCTCCCCGGCGACCGGATCGAGGCGCGGTACGCGGAGCACGTCCGGGAGGTGTGGGTCGACCCCGACGGCAAGGTCGTTGAGGGACTGGGGGCGAAGGAGGCCGCCGACGGGATCGCCGCGGGGCGGGTCCTGTCCCTGTTCCAGTGGGTCGAGGGCGGCACGGTCCGCAAGTACGCCTTCCCGGTCTCCGGCAAGGGGCTCTGGTCGACCATCTACGGCTACCTGGCCCTGGACGAGAGCGCGACGACGATCGTGGGCGTTTCGTTCTACAAGCACGGCGAGACGCCCGGCCTCGGCGGCGAGATCGAGCAGGCGTGGTTCCAGGACCAGTTCAAGGGGCGCCGGGTTGTCGCGGACGGCCGGCCGATTCCGGTCGTGGTCGCGAAGGGCAAGGCTTCGCCCGAGGCCTCGACCGACAAGGCCCGCGTGGTGGTCGACGGCATCAGCGGCGCGACGCTCACCGGCAACGGCGTGATGGCGTTCCTGAACGCGGGACTGAAGCGCTACGAGGCCTACTTCAAGACGGCGCGAAAGGGCTGAGGCCATGGCGGCGAAACTCCAGAAGGTCTTCACCGATCCGCTGTCGGAGAACAACCCGATCACGATCCAGATCCTCGGGATCTGCTCGTCGCTCGCGGTGACCACCCAGCTCAAGACCGCGCTCGTCATGGCGGCGAGCCTGACCATCGTCACGGCGGGATCGAACGTTGTCATCTCCCTGCTTCGAAACACCATCCCGGCCAAGATCCGCATGATCGTGGAGATGGTCGTCGTGTCGGTGCTCGTGATCCTCGCCGACCAGTTCCTCCGGGCCTACATGTTCGACGTCAGCCGCCAGCTCAGCGTGTTCGTCGGGCTCATCATCACGAACTGCATCGTCATGGGCCGCCTCGAGGCGTACGCGCTCCAGAACCCGCCGCTGCCCTCGCTGATCGACGGCCTGGCGAACGGGCTGGGCTACAGCGCCGTCCTCGTCATCGTCGCCGTCGTGCGCGAACTGCTCGGCTCGGGCAAGCTGCTGGGCTACGCGGTGCTGCCGGCGTCCTACCCGGCCAACGGCCTGATGCTGCTGGCGCCCGGCGCCTTCATCGTGCTCGGCCTCCTCATCTGGGCCCAGCGCTCGGTCACCAAACACTTCGAAACCGCCTAGGATTCACACCAAGACGCAAAGGGCGCAAAGAGAAGACGGAAGCGGGATGCATCCAAGATACCCAGAGGCTGAAGCGTGGTCGTCCAAGGTCATTGGCGCGGCCATCGAGGTTCATCGCGAGATGGGCCCGGGCCTGCTGATCAACTTCCACGAGGCCGTCCTCAAGGACGGCATCGTACGCATGATTCTGAAGGGGGCCGATCAATGATGGCCGCCGCCTCTCACTTCGCGTTCTTTGCGTCTCTGTGTGAACGCCGCTTTGCGTTCTTTGCGTCTTGGTGTCGGTCTTCCCGTCCTGCGTCTCTGGGTGAATCCCGGGAGGAACCATGGATCTGCTGAGCTTGGCGGTGCGGTCGATCTTCATCGAGAACATCCTGCTCTCGACGTTCCTCGGGATGTGCTCGTTCCTGGCGATCTCGAAGCGCATCGAGACCGCCATCGGGCTCGGCGTCGCCGTCACGCTGGTCCAGTTCATCACGGTGCCGGTCAACTGGGCGCTCAAGCACTTCTTCCTGGACCCCGGGGCGCTGGCGTGGACGGGCGTTCCGGCGCTGGCGGCGCTGGACCTTTCCTTCCTGAACTTCATCGTCTTCATCGCGACGATCGCGGCGCTCGTGCAACTGGTCGAGATGCTGCTCGACCGCTATTTCCCGCCGCTCTACCAGGCCCTCGGCATCTTCCTCCCGCTGATCACCGTCAACTGCGCGATCCTCGGCGGGTCGCTCTTCATGGTGGAGCGCCAGTACACGTTCCCGGAAACGCTCGTGTACGGCTTCGCCTCGGGCGCCGGGTGGGCGCTGGCGATCATCGCGATGGGCGCCATCCGCAAGAAGCTCCGCTACTCGAACATCCCGCCGGGGCTGCGCGGGCTGGGGATCACGATGATCGTCACGGGGCTCATGGCGATGACCTTCATGCTGTTCTCGGGCATCAATCTGTAGGGACGGCGGAGGAACGGGGCGGTCATGGAACATCAGGTTGCGTTCGTTCTCGCAAGCGTGGTCGTGTTCACGGGGCTCATCCTGATCCTCGTGGCCGGCCTCAACTTCGCGTCGCGCAAGCTCCAGCCCGCCGGGCCGGTGACGATCGACATCAACGAGGGCCACAAGGCCTTCACCGCGGACTCCGGCGGCTCGCTGCTGACCGCCCTCGCCGCGCAGAAGATCTACCTCCCGTCGGCCTGCGGCGGCGGCGGAACCTGCGCCCTGTGCAAGTGCGTCGTGTCCGAGGGCGGCGGCGACATCCTCCCGACCGAAACCGGCCACATCAACCGGCAGATGGCGAAGCAGGGCTGGCGGCTGGCCTGCCAGCTCAAGGTCAAGCGCGACCTGAAGATCCGCGTGCCGGAAGAGGTCCTCGAGATCAAGAAGTTCGAGGGCACCGTCCGCTCGAACCGCAACGTCGCGACGTTCATCAAGGAGTTCATCGTCGACCTCCCGCCGGGCGTGGACCTGAACTTCAGGGCCGGCGGCTACGTCCAGATCGACATCCCGCCGTACAAGGACCTCGCCTTCCGCGCCTTCGACGTGGAAGAGCGGTTCCGCGACGCCTGGGACAAGTTCAAGCTCTGGGACCTCAGGACCACGAATCCCGAGCCGATCTTCCGCGCCTACTCCATGGCCAACCATCCCGCCGAGGGGAACACGGTCATGCTGAATGTCCGCATCGCCACGCCGCCCCCCGGCGTCGCCGACGCGCAGCCGGGTCTTGCCTCCAGCTACATCTTCAGCCGGAAGCCCGGCGACAAGGTCATCCTGAGCGGCCCCTTCGGCGAGTTCTTCGCGAAGGACACCCGGCGCGAGATGATGTTCATCGGCGGCGGCGCGGGCATGGCCCCGATGCGCAGCCATGTCTTCGATCTCTTCCGCACGAAGAAGACGGACCGCAAGGTCAGCTTCTGGTACGGCGCCCGGTCGGTCCGCGAGATGTTCTACGACGAGGACTTCCAGTCGATCGCCCGCGATTTCCCCAACTTCCGCTACACCGTCGCCATGAGCGAGCCGCAGCCCTCCGACAACTGGACCGGGCCGACCGGCTTCATCCACAAGGTCGTGCACGATCTCTATCTCAAGAGTCATCCCGATCCGACCGAGATCGAGTACTACCTCTGCGGGCCGCCGATGATGATCGCGGCCGTCAACCGGATGCTCTTCGACCTCGGCGTCGAGAAGGACATGATCGCCTACGACGAGTTCGGCTGAGGCGATGCCGGAGCACCGGACAGTCGTCCTCCAACCCCGGCGGGTGGAACCGCGCAAGATCCTCACCGTCGGTGGGCTCCTTGTTGCCCTGGCCGCGTGGAGCCTGTGGGGCCGTACGCCCCGCGCGCCGGCCGTCGAGGCCGTCGAGTTGAGCGGCGAGGTCCAGGGCACCTTCTTCCACATCCGGCTGGCCGAACCGTCGATGCCGACCCAGCGCCTCGACGCCGTCGGCGCCGCCATCCGGCAGACGCTCGACGAGGTCAACCGGCAGATGTCCCTCTGGGTTGCCGACAGCGAGATCAGCCGGTTCAACCGCGCACCCGCCGGAACGACGATGCCGGTCTCCGGGGGCTTTGCCGTCTGCACGCGCTTCGCCCTGGATCTGGCGCGCGGGAGCGGCGGCGCCTTCGATCCGACGATCCGCCCCCTGCTCCGCCTCTGGGGCTTCGGCGGCCCGGAGGGACCGCGGGACGACGACCCCTCCGAGGCCGATCAGGCCGCCGCCCGCGCGCGATGCGGCTGGCCGCGCGTCGCGATCGATGGCGCGACGCTCCGCAAGGACGCCGACGGCGTCGAGCTCGACCTCAACGCGGTCGCGCAGGGCTATAGCGTCGATGCCGTCGCGCGGAGGATCCTCGATCTCGGCGTAACGAACTTCTTCGTCGAGATCGGCGGCGAGGTCTTCGTGTCCGGCCGCAACGCCTCGGGCGATCCGTGGCGCATCGGCGTCGACGAGCCGCGGCCCGACGCGATGCCCGGCGAACACCTGGCCGGCATCCTGCACATCAGCGGCTGTGCGGTGGCCACGTCCGGCGGCTACCGCAACCGCCGGCCCGGCGCGGGCGGGGGGGCCGTCACCCACATCTTCGACGCCCGCACCGGCCGCCCGAGCCCGCGCGAGCGACTGAGCGTCACCGTTGTCGCCCCGGACTGCCTGACGGCGGACGGCCTCTCGACCACGCTCTTCATCCTCGGCCCCGACGAGGGATTGCCGTGGCTTGCGACGAATCACCCGTCCGCCGAGGCGCTCTTCGTGTCGATGGCCGGCGACGACGGTCCGCCCGCCCTACGTTCATCCCCGGGATTTCTGCGCCGCACCGCCATGACGCCGGGGCGCTGACGCCCGGCGGGATGACGGAAGACGGAAAACGGGCGACGGAAGCGCGCGGCCAAGCCACGTCCGATCAGTCCTGACGGTCCACGGTCGCCGCGTCCGGCCTGCCGGCTTTTCGGAGACGCAGGACTGCGGCGATGCCGACCAGCCCGAGGATCCCCAGCGCGCCGGGCTCCGGGACCACGGTCAGCGTGATCGACGAGGTGTCGTAGTCGATCTCGAACTCCGTCGAATCGACCACGAAGTGCGCCCCGTCGGGCAGCCCGTCGAAGGTTCCCGAGCCGGCCAGCGTGCTGAATCCGGCGACGATCGTGAAGATGTCGCCCTGGATAGGGGTGAACCCGAGCGACACGAGCAGCTTCGGATCCTGCAGGGTCAGCGTCGGAGTCGCACCGCTCATGTACAACTGGTCGTACTCCGAGCCCGGCAGGTTCCCGTTGAGTTCGACCACGAACGTCGCCCCGCTTCGCAGCGTGAGGCCGCCCGTGACCGTCATCGTCCCGGGGCTGTTGCCCGGCGACAGTCGGCCGCCCCCTTCGACGTCGACGCTGCCCATGAACCCCACGCCGTCCAGCTTGGCGCCGTCATGGACGGTGATCAGGCCCGCGGCGGTCAGGTCCCCGCTGACCCGCAGCGTTCCGGCCGTCACGGAGACCGTTCCCGCGAACGGACTGGCGGCCGTCAGCTCGAGCATGCCGGCCCCGTCCTTCACCATCGGTCCGGCGCCGATCACCGCACCGGCGAACGTCTGCGTCGAGGTCTGCACGATGCGCACCGGGACGTTGCCCGTCAGCGAAAGGATCGATCCGGCCGCCCCGCGGAGATCCCCGATCGCGATCTCATTCCTCATCTTCAGCAGGCTGTTCGGAATGTTCGCGCCGGAGACGAGTGCGGAAAGCTCCAGTCCGCCGGCACCCTGGACGTACAGGATGCGGATGTCGTGCTCGCCGGCCGTCAGGGCGATGGTCCCGCTTCGGTTCGCCGCGCCCTGGTAGCGGGCGTTGTAGACGACCAACCGGTCGTCGATCCACAGCGTGCTTCCGTCGTCCGTGCGGGTCTGGAACGTGTAGTCGCCGTTGGTCGGGGCCATGAACGTACCGGTGTAGCGGGCGTAGAAGTTCACCGCCCGGTCATTGCGCCGGTCGAACGGCACCGGGAACAGCGGCGCGCCGGCGCCGCCGAAGCTGAACTCCATCCCGGCCGACGCGCTGGAAGCCTCGACGATCTTGTTCGTGCCGGCCACGTAGGCGTCGAAGGCCTCCGGCGACCACAGTCGCGGGTCTTCGTTGTTCACGGACCACGTCCCTGCGCCGAAGTACTCGCCCAACAGGCCATTGCCGGTGACATCGAGGACCGCGCCCGCCGTCAGCGCGACGGGGCCGGCGACGTTGCCGTTGACCATCACCCGGCCGGCCTGGATGTCCAGCGCCTTCCCGCCGCCCAGCCCGCGGGCGAGGTGGAGCACGCCGTCCCCGGTCTTCCGGAGCGTTCCGATCCCGCCCTGCAGGGCGCCGCTGAAGTACGACGTCGAGTTGTTGCCGCCGATGCTGACCGTCGTGACCGATCCGACGCTGTCCGTGATCGCCCCGACGCCGCCGAGGCCGTTGAAAGCGGGGCTGAGGCCGGCAAGGTCCAGGGTGGTCCGCTGGCCGATGATCAGGTTCCCCTTGCCCGCGCCGGTCGGGATCGCCCCGGCGTTGCCGAGCACGAGATTGCGGCCCGCGACGATCGTGTCGCCGGTGTAGGTGTTGGCCGCGTTGAGGTACAGCGTGCCGCCGTAGCCGTTGGCGACGAGCTGGGCGGTCTGGGTGATGGGTGCGTTGAAGGATACGGATCCGTAGCCGGTAACCGCAAGCACTCCCGTCGGCGAGACCGATCCGCTGAACGTAACGTTGTTGAAGCCCTCGATCATCATGTGGGCCGGGCCGTCGATGGCCCCGTTGAACGTCAGCGCGCCGTTGTCCGTCGGCGCTCCGCCGCCGAACCGGACGGTGTTCGAGATCACCATGGAGTTGCCGATCGTCCGTGCGACCGTCCCGCTCGGAACAATGCGCCCGCCGGACATGTAGAACGTGTTCGGGCCGAGCGCGTTGTTGTGCCCCAGCCGCAACGTCCCGTTGCGGAGGTCCATGGTTCCACCGAACCCGCTGTTGTCGCCGGAGAGCGTGATCGTCCCGGCGCCCATCGTCTTGCCGGCGTCATTCCAGTTGAGTTCGAGTTTCGACGCGCCGGAGATCGTCCCGGAAATCTCGCCGCTGTCCCCCGCGGCGTATGCGACGATGCGGCTGTCCGCCGCCAGGGTGACCGGACCGCTGATGGTGCCCGTGCCGGACAGACGGATCGCGCCGAGATGCCCCGCGGTCTCGTTCCACCCGAGGCCTTGGATGGTCACGGGATTGGCGATCATGGAGGCTTCGATCGGCCAGAGTTGCCCGTTGATGTCGCCACGGACGTCGACGACGCCGGCGCCGAGCGGAGCCGTCGAGGCGCTGGCCGTGACGACCCGGCCGGACGTGATCAGGGTGCCACCGGCGTAGGTGTTCGTGCCGCGCACGTAGAGGTTGCCGCTGCCGGTCATTTCCAGGCGCCCGGCGCCGCCGATCGACCCGCGGAGGGTCATGTCGTTTCCGGCGACCCGGAACTCCGTGTCGGACTCGAGACGGAACGGGGTCGGCAGGTCCGGGTTGCTGTTGCCGAAGCCGGCGGCCGGGTAGTTGCCCACGACCCCGCCCTGCATCACGTTCGTCCACACGTAGGTCGGGTTTCCGTTATGGGCCGCCAGGACCAGCAGGGCCCCGGGCTTCACGCGGATGCTGCCGGGCGTCCCCACGCCCACGGTCGTTCCCTCGATCGCCAGGATGCCCTCGTTGACCACGATGGACCCGGTGTTCGAGAGCACCGTCGAGACGAACATCAGGGTGCTCGTCCCGGCCTTGGTGAGTTCGTACCCGTTGAGATCGAGGAAGCGGGTTGTGCCGCCGCGGAAGTCCACCTTGCCGGGCGTGTTGATCGTCGTGTCGCCGTCCAGCGTGATCCGCCGGACCCCATCGTTGTTGCCCGTCGGGGCGCCGAGCCGTACAACCGCGCCGGTGCCCGCGATGCCGTGGCCGGAGAGCCGCAGCCATTCGTCGCCGAGGATGACGCCGGACGCGAGCTCCAGGGTGGCGCCGTTCGAGATGACGGTGCCGCCGACGGCGCCGGACCCCAGCGCCGCGTTGGTGCCCGCCACGATCCTGCCCTCGGTCGCCCACACGGTGCCGGTGAAGGTGTTCGGGGTGCCCAGGGTCAGCGAGCCGGAGCCGGTCTTCCGGATATCCGTCCAGCCGCTGATGGCGCCCGTGCCGGTGAATGCGTAGTCCTGCGAACCCGAAACGACCATGCCGTCGGGCCGGACGACCGATCCGACCGTCACCGCCGCCACGCCGCCGTCATCGAAGACCACGCGGTCGAACGAGTAGAACTTCTCCGCGCCGAGGGCCCACGCGGCGGTGCTCGTCGTGTCCCACACCGCGGAGCCGGAGCCGTCCCACGTGAGCACGGCGCTGCTGCCGGTGACGACGAGGTCGACCACGCCCCCGCCCTCGGCGAGCCCGGTCCAGCCGAACCGCACGTCGCTGCCCGGATGCCCGGCGACCGTCGCGTCGAAGCTCGACCCGAGCGAACCCGCGTAGGTGAACAGCGTGTGGTTCCCGGCCGCCATGCCCGAGATCGGATCGACCCGGATGACGGCGCCGTTGGGATTGAGATTCCCGCCGACGTCGACGCGGTCGGCCGTCCCGATCAGGGTCGGGTTGTCGCCGACCTCGAAGAAGTTCGTCACCAACGCCACCATGTCGAGATCCCCGCCCACCGTCAGGGTCTGCGCGGAGTTGACCGAGCCCGGCAGCAGCCGCGTGCCGGCATGGAGGTCCACGTTGCCGTTGACCGTTCCCCCGCCCTCCAGCGAGCCCGTCGTGCGCGCCAGGGCGGCCAGCGCCGAGGCGTCGAGCGTCGCGCCCTGCAGCACGACGAGCTGCGCGGCCAGCGGAATGTCCGCCGTGGAGCCGAGGGCGAGCGTCCCGTTGCCGCCGATCACCAGCGCGCCGGTGTTCGTCAGCCCGCGGACGAAGGAGGCGGTGATGCCGTCGATCGTCAGGGTCTTGGCCGCGCCGCCGTTGTTCCACGCGGCGTCGAAGGTCAAGGCGCCGGTGCCCGCGGCCCCGAGCGTGACGTTTTGCGAGAACGTCACGGCGTTGGTCACCGTCCGCGCCGTCGCATCGGCCGCCTGCAGCCGCACGGTCGCACCGTTGAGGTTGACGGCCGCCGTTCCCCCGCCGAGCGCCGCGTCGCTGCCGAGGACCAGCGTGCCGTCGTTGATCGTCGTGCCGTTCGTATAGGTGTTGGCCGTGTTCAGCGTCAGCCGGCCCGCCCCGGCCTTCGTCAACCCGCCGTTGGCGACGACGCCGTTCACCACGACGTCGCTGTTCACGGTCACCGTCCGCGTGGCGTTGGACAGGTCCACCCCTCCGTTCAGCGTCAGGAGCCCGTTCCGCACCGTGTCGCCGAGGGTGATCGTGCCCGCCACGCCGAGGCTGTTGGCGATCGCCACCGCGGTCGACCCCGTGGAGCCGAGGCCGCCGCCGGTCAGGACCACCGGGCCGGAGCCCAGCGAACCGTCGTTGCCGAGCCGCAGGAACGTGCCGCCCACCGTGCCGCCGGCATAGGTGTTGGCCGCCGAAAGCACGATCGAACCGGCATCGGAGAACCGCAGGAGGCCGGGGCCGGTGATCGGCCCGTCGACCGTCGCCACGGCGCCGCCGCTCCAGATGTTGAATTCGCCGCCCAGGGAGCCGAGTGTGAAGCCGCGGGTCGGGCCGAAGGTGAACTGAACGTTGTTCTGCAAGCGGATGTAGCCGCCGTCCATCGTCACGTTGTCCGCCTGGAACGCCCCGGGGGCGACACCCCATGCGTTGTTGCCGGAGTTGACGACGACTCCCGCGTTGTTCGAGATGATCGTGCGGCCCGAGTAGGTGTTGCCGGCGATCAGCGTCACGACGCCGGTTGAGCCGACGACGACGTCGCGCGAGCCGGTCAGCGTGCCGATCGACAGTCCCGTGTTGCCGTTGATCCGCGCACCGACGAGCCCGCCGCCGAGATGGTAGGCGTTCGGATCGGCCGGGAGGATCGTGCCCAGGAACGTCACATTCATGTTGGTCGCCGCGCCGACCCACATGCCGGGATGGGCACTCATGTCGAGCACGCCCATTGCGTTGTTGACGCCGATGCCGACCGTCCCGTCCGACGCCGTGTCGATGGCGGCCATGAAGGCGGCGTCGACCGGATGCGCGGCACTGGCATAGGTCTCGACGATCCGCGAACCGCTCGCAAGAAGCGCGGTGGACGGCAGCAGATCCGGCCGCGCGAACTGCCGGACGCCGCCGTCGTTCCACGTCACCGTCGCGCCATCCGCGCCGCCCGGCGCGTTGATGAGGAGCCGGCCGCCGCGGTTGATCGTGATCGCCGCCGCGCCGGCGGTGTTCGAGCCGCTGAGCACGAGCGTGCCGCCATTGCCGCCGACGGTGATCGTCGTGCCCTGGAAGCCGCGCGAGGCGATGTCGAGGCGGCCGCCGTTGATCGTCGCATTGCCGCTGCCGAGCGCGCCGCGGGTCATCGCCGCGAGGGTGCCGTCCTGGAGGATCGTCCCGCCGCTGTAGGTGTTCGCGGTGTGGTTGGAGATGACGCGCAGGTAGAGGGTCCCGGCGCCCGACTTGGTGAACGACGCGGCCCCGGTGATGGGCAGCCAGTTCCACACGGTGTTGCCGCCGTTGACATCGATGACGCCCCCGGCCGCCCCGCCCACCGTGATGCCGCGGTTGGCATCGTCGAGGTTGATGTTGCCGGCGATCTGCAGCGTTCCGCCGTTGAGCAGCGCAAGGTGATTGTTCGCGAACGCGGCCGGGTTGGCGCCGAGCCGGTTCTCGTCGTTGATCACGAGCACCGTCCGGTTGCTGACGACCATCCGCCCGGTGAAGCCTCCGTTGGCCACGGTCGTCAACTGATTCGTCCACATGGTCCCCGTCGTGAAGGTGCTGTAGAAGATCAGGTCCTGGCTTCCGGTGATGGACGACCGGATCTGGAAGGTCCGGCCGGCACCGTCGGTGCGGAAGGCCGAGGGGGCCAGAACGGTGATGGTGCCCGCCAGTCGCGCGATGTCCGGCGTGACGCCCGCGCTACCATGGTGAACGCTCCCGCCGTTCAGCAGCAGGCTGGCGATCGTGATCGTGTTCGACTGCTTGAAGTTGATCAGCCCGTTCGGGCCGTCGAGTCGCAGGGAATCGCCGCCGAACGTGTAGGCCGTGGTTCCGCCGGTCGGGGTCCGCATGCCGTTGTACGCGACGATGTAGTTGTTTCCGGCCGACGGTGCGTTGCCGTCGCTCCAGTTCGTGCCGATCAGGAAGGCCGAGTGCCCCCCCCCATCCGGCGTCTTCAGGGTCACGTCGACCGCCCCCGCCGGCCCGGCCAGACCCGACAGGAGTACGAGCAGGCGCAGGGTTCCTTTTCCGCAGGTCACGATGCCCTTCATGCCCCAAACCCTCCACTCGCCCGCGATCCCACCGCATGCCCCTCGCAGGCTTGGGCGGATCATCCCGCACGGCGCATGGCCCTGGAAAGAAAATTCTGCGGCTATTCGTGGTGGTTCCCGGGAGCCCGAACCGTCGGGAAAGAGCCTTTTCGCTTGTATCCCGCACCGCATCGCACCAGTGTAAGGGGTTTCGCCGGGAGACCACCGCCATGAAGCGCAGGGACTTTCTCGTTCGATCCGCCGGCAGCGCCGGCGCGCTCGCCGCCGCACCCGCCCTTCTCGCCGCCGCCCCCCGCGCGGCCGGAGCGGCGGAGTACGCCACCGTGTCGGCCACGCCCAAGGCCGCGAAACGCTTCGGCGACGGACGCGACTGGTTCTTCGATGCGCGCTTCGGCATGTTCGTCCACTGGGGCCTCTACGCCATCCACGGGTTCCACGAGCAGGAGCAGTGGCGCGCCCGCGTGCCTCGCGCCGAGTACGTGAAGCTCGCCGGGCAGTGGAACCCCGTGAAGTTCGACGCGAACGCCTGGCTCGACCTCGTCGAGGCCGCGGGCATGAAGTACATCTGCCTGACGACCAAGCACCACGACGGCTTCTGCCTCTGGGACACGAAGCAGACCGCCTTCAACACGATGAACACGCCGTACGGGAAGGACGTCGTGCGCCCGTTGGCCGACGCCTGCCACCGGCGCGGCGTGCCGCTGTGCCTCTACTACTCCATCGCCGACTGGAACCAGCCGAACTATCCCAACGAGGGCCGCCACCACGAGCTGCCGCCGCAGCCGGGCGATTCGCCCGACTGGATGAAGTACCTGGAGTTCCTCAAGGCCCAGGTCCGCGAGCTGTGCACGAACTACGGCGAGATCCACGGCTTCTGGTGGGACATGAACGTGCCCAAGCACGTGGACAGGTCCATCAACGCGATGATCCGGCAGCTCCAGCCGAAGGCCGTCATCAACAACCGCGGCTTCGACGACGGCGACTTCGGCACGCCCGAGCGGGACTACGACCAGAAGGCCGGCGACGCGGCGGGGTTCGAACGGCCGACCGAGGCGTGCCAGTCCGTCGGCATGGAGAGCTGGGGCTACCGGAAGGACGAGGACTACTACACCGACCGGCACCTGATGCGCAGCATCGACGCCTACCTCGCGCGCGACGCGAACTACCTGCTCAACGTCGGCCCCTCCGGCGAGGGCGTCATCCCCGCCGGGGCCGCCGCGATCCTGCGGCGCATCGGCGCGTGGCACGCCAAGGTGCGGGAGGCGTTCGACGGCGTCCAGCCCGCGTCGCAGCTCACGTCCAACCGCAACGTCCTGCTCACGCGCCGCGGCAACACGATCTACGTCCACCTGCACAAGGACCCGGCCGGCGACGCGGTGAAGCTCAAGCCGCTCGCGACGCTGCCCGTCCGCGCGACGCTGCTGAACACCGGGAAGCCCGTCGACTGCGCCGTCACCATGGTCCCCAGCGACCACGCCGAGCAGAAGGCCTACCTGCGCATCCACGGGCTCCCGGCCAACGAACTCGCCAACAGCGTCATGGTCGTGAAGCTCGAGTTCGACCGCGACCCCGCCGCCGGCCCCGTAGCCAAGGATTCGGGCGCCGTGAAGGAAGAGCAGAAGTAGGCGAACGCCGGACATCGAGCGCCGGGGGGGGACGTCCAACCCCTGGACGGGATCGGTTGGGAAACTTCCAAGGTCTGGAAGGTCCATGTCCGGCTCCGCCGGCACAAGGCCGGCGGGCGCCCACACCCACCGCGGTGACGGTCCCACCGGGCCTGTCCGGCACAAGGCCGGCGGGCGCCGACGCAGCCCGCGGTGGCGGCCCCACCGGGCTTGTCCCGGCAAAGGGCCGGCGGGCGCCCACGCCGCCCGCGGTGGCGGCCCCACCGGGCCTGTCCGGCACAAGGCCGGCGGGCGCCCACGCCGCCCGCGGTGACGGTCCCACCGGGCCTGTCCGGCACAGGGCCGGCGGGCGCCCACGCCCACCGCGGTGACGGTCCCACCGGGCCTGTCCCGGCGCAAGGCCGGCGGGCGCCCACACAGCCCGCGGTGGCGGCCCCACCGGGCTTGTCCCGGCACAGGGCCGGCGGGCGCCCACGCCGACCGCGGTGACGGTCCCACCGGGCCTGTCCGGCACAGGGCCGGCGGGCGCCCACGCCACCCGCGGTGGCGGCCCCACCGGGCCTGTCCCGGCACAGGGCCGGCGGGCGCCCACGCAGCCCGCGGTGGCGGCCCCACCGGGCTTGTCCCGGTGGGGAGCAAGACTCAACCCGGACCATGGTCACGGCCGGCGGCGCGCCGGGTTGCGCGCGGCGCGCGCGGCGGGTAGCCTCGGCGGATCGGGCGCCGCCACGGCGCGCCGAAACGGGGAGACAAGGTCATGAAGCACTGGGGCGTGATGGCGGCGGGCATGCTGGCGGCGGCGGCGATCGCGGATGCGGCGGACGGCACCGGCAAGCGGTTCGCCTGCGCGGACTACACCGCCGGCAAGGTCTTCCTCGTCGGGGCCGACGGCAAGGTCGAGTGGGAGCATTCCGCGAAGAACTGCAACGACCTCTGGGTGCTGCCCAACGGCAACCTGCTCTTCTCGACCGGCCATGGCGTGCTCGAGGTGACGAGGGAGAAGAAGGAGGTCTTCCGCTACGACTCGAAGAGCGAGATCTACGCCTGCCAGCGCCTTCCGGACGGGAACACCTTCGTCGGCGAGTGCAACGCCGGCCGGCTGCTCGAGATCGCGCCGGACGGGCGCATCGTGAAGGAGATCCGCATGCTGCCCGAGGGCAAGGACGGCGGCCACGGCTACATCCGCAACGCACGCAAGCTCGCGAGCGGGAACTACCTCGTCAGCCACTACGGCGAGCAGGTCGTGCGCGAGTACGACAAGGACAGCAAGGTCGTCCGCGAGATCCCCGCCGAGGGCGGACCGCACAGCTCGGCGCGCCTGCCGAACGGCAACACCGTGATCTCCTGCGGCGACCGCAAGGGCGGCTCGCGCGTCTTCGAGGTCGACCCGGACGGCAAGACCGTCTGGCAGGTCGCCGAGGGCGATCTTCCGGGCATCAAGCTGACGTTCATGGCCGGCTTCCACCGGCTGCCGAACGGAAACACGCTGATGAGCAACTGGCTCGGCCATGGCAAGTTCGGGCAGGCGCCCCACCTGGTCGAGGTGACGCCGGAGAAGAAGGTCGTCTGGACCTTCTCCGACCACGCGACGATGCGCACGATCTCGACCGTGATCGACCTCGGCGTGCCCGGCGACCCGGTCGCGGGCGCGATCCTGCACTGACCCGGTCCGGCCCGACGCCACGGACGGCATGAAGAGGATCCTCGTCGTCGTCCCCGGAATCCTGCTGCTGACCGCTGTTGCGGCCGGCATCGGGATCCGGAGTCTCTTCCGCACTCCCGGAATCCCGCTCCCGACCGGCGTCGTCCTGCGGCAGGAGCGCCTGCGGCTTACGGACCGCGAAACCACGGTCGACCTCTACGCCCCCGCCGGCGCGACGCAGGCCCATGCGGCGGTGGTGGCGCACGGATTCCCGCGCAGCCGCCGGAACATGGCCGGCTGGGGCGCGATGCTGGCCGCGAACGGCTTCGTCGCGGCGGTGCCGGACCTGCCCACGCGAGCGGATCACCGGCGAAACGGGCGCGCGGTCGCGGAGTTGCTGGACATGCTGCGGGCCGGATCGATCCCGGGCCTGCCCCGCACGGTCGGGCGCGGCGCGCTGCTGGGCATGTCGGCCGGGGGCGTCACGACCCTCCACGCCGCGGCCGGCAACGCGGCGGTCGGCTGCTGGGTGGGCCTGGACCCGGTGCTGGGAGGCCCCTCCGGGCGCAGGGCCGCGGCCTCGCTGGACATCCCGTGCGCCATCCTGCGCGCGGAACCGGCGCCGTGGAACGAGCAGGGCAGCGCGGAACTCATCGCCAAGGCCGTGCGCGGACCGATGATCTCGCTGCGCGTGAATGGAGCGAGCCATTGTGATGCGGAGTGGCCCGCCAACCGGATCGGCGAGCTCGCGTGCGGACGGACCGATCCGTCGCGCGGGGCCGTGTTCCAGCGCTACGCGCTCGCCGCCGTCCTCGCCGCGCTGGCGGACGACGCCGGCGCGCGGGACCGCCTGCGCGCCGCGCCGGCCGACGACCGGGTGACCGGCGTCGGGACACGCGACCTCGACTCCTTCCGCCCCGCCGGCCCCTGACCGAGCTCCATGCTTGCCCCGCCATGACGGATCGGGGACGATGTCCTTCATGAGCACCCTTCCAGCGCAGGACACCCTCTCCCGCCGGACCTTCCTTGCCGCGCTCGGAACGGCCACGGCCGCAGGGCCCGCCGTCGCGGCGGACTCGCGCGACGCTCCGCGGGCCGCGGGGACGGCCTCGATCGAGGCCGACGTGCTCGTCGTCGGCGGCGGCACGGCCGGCGCGATCGCGGCGATCCAGGCCGGACGCCTCGGCGCACGGACCGTGCTCGTCGAGTCCGGCAGCCAGCTCGGCGGCACGCTCTCGACCGGCGGCGTCGACTATCCCGGTCTCTTCCATGCGTGGGGCCGGCAGATCATCGCGGGGATCGGCTGGGACCTCGTCACGCAGACCGCGGCACTGACCGCCAGTCCCCTGCCCGACTTCTCGGTCCCGACGGGCCGGTGGCACTGGAAACACCAGGTCCGCATCCACGGCGGCCTCTACGCGGCCGTCGCCGAGGACGCCTGCCTCAAGGCCGGGGTCCAGCTCCGCTACTACGAGACCCCGCTGGCCGCGGAGCCCGCGCCCGGGGGCGGCTTCCGTGTCCGGCTGGCGGGCAAGGGGCTCCAGGCCGACGTCGCCGCGCGGACGATCGTCGACTGCACCGGCAGCGCAACCGTGGCCGGGCTGCTCGGCTTGCCGCGGCTGCGCGAGGAGGTCACGCAGCCGGGCACGCTGATCTACCGGCTCGGCGGATACGACATCGCGAAGCTCGACCTGCCCGCGCTCGACGCCGCAGCGAAGGCGGCCGTCGCCGACGGCAAGCTCCTGTCCGTCGATTTCCGCCACAACCTCCGCGGCTTCCTCTCGAGCGGCGGCGAGAACTCGACGCACGTGCCGGGCGCCGACTCGACCACCTCCGCGTCGCACACGAAGGCCAATCTCGACGGCCGCCAGGGGCTCGTGCGGATGATGCGGTTCCTGAAGGCGCACCCGGGCTTCGAGACGCTGGACATCGAGCGGCTGCAGGCGGAGACCGGGGTGCGCGAGACGTTCCGGATCGACGGCGAGACGCGCGTCTCGGTCGACGACTACACCTCCGGCCGCGTCTTCCCCGACGCCGTTGCCTTCGCGTTCTATCCGGTCGACCTCCACGACGAGAAGGGCATCCGTCCGAAGCCCCTCGCCGAGGGCGTGGTGCCGACGGTCCCGCTCGGCGCGCTGATCCCGAAGGGCAGCCGGGACTTCCTCGTCGCCGGCCGCTGCGTCTCCAGCGACCGCCTCGCGAACTCGGGGCTGCGCGTGCAGGCCTCCTGCATGGCGATGGGCCAGGCGGCCGGCGCCGCCGCCGCCCTTGCCGCGAAGTCCGGCACGACGCCGGCCAAGGTCCCCCTCGCCGACCTCCGCATGGTTCTCCAGTCCCACGGCGCCATCGTGCCCGGGTCGTGACGCCGGCTCCTGCCGCCGGCCCATCCGGTGGGCGGCGAATGACGCGCCGACGGCGGCGACAAGCGCCGCGTGGGACCCGGGCCCCCCGGGAATTCGTTCCGTCGGGGGCGCCCGGCGACGGAGTCGCCGTCACCGCCCCGCGATTCCGCCCGTGGTCCGCGCTCAGCCCCGCGGCTTCGCCGGCTTTGCGGCGCGATCGTTGGCGCGCGGCTTCGTCGCACGGGGGGCGGGCGCGGCGCCGGTGATCGTCTGCACGAGCCGGGCCACGTAGCCGTTGGCCCTCCCGGCCGCCTTCGGATCCTGCAGCGGGAGGGCGCGCACGGCGTCCTTCAGCGAATCCGCCTTCGGCCCCAGCGCGTCGATCGCGTTGAGCGCCAGGATCGCGAGATAGGCGCCGTTCTCCACGGGCGAGGCATGGTCGCGAAGCACCGGCAGCGCCAGCGCGAGGCCGGCCTCGCCGCCGTGCTCGCCGAGCGCGCGCGCGGCGATCACGCGCACGGTCGGCGACTCGTCCTTCAGCGCCGCCGCCAGTCCGTCCCTCGCGCCGGCCACGGCCTCCGTGCCGCGGACGAGGAAGCCCATCGCCGCCCAGTAGCGCACGCCGCTGTCCGGGTCCTGGAGCCCCTCCTTCAGCCTCCCCTCGACGTGCGGTTGCCGGAGCGTTGCGAGGTCGGCCATGTCGAGGATGCGTTCGAGGGGGTACTTCGCGGCGTCGTGGCCGAACTCGTAGATCGACAGGCCCGCGGCGGCGGCGCGGCGGTGGAACTCGGCCTCGGAGAGGAACCCGACGTCGCGGATCGCGAGCGCGTGATCGCGCTGGGCCTTGCGGAGCGTCTCCAGCACGGCACGGTGGTCCGGCGAGCCGGCGAGGTTGCGGGTCTCGTCCGGGTCGGACTGCAGGTCGTAGAGTTCCTCCGCCGGCTTCGGCTCCCAGAAGTGCGTCTGCGGGGGCTTCAGCGTCCCGGCGTCGTACATCTCCTTCCAGAGGCGCGTGGTCGGGGTCTGGAACATGTAGTCGATGTGCTGGCCGTAGATCAGGTGCGGCATGTACTGGCGGAGGTAGACGTAGCGGCCGTCGGTGACGGACCGGACGAAGTCGTAGCGCTCGTCCATGCGGCCCCGGAAGCCGTGCTGGACCTGCGCGGGCGGAGCGGCGTGGGCGCCCAGGAACGCGCGGCCCTGCATCCAGTCCGGCGGCTTCGCGCCGGCGAGGCTGACCAGCGTCGGTGCGAAATCGACGAAGCCCACGAGCCGGCCGGTCGTGCCGCCGGGCTTGTAATCGGCCGGCGCGAGGTCGCGGAACTTCTCCGGCACGTGGACGATCAGCGGCACCTGCAGGCCCGAGTTGTACGGCCAGCGCTTGCTGCGCGGCATGCCCGAGCCGTGGTCGCCGTAGAAGAAGACGATCGTGTCGTCGGCGAGGCCGTCCGCCGCGAGCTCCGCCAGCACCTTGCCGGCCTGGCCGTCCATCGCCGTGATGTTGTCGTAGTACTGGGCCCAGTCCTGGCGCACCTCCGGCCGGTCGGGGTGGTAGGCCGGCACCGGCGCCTTCGCGGGGTCGTGGACCGCCTCGTGCGGACGCTTGCGGATCTGGCTTTCGTGGGTGATCGTGAGGTTGAAGATCGCGAAGAACGGCTGGTCCTTGCCGCGGTTCCGCCAATGGGCCTTGCCCGAGGACTCATCCCACACGGCGCCCGGCTTGGCGAGGTTGTAGTCCTCCTTGTTGTTGTTGCTGCAGTAGTAGCCGCGCTCGCGCAGGAGCTGCGGGTACATGCGGAAGAACGGCGGCGGGGCGACCTCGCTGCGCATGTGCTCGGCGCCGAGGCACGGCGGGTACATGCCCGAGATCAGGGTCGTCCGTGCCGGCGCGCAGACGGGGGCGGTGGACCACGCGTGCAGGTAGCGAAGGCCGCGGGCGGCGAGGGCGTCGAGGTTCGGCGTCGTCGCGTAGGCGTCGCCGTAGCAGCCGAGCTCGGGGCCGGTGTCCTCGCAGGTGATCCACAGGATGTTCGGCCGCGGAGCGTCCGCCGCGACCGCCGCCGTCGCCCACGCCGCCGCGAGAAGACCCGCCCGCACCCGCCCGAAGCGCTTCATGCCATCCTCCATGCCGTTGGGGCCACGATCCGACGCGCCAGCCTAGCACCCCCGCATCGCCGAAGTCCAACGCGCAGGCGGCGCAGGGCAGATGCGTCCTCCTCGAGGTCGTGGCACTTTTCGGTCGGCGGGGCGCGGAGTGGCGGGTGGACGCTGGAGCCCTTGCGGTTGCGGGGGTGCGACGCGGCATCGCCTTGGCCTTGATTCAAGGATCGTTCGGCTGGGATCTCCCTTTCCCGGCGATGGAAGGGAAATCCTGAGGATCCCGCGCACACGGCTCGGTTTCGACAGGAACAAGATGCGTCTGCCCTGGCCATCCTCCGGGCTGTCCTCATCGAATCCGTGCCACCCGTGGTTCAGCCTGCGGCCGCGCGGAGCGCGGCCCTCCCAGCCGTCCTCATTCGGTTGCCCCCATTCGGTTGTCATCCTCCGGGCTGTCCTGGTTGAATCCGTGCGATCCGTGCTATCCGTGGTTCAGCCTGCGGCCGCGCGGAGCGCGGCCCTCCAGCCCGGATCCAACGGCGCCGGCTGCCCGGCTGGTTTTCAAGGTCTGGAGGATCCCGCGCGCAGGACTTCCAAGGTTCGGACCGGCACCGGACACCCGACACCGGGCACCTCCCCCGACAAATCGTGAAACGAGGAACCTGAAACTCGTTTTGACAGCGCCCCGCCCCGGCCCGTATCCTCGCGGGCCGTTGGCGCGCAGGGCGTGTGCGCGGGGAGAGGACGACATGCGAACCGACGATTTCATGAGGGAGCTGAACCTGGCCGGCGGGCGGACCGTGCGCTACGGGTCGCTCGGCGCGCTGCAAGCCGAGGGCTTCGAGCCGTTCGCCCGGCTGCCCTACTGCGTCCGCGTCCTCCTGGAGTCGCTCCTCCGCAACCTCGACCGCCCCGGGTTCGGCGAGGCGGCGCTGCGGACGATGGCCTCGTGGACGCCCGCCGCGGCCGGCACGGGGGAGGTTCCGTTCCTGCCCGCGCGCGTGCTGCTGCAGGACTTCACCGGCGTCCCGTGCGTCGCCGACCTCGCGGCGATGCGCGGAGCGCTGCAGCGCCTCGGCGGCCGCGCGGCGGACATCGAGCCGCTGATCCCGGTCGATCTCGTCATCGACCATTCCGTCCAGCTCGACGCCGCCGCGGCCGCCTCGGCCTACGCCGCGAACATCCTCCGGGAGTTCGAGCGGAACCGCGAACGCTACGTCTTCCTGCGCTGGGGCTGCGGCGCCTTCTCGAAGCTGCGCGTGCTGCCGCCCGGGCTGGGCATCTGCCACCAGGTGAACATGGAGTTCCTCGCGTCGTGCGTCCGCGTCGAGCGCGATGAGCAGGGCCGCGAGACCGCCTTCCCCGACACGCTCGTCGGCACCGACTCGCACACGGTGATGGTCAACAGCATGGGCGTGCTCGGATGGGGCGTCGGCGGCATCGAGGCCGAGGCGGCGATGCTCGGGCAGCCGATCCCGATGCTCGCGCCGAAGGTGGTCGGCGTCCGCCTCACGGGCCGGCTGCGCGCCCCGTCGAACGCGACGGACGCCGCGCTGACCCTGACCGAGATCCTGCGGAAGAAGGGCGTCGTCGAGTGCCTCGTCGAATACTGCGGCCCGGGCGTGGACACGCTTTCGCTCGAGGATCGCGCGCCGATCGCGAACATGGCGCCGGAGTACGGAGCGACCACCGGCTTCTTCCCGATCGACGCCGCGACGCTGCGCTACCTCCGGGCGACCGGGCGACCCGAGAGCCACATCGCGCTGGTCGAGGCCTACGCGCGCGCCCAGGGCCTCTGGCGCGACCCGATGGCGCCGGAGCCTCAGTACAGCGACCTCGTCGAGCTGGACCTCTCCACCGTCGAACCGACCGTCGCCGGACCGCGGCGCCCGCACGACCGGCTGCGCCTGGCGGACGTCGGCCGCCGCTTCGACGAGGCCCTGGCCGAGCCCGACCCGAAGCGCGGCTTCGGCCTCGCCCGGCCGCCCGCGGCGCCGGCGGCGGACGGTCCCGACCACGGCGCGGTGGTCCTCGCGTCGATCACCTCCTGCACCAACACCTCGAACCCGGCGCTCCTGGTCGCCGCCGGACTGCTTGCGCGCAAGGCCGTGCGGGCGGGCCTCCGCGTGCCGGCGTGGGTGAAGACCTCGTTCGCGCCCGGCTCGCGCGCCGCGGCGGACTTCCTCCGCCGCGCCGGCCTGCTCGCCGACCTCGAGGCCCTCGGCTTTCACATCGCCGCCTACGGCTGCGCGACGTGCATCGGCAACAGCGGTCCGATCGCGCCCGGGGTCGACGCCGCGATCCGCGAGCGGAAGCTTGTCGCGGCGGCCGTGCTCAGCGGCAACCGCAACTTCGAGGGTCGCATCCATCCCCTGACGAAGGCCAACTACCTCTGCTCGCCGCCGCTGGTCGTCGCCTACGCCCTGCGCGGCACGGTCCGGGGCGACCTTGCCGCCGGCCCGGTCGGACGCGGCGCGGACGGGCGCGACGTCACGCTGGCGGAGATCTGGCCGACCGAGGCCGAGGTCGCCGGGGTCCTGCGCACGGCGCTGGACCCGGCGGACTACGCCGCCGCGTACGGCCGGATCAACGGCATGACGCCCGAATGGGACGCCCTGCCCGAGGTCCGCGAGGAGGTCTTCGCGTGGGATCCGGCGTCGACCTACATCCGGGAGCCGCCGTTCTTCGCGGACTTCCCCGTCGCCCCGCCGCCCGTCGCCGACATCGAGAGCGCGGCGGTGCTCGGATTCTTCGGCGACTTCATCACGACCGACCACATCTCGCCCGCCGGATCGATCGCGAAGGACAGCCCCGCCGCGAGGTACCTCGCGGACCGCGGCGTCGCCCCGCGCGACTTCAACTCCTACGGCGCGCGCCGCGGGAACCACGAGGTCATGATGCGCGGCACCTTCGCGAACATCCGCCTGCGCAACCGGCTTGCGGACCGCGAGGGCAACTGGACGGTCCACCACCCGACCGGCGCGGCGATGTCGTTCTTCGACGCCTCGGAGGCCTACCGCGCGGCGGGCGTACCGCTGGTCGTGCTGGCCGGCAAGATGTACGGGGCGGGCTCGTCGCGCGACTGGGCCGCCAAGGGTCCCGCCCTGCTCGGCGTGCGCGCCGTGATCGCCGAGAGCTTCGAGCGGATCCACCGCAGCAACCTCGTCGAGATGGGCGTGCTGCCGCTGGTCTTCACCGGCGGGCAGACGGCCGATTCGCTCGGCCTGACCGGGCGCGAGGCGGTCACCCTGCGCGGCCTGGCCGCGCTCGCGCCCCGCGCGACGGTGCGGGTCGAGGCGCGGCGGACGGACGGATCGGTCGTCGCGTTCGACACGCTCGCGCGGGTGGACAACGCGCAGGAGGTCGGGTTCCTGCGCCACGGCGGCATCCTGCCGTACGTGCTGCGCGGATTCCTCGGCGCCCGGGGCTGATCCGCGACGGTCCCGTCACTTCGCCGGCGCGGTCTCCGGCGGCGGGATCGCCGGCGCCGGCACGATCGCGGCGGACGACGAGGCGAACTCGCGGACGGTCGTCCCGTCCCGGTCCTGAAGCCGCACGCGGACCGCGTCCGCCCCGCCCGACAGCGTCACGCGCGCCCTCCCGGCCGGCGTCGCGGCGGTCACGGTCCACGCCTCCCCGTCGCGGCCGAGCTCCGCCACCGCGGGGACGGGCGTCCCGGTGCGGTACGGACGGATCACCGTGACGAACTCGCGCTCCGTCGCGGCCTTCCCGGGGACGGCGGTGAGGTGCCACTCGCGGAGCTGGATCTTGGGCCGGGGCGGGACGTCGAACTTGTCGGTCTGCGAGACCGCGAGCCCCCCCGGCAGCAGGAACGAGACGCGGCATGCGGCCGGTCCGTTGACGACGTCGATCGCCTTCTGCGAGGCCACCTTCATCTCCACCGGCGCGTGAAGCCGCCACTCGAACGAGGCGGGCTTCGGAGCGGCGACGCGGTCGTAGACAACGATCAGATCGGGCTTCACGAACGCGATGTGCCGGTCGAACGCGTCCAGCCGCCCCTCGTAGGCCTCCGCGGCGTCGCCGGCGACGTAGTCGAGGTCCGGCGAGGTCGCGAAGCCCGTGATGCGGCCGCGCGCGGCCAGGGTGCGCTTCCCCTGCCCCTGGCCGCCGTCGAGCGTGAGGCTGTTGACCGACTTGGTCTCCCACATCCAGTTCCTGTGGTGCGCGCTGCCGTACTGGTCGCGGCGACCGGTCGGGATCAGCAACCGCTCCCCGTAGGCGTAGAGCAGGAAGCTGTTGTTGGCGTCGTAGCCGTGGCTGTGCGTGCCGAACGGGCTGCTCTTGAAGACGAGCTCGACGTTGTTCGTCGCGTGGGTGAGGTCGGTGTTCAGCACGGCCTGGCCAACGCCGCGGAAGACGACGGAGGACGGCAGGTCCGTCGGCCGCCGCGCCGCGACCGGCGGGCGCGCGCCGCGGAGGAACTGGATGTAGGGGCCGACGCCCGAGGCGATGCGCTTCGACGACTCGCGGCCGCCGGCGCCGGTCTGCTCGGCGTACCAGCGCCAGTACGGGTTGCCCGTGGCGGACGCGAAGTCGGCGGCCAGTTCCCCGATGCCGTCGCCGGGACGGCGGTCGCACAGGTCGCCCATGCCGCCCGCGGGCGCGCCGGGGGGCATCAGGACCATCGGGTAGTTGCCGACGCGCGAGAAATAGGGAAGCCGGAACGCGTCGATCCCCGTCGCGGTCCGCATGACGTCGGCCCACCACGAGAACCGGCCGATGTAGCTGCTCCAGTAGGAACTGCCCTCGTGCCAGCCGCCGTCGTCGTCGTTCCAGACCGGGTAGGTGCAGAACTGCTTGTGCATGACGAACCAGAGCCAGTCCGACGCCTCGGGGATCTCGCCGAGGAAGGCGATGGCGGCCTCGCCGAGCTTGTGCCAGCCGCGGTTGGCGTGGCTCTCGTACGGCTCCCACAGCTGCCTCGGACACAGGTGCCGGTACATCTCGGCGCCGCGGACGCGCACGGTTTCGCGGCACTTCGCGCGGTCCTCCTCCGTGAGCAGGTCGTTCACGAAGGTGTAGGTCCGCGCGAAGTAGTAGGCGAAGGGCATGCCCGCCTCGTCGTTGTAGCGGAAGCCGGTGCTGCCCTTCGGATCCCAAGCGGCGGCGTCCATCAGCCACCGCCGCGCGGTGCGGCCGTACTCCTCGCGCCCGCCCAGCATCCGGGTGAAGGCGAGCGTCGCTGCGCCGTCGAGCAGCGCGATGGTCGCCTCGCGGTTGCCCCACCAGATCTTCATCCACTCGTCGCTCTCGCGGTCCATGCCCTCGGGGTACTTCGGCGGCTCGGCGGAAGCCGGCGGCTTGCGAAGCAGGCGCTCGCAGCGGGTGGTGAGCACGGCGAAATCCGCGGCGCGGGCGGCGGCGGCGGCGGCCCGCAACGCGGGGATCTGCTCGGGGCGGACCAGCAGGCGCGGGTGAGCGGCCGGGACGCGCGCGAGAAGGACCTCGCGCGGCGGCATCGGGAACACGACGGCGGAATCCTCGAGCGTGAACCGGCGCGCGCGGCTCCACCCGGAGGTCGCCCCCGTGCGCGTCGCAAACCGGAAGCGCCAGCTCCACGTCCCGGCGGCGAGGGCCCCGGTGGGGCAGCACGCGTTGAACGGGAGGTCCCGGCAGACCACGGCGCCCGGCGCCCCGCCCGCGCGCGCGATCTCGAGTTCGTACGAGACCGCATCCTTCTGCGGCCGCCACACGAACGCCGGCGGGTTGCGCGAGACGGCGAAGCCGTCGAAGGGGCGGAACCCCCACTCGCCCGGCCGCGGCGCGCGCTCGTCCGGAACCGGCGGGGGAGCGGACAACGCGGGCAGCGAACCGAGCAGGAGGGCGACGACGGAGGCCGCGCGGAACGGGTGCATCGGTTCAGGATAGCGGCCGCACGCGGGAATCGCCAGCCCCGCGGCGGGGATCAGGCCGGGGCGGACGGCGGTCCGCCCTCCAGCATGCCGCGGACCAGCTCCAGCAACTCGCCGATCGAGAACGGCTTCACGAGGGCGGAATGGGATCCGAGGAAACGCGCCGACTGGAGGATGGTCACGTCGTACTTCGGCCCGCCGCCCGACATCGTCACGACCCGGGGCGGGGGCGTCTCCTTGCGCAGTTCGCGCAGGGTCTCGAGCCCGTCCTTCTCGGGCATGTAGAGATCGAGAAGCACGAGGTCCGGCAGGTTCTCCCGGTACATCCGGATGCCCTCGTCGCCGTTCCGGGCTTCGAGCACCTCGCATCGCTGGCGCTCGAGCACGCGGCGGATGAAAAGCCGGATCGAGTCGTCGTCGTCGATCACCAGGATCCGCTTGGGCGTCTCGCTCATCCCGAACCCGTGTTCCGTTTCCACGGCGCATCGCCGGTGCCCTGCAGCCTGACGGCGCCCCGCGCCCCTTGTCAAGCGCGCCGGCTTCCCCGGCCTACGCGGCAGGCTTCGATGCCGTCTCCGCCGCGGCCCGGGCGCTCTTCCGCTCGGTGGCGCGGATGATCAGGATGCAGATCTCGTAGAGCAGGACCAGCGGAATGCCCATCAGCAGCTGGCTGAAGATGTCCGGGGGCGTCAGGATGGCGGAGATGATGAACAGCACGACGATCACGTGCCGCCGGTAGGTGCGCAGGAAGGACGACGTCACCAGCCCCAGCTTGCCGAGCACGACCAGGACCATCGGCATCTCGAAGACGATGCCGAACGCGAGGAGGAACTGCAGCGTGAAGGCGATGTAGCTCGTGATGGTCCACTGCGGCCGCACCCCGATCCATGCGTTGATCGACAGCATCGCCTTGAGGCCGACGGGCAGGCAGAACTGGTAGGCCAGGAAGACGCCGAACGCGAAGAGCCCGACGGCCGCGCCGCTGCTCCTCCGGATCACGGTCTTCTCCCTGACCGTCAGGCCCGGGAAGACGAACTGGGCGATGAAGAGGATGAGGAAGGGCATCGCGAACAGGATGCCGGACCACAGGATGATCTTCATCGCCAGCGTGAAACCGCCGAGGACGTCGAAGTTCCAGAGGAACTGCTTGACCTCCTCCTCGTTCTTGAAGATCGCGTAGAGGGGCCGCTTGAGCCAGTCGAGGATCCGCGGGGCCAGGGGCGTCGCGACGATCATCCCGAGCGCGAGCGCGCCGACGCACCGCAGGAGGGTGTCGCGCAGGTCCTCGAGGTGCTCGATGAACGGCTTGCTCTCGTCGCCGTCGTCGGTCCCCGTCTTAGGCTTTCGGAGCTTCGTCCACATGCCCGGAAGTCGTGTCGGCTGGGGGTGCATCGGCCGGCGGGGCGGCGTCGCCCGGCGCGGGGGCCTCGGGGGCGGGGGCGGCGGCGGGGGCGTCCGCGGCGGGAGCGGCGGCGGCCGCATCCGGCGCCGGCTCGACCGGCCCGGCCGCGGCCTCCCGGACCGGCTCGATCGGGCCGCCCGACCCGCCCTCGCCGGTCTCCGGCGAGCCGTAGTACTCGGCGCTGTCCGGATGGTCCCCGGCACCGCCCGCCGCGGCGTCCGTCGAAGCCTCCGGCAGCGCGGGCGTCGCGGACGGCGTCGCCGTCTTGTTCAGCTCGCGGTCGGCGTTGAGAAACTCCTCGCGGACTTCGCGGGCGGCCCGCTGGAACTCGGACACCGACTTGCCGAGGCTGCGCGCGATGCCCGGCATCTTCTTCGCGCCGAACAGCAGCAGGAAGATCAGGAAGATCACGACGAGCTCCCCGCCCCCGACGCCGCTGATGAATGCCACGACCGGCATGCCGATCATATCCCTTCTCCCGGGCACAAAGGGCAAACCGTCCGGCCCGCAACGGCACCGGACGGTTTGTCGCTCGCGCCGCTGGTCTGCGCTACGGAACCATGATGACGAACTCGGAGCGCCGGTTCAACCGCCACGACTCCTCGTTGTGGCCCATCGCGACCGGCTGCTCCTCGCCGAAGCTCTTCGTCTGGATGCGCTCGGCGCCGAGGCCGAGGCCGACGAGGTAGGCGCGGACCGCCAGCGCGCGGCGCTCGCCCAGCGCGAGGTTGTACTCGGCGCTGCCGCGTTCGTCGCAATGGCCTTCCACGACGACGGCCTTGCCCGCGTTGCTGCGGAGGAAGCTGGCGACCTCCTCGATCTTCGACCGCTCGCCGTCCGCGACGGTCGAGCTGTCGTACGCGAAGTACACCGGCTGGAACTGGCCGCGGACCTCGGTGCCGGGAAGATGCGACATCCCGCCGATCTCGCCCTCGTTGATCGCCTGGCCCGGCCGGATGCCGAGCACGCCGCCGCCCGCCGGATCGTCCAACGCGGCGTCGGTCGCGGGCCGCGTCCGACATCCGGAGACCGCCACCGAAACCGCAGCCACCGCCACCAGGAACCATCGCACGCTACGCATGTTCGTCATCCTTTCCAAATGATCACCGCCGTCTGACTTCGTCGCCTCACCGGGACCAGGCCGGCGAGAACCAGTCCCCCCGGTCGGATACCAAGGTTATCTTCTCCCCGCCCATGGTGTCAATGAGGCAGACGCTGCTGCGGTAGCCCGCCGTCCGCGCGCACGCGATGTGCCGCCCGTCGCGCGCCCAGCTCGGGTCCTCGTAGTCGGCGTCGCCGTAGGAGAACGGCGTCACGGCCATCGTCTCGGGATCCAGGACGTTGATCTCGAAGCGGGACCCGAGCTTGCTCGCGAAGGCGATCTTCCCGTTGGCGCCCCAGTTCGGCGCGACGTTCTCCGTGCCGCGGCTGGTGACGCGGCGCGGCGTGCCGCCCGAGCGGGAGACGATGTAGAGCTGGGGCTTGCCGGACACGTCGGAGACGAAGCAGATCCCGGAGCCGTCCGGCGACCACGACGGGCTGGACTCGCCGCCCTTCGCCGTGCGCGTGATGCGCGTCAGCGCGCCGCCCGGCGGGCTCTGGATGTAGAGCTCGGGATTGCCGTCGCGGGAGAGCACGAGCGCCACGCTCCGCCCGTCGGGCGACATCACCGCGCCGGAATTGAGCCCCGGGAACCCCGCGAGCTGCTCGCGGCGGCCGCTCGCCAGCTCGATGCGGTACGCCGCCGGGAACCCGCGCAGGTAGCCGGTGTAGGTGATGAAGCGGTTGCCGCCGCCCCATCGCGGGAAGAGGTTGATGCCGCGGTCCTGCGTCAGCTGCACGAGCCCCGCGCCGTCGCTGTCGCAGAGGTAGAGCTCCTTCTTCCCCGTCCCGTTGCCGACGAGGACGAGCTTCGACGACGCGAACCCCTCGCGGCCCGTCGCCGCCTTCACAATCTCGTCCGCCACGCGGTGCGCGAGCGCGCGGACCTCGGCCGTCGTGGCCTCGTAGGACTTCCCCAGGATCTGCCCGCCGCGGGCCGGGCAGAGGACCACGCACTTCACCGCGACCCGGCCGCCGGCATCCGCCGCGTCGCCGGTCACGCGGAACTCGCCGCCGCCCGCCGTGATCCGGAACCAGCCCGACCGCTCGAGGTCCGCCTTCGCAACCTTCGCGAACAGCGCGCCTCCGGTCCCGGCCGCCGTGAAGCCGCTCCAGTCCATCGACGACCGCTCGCCGCCGGCCTTGCTGACCACCACGTCCTGCGACGGCGCCTTCAGCGCCGCCGCCGCCAGGACCACCGCCACGAAGATCGTTCCGCGCATGTGCGTGCTTCCCCCGGGATCCGCCCGTATCGGACCGCGGCCGTATCCGCCGCGAAATGACAGTTTGCGAAACCCGGGCCCGGGGATAAAGTGAAATCGTCGGGGCACGGAAGACGAACTGTCCGGCGACGGGGGTTCCACGTGAACGGATGGACGACAGTGGCGCGCAGGACGATCCTCGCGCACAGCCGGTTTCTCACGGTCGAGGAGCACGACGTGCGCCTGCCCGACGGCCGGCGGATCGACGGATGGCCGTGGGTCGTCACCCCGGACTACGTCAACGTCGTCGCCATCACCGGCGACGGTCGCGCGCTGTGCCTGGAGGTGGACAAGTACGCCTGCGACGCCCCCTCCCTTTCCCTTCCCGGCGGCTTCATCGAGGCCGGCGAGACGCCGCTCGACGCGGCCCGTCGCGAACTCCGCGAGGAGACCGGCCACTCCGCCTCCGACTGGACCGCGCTGGGGTCCTACGCCGTCGACGGCAACCGCGGCGCCGGGCATGCGCACTTCTTCCTCGCGACCGGCGCGGCGCCCACCGGCGGCGCCGTCGCCGACGACCTCGAGAATCCCACGTGCGTCGCGCTCGACCGCGACGCCGTCGCGGCGGCCGTACGGGAGGGCGCCTTCCGCTGCCTGCCCTGGGCCGCGGGCGCCGCCATCGCCCTCGCCCACTGGCCCGCGCCGCCCGGCGGCGGGAGGAGATCCCCATGAACGCCCATCCGTTCCGGCGCTGCACCTGCGGACACACGTGGATGACCCTGGAGGACTTCCTCGGCGATCCCGACGTGACCCTGGTCGGCTACCAGGTCGACTTCGAGGTCCTGCACCTCGGTCTCCTGCTCTTCAACCATTCCTGCCGGACCACGATCTCGTTCGAGGCCGGGGTCTTCCGCGGCCTCTACAACGGCCCGGTGTTCGAGCGGAGGGCCGACGGGGCCCCCGACTGCCCGGGCCACTGCGTCCACCGCGACAACTTCGAGCGGTGCCCCGTCGAGTGCGAGTGCGCCTACATCCGGGAGATCCTGCAGGTCATCCGCGCCTGGCCGAAGCGCCCGCGCTGACCCGGAGCCAGGCCCGCAGCAGGCCCGCCGCGCCGCGGGCGCCGCCGCGGAGGACCCCGTCGAAGGCCCGCAACGTCTCCTCGGCCATGACCCGGTGGACCTCCGACTGCGTGAGCCGGTGGAGGCGGGCGAGGACGAGGCACGCGACGGCGTTGCCCGACGGGAGCGCGTCGTCGTACGGGTCGCGGATCCGCGCGACCTGCGGAGCTGCGTCGTCGGCCGTCAGGAAGAACCCGCCGCGCACCCGGTCGCGGAAGCGCCCGAGAAGGTCCCCGGCCAGATCGCCGGCGCGGTCGAGCCAGGCCTCGCCTCCCACGGCGTCGTGAAGGTCGAGACAACCGGCCGCGAGAAACGCGACATCGTCGAGGCACGCGTCGTGATGCGCGGCGCCCGCGGCGAAGGAGCGCCGGAGGCGGCCGGCCCCGTCGCGAAGGTGCGTCCACGCGAACTCCCCGGCGGCCGCGGCGGCCTCGATCCAGGCGGGCTCCCCCAGCGCGCGGCCCGCGGTGGCGAGCGCGCCGATGGCCAGTCCGTTCCACGCGGCGAGGATCTTGTCGTCGAGGGCCGGGCGCGGACGCGTCCCGCGCGCGCGGAGGAGGCGCGCCATCACCGCGGGGATCCGGGCTTCGTCCTCCGGCAGGCCGCCGCCGGTCCGGTGCAGGAGGTTGAGACCGGTCGGCCGCCCCGTGGCCTCGTCATGCGCGTTGCCCCCGGGCACGGCGCCGAAGACGCGCCGCACGAGGGCGTGGTCGTCCGCGCCGAGCGCCTCCGCGAGTTCGCGGTCGTCCCACAGGTAGAAGCGGCCCTCGCCGCCGGGGCTGTCGGCGTCGAGCGCGGTGAAGAAGCCCCCGCCGGGAGCGCGCATCTCGCGCAGCATCCAGCCGGCGATCCCGCGCGCGGTGGCCGCGAAGTCCGGGCGCGAGGCGCGGACCGATGCGGCGGCGTAGACGGCGAGCAGCCGCGCGTTGTCGCTCAGCATCTTCTCGAAGTGCGGGAGGAACCAGCGCGTGTCCACGGCGTAGCGATGGAAGCCGCCGCCGACCGCGTCGTGGATGCCGCCGGCCTGCATGGCGTCCAGCGTGCGGACGACCATCCCGAGCCACTCCCCGGCCCCGGTCGCGGCGTGAAGGTCGAGCAGCAGCTCCAGCTCTCCGTGGGGCGGGAACTTCGGCGCGCCGCGGAAGCCGCCGTGGTGGGCGTCGAAATCCCCGCGCAGCCATGCGCCCGCGGCGGCGACGGGGTCGGCCGCGGCGACGGCGGCCGGCGGCGCGGGGTCGCCCGCGGGATCCGCCGCGCGGCGCACCGCCGCGGTCACCTCGTCGGCCTGCCGCTCGACGTCCGGCCGCCGGGTCCGCCACACCGCGTCGATGCGCTCCGCGAGCGTCCGCAGGCCCATCGCCCCGCCGCGGTCCTCCGGCGGCAGGTAGGTGCCCGCGAACCACGGCCGGCCGTCGGGCGTGAGCCACACCGAGTTCGGCCATCCGCCGTGGCCGGTCATGAGCTGCGTCGCCCGCATGTAGATGGCATCGACGTCCGGGTGCTCCTCGCGGTCGACCTTCACGCACACGAAGAGCCGGTTGAGGACCTCCGCCATCGCCGGGTCCTCGAAGGACTCGTGCGCCATCACGTGGCACCAGTGGCAGGACGAGTAGCCGACGGAGAGGAAGACGGGGCGGTCGAGACGACGCGCCTCCGCGAAGGCCCCGGGACCCCACGGATGCCAGTCGACCGGGTTGGCCGCATGCTGCCGCAGGTACGGACTCGGAGATCCCGCCAGCCGGCCGGCGCGGATCACGGGCGTGTCGTCGTTCATGCGTACACCGTACCGCGCGCGCCGGCGGGATCAACCGCGACGGGCGCGCGCCGGTCACCCGGCCGCGTCGAGGCCGCGGAACTCGCCGGGGTCGGGATCGCGCGCCAGGACGGCGCGGGCCGCGGAGACCACGGCCGCCGCGAAGCCCTCCGCCGTCGGCGCGCCGGACGGGTCGAGCCACTGGAGCCGGCCCGGACCGCGCGAGAAGAGGCGGTGGCAGATCTCGGCCCCGGTGCGGCCCCAGTCCGTGATCCCCGCCGCTCGCGGGGCCCGGCGCGACCGGCCCGTCACGCGCGCGTACAGCGTCCGGAGCGCCGCGGCGGACGGACGTTCGACGCGGATGCGCACCTGGAAGGCCGAGTCGCCGGGCGCCCACGCGAAGAGCTCGACGCACCCGGACCGGACGGACGGCCCGATGACGGCCACGGGGCCGGGGCCCGGCCGGTAGCGGCTCGCCCCCTCCTCGACGCGGCGCTGCACGTTGACGTCGGGTCCGCCCTCGCGGATCCACTTCTCCTCGACGAGCAGCGCCTCGAGTTCCGACCCGACCGGGCGGCATTCGAGGGTTCGGACCCGTTCGCGCAGCATCCGGACCTTCGGCCCCGGCGCCGATGCGGGCCGGAAGTACTCCGACATCCGGCGGCGGAGGCTCGACGACTTCCCCACGTAGAGAAGGCGGCCCTCCGTGTCGCGCATCGCGTAGACGCCGGGCGCTTCCGGCAGGGCGGCGAGCGCGGCCTCGTCGAAGGCGTAGCGATCGAACGGCGCCGGCTTCCGGGCCGCCCCGGCCGCGGCGAGGAGCCCCGGCCAGTCGAGGCCGCGCCGGCCCGCCGCGGCGACGACGGCCCAGAGGAGGTCCTCGTGCGCGGGCGACAGGGGCGACGCCGCGTCATCGACCGCCGGAAGCCCGTACGCGCGGAGGATGGCCCCGGTGGACGACGACGGACGGAGACCGTCCGCCAGCGCGATCGCGGAGCGCCGGAGATCCAGGATCCGGTAGCAGGCGAGGATCGCCGGCGTGGCGACGCGCACCAGGAGCGCCGGGCACCCGCCGCCCCAGATCGCAAGGACGTGCGGAGGGCCGGCCACGGCGCGGAGCATCCCGTTGAGACCGTCGAAGAAGGCGGGGTCCGCCTCCCGCAGGTTCGTGCCCGCCGTCCACCGGCGGACCGCGCGCCCCCCGTCGAACAGCACCGCCCGGGCATCCGCGGCGCCGGAGGCGGGATCCCGGCGCGCCCCGAGCAGGCAGAGGCGGAATCCGTCGGCGAAGGCTTCGTTCTCGATCGGCGTCACTGCGGCTCGGCCATCAGCGTCGCGACGGACTCGAGGAGCATCGAGCCCTCGAGGTTCCTCCCGCGAATCCGGCCGTGGCGGTCGATCAGGAAATTGGCGGTCTCCCCGGGGATCCCGAGCTTCACGATGAGGTCGCGCGCCGAACGCCCCTCCACCTGCGGCCACGTCATGCCCGGCGTCCGCGCCGCGTAGCTCCGGATGCCGTCGGCGGCGAGGTTCTGGCAGATGCCGATCACCTCGAAGCCCTGCGCGCCGTGCTTGTCCCGCGCCTGGCGGATGAACGGCTGGTTGCGGGCCCACGGCACCGATCCGGCGACCCAGAAGTCGAGCAGCACGACCCGCCCCTGGAGCGAGCCCGGCGCGTACTGCAGGCCCTGGATGTCGGTGAGCGAGAAGTCGGGGATGCGCGCGCCGGCCGAGGCCATGGCCTGGTCGAGGTACTTCTGCATCCCGAGGATCACCCGCGACTCCGTCTGCGGCGACCGCGGCCGGACCATCGTGATGGAGGGCGAGCCCGACGCGTCGGGGGCGTAGACGAGCGGGGCCGGATCGTAGAGCGGACTCCCCTTGTAGGCGACCATCAGGCGGCGGATCGCGTCGGAGTCGCCCACGCGCGCGAGCATCTCGGCCTCCGTCAGGTAGATCTGGCGTACCGCGGGCAGGGCCTGCGCGCCGAAGCGCTCGCGCGTCATCCGCAGGATGGTCGCCGCCTGCGCGGGATCGCGCCGCAGGTCGCCCCACGCGCGGGCGCGCGCGACGGACGCCTCGATCGCCACGGCGGTTTCGCCCGCGGCCTCGGCGCGGGAGGCGAGGTCGGCGAGCCGGCTGACGACGTCGGTCCACTGCCGCTCCGGGATCACGCGGTCGCCGAGCGCGCGAAGGGACGTGGTCAGCACGTGCAGTTCCCCGCGAAAATCGGCCTGGGCGGCGGCCATCGCCGTCCCGAACGCCAGGACCGCCGGGCACGCGGCCGCCCGGATCCACTGCAGGGTCGACAGTCTCCGTTTCATGGTGTGTGTCATCGCACGGTCATTCTATCACAATCCGGCGCGCCGAACAGTGCCGCATCGAGATGCGCGAGCCACGCGCGCCGCTTGTCCGCGGCGGTGCGCGACGCGTGCGCCGGGCTGGTCGACGGAAGCCGCGCGGTGGGGATCGCCGCCCCGCGCGGCCCCAGCCGCGGCGCCACGTGGAGGCGGAAGAGCCGCTCGGCGGGACCGCCGTTGAAGAGGATCGCGCGGATCCCCGGGCACCGCGCCAGCAGTCCCGCGATGTCGTTCGGAATCACGCTCGCCGGATCGATGTCCGCGTCGAGGCTGCCCGCCCGTCGGCAGGCGCGGGCGACGTCCCACAGCGCGATCCGCGCGCGCCGCAGCCCCGCGCACCGCCGCGCGTACGGCGCGGACGCGGGCACGCCGGTCCGCGCCGCGAGGATCCCCCAGAACGCATTCCGGGGATGCGCGTAGTACTCGCGCGCCGCGAGCGACGCGACGCCGGGCATCGTCCCGAGGAGAAGCACGCGCGCATCGCGCCGCGCCACCGGAGGAAACGAGACCGCCGGGGACGCCGTCCGCCCGCGCCGCGACCCCCGCGATGTCGTCATGACGCCATCCTCGAACCGCCGGCGCGCCGGGCGGCCCGGATCGGGCCTACGCCCCGGGCGGCCCCCCGGGACCGGCCTCCGCGGGGCCGGCCTCCGCGGGGCCGCGGAGGCGGTGGGCGATGTACAGCGCCGCCGAGAGGGCCAGCACGAGACCCGCGATGCCCGCCATGTAGGCCGCGTCGTACTTCTCCAGGTCGAGCACGATGACCTTCCGCGCCACGGCGATCAGCGCCACCATCAGCACCGCATGCACGTCGAGATGGCGGTGCGTCACGTAGAGACGGACGACGTAGATCATCTCGATCGCGATCAGGATCATGAGGAACAGGCCGAGGATCTCGAGCATTTCGCGCACCTCGAGAACCCCGATCGGAGGCGCAAGGAGGTCCCGGGCGAGCAGCACCGCCAGGTCGATCGTGCCCGCGACGACCACCACCGCCAGCAGCCCCATCAGGACCCGGACGACCCACTGGACCACCGAGTCGATGAACGTCACCATGTCCGCACCTCCTCCGGCGGGCGCGTCAGTCCCCGGGCCGGTCGGTCACCGCGCCCTCGGATGCCGTCCGCACCGTCGCAGCATACTTCGCCAGGACGCCGCGCGCGACCCGCGGCGGCGGCGGTCTCCAGCGCGCCAGCCTCCGCCGGATCTCGGCCGCGGGGAGGTCGAGCGAGAGCGTCCTGCGCTCCGCGTCGATGGACACCGGGTCGCCGGCGCGCACGACGGCCAGCGGCCCGCCGCGGGAGGCCTCGGGCGTCACGTGGCCGACGACGAAGCCGTGGCTGCCGCCCGAGAAGCGGCCGTCGGTCACGAGCGCCACGTCCCTCCCGAGCCCCCGCCCCATCACCGCGGACGTCGGCGCGAGCATCTCGCGCATGCCCGGCCCGCCGCGCGGTCCCTCGTGGCGGATGACGATCACGTGGCCCTTCCGCACGCGGCCGTCGAGGATCGCCGCCAGCGCGGTCTCCTCGGATTCGAAGACGATCGCCCGCCCCGCGAACCGCGTCCCCTCCTTGCCCGAGATCTTCGCCACGGCCCCCCCCGGCGCGAGGTTGCCGCGCAGGATCACGAGGTGGCCGGTGGGCTTGATCGGATCCGACAGCGGCCGGACGATCCGCTGGCGCGCCGGGTACGGCCGCACCCCCCGGAGATTCTCGCGGAGGGTGCGCCCCGTGACCGTCAGGCACGAGCCGTCCATCAGCCCCTCCTCGACGAGCGTCCGCATGAGCGGGGCCGTGCCGCCGATGCGGACGAGGTCGGTCATCAGGAACGCGCCGCTGGGCTTGAGGTCCGCGAGAACGGGCGTGCGGGCGCCGACCGCGGTGAAGTCGTCGAGGGTCAGGCGGACGCCCGCGGCGTCGGCCATCGCGATCAGGTGCAGCACGGCGTTGGTCGACCCGCCCAGCGCGGTCACGACGGCGATGGCGTTGAGAAACGCCGCGCGCGTGAGGATGTCGCGCGGCCGGATGCCGCGCCGGAGGAGGTTCAGGACGGCCGCACCCGCCTCCCGGCAGTCGCGGCGCTTCGCGGCGGAAACGGCGGTCTGCGCGCCGCTGTTCGTCAGGCTCATGCCCATCGCCTCGATCGCGGAGGCCATCGTGTTGGCGGTGTACATGCCGCCGCACGATCCCGGGCCGGGGATCGCGCACGCCTCGATCCGCGCGAGCTCCCGGTCGCCGAGGTCGCCGCGCGCGCGGCGGCCCACGGCCTCGAAGACCGACACGATGTCGACGTCGCGTCCCGCGTGGCGGCCGGGGAGGATGGTGCCGCCGTAGACGAAGACCGCGGGCCGGTCGAGCCGCGCGATGGCGATCAGGCAGCCCGGCATGTTCTTGTCGCACCCGCCGATCGCGACGAGGCCGTCGAACTGCGAGCAGCCGGCGACGGTCTCGATCGAGTCCGCGATCACCTCGCGCGAGACGAGGGAGTAGCGCATCCCCCCCGTGCCCATCGAGATCCCGTCGGAGATCGTGATGGTGTTGAAGATGACGGCCTTCCCGCCCGCGGCGTCGACGCCCCGCGCCGCCTCGCGCGCGAGACGGTCGATGTGCATGTTGCACGGCGTCACCTGGCTCCACGTCGATGCGACGCCGACCTGGGACCTGCGGAAGTCCGCGCGCGTGAAGCCCACGGCGTGCAGCATCGCGCGGCTCGGGGCGCGCTCGACGCCCTCGGTGACGGCTCGCGACCAGCGGCGCGCGAGCGAGACCGCGCCGCATTCGCCCCGACGGCAGGAACGGGATTTCATGACGGTTTCTCCGCGGTTCGTGGTCCGCGAACGACCGGGCCGCCCTCCGGACGGGATCCACCCGGCCCGGCGGAGCCGGGTTCAGGCCTCGTTGCCGGGCTCGGGACGGTCCGCGGGGGGATCGTCGATCGGGGCCGGAGGCTCGACCGGCTGGCGCTGCTGCTGCTGCCGGAAGTCCTGCCGGCGGCCGCCGTGCCGGCGGAACCCGCCGCCCTGGCCGCCGCGCGGCTGGAAGTTCCCGCCGCCCCCGCCGCCGCCGCCGAAGCGGCTGTTTCCGCCGTAGCCGCCACCGCCCTGGCCGCCCTGGCCGAAGGCGGCCGGCTGGCCGTAGCCGGTCCGGCCGTAGTTCGTCGCGGGCTGGCCCCCGTGCCCGCCGAAATTGCCGCCCTGGCCGCCGCGGCCACGCGACTGGAGCTCGTGGGCGATGTCCTTGAGCAACTGCGCCAGCTCGTTCATCGGCATGCGCCGGAGGTCGAGTCTCATGAAGGAACTCCTTCCCTTCTCAGTACCGCGGCCCGTTCCCGGGGGCCGCCGTGCGTCATCCGACACCGCCCGGCGACCGGGCGGATCCTTGTTCATGCAGGGGCCCGGGGCATCCGGGGCCCTTCTCCGCCGTCCGAACGGCTACATCGCCGTGAAGCACAGCGTCGCGTTGTGGCCGCCAAACCCGAGCGAGTTGTTGAGGCACGCGTTCACCTTCGCCCCGCGCGCCGCGTTCGGCACGTAGTCCAGGTCGCATTCCGGGTCGGGCGTCGTGTAGTTGATCGTCGGCGGAACCACGCCCTTGTGGATCGCCATGGCGCAGGCCAGCGACTCGATCGCGCCGGCGGCGCCCAGCAGATGGCCGGTCATGGACTTCGTCGACGAGATCATGACCTTCCGCGCCCGGGCCTCTCCGAGGGCGCTCTTGATCGCCTTCGTCTCGCACTTGTCGTTGAGCTCGGTGCTGGTGCCGTGGGCGTTGATGTAGTCGATCTGCTCCGGCGCGAGCCGCGCGTCGGCGACGGCCAGGCTCATGGCCCGGGCGGCGCCCGCGCCCTGGTCGTCCGGCGCGGTCATGTGGAAGGCGTCGCAGGTGCGGCCGTACCCGGACAGCTCGCAGTAGATGCGGGCGCCGCGCTTCACGGCATGCCCGTACTCCTCCAGGACGAGCGTCCCGGCCCCCTCGCCGATCACGAAGCCGTCCCGGTCCTTGTCGAACGGCCGGCTGGCGCGGGTGGGATCGTCGTTGCGGGTGCTCAGCGCGCGCATGGCGCAGAAGCCGCCGACGCCGAGCTCCATGATCGGCGCCTCGGCGCCGCCCGCCAGGATGACGTCCGCGTCGCCCTCGCGGATGATCCGCAGGGACTCGCCGATCGAGTGGGTGGCGGTCGCACAGGCGGAGATCACGGCGAAATTCGGCCCGCGGAGGCCGTGCTCGATCGCGATCAACCCCGAGAGGATGTTCGTGATCATCTGCGGGATCATGAACGGCGAGAAGCGCGACGGACCGCGCTCCATGAAGACCTTGCTCTGCTGGAACAGCACCTGCAGGCCGCCGATGCCGCTGCCGACGAGCACGCCGCACCGCCACGGGTCCTCGCGGGAGAAGTCGATGCCGGAATCCGCGACGGCCAGCTTCGAGGCGGCGATCCCGTACCTGCAGAACGGGTCCATCCGCCGCTGTTCCTTCTTCGGTACGAAGTCATCGACGTTGAACTCGACGACCTCGCCGGCGATCCGTGAGTCGAACGCGGCCGCGTCGAAGCCCTGGATCGGCCGGATTCCGGACCGCCCCTCCACCATCCGGTTCCACACCGTCTCCACGGTGCATCCCAGCGGCGAAACGACGCCCATCCCCGTGACCACGACTCTGCGACGATCCGACATGCACGGCCTCCCGATCGCGGAATGGAAGGACACGCGGGGCCGGAAACGCGCCGCCGTCGGCGGACGTTTCCGGCCCCGGCAGGGGCTCCGGACCTAGTCCTTGAAGCCCTTTTCCTTCAGGTAGCTGATGACGCCGCCGACCGTGGTCAGCTTCTCGGCGTCCTCGTCCGGGATCTCCGCCCCGAACTCCTCCTCGAACGCCATGACGAGCTCGACCGTGTCCAGCGAATCCGCCCCCAGATCCTCGATGAAAGAGGCCTCGGGCGTGACCTGTTCGATGTTGACGCCGAGCTGCTCGGCGATGATGTTCTTGACCTTTTCTTCCAGTGCCATGTCCTGCCCCTTTCCCTTTCCCTCGTTGCCCGCCAACTACGCGGTGACCATGCCCCCGCACACCGAAACCACCTGCCCGGTCACGTAGGCGGAGTCGTCGCCCGCAAGGAACAACACGACCCGCGCCACGTCGTCCGGCTCGCCGAACCGGGCGAGCGGGATCTGTTCCAGCATCTTCTTCTGAATGTCCTCCGGCAGCTTCTCGGTCATCTTCGTCCGGATGAACCCCGGCGCCACCGCGTTGGCCCTCACGTTCCGGGACGCCAGTTCCTTGGCCACCGACTTGGTCAGCGCGATCACGCCGGCCTTCGACGCGGCGTAGTTGCACTGCCCGGCGTTGCCGATCAGCCCGATGATCGAGGCGATATTGACGATCGACCCCGACCGCTGCTTCATCATCAGCCGGGACACGGCCTTTGTAAACAGGAAAGTGCCCTTGAGGTTGATGTCCAGCACGGCATCCCAGTCGGCCTCGGACATCCGGGCGAGGAACGTGTCCTTCGTGATGCCGGCGTTGTTGACCAGCACATCGATGCGGCCGAAGGCGGCGCCCGCCTTGTCGACGACCTCGGCCACCTGGGCGGCCTGGCTGACGTCGCACGCGAAGCACTCGACCCGCCGGCCCGCCTCGCGGACCTTGCCGGCCGTCTCCTCGAGCCACGCGGCGTCCAGGTCGCACAGCGCGATGTCAGCCCCGGCCGAGGCCAGGCGGACCGCGATCGCCTGCCCGATGCCCCGCGCGGCACCCGTCACCAGCGCAACCCTGCCGTCCAATGATCCCATGTCGATCCACTCCCCTCCGCCCGACCGGGCCGGATCAGATCGTCGCAGCCACAGCCTGAAGACTCGGAAGGTCGGAGATGTTATGGAGTTCCGCCTCCCTGTCAATACGCTTCACAAGGCCGGTCAGGATCCGGCCGGGTCCGCATTCGACGTATCTTCCAACACCCTGGGAAGAAAGATATTGCACGCATTCAACCCATCGAACCGAGGATGTGACCTGCCGGACCATGGCCTGCCTGATGTCCTCCGGTCCGCCGTGGGGACGGCCCGTGGCGTTGGACATGACGGGGAACCGCGGCGCCGCGAAGGCGACGCCCGCGAGGCGGCCGGCGAGCCGGTCGGCCGCCGGCTTCATCAGGCTGGAATGGAAGGCCCCGGCCACCGGCAACCGCACGGCGCGCTTGGCCTTGAGTTCGACGGCCACCTTCTCGGCGGCGTCGATCGCCTCGCGGGTGCCGGACAGCACGGTCTGGGACGGCTCGTTGAAGTTGGCCACCTCGGCGCCCGAGCGGGCGGCGATCGGCTCGATCGCCTCGCGGGGGAGGCCGAGGACCGCCAGCATCGCGCCGGGGTTCTGCTCGCAAGCCTCCTGCATGAAGCGACCGCGGGCCTGGAGGATGCGGAGGGCGTCCTCGAACGAGACGGCCCCGGCGGCGCACAGGGCGCTCCATTCGCCCAGACTGTGCCCGGCGGAAAACGCCCAGGCCATGCCCGGTTTCGCCCGGGAGAGGGCCTCCGCGCAGGCCATGCTGACGGTGAAGATCGCCGGCTGCGCCCGGTCGGACCGCGTCAGTTCGGTGTCGGGCCCCTCGAAGCAGACCTTCGCCAGGTCGAAGCCGAGCACCTCCGACGCACGGCGGAAGAGCGCGCCGGCCTCCGGCACCTGCTCCGCCAGATCGCGGCCCATCCCGACCGCCTGCGCCCCCTGCCCCGGAAACAGCCATGCGGTCGGCTTCATCCTTCCGCCCCCTTCGCCCATTCGAGGACCATCGCGCCCCACGTGAACCCGCCGCCGAACGCGACGAAGAGCACCTTCTGCCCCTTCCGGATCCGCCCGTCCCGAACGGCCTCGTCGAGCGCCAGGCCGATCGAGGCCCCCGACGTATTGCCGTAGGTCTGCACGTTGACGATGCACTTCTCTGCCGGCATCCCGAGCCGCTCCGCGATCGCCGAGATGATGCGGAGGTTGGCCTGGTGCGGAATGATCCAGTCGATGTCCGCCACCTGCAGCCCGGCCCGCGCGATCGCCGTCTGCGCCGCGCGGACCATGTTGGTGACGGCGTGCTTGAAGACCTCCTTGCCGCTCATGCGGAGGAAGTGCTCGCGCGCCGCCACGGTCCCGCCCGTCGCCGGCTTCCGCGAGCCGCCCGCGGGGACGAGGAGCAGATCGGTCAGGGAGCCGTCGGACCCCAGCGACGCGGTCAGGATGCCCCTCTCGCCGGGCGCGGCCGCCTTGAGGACGACGGCTCCGGCGCCGTCGCCGAAGAGCACGCAGGTCGCCCGGTCCTGCCAGTCGAGGATCGAACTCATCTTCTCCGCGCCGATGACCAGCGCGTTGGTGACGGCGCCCGCGGCGATGAAGTTCCGGGCGGTCTCGACCGCGTAGACGAAGCCCGAGCAGGCGGCCTCGAGCCCCATGCAGAAGGCCTTCGTCGCGCCGATCTTGTCCTGGACCACGCAGGCGGTGTTCGGGAAGGGATAGTCCGGCGTGATGGTCGCCACGACGATCATCTCGACGTCCCCGGCGGCCAGGCCGGCATCGGCCAGCGCGCGGCGGGCCGCCTCGGACGCCAGGTCCGACGTGGCCGTCCCCGGCCCGGCGATCCGGCGCTCCTTCATGCCGGTGCGCGAGACGATCCACTCGTCCGTCGTGTCGACGATCGCCTGGAGGTCCTGGTTCGTCATCACGCGCTCCGGCGCGAACGAGCCGGTTCCCGCGATGACGGCGGGGCGGAGGGCTCCGGCCCTGGGGGCGGAGGCGGGGCTCATGCGGACCTCAGTTCGCGGACGCCGGCCTCGATCTGCCGGGAAACGTCGCGGCGGATCGCCTCCGCCGAAACCCGGATCGCGTTGTAGACCGCGCGCGCCGACGAGGCCCCGTGGCCGATGATGCAGATGCCGTTCGCGCCGAGCAGCGGCGCGCCGCCGTACGAGGACGGATCCGCCCGCTGCCGGAGCGCGTCGAGCCCCGGCTTGACCATCAGCGCGCCGAGTTTGCGCCGGACGGTCTTCGTCAGTTCCGACTTCAGCAGCGCCCCGAAGTAGTGGCCGACGCTCTCGCTCGTCTTGAGGACGACGTTGCCGACGAAGCCGTCGCAGACCACCACGTCGACCCGCTCCGTGAAGAGGTCGTGCCCCTCCACGTTGCCCCGGAACGTCAGCCGGGAGGCCTTCAGCATGGCGAAGGCCTCCTTCGTGATCTCGTTGCCCTTGGTGTCCTCGCCGCCGATGCTCATCAGGCCGACGCCGGGATCGCGGACGCCGAGGATCTCGCGCGCGTAGACCGTGCCCATCACGGCGAACTGGAAGAGCATCTCCGGCGTGCAGTCGGTGTTGGCGCCGGCATCGATCAGGACCCACGGCGTCGCGCCCGCGCCCGGCATCGTCGTGGCGATCGCGGGCCGCAGCACGCCGGGCAGCGTGCGCAGCTTGAGCGTCGTCGCCGCAACCGCGGCGCCGGTGTTCCCGGCGGAGAAGACCGCGTCCGCCGCTCCCGCCTTCACGAGGTCGACGGCGCGGCTGATCGAGGAGTCCTTCTTCCGGCGGACCGCCGTCGCGGGCGACTCGTCCATGCCCACAACCTCGGCCGCCTGCTGGATCCGGACACGCGCCGGAGGAGCCCCGCCCGGAAGAACCGCGCGGATCTCCGCCTCCCGGCCGACAAGGATCAACTCGTCAATGCCGGGCAGGCACCGGGCCGCCTCGAGCGTGCCCGCAACTATCTCACGAGGGGCGTGATCGCCCCCCATGGCATCGATGGCGATGCGCATCGGAGGCGATGCTTAGTCCGCCGTGATGCTCAGTACCTGCCGCTTGGCGTAGTAGCCGCAGGCAGGACAGACCCGGTGCGGCTGCGAGGGCGCACCGCATTGCCGGCACTTCGACAGCGCCGGCATCGCCTTCTTGTGCGACTTGATCCGCATCTGTTTGCGGCTCTTCGATTTCCGTCTCTTCGGAACGGCCATTTTCTCTCTCCCCAACCTCGCCGCGCACGGGAGGCTGTGTCATATCCGGAGCCCGTCGAGCGCACCCCAGCGTCCGCCATCGGAGGACGGACGGCACTCGCACGGCCCCTCGTTCAGATTCCTACCACACCGCGGACAGAGCCCCGCACAGGATTCGTCGCACAGCGGATTCGCCGGAAGGTTCAGGAGGATGGCCTCCCGAAGGTCCGGCGTCACGTCGACATCCCGCTGCCCTTCCTGCAGCTGATAATCGCGCAAGAAAGCAGGATCGCGGATCAAAGTCGAGAAGAAACCGCCGCACCGGCTGCATTCGGCGCGCAGCGGCGCCTCGACGTCCCCGCGCACGATCAGTTGCGGCTTCAGGACTTGGGCGAAGAGGCGGTACCGGACCGGCCCCTCCGGCGTGACGCCGTCGGACGGACGCAACTCGAGGATGGCGGGATCCTCCCCGCCCTCGAACGACGCCCCTTCCCCGGGGACCCTGGACACCTCGATCCGCATCGCCCGGCTACCCCGCCGCGAAGCCCGGTCGCGCCAGGCCCAGCTTGCGCTCCAGCGCCTTTCGCGAGGGCTCCGGGACGAACGGACGGACATCGCCCCCGAGCTCGGCGATCTGCCGGACCGTGCTGGAACTGACGTAGCTGTAGTCCTCGTTCGGCATCAGGAAGAGCGTCTCGATGTCCGGCGCCAGCTTGCGGTTCGTCAGCGCCATCTGGAACTCGATTTCAAAGTCGGAGAAGGCGCGCAGGCCCCGGACGAGAACCCCGACCTTCTTCGCCCGTGCGTAGGCGACGAGAAGGCCGTCGAAGGGCTCGACCTCCACCTTCGGGAATCCCGCGACGGACTCGCGGGCGATCGCCACGCGCTCGTCGAGGGAGAAGAGCGGGACCTTCGTCGTCCGCTCCGCCACGGCGAGGATCAGCCGCGGGAACACCCGCGCCGCCCGCTCGATGACGTCGAGATGCCCGAGCGTTATGGGGTCGAACGTTCCAGCGTAGATGGCGGCGCGATTCATGATGGGTCCCGGCGGGCACTATGCCACACGCGACGGCCCGGCGCGAACGGAAAGACGGTCAGAGCAGACGCATCTTGATTCCTGTCGAAACCGAGCCGTGTGCTCGGGATCCTCAGGATTCCCTTTCCATCGCCGGGAAAGGGAGAGCCCAGCCGAACGATCCTTGAATCAAGGCGAAGGCGATGCCGCGGCGCGCACCGGGTGGCCCCGAGTCCGCGAGGGGCCCGGCCGGGAACGCGGCAGACCGCCCCGGATGCAAGGCGACGAAGGGGGCGCAGGACTCGTGTCCGCGCCCCCTTCGGCAACGCCGCAGGCGGGGCGGGATCCCGCGCGATCCGGCCGGCCTGGTGCGCGTCGCACCCCCGCAACCGCAAGGGCTCCTGCGTCCACCAGCCACTCCGCGCCCCGCCGACCGAAAGGCGTCACGACCTCGAGGAAGATGCGTCTGCCCTGGGAAGGACGGTCAGAGCCTCACGTTCGGCGGCGTGACGACGAAGGTCCCCTTGGTGATCACCCAGGCGTCGTCCATCGCCATCCGCTTCTCCTCGTGGCCCGCGCCCCAGGTGTCGGAGTAGAGGATCTCGCGCGTCGTCGCGTTGTAGCCGACGATCATGCGCATGTGCCCCGACACCTCCCCGTCCCCGGGCAGCTTCGGCTCCGCGACGATCCCGACCAGCACGCTCCACACCACCGGGACGCCCGCGTCGACCGTCCGGGCGACGTCGCGATGGAACTTCTCCGCGTCCACCCGCCGCGCGAGCCGGACCTTCCGGAAGATGTCCTTGTCGAACCTCCGGTAGACGTCCCCGACATCCCCCGAGTCGAAGGCCTGCCAGATGTCGACCTCGGGCTTCCCGGCCCGCTTCGCCTCCTTGTTGTAGTCCTTGAGCGTGTCCGCCAGGTCCTTCGGGACCTGCAGGCCGGCGTGCCGATCCTTGTGGAGGAAGCTCGTCGTCTCGTCCATGTCGGTCCGGCCCGTGCACCGCATCTTCATGAGCCCGGCCATCGTCCGGAGCGCCTCGACGAGCCTCCCGGACGTGGTGCCGCCCTCCGCGCTGGTGCCGGCCAGCTGCGCCGCGTCGTGCTGGTCGAACTCGCGCCCGTAGAAACGCGCGACCCGCTCGAGAACCGCCGCCACGCAGTAGCCCTTCGGCCCCTGGTCGACCATCGGCACGGGAACGACCCGGTCGCCGTTCGCGCGCACCTCGACGCGCTGCTTCATCTGCTGCGCGGACGCCGGCGACCCGGACGCTCCGCCGACCGCCTCCTCGGCCGCCCGCCCGCCCATGAGCCGGGCCTGATCGGACGGGTCGTACTTCGAAGCCTGCAACCGGACGAACTCGGGCCTCGTCTCCGTCGCCGAGAGACGGGTCGAACTCCATTCGAGATCGAGACGCACGCCGCCCCGCACCCAGATCATCCGGTCGACCGCCGCCCCCTCGCCCCGCCGGTCCCCCCGCTGCACGAAGCCCTTGGCCCCGGTCCACGCATCCAGCCGGCCGGCCACCGTCCGCGCCAGCGCCAGGAGGTTCGTCACATGCGTGTCGCCGGAGTCCCCGCGGGAGTAGAAGACCGTCGACAGGCCGGCCAGCCGGTCGTCGCGGAATCGGAGGACCACCTCGATCGGCCTCTCGCCCAGCACCTGGATGTCCGGCAGCCGCCCCTCGAGATTCGTCGCCAGGTGCCCGTGCTGGAGGAACGCCTGCCGCGGCTCGAACCAGCGCAGGTCGGTCCGGGCCGCATCCATCCAGCGGAAGCCGAGCGGCATCCACCGCTTGGCCGCCGCCCCGGGCGCCGTGTCCCACGCCGACGCCTCGTCGAACAACCGCTCCACCTGCGGGATCTCCGCCGCGGACGCCATCGCCCCCGCCGCCGCCAGGATGCACGCCATCGACCGCATCGTACCCCGCGTCATGATCCGCCCGCCCTCGACCCACGCATGGGCCGCATCATGCGCCACCCCCCCCGCCCCGAACAAGCCGCGCGGGCCCGGCCGCGGACGGGGGTCACCCGGAAGGGCGGCGGGAACGCCGCGTCCGCGAGGGATCCCCCGACGCCCCTTGAACGCGGCGGCCACCGCGTCGTCCAAACGCTGAAACGCGGAACCCCCGCCCGCTGTTTCCGCGGGCGGGCTCGTGGGGTATAGTGCCGCGTCCGAACCTTGGAGCTGCAATGAACAAGACGATCCTGATGGCGGGTGCGGTCGCCCTGGCGGCCGTGCTGGCCCGGGCGGTGCCGACGGTCCCGGACCTTCCCGACGGCCTGCTGGACATGAAGGAGGCGCTGGCCGCCGCGGCGAAGGCGACGGCGGCCGCCCATCCCGACGCCGACACGGTCGACGTCGATTCGGTCCAGCGCACGTGGTACGCGCCCGACGGCACGTCGGTGATGTGGTACGACGGCTGCTCGAAGATCCTGACCGAGAAGGGCCGCCGCGAGGCCGCCAGCCTGCGGATGGGCTTCCACGAGTTTTACGGCACGGTCGAGGTCAAGCGGGTCGAGATCCACAAGCCGGACGGCCGCACGGTGCCGGTCGACGTCGCGGCGCTGAGCCGCGTCACGGTCGCCTCGGACCAGATGGCGTCGAACATCTACGACCCGAAGTACAAGATGCTCTCCGTCGGCATCCCGAACCTCGAGACCGGCGACGTGCTGCGCGTGGTGATCCTCAACACCCAGTTCCGCGTCCGCATCCCGGACCAGTGGGCGGATTACACGACCTTCGAGAACCGCTCGCCGATCCTGCGCGCCGTCTACGAGGTGCACGCCCCGGCCGCGCGGCCGCTGCGCCACCGCGTGCTGAAGTCCGAGGTGCCCGGCACGATGACCTACACGAACGAGGTCCGCGACGGCGTCACGCTGCACCGCTGGACCGCCCGCAACGTGCCGCAGATGTTCCCCGAGCCGGACATGCCCGACCCGGGCACCGTCGCGCAGCGGCTGCTGCTCAGCACGAGCGAGGACTGGGCCTCGATCTCGAAGTGGTACTGGGAGATCTGCCTGCCGCACATGCAGAAGACCACCCCGGCGATGAAGGCCGCGGTCGCCGAGCTCACGAAGGACTGCAAGGACGACCGCGCCCGCATCGAGGCCCTCTTCGCCTTCGTGTCGCAGAAGATCCGGTACATGGGCATCACGACCGAGACCGAGGCGCCGGGCTACGAGCCGCACGACGTGAACATCACCTTCGAGAACCACCACGGCGTCTGCCGCGACAAGGCCGCGCTGCTCGCCGCGATGTTCCGCCTGGCCGGCATCGACGGTTTCCCGGTGATCATCCACGTCGGCTCCAAGCGCGACGAGGAGGTGCCCCTGCCCTACTTCAACCACGCCATCACCGCGGCGCGGCTCAAGGACGGCACGCTGATCCTGATGGACCCGACCGACGAGGCCACGCGCGAGCTTCTTCCCGCCTACCTCGGCAACCGCAGCTTCCTCGTCGCGACGCCCGCGGGCGACCCGCTCCGCACGTCGCCCGTGTCCCCCGCCGGGGACAACCTCGTCCGCATCGAGACGCAGGCCGAACTCGGCGCCGACCGCGTGCTGCGCGGCCGCGTCTCGGCGCACTTCGACGGCATCAACGACAACGCCTACCGCGGCTACTTCGCGCGGCTGAAGCCCGACGAGCGTGGCCGGTTCTTCGAGTCCGTCGCGAAGCGCGCCGTCGCGGGCGCCCGGCTCACCTCGCTCGAGATCGAGCCGGCCGACATGCAGGACCGCGACAAGCCCCTCGTGGCCCGGTTCGGCTTCGAGGCGCCGGACCCGGTCGTGCGCGGCGGGTCGTCCGCGCTGGTGACCCCGCCCGGCTTCGGCGGCGCGCTGGGCGTCGTGGGGTCGGTCCTCGATTCGACCGGCCTCGAGAAGCGGAAATACCCGCTCGTGACCACCTACGCGTGCGGCGTCCTCGAGACCCTCTCGCTGCGCACCGGCGACTCGCTCGGCGCCGCGAAGTCGGCGCCCGAATTCGCGCCGCTGGACACGGAGACGCTCCGGTGGGCGCCGCAGTGGACCTTCCGCAACGGCGTGCTGGAGGGACGGAGCGAGATGCTGCTGAAGGTCGTCGAGTTCTCGCCGGACCAGTACGCCGCGCTCAAGGGCGCGCTGCGGTCCATCGAGGTCGACCGCCGCAAGCGCGCCGTGATGGAGGACCGCCCCGCCGCCGGCGCCGGCCCGGCCGCCGCCGCCGCGAAACCCGCCGCACCGGAGGCGGATTCCGAGATCCTCGAGGCCGTCACCGACTGCACCCTCGACGCGTCCGGCAACGCCACGACCACCAACACCGTGCGCAAGCGGATCCTGACCTATGCGGGCGTGAAGGCCAACGCCGAGGTCAAGGTCGACTTCCTCCCGGCGTGGGACGGGGTCGCCATCCCGGTCGGCCGCGTGACGGCGCCCGACGGAACGGTGAAGACCCTGTCCGCCGAGGAGACGAACCTGATGGACCAGCCGTGGACCGGCTCCGCGCCGCGGTACCCGCCGGGCCGGACGCTCGTCGCCAGCCTTCCGGGCGTCGTGCAGGGCGCGGTCGTCGAGACGGCCGTGGTCCAGACCTCGAAGGACCGGCCCTTCTTCAGCACCGCCTGGAGCTTCGGCGGCTTCAACCCGGTCCAGCGCCGTGTCGTCCGCCTCCGCGCGCCGGCCTCGCTAGCCCTCAGGGTCCTCGACCGCACCGCCGGCGCCGTCGGGTTCTCGGAGACGCGCGAGGGGGATGCGATCCTCCGCACCTGGACGGCGACCAACCTACCCGCGCTGTCCCGCGAGTCCGCCATGCCGCCGGACTGGGCGCAGCTGCCGACTGTCTTCGTCAGCGCGGGCGACTGGGCCGCCTACGCGCGCTCGCTCCGCTCGGCGCTCGACACCGCCGCAACGGGCCAGCCTGCCGCCGCCGCCAAGGCCCGGGAACTGGCGCAGGCCTGCACGAACAAGGCCCAGGCGGTCCGCGCGATCCGCGACTTCGTCGACCAGCAGATCCGCGGCGCCGGTCCGGGGCTGGCCGACCTCCCGCTCTCCGCGATCGCCCCAGCCGACGTCACGCTCAAGGACGGCTACGGGAACGCCGCCGACCAGGCCGTGCTGCTCCACGCGATGCTCGCCGCGGCCGGTTTCCAGCCTTCGTTCGTCGTCGCCAGCGGCCACGACGCGCGGCTGCGGATCCACGAGCCGCTGATCGACGCGCCCCAGCGCCGGCTGTTCGGGTCCGTGCTCGTGCGCGTCGACGACGGGGCCGGGCGGACGGTGCTGCTGAACGACACGGATCACTACACCGATCCGGGCGCCTCGCCGCACCTCCGGCACGACGCCCTCGATCTCGCCGCCGGGAAGGTCGCCCCCCTGCCGTCGCCCGACGAGTTCGAGTCGCGCACCGAGACGGTCCTCGCCCTCGAGGTCGCGCCCGACGGATCCGCGTTGCTTCGACTGAGGCGCACGCACTACGGCCTGAACAACGCCGCGTGGCGGAAGCACTTCACCGAACTGCCGCCCGAGGAGCGCCGGCGCTACCACCAGGAGCAGATCGCCGGCATCTCGCAGAACGCCGTCGCCGAGGGGCCGCTCGTGACGCGTTTCGAAGGGCATCCGGGCGTCGAGGAATTCGCCGTGCGGATCGACCGCTACGCGGTGCGCGACGGGGACCGGCTGTACTTCATCCTGCCGGTGTCGCCGGTGTCGCTGCCCGGCCTGACCTCGGATGCGCGGGCCAATCCCCTCTACTGGGGCGGATCCTCGCGCGACCGCGTCGAGATCGACGTGCGCCTGCCCGGGGGCTTCGGCCGGGTCGAGATCGCGCCGCCGGATCTCGCCTGGACGCGCGGCGGCGCGGGACGGATCGCGATGGAGACGAAGCGCGGCGCGGACGGCTCGCTGCGCATCACGCAGACGATCGGCCTGGAGCCCGTGCTGTTCCCGGCGACGAACTACCCGGCCCTTCTCGAACTCGACCGCGACCTCAAGCACCCGCGGATGCGGACGGTGATGGTGAAGCGGGAGTCGAGCCCGTGATCGACCGGTCCGGCCCGGGCGCCCCCGGCGTCACCGCCGCGGAACGGGCGCTCCCGCCTGCCCATCGCGGTCCCCGCGCGGGCCGGCGTGTCCGCGCCACACAGCCACGTCCCCCGTTGGACGTCGGCTTCCGGGTGTTGCCCCGTCCTTCGGCGTTCGATGTTGGATGTTCGGTGTTCGATGTTCGCCGTCAGGGCTCGTCCCGGCACCCGCAGCCGCCCTCACCGCCGCAACAGCCCCCGCCGCCGGAAGCGCGGGCCGCGGCCTTGGCACGTTCGCGTGCCGGATCGAAGTCGCACGAGCAGGCGCCGAGACGCTTCTTGCGAGCGAAGAAGATGCCGACACCGATGCCGACGAAACAGAGGCCGAAGGCCCCGATCACGACCGCGAGCAGCACGAGGAACGAAGCGCTCATGGAGACACCGTAACATGCATCGGACCCCTCCTCAAACCGGCGACCGCGCGCGGGATCCCGCCGGGGGGGGCCGCCGCATTCGCGGCATCGTCTTCGACATGGACGGGGTGCTCTGCGACTCCGAGGAGCTGATGGCCGAGGCCTCCTGCGCGATGTTCCGCGAGACGCACGGCGTCAGCCCCTCGACCTCCGATTTCCACGAGTTCATGGGACGCGGGTCGGAGTCGTACTTCGGCGGAGTCGCGCGCAAGCACGGCGTGACCGCGGTGCTGCCGCGCGACCGCGACCGCACCTACGAGATCTTCCGCGAGGTCATCCGCGGGCGCCTCCGTCCGCTGCCCGGGGTGATCGAATTCACCTCCGCCGCGCGCGCGGCCGGGATCCGGCTCGCGGTGGCCACCAGCGCCGATCCGATCAAGCTCGACGCGATCCTCGTCGAGATCGGCCTCCCCCACGCGACGTTCGACGCGCTCGTCACGGCCGAGGACGTCACGCGCAACAAGCCCGACCCCGAGATCTTCGTCCACGCCATGGCCCGGATCGGCCTGCCGCCGGCGGACTGCGTCGTCGTCGAGGACACGATCCCGGGCATCACGGCGGCGCTCGGCTCCGGCGGCCGGTGCCTCGCGCTGCACACGACCTTCGCGCGGGAACGCATCGAGCCGCTCCGCCCGGACTGGATCGCCCCCGACCTCGCGCATCTGCCTGCGGTCTTCCTTCGGGACTGCGGCCTGGCGTAGGATCGGACGCGAACGTCGAGGTGCCCATGAGGACGACCATCACCGCGCTGGACCGCGCCCTGGCGAGGGTCTGCGAACTCTGCCCGGTCTGCCGCACCGCCCGCCGCCACCCGCGGGGCGGCGCCAACGCCTTCGTACGGCGCATCGAGGGGCGCGTCTGCCCGTTCTGCCGCGCCTACGCGCGCGTCCACGGCCGGCCGTCCCACGCCGCACCGGCCGCCTGAGGAAGCCCATGGACGACTCCATTCCACCCGCGGATGCGCGGGATGCCGGCGAGCACCCGGCCGACATCGCCGACCGCCTGCAGTCGATGCCGGCGCCCGACGCCGCCGTCGCACTCCGCGACCTCCCCCGCGAGGCCGCCGCCCGCACGCTGGCCGAGATGGACCGGGACGCCGCGGCGGCCGCCGCAGGCACCCTGCCCGCGGTCGATGCCGCCGCGTTGCTCACCGACATGCCGCATGACGAGGCGGCGGACATCGCGGCTCGCCTGGCGCCCGACCTGAGGACGCAGGTTCTCGCCCATTTCGGCACGTCCGACGCCGCGCGGGTCGCGGACCTGATGCGCTATCCCGGGGACTCGGCGGGCGGCATCATGCAGGACCGCTTCATCGCGCTGCCGGCCGACGCCACCCTCGGCAACTGCCAGGAACGGCTGCGGCAGTGGTCCGAGGAGGACCTGCCCTCGGCGTCCTACCTCTACGTCGTCGACGCCGACCGCCGGCTGCTGGGCGTCGTCCCGATCCGCGACCTCGTCTTTCGCAAGCCCGACCGCCTCGTCCGCGAGGTCATGAACCCCACGGTCCGGTCCGTCACGGTGGACGACGACCGCGAGACCGTCGCCCGTCTGTTCGCGCAGTACCACTACCTCGCGCTGCCGGTCCTCGACCGCGAGAAGCGGCTGGCGGGCATCGTCGAGGCGCGGCAGGTGATCGGCATCGTGCAGGACGAGGCCACCGAGGACATGCAGCTGATGGTCGGCCTGTCCGGCGAGGAGCGCACGTTCACGCCGTGGCGCCGGTCGCTCGTGCCCCGCCTGTCGTGGCTGCTGGTCAACCTTGCGACGACCTTCCTCGCGGCCGCGGTCGTCGGGCTCTTCGAGGAGACCATCGCGAAGTGGACGGTGCTGGCCGTCTTCCTCCCGGTCGTCGCGGGCCAGGGCGGCAACGCGGGCCTGCAGACGCTGACGGTGATCATCCGCGGCATGGCGCTCGGCGAACTGCAGGGACGCGCCGCGTGGTCCGCGCTGGGCAAGGAGACGGTCCTCGGACTGCTCAACGGGCTG
>Ga0194113_10000401_pt1 | contig 55744 bp, 58 predicted proteins | sample TA2MahC200mmetaG_FD_146193 | JGI IMG/M metagenome (GOLD analysis project Ga0194113, IMG submission 146193) | Freshwater microbial communities from Lake Tanganyika, Tanzania - TA2015017 Mahale Deep Cast 200m | ecosystem: Environmental > Aquatic > Freshwater > Lake | place: Tanzania: Lake...
CGCTTGTATCTTAGATAGTTTGATAGCTGGCCTGAATCTTTTATGAGCCTTGATGCATTTTTTTCATCAATCTTTTTTTTCCACCACAGATCAAAAAAGAGCGTACGATTTTCAATATCTGCAGCAAGCTTTGTCATCTTTGTTACAAGTGATGTGGCCTCATCTGATTGGGTATTTGCAGCATAGGATAGATGTGCATAGCCTGCAACAATGCTGATTTTTTCTGAAATCTCTTCTAGATCATGTAGGATGTTTTGAAACTTTTTTGGCTGCATGCTAGGCTTTAGATTTTGCTTTATTTTCTCAAACTGCTTTACTTTATTTTCAACATCTTGAATTTTTTGTGAAAACTGAGGGCTGTTTTGACTCCTTGCAAGATAGGAAAGATCCCATTTTCCTGTTTCAAATCGCCGCATTTTCGTAGTTTGATTCTGACCTTTAAAATACCAATTGAAAATAACTTACAACATTCCTTTATGTATACGGTAGAACTCTACCATCGTATCAACTGGATATGAAACAAATCTGCGACTGTAAATGTCATTTTGGTGGTGCAGTTAGCTGTCCTGGCTGCAAGAAAAACCATGATAACATTTGTTGCCATTGCGATACATGATTTTTTCAAGTTGCTAAAACCAATCCTAACCATACATAGGTAGTGTTGTGTTATCTTCAAAGTGATTGCAATGCACTCAATATTTGAATTTATTATATTGATTATTCAAAATTAAATTTCGGTATCTTATTAAACACGCAAAAAAAAAACAATCTGTTGACGCCAAAAGAACGAACAAGACGAGATCTAGTTTCTGCAGTCATAGAAAAAACACTGCTTGAATCATAAAATATTCATCCCAACTTGGTCGTTCGAAAGTTACATTCACGTTATTACCGATAACCAAGTTTATCTCTCAAGCCATTTTTTTTGCTTGAATTCCTCTAACCATTTTTGCGCCATCGGGAGCAATTTGTCAACATCGATCATTTTTGATTTTAGTGTTATTGAATGGTTGTTGTTATGTGTATTATTGGAATCGTTTATCTCAATTTTCACTTCATTTGTGTCATTTTCTTCTTGTTTCATTTTTTCTCCTAAACACAACCTGGCAGGACAAGCCTGTCAGTATTGTGTAGCATGTGGATGCTTACATTTTGTACAGGAAGGTTATTAATAAATTTTATATTTTTAATAATTACTATGAAATATTTGAGTATATTTCATAATGTCTAAATATGGTATAATGATTTACAATGATATGACAAAGATGATTCAAGTAAATCTTGAAACTGACGGTATTGACAAGCATGAAGCACAAGAATGGGTACATGAAATCACCAACGTCTACGCTGATATGGAAGTATCTGACGTAAATGTATCGGGAAAGAAAATTTCTTTCCACGCTGGTTTTTCTGGGATGGACGATACAACTTCTGATGATATAAGACAAAAGATTGACGAGTATATTGCCATGAGTGAGACGTTTCAAATTAAAAACATATCATGTGCATAAACCAAATTTTTACCTTTTTTATGACATACAATGAATCCTAAATCAATCATCGTAGAACCTATTCATTAAATTTTAAATCTTTTTATCTTGGCCTAAACTATAGAACAAGAAGTTTTACATTATCCATTTTTTTATTTGTCAAAAATCCCTTTGTCACTGCCTCTATCTTCTTTGCATCTCCATCTAGTAAAAACAATTCAACACATCTATTGTTGTCGATTTTATTATGAAGATGTGTCTTAATCAGATTTTCATAATCATGTTTTATCCCTGCCACCTGATCATCAAATTCATCTGCATGAACAACCATTAGTATTGCATTCTTTATTCCTTTCATATCCTGCTTTTGTTTTTCTTCTTGGACAAAGGTGCGTATTCCGGCCCTAACGATCTCAGAACGCCCTGTAAACCCCAATGTTTTTTGTAATCTGTCTAGTTCTTTTGTCAGGTCATTGTTCAGAGATATTGAGATGATGCTTACGTCCTTTAGATTATTAACCATTGTTTAAAATTGGAATGCAAACTTAATAACTTTATGGTAATAATTAGCCATTTAATTATTAATAAACACTAAAAATAAAGTAGTAATTATTAATTTATATAGAATTGTTAATAATATGTTATGTTATCTATGAACAAAAATATTTCCTATGTGATTGGAGGAAGCGCAGCTGTAGCTATTATGATTGCAGTTGTTTCAGTTATGAGTCTCACGGAAAATGATATTGATGCAAATACTTCTCAAGCAGGTAATGTTATTCAGAAAGATAAACTCGCAGTTTATGCATCATTTTATCCCTACTATGAATTTACAAAGAATGTTGCAGGAGACAGGGCAGTCGTAAAACAATATCTTCCATCAGGGATAGCGGCCCATGACTGGGAGCCTAGAGCTGGCGAAATACAGTCATTGAAAAACGCTGATGTGTTTGTGTATAATGGACTTGGAATGGAGCCATATGTTGATAACATAATTAATTCTGGAGAATTTGATCATGTAGTTTTTGTTAAAGCATCAGACGGCGTAAAACTTTTGGAACCAGGAGAACACGAAGAGCATGGCCATGCAGAAGAATTTTTAGAAGAGATTGCACGAGTAATAGAAGAGTTTGAAGAAGGACACCTGACGGAATCCCAAACTCTTCAGGCTATCAAAGAAATACTGCACGAGCATGAAGGTGACGGGCATGAACATGGTGAAGGCATCATCGAAGAGATTGAAAAATTAGTACATGAAATCGAGGATGGACATATTGATGCTCCAGAGGGGATAGAGGAGATTCGCCATTTGGTCTATGGAGAAGATGTACATGATAAAGACCATGAAAAAGAAGATGAACACGGACATGGCCATTCTTTTGAGCATGATCCGCACATCTGGCTTGATCCAATTCTTGTAAAACAACAGGTCAACAACATAAAGAACGCACTAGTTGATGCTGATCCTGAGAATGCAAACTATTATGAACAAAATGCAGCAGCATACAATGCAAAGTTAGATGCCTTTGATGCAAAAGTAAGATCCGAACTCTCAAACTGCCAAAAGGACACATTTGTTCCATTCCATAATGCATTTACCTATTTCGGTGAACGATATGGATTAACTGTATTTGCAATAGGTGGCTTTGCTCCAGATGTTGAAGCATCAGCTGCTGAGATCGCAGAATTTGTAGACTTTGTACATGATAATGATATCAAAGTTATATTTGCAGAAGAATTGATAGGCCCGAGGCTTGCACAAGTTATTGCAGATGAGGCAGGGGCACAGGTGTTAATTTTCAGCCCAATTGAGGCACTCACGCCAGAGGAAATGTCTAACGGAACGACCTTCTTGGAAAAAATGGAGCAAAACTTAGATGTTCTCAAGGTGGCCTTGGAATGTCAATGACCAAAGTGCTCCAAGTAGAAAAACTCAGCATTGGATATGACAGCCACGTTGCAGTAGATGATATCAGCTTTGATGTCTCAGAAGGTGAACTGCTTGGAATAGTGGGACCAAATGGTGCAGGAAAGACGACTCTTTTTCGTGCAATATTTGGATTACAAGATTACAAAGGAAAGATAAAGCTGTTTGGCTTTGAGCCTGACAAATACAAATCATTGATTCCACTTGTCGGATACGTTCCACAAAAGATTGCATTTGAGCCCAACTTTCCTGCAACAGTTTACGATATAGTTTCCATGGGGATTATCTCTGATAAAAAAATTGTAAAGGGAGCAAAATTGATTCAGCAATGTGGTTGTTGCTGGAATAGAATTTACAAAAAGATTGACAAGGCAGAAGATAAGATACACGAATCCCTCAAAACAGTAGGACTAGAACATCTCAAAAATCGAAGGATTGGTGAGCTATCTAGCGGGGAGTTGCAACGAGTATTCATCGCCAAATCACTGGTAAAGGATCCCCTGCTTTTGATTCTTGATGAACCGGTAACAAGTGTTGATGTAGAGTCACAAACAAAGTTCTACAAGATAATTGAAAAACTCAACAAGGAAAATGGAATCACAGTTGTTTGGTCGTCACATGATCTTGACGCAATTAAAAAATACGCTAGTAGGGTTGCATGCATGAATCGGAAACTCTTCTTTCACGGTGAAAAAGAGAAATTCTTTGCCGATGAAAATCTTCTTAAAACCTACACAGAGTCTGCAATGCAGATGCACATGCATGATCATAATCATTAGGTGTTGAGAAATGATCTTAGATGTGTTATCGTACGGGTTTATGCAAAAAGCACTGATTGCAGGAATCGCTGTAGCCATAATCTGCTCTTTTATGGGGATCTTTCTTGTACTCCGAAGATATTCGCTTTTTGGTGATGGTATAGCACATGTTGCTTTTGGTGGAATTTCATTAGGTTTGTTCTTAGGAATTGTTCCATTATGGGGCGCCTTCATTGCATCCGTATTTGGTGGCTTAGGCCTTCAGAAACTACGCTCAAGCACCAAAGTATCTGGTGATGCAGCTGTCGCTGTCGTTTTAGTATCTGGTTTGGCAGTTGGAGTAACACTTGTCAGTGCATCAGGAGGTTTTTCAGTTGATTTGTTTAGCTTTTTGTTTGGTAGTATTCTCTTAATTGGCCTTGAAGATATGATAATGATTACTGCAATTAGTGCAGGAATAGTTTGGACTCTTCTTGTGTTTCAAAAACAGTTTTTGCATCTATCATTTAATGAAGAACAGGCCAAAGTTGCAGGACTCAATACCACGTTTCTAAATTATCTTTTTGTTATCCTGGCAGCTGTGACTGTGGTGAACTCGATGAGATTAGTGGGAATACTGTTGATATCTGCACTAATCGTAATTCCAAATATTTCTGCAATGCTTTTTGGTAAAGGATTCAAAAAAACTGTCGTGATTTCTATTCTGATGTCTGTATCATCCGTGGTTACGGGCATTTTCCTTTCGTACTATCTTAATTTAGCCCCATCAGGAACAATTGTTTTGATTGCAGTTGCATTGTTGCTTGGAACTCTAGCATGTAGGTCTGCTGGTCTTATAGCAAAAGTCACAATTAAAGAACAGTCTAAAATCGTTCATAACTATTGATTCATAAAAAACTAATTTTTATTTCTCTCTTTAAAACACACAGTTTTTTAATACTGTAATCCAAATATCACTTTTATTGTTTAATGGTATCAGCTTACACATTGGAACACACTTGAATCAAAAATTACATTGGTTGTTTGTTCCGTTGTATCATTTTGTGAACTGCCAAACAGACGAGTCAAACAAGATTGTTCAATGCATTAATGAGCCTTACACGTATTTGCTGATGCCGATAATTTTTGTTTTGCCTTTGGTATTCTTTGGATCATTTTTTGTAACAAAACGAATGATGTATCTGATTCATGAGTTGCTTAACTGATTTTTGCACGATTTTCTTCAAGTAAAACCATGGGCGCGGACCGGTCTTTAGGGTTCAGAACGCTCTGGATTTGAACCTATAACATAATAATTTTTACAAAAATCAATAGTGCATTTCTAAATCATTTCAAAAAAATTTAAAATTAAAATTAAAAATTTCTACAAAAATGCGGTTCATGTAAGAAGTTACTTGGAACCATAATGGACCGGATGGGATTTGAACCCATGACCTTAGCGAGATGTTCTTGCATCTTTACGCTGTGTGAGAGCGTCATCCTAACCACTAGACTACCGGTCCAAGGTTCATAAAATAAAGGAGGCTTTTGTCTTTTTGTATTACTTCTTTATGCCAAGTGTTCTGTTTTTGAGTCTTAGGTAACTGTTATGACACTTTCTGCATCTTGTTGCAGAAATTGAATTTCGTGCCCCACAATGAAAACAGATCTTAAGATGTAAACGTGCCTTTTGTGCAATTTGTTTTTTTTCTGAATCAGTTATCGGCATATTTCTTTCCTCAAAAATGCTCCCTTTTAATCCTTGTATTTTTCAAACTTGCCTGCCAAAAGCATGGGCACCTCTGCAGGTCTTTTGGCAACAGGTATGTTTGCCTTATTAAACATTGAAACCTTTGATTCAGCAGAACCATAGTTTCCATAAACTATAGCTCCTGCATGACCCATCCTTTTTTCTTTTGGGGCAGCACGGCCTGCAATATAGGCAACAATCGGTTTTTCAAAATTAGAGTCAATGACGTGCTGTGCAAGCGTTTCTTCCGCATCACCACCTATTTCACCTACAACTACAATTCCCTTAAGCTCAGGATTGTCTTTTACCATATCAAATGCGTCAATTAGTGTTGTACCATTGATTGGGTCGCCGCCAATGCCTAGCGTTATGCATTGTCCAAATCCTGCTTCAGTTAGGTTATGTGATACTTCATACATCAAAGTTCCACTTTTTGATAGTACGGCAATATCGCCTGCTCTAAAGGAGCTTGCAGGCATTATGCCAATTTTAATTACTTCAGGAATCATTATGCCAGGAGTATTTGGACCAATTATAATTGCGTCATTTTTCTTTGCAAGCTCAAGCAGAGTCATAGTGTCTCGTACCGGAACATGTTCAGGTATTGCAACTAGAAGTTTTATTCCTGCCTCTAGCGCATCAACTGCAGCGCCAAGAAAAAACTTTGCAGGAACAAATATGATTGAAATTTTTGCACCTGTTGCCTGCACTGCTTCACTCATTGTTTCATAAATTGGGATTCCTTCAAACTTTTGCCCGCCTTTTCCCGGTGTAACGCCAGCTACAATGTTTGTGCCATAACCAACCATCAATTTAGTGTGAAGCGAGCCAAACTTTCCTGTAATTCCCTGTACAATTACTGACTTTTTTTTGTAATCAGGTTCTCCTTGTTTTCCTTGAAGAAGCTCAAATATGTCATTCATTTTCTTACTCCAATCACGGCAGCGTTTATTGCTGCTTCAACAGAATCAAACAGCTTTGTTTTTGTATTTTTTAACATCTCTTTTGCCTTGTCAGACTCTGCACCCATCAGTCTTGCAAATACTGGCAGATCAATTAGCTTGTCATCATATGCCTTGATAAAAGCAGAGGCAACTGTTGTAGTCTTGACAATGCCGCCATAAAGATTGACAAGAATTCCTTTGACTTTATTCATTTTACTAACTAGAGTTAAAGCTTCATAGACTGACTCTGTCGTAGCACCTCCACCAACATCCAAAAAACATGCAGGCTTGCCACCATTGTCTGATAACATATCTAGTGTTGACATGACAAGACCTGCACCGTTTCCAACAACTGCAATGTTTCCGTCTAGCTCAACTAGAGTGAATCCACTTTTTTCAGCCTTTTCTTCAAGCTCTGATCTTTCCTGAAACTTTGCAAGCTCTCGATGTCTAAAACCCGCATTATCATCTGTTATTATCTTGCCATCTAGCGCAAGAATGCTGCCATCATTTAAGATTGCAACTGGGTTAATCTCTGCAAGCTCGGCTTCTTTTTCAACTATTAATTTTGATAATCGCTGTACAAGGTCAACAAACTCATTTACTGTGTTATCCTTGAGGCCAATTGCCTTTGCAACCTCTTCTGCCACAGATTTTTCAACATCGCCTAGGCCAGCCTCTCGTATTACCTGATTTTTGACAGACTCGATTTCAACACCGCCTTCAGCTGATGCAATAATAGTATAGCATCTTTTACCGCGGTTTAAAAAAAGCGAAAGATAAAGCTCTTTTTTGTATTCGGCCATCTTTTCAAGTAGAATAGCTCGCACTTTTTCTCCTTTGACTGTCATTTCCAAGATTTGTGGATATTTTAGCTCAAACTCATCAGCATTGTTACACTTTTGTATGGCACCTACTTTTCCACGACCGCCAACTGGCACCTGAGCCTTGATAACAAATGGAAAGCCAAGCTCTTTTGCATCCTTTCTTCCCTGTTCAATATTTTTTGATGTGATTCCTTTTGGTATTTTTATTCCATATTCTGAAAATAGCTGCTTTGCTTGATACTCTAAAAGACGCATGAAAAAATCATTCAGAGACGTCCTTATAATCTGTATGATAACTATTCTATTTGATTTTCTAATGTTTCAACAACTTGTAAAAACAGATCCTTGCTTTTTCTTAGCAACCTGTCTGGAAATTCATCTACTGTAAAAACCAGCTGTTGATGAAATGCAGGAGCTATAACTCCACCTGAAGTGACAAGCTGCTCAACTACATAGTCTTTTGTCAGAGTGCAAACAATTTCCTCATATGCATTGTCGTCTTCTTCTAGGGTTTGTCTGTAAAGCACAAGTGGTGTGTTTGTTTTTGCTACAACAAGTGAGCCCTTGCGAAGAAGGTCTGCTAGGTGCTGGACTGACCAAGTATCAAGACTAATCTGCTTTACCATATCTATAACTCGCAGTTTTCTTATTTATTATGCCTGATTTACTAAAAGCTAACCATTTGATAGACTAATTCTATTCGATTTATTCTACAGATATTCTGATTTTTTGGCCATCAATATCGTCATCTTTGTAACTACTGCAGGATTGTGTGAAATTGACCTCCTTTACACGCACCAAAAACGCCAAATCTTTTGCCTTTTCTTTTGCCATCTCAAGTGCTTCCTCATCTAAATCAAGAATTGAGGCTGTATTCAGAACATCAGTTGGGTTGTAGCCCCGCTCCTTTCTTAGAGTCTGGAGTCTTCTTGCTAGGTCTTTTACAAGACCGCGGGCCATCATCTCGCGGTTTCGCACAGTCGAGATTATGACTAGAAGCTCGTCTCGCTTTGAAAACGCATAACCTTCTTTTGCATCAAAATCAACTATAAAATCGTCTCTTTCTAGTTTTATTTTTGCTCCATTGACATCAAATGTATAGTGATTCTCTTTTAGTAACGCATCTGCAATCTGGTCAGGCGATGTTTTTTCAAATTGTTGCACCAGGCCTGGCAGCTCATTTTTTGCTTTAGGTCCTATTTTTTTACGATCTAGTGAAACTTTAGCTGTAACTGGGAGGCTTGCACTTTTTAGCTCACTTAATACTTCCAATCCTTCAAAATGTTCTAGCTCTACTATTTTGTAATTTTCTACATTTAGCTGTGCTATTAGGAGCTCAGAAAGCGACTCTAGCCGCTGTCTTTGATTTTTTTTAACACAGATAATTGCTTCATCTAGTGGCCATCTTCGCTTCAACTTTCCTTTCATTCTTGCAGCAGCTGAAACAGAAATTGTTTCTTTTAGTAGATCAAATGATTCTTCGATTTTATCATTAATGAGTTTTTGATCAGGCGCAGGCCAAGACTCTAGCAGGACACTTTGCATTTTTTTAAACACACAAAGATACAGATACTCACTTGCAAAGGGACTAAAGGGATGCATCAGCACATCCAGTGTTCTTAGTATAGATGATAACACTGCATAAATTGCAAACCTTCTGTTCTTTTTTGACTCATCTTCTTCCCAAAGCTCGCCCCTTGTTATTGGAATGTATACTTGGCTGAGTGAATTTATGATAAAATCATCTAGTGCCCTTGCTGCCTCATGAAACCTGCATTTTTCATTTGACTGTGTTACACTAGTAACTAGTCTTTGCAGCTTTGATAAGAGCCACACATCAGATGGTGCAAGCAACTTTTGGTCTTTTGCCCACTTGATTGTATATTTTGATGAATCAAATTTATCGTAATCGCTGTTTTGCTTAAAGTAAAGATGCAGGTGATACAATGTACTTAGCACCTGATATGGCCTTGACATTAGCTCATCTGTATCAAAATTAAGCGGCTCTATTGGGCTTGATTTCCACATAAAGTAGAAACGAATCAAATCTACAGGATACTTTTCTAAAAGATGCGCTGCGTCGATTACATTTCCAAGACTTTTGCTCATCTTGTTTCCATTTTTGTCTAAAACATGGCCTTGGAACAAAAATGATCTAAAAGGCGCTACTGGCTTGTTGTTCAAGATCACATTTTCAATTAATAGAGTATATGCCCATCCTCTTGTCTGATCAATTCCTTCTGTCAAAAACGGCGCAGGAATACTTTTTTTGTATTCATCATCACTCAAAGACGAGTATGGCGCAGAGCCGCTGTTGTGCCATGTGTCTAAGACAAACTCTTCTCTTTGCATTTTTGATTTGCATTTTTTGCAAGTAATCACAATTCTATCAATCCAAGGCCTGTGCAACTCAAAGCCTTGGCCATCTGGAAGCTCCGTCGCTGCCTTTAGAATTTCTTTTCTTGAAAACAAGCACTCAGTATGGCCGCAGTTTTTACAATTCCAAATCGGTAGAGGGCATCCCCAGAATCTTTCACGCGAAATACACCATGGATGCTTTTCTTTTATAATTTCTAAGAATCTGTTTTTTGGCTGATCAAAAAAATATTCGACTTTCTCTGCTGCCTTTATTGCCTTGTCTCCAAGCCTGTCAAGCATGTAAAAGTATTCTCTTCTTGCAAGCCACACAATTTTGTGGTGTGAGCGCCAGCACAATGGATACTTGTGCTTTATTTTACCTAGCCTGACAAGTGCGTTTTTTTCACGCAGTGCTTGTGTGATTTTCTCATCAGAATCTCTTACAAAAAGATCAGAATACACTCCTGCATCTTTTGTGAATTTTACTTCGTCATTTATTGGATTAAAAATAGCAACCTTTCGCTTTGTGGCAATATTGTAGTCTTCTTCACCATTTGCTGGAGACAAGTGTACTATGCCGCTTCCAGTATTTACATCAACAAACTCTTCTGAAACTGCGATATGATAGTTTGATTTTTTTGCAAGTTCAGAAAGGCCAGGAATCTGGTCTAGTAATGGATGGACGTATTTTTTGCCATCAAAGTCTTTTCCCTTGGCTGATTTTAGTACGCTATAATTTTCAACTCGTGCCTCTTTCATAAATTCCTCAAGACGAGTTTTTCCAACAACCCAAGTTTCGTCATTTACTTTGGCATACACATAATCTTCTTTTGGATTAAAGCCGACCATTGCATCAGTAACTAGTGTAAAAGGCATTGTTGTCCATACAATCAAAAATACGTCTTGGTCTTGCAGCCTTACCTTATAGTATAGAGATGGGTCAGTTACCTCCTCATATCCTTGGTTGACTTCTGCATGACTAAGTGATGTCTGGCAGCTAGGACAGTATGCAACTACCCTATATCCTTCTGTGAGAATTTTATTTTCATGTGCTTTTTTTAGAAACTGCCACTCGCGCTCAATAAACTCGTCTTTGTATGTCCAGTATGCATTTTCTTGATTAAATGACATGCCAAGCTGTTTATCCACTGATACCCACTTTTCGTTATACTTGTGAACAATTTTTTTGCACTCACCTACTAGTTTTTCAATTCCTGCATCATCTGTAATTTCTGATTTTCCTTTTGTCAGGCCAAGCTCTTTTTCAGCCTGTAGCTCTACTGGCAGTCCTTGGGTGTCCCATCCAGCATTAAATGAAATTTTAAATCCACGCAGTGTGTTGAATCGATACCAAAGATCCTTAAAGATACGTCCTCTGAGATGGCCTGCATGTGGCTCACCGTTCATTGTTGGCGGGCCTTCAATGAAAGTAATTTTTTGATTTTTATCATGTGAATCAAAAATTAATTTTTGTACTGGAACTCCAGAAAGATATGTCCTTATGGTCTCTTCTATTTTTTTTGGTTCAAAGTCTTTGGCTAGCTCCATTTTCTAAAATCACTACAGTCTTCAAACTTGGATTATATATTAGACTCTAAAAGATGTGGTGTTGGTAAATGTTTTAGTGATAGGTTCAGGTGGACGAGAGCACGCCCTTGGATGGAAGCTATCACAAAGCCCCAAAGTAAACAAGGTCTATTATGCACCAGGAAATGGCGGAACAGAAAACAATGTTCCTATAGCAGCAGACAAAATAGAAGAGCTTGCCAGTTTTGTCTCAAAAAATGACTGCTTTACAGTAGTAGGCCCTGAGGCACCGCTTGCAATGGGGATAGTTGATGAATTTAGCAAGAAAGGGTTGCAGATTTTTGGGCCAACCAAAGCAGCAGCACAACTAGAGTCAAGCAAAATCTGGGCAAAAAATTTCATGAAAAAACATGGAATTCCAACAGCACCATTTGGTGTGTTTGATGAGCCAAAAAAGGCAATCGAATATGCAAAATCATCAAAACACAATCTTGTAGTAAAGGCAGATGGTCTTGCAGCAGGAAAAGGAGTAATTGTTTGCAACAGCCACGAGGAAGTAGTCTCTGCAGTAGAGACAATGCTTGTAAAAAAGACATTTGGCAATGCAGGAGACAAGATAATCCTTGAAGAGCGCATTGATGGAATCGAGGCCTCTTATATTGCACTATCTGATGGAAACATTGCAATTCCTATGGCAACAAGCCAGGATCACAAGCGAATCTATGATGGCGATGAAGGACCAAACACTGGAGGAATGGGTGCATATTCGCCAACACCTGTAATAAATGAAAAACTAACAGAAAAAATCCAAAAAAATATCATTGAAAAAACAATTTCTGGCATGAAAAAAGAAGGAATTGTATTTTGTGGATTTTTGTATGCAGGAATTATGATTAAAGATGGCGAACCCTATGTTTTAGAATTTAATGCAAGAATGGGTGATCCAGAATGTCAGCCAATAACTATGCGAATGGATTTTGATTTGTATGACTATCTTTTTGCATGCTCAAATGGAACTTTATCTTCTTTACCAAAACCCTCATGGAAAAAGAAAAGCGCAATATGTGTTGTAATGGCATCAAAAGGATATCCAGAGGCATATCCAAAAGGAGACGAAATTACAGGCCTTGATTTGACACAAAAAGATACAGTTGTTTTTCACGCAGGAACAAAAAAAGAAGGAAATAAAATTTTAACAAATGGTGGACGAGTGCTTGGTGTTACTGCACTTGGCGACACACTATCTGGTGCCATATCAAACGCATATTCTGCAGCAGAGAAAATCCACTGGAAAAACAAATACTATAGAAAAGACATTGGAAAAAAAGGCCTAGCCTCTCTTTGATGCATCAATACATTCGCTTTCTGTAACAATCCAGTTTACCTTGATGTCATTTTCAGCCTGGGGGATATTTCTTACAATCTGTTTTGCATAGGTAAGTGCAATTATTTTTGCACCAGTTTTTTTTAAAAATCTGTCATAATAGCCATAACCATAACCCAAGCGGATTCCATCTCGCGTGATGCCAACAGTTGGGACAAGTATTACATCAATGTCTTCAATGATATTGCACCAGTCTTTTGGCTCCATTATGCCAAACCCTGATTTTTCCAAGTTTCCAAAATCTGTTACCTTTCTAAACTCCAAGTCTTCACCTCTTACCTTTGGCAGTGCCAATGTTTTGCCATCGGCAAGTACTTCTTGCATTATTTCCTGAGTCTTTACCTCACTTCCTATTGGATAATAGCCTGCAATGAATTTTGCCTGCCTGAAATCATCAATTTTTTTTAGATTTTTATGAATTGCCTTGCTTGCAATTTTTATAAGATCAAATGATATTGCGTCCCTGTTTTCAAGCAAAAACTTGCGAATATTTGCCTTTTCTTTACTAGCTTCCAAGACCTTTACTCAAAGATGCAGCAGTTACGGTATTTTTTAATAGCATGGCAACTGTGATTGGTCCAACTCCGCCAGGTACAGGCGTCGCAAAAGATGCCTTTTTTATTATATCATCATAATCACAATCACCTGCAAGCTTGCCATTGTGCCTTGTTATTGCAACATCAATTACTATAGCGCCATTTTTTATCATGTCTTGCTTTAGCGTAAACTTTGTCCTGTCCCCAACTGCTGTAATTATAACATCTGCAGACTTTGTAAAGTCGGCAAGATTTTTTGTCTTTGAGTGACACGTAGTAACTGTGGCGTTTTTTTCTAAGAGCATGTGATAGAGTGGTTTTCCAATTAAATTACTTCGATTTATCATTACGATATTTTTTCCCGCAAGATCAATTTTGTAATAATCAAATAACTCCATAATGCCAGAAGGCGTGCATGCCTTGAGCACTGCCTTTCCCATAGCCAAAAGTCCGGCATTGTGTGGTGTAAGACCATCGACATCTTTTGTCGGCAAAATCCTAGATACTACTTCAAACTCGTTTATCTGATCAGGCAGTGGCAGCTGCACTAGTATGCCATGAACTGTTTTGTCATTGTTAAGTGAATCAACTAGGGAATTTAGCTCTTTTTGAGAAATTGAATCTTGGAGGTGATGATCCTTTGTTGTAATTCCAACTTCAGCACATGCTTTTTGCTTATTTTTTACATATGTAGCAGATGCTTGGCTGTCTCCAACAAGTACAGTTGCAAGACATGGATTGACTCCTTGAGATTTTATCTCACTTGCTGCCTTTTTTACACGCTCTTTTACAGCCTGTGCTACTGCAAGACCATCAATTTTTGTGCCACTCAACGCCTTTGTTCGATATTTTTGCTATTTAATCCTTGGAATCTGAAATTTTAAAATGGATTGGAAATCAAAGCAGATTATGAAATTTGAGTTTGATACTAGAAAATACATAGATGAGCTTCAAAAAAGCAGCAACTATTTTCATACATTTATCAATAAAGACACTCTTGCAGCAGGCGTCTTGGTGCTACAGCCAGGAGAAAAAGACACACAGGCCCCACATGATTTAGATGAGCTGTACTATGTAATACGTGGCAACGGATATCTGAAAATAGACAAAAAAGACTATACTATCGAGGACGGAAAGACATTTTTTGTTCCAAAAAACATGGAGCACTATTTTTTTGGCAACACAAAAGAGCTTGTAGTGATTTACTTTTTTGGTGGGCCAGACTCTTAATTTTCTTTTAATTTGATTTTGCCTAGTGCAAAAAGCCTGACTGCCTCTGGATAAATTTTATGTTCTTGTTCTAAAATCCGTTCAGATAGAGTTTCTTCAGTATCGTCTTTTTTTACCTCTACTGTAGCTTGCAAAATTATTGGACCATGGTCTACTTTTTCATCTGCAAAGTGAACCGTACAGCCAGAATACTTGGCTCCATCTTCTAGTGCCTGCCTTTGTGCGTGAAGCCCTGGATATGATGGCAATAGTGCAGGATGTATGTTCATGATTCGATTCTTGTATTTTTTGATAAACTCTGAACTAATAATTCGCATAAATCCTGCAAGGCAGACAAGGCCATTTTCTGGAGTAACATTGTATTTTTCTAACACTGCGATAATTTTTTTATCATACTCCCACCTGTCGCCTTTAAAATCATGGCTATCTACAACTTCGGTTTTTACTCCAAGCTTTTTTGCTATCTCCAAGCCCTTTGCATCAGGCTTGTTTGATATGACAACTGCTGTATTTGCAGGAATTTTTTCTGTCTTGATCGCCTTGAGAATTGCTTCCATGTTACTGCCGCGACCTGAGATCAAAATTGCAAGATTTAGCAACTAGTCAAAACTAGGCTAAAGCTGCAATTTATATCAAATCTCACGTTTGTTTTTGTGTTTGGCCCAAAAAATAAGGATGACAAAAAACGGTATCGTATGCAAGACAAATAACAAAACCGTACTTTTGGATCCAAAAATCCCGCTAGAACAATGCGTAAACTTTGTCTCACATGCACACTCTGATCATCTGCCAACTCAAAATGGCGTGCCTATGCTGGCTTCAATTGAGACAAGCAGGATTGCCAAACTTCGTGGCTGCAAGATGGACTCTATTGATAGTTTGGAGGCCTTTTCACTCCTAGACAGCGGACACATCTTTGGCTCACGTGGATTGTTATTTGATGATATTTTTTACACGGGTGATATTTGCACAAGAAATCGAGGGTTTCTTTCTGGCGCAAAGATTCCAAAATGCAAGACGCTGATAACAGAATGCACATTTGGCCTGCCAGAATTTATTTTTCCAAAACTAGATGAGATAAAAAAAACCGTAAACCAGATAATATCTGAGCATTACTCTCGTGGAATTCCAGTAATTTTGTTTGGATATCAGCTTGGTAAAGCACAGACAATATCACAGCTATTTGGTCACTGGGAGCCATTATACTACCATGACTCTGTAAAGGAAATGAATGACTTGCATCGAAGCTTTGGTGTAAACCTAAAAGACTGCATCGGCCACACAGAAGCAGAAGAAAAAGGACTACTTGCAAAAAAACCATGGGTAATGGTTGCACCGTTCATGTCAGAAAAAAGTTACTTTATCAGGCAAATGAAATCAAAGTATGGTGCAGAAACTATAGGGTTTTCTGGCTGGGCAAAGTCTTCGCACTTTTCTTTTGGAAGACGAGCTGACTATTCAATACCGCTAAGTGATCATTGCGACTTTGATGAGCTAGTTGAGCTTGTAAAGAAAAGCGGCGCTGATAAAGTCTATACAATTCATGGCTTTGTTGAAGAGTTTTCTGCACATCTTAAATCACTTGGAATAGATGCACAGCCATTACGTGAAGAATCCCTTGATGATTTTATCTAAATAGCAAATGCCATTTGAAAGAAAACCAATAGTTTCTGATCCGACCTGTGCAATGTGTGGAAAATCAATTAAAAATCACAGCAAAGACGAGCTCCAGTCATGTATGGAGCAAAGACGCAAAGGCCAAGATCAAAGAAAAAATCTAGACTAGGAAATTAGCTGAAGATTTCTGTTATATCTTACGCCAAACCTGTGAGCCTCATCTCTTGCATGCTGGAGAATTTTAAGCGCAGGACTTGCTTTTGAAATCACAAGCGGCTCTTTTTGCCTAGGCAGGTATATTTCCTCATTTTCCTTTGCAAGTGAAATGCAGGGAATGGCCACTCTTACAGCCTGAAGCGACTTTAATGCAGAGCCAAGCTGGCCTTTTCCACCATCAATTACAACCAAATCTGGAAGAGATTGTTTTTCTTCAGACAATCTGTGATATCTGCGCTTTATTATCTCGCCAATCATTGCAAAATCATCTTTTCCCTTTACTGTTTTTATCTTAAATTTCCTATAGCCTGATTTGTCTGGCCTTCCTCCAACAAACCTTGACATGGAACCCACCGCAAACGCATCTCCGTGATTTGATATATCAAAACACTCTATTACTTTTGGAATTTCTGACAAGCCAAGCTGTTCTTTTAGCTCAACAAGTCCTGGCTCTGCCCCCTTTGCTTCAATTAAGTCCAAGTTTTTCATTATCAAATCAATCATCTCTTTTCTCTTACCTTTTTTTGGCATCACAATCTCTACTGAAAATCCTGCATTTTCAGAAAGAATTGATTCTAAAAGTTCTTTTCTTTCTGGAATCTGGCTTACAACAATTGTTTTTGGAATTTTATGTGTCGTATAATATTGAAACAAAAAGTTTGAAAATGAATTATCTCCAACAAGATCAAAAGAAAACTTGTCGCTGTCTCTTATCACACCGTTAGTTTTTCTAAATGTCATGACATGTGCAACCTGATCTTGTATCCTTGCTCCAAAGAACTCTTCATCAGAGCTTTGAATAAATTCCATTTTTTGTCTTGTTTGTAGGTTTCCTAGTCTTTGCAAAGTATCTCTTATCTCTCTGGCACGCTCAAACTCTAGCGAGTCAGAGGCTTGTTTCATTTCCTGTTTTTGTTTTTCAATAAAATCTCGCATCTTTTGTTTTCCTTTTAGAATTGATTCAAGATTAGAAACATGTTGAGTGTATCTTTTCTGCGCCTCTTTGAATTCACACGGAGCTTCGCAGTTTCCAAGGTGATACTCTAAGCAGGCCTTTTTTGGTAGAGTCTTGCAGATTCGTATCTTGAAGGTCTTGCGAAGCGAGCCTATTGTGAGCAATTTTGAGCTACCTTGCGTAAAGGGCCCAAATATCCTGCCTGAGCCTAAAAACTTGCCAGTTCTTGTCCTGCGTGCAACTAGCAGTCGTGGATATTGCTCATTTGTGATTCTAAGGTAGGTGTATCGTTGCTGGTCTTTTAGCTCGATATTAAAAATTGGTCTGTATCGCTTTATCATATTTGCCTCAAGCAAAAACGCTTCTCTTTCATTATCTGTTAAAACAAACTCAACATCTGAAATGTTTTCAACTAGTTTTTGTGTTTTATAATTTTGATTTTTTAAAAAATATGATCTTACACGGTTTTTTAGATTTTTTGCCTTTCCAATGTATATGACTTTGTCAGTTTTATCTTTCATTAAATAAATTCCTGGATGACTAGGTATGTTTATTTTAGAAATATCCCGAGTCATCTTTTCATAAATTTTGCAAGATGTTGTCCTGTGTAGCTTTTTGGATTGCTTGCAACCTGTGATGGAGTGCCTGTGGCAACAACTTTACCACCGTTATCTCCGCCTTCTGGTCCTAGGTCTACAATCCAGTCAGAATTTTTTATAACATCCAAGTTGTGCTCAATTACAATTACTGTATTTCCAAGGTTTGCTAGTCTGTTTAACACATCAAGTAGTTTTTGCACATCAGCAAAGTGCAGTCCTGTTGTTGGCTCATCTAGGATGTAAAGTGTTTTTCCTGTGCCTTTCTTTGATAACTCTGATGCAAGCTTGACACGTTGGGCCTCCCCACCTGATAGTGTAGTTGATGATTGACCTAGTTTTATGTAGCCTAGGCCAACATCAAAAATTGTTTGAAGCTTTCTCTTTATTGCAGGAATGTTTTCAAAAAACTGTAGTGCCTCATACACTGTCATCTCTAAAACATCGGCAATGTTTTTTCCCTTGTATAATATAGAAAGTGTTTCAGAATTGTATCTTTTTCCTTTACATTCATCACATCTAACATAAACATCTGATAGAAACTGCATCTCGATTTTTTTTACACCATCGCCTTCACATGCAAAGCAGCGACCATCTTGAACATTAAATGAGAACTGGCCTGGACTGTATCCTCGCTCCTTTGAGGTTTCTGTGTTTGCGTATAATTCGCGAATTGGTGTAAAGGCACCAATGTAGGTAGCAGGATTTGAGCGTGGGGTCCTTCCTATTGGGGACTGGTCAATTGCTATTACCTTGTCTATATTCTCGATTCCTTCGATTTTGACGTGTTTTCCTGGACGCTCATTTGACTTGTAAAAGTGGGAAGAAAGCGACTTTAGCAAAATCTCATTTATCAGAGTCGATTTTCCAGAGCCTGAAACGCCTGTAATTGTGATAAAAAGTCCTAATGGGAACTCGACATCGATATTTTTTAGGTTATTTTCAGAGGCGCCTCTTACAACAAGCTTGCCTTTTTGCATTCGTTTTTTATTTTCAAGTTTTATCAGTGACTTGTCTTTTAGATAAGTTCCTGTGATTGACTTGTGTCCATTTAGGATTTGATCTACAGTTCCTTCAAAAACAACATCGCCTCCATGTACTCCTGCACCTGGCCCAAGGTCAACAATCCAGTCAGAGCTTCGTATCACTTCTTCGTCATGCTCTACAACAATTACTGTATTTCCTAAATCACGAAGCTTTGTCAGTGTTTTTATCAGTCTCTGATTGTCTCTTTGGTGCAACCCAATTGTTGGCTCATCAAGAACATAGAGTACACCTGTTAGATTAGAGCCAATCTGTGTTGCAAGGCGTATTCGTTGTGACTCTCCACCAGACAGAGTTGAGCTTAGGCGATTTAATGTAAGATAGTTTAATCCAACATTTTTTAAAAATTCCAGTCTTTCTTTTATCTCCTTTAACACATCACGTGCAATGTATTGTTCTGTCTCTGTCAGCTTTAGTGCGTTAAAGAAATCATAGCATGCATCAATTGACAAATCACAAACATCCATTATGTTCATCGAGTTTATCTTTACAGCAAGTGCTTCAGGCTTTAGCTTTCTTCCATTGCATACATTGCATGGAGTATCGCGCATAAACTGCTTTAGCCATTCTCTTTTTGCCTCAGAATCTGTTTCCATAAAGACTCGCTGCAGATTTTCCAGCACTCCTTCAAATGCATCAGTATATTCCCAAGATGAATCACTAGACCTTGATTCGTATCTAAAGCGAATCATCTTGTCTGTTCCATAAAGAATCACTTTGAGCTGTTTTGGTGTTATCTTGTTCATTGGAGTCATCAGATTAAATCCAAACTCTTTTCCAACATGCTGCAATGCTTGCTTTCTAAACGAGGAAAATCTTCCACTCCATGGGACTATGGCCCCATCAAGTATTGATTTTGACTTGTCAGGTATTACTAAATCAGGATCAAACTCCATTTTGACGCCTAAGCCATTGCAGGCCTTGCAAGAGCCAAAAGGCGAGTTAAACGAAAACGTCCTAGGCTCAAGCTCGCCTATTGTGATGCCACAATATGGGCATGCATTATTTTGAGAAAAAATCTTGTCTTTGCTCTCATCTGAGATTAGAACAGAGCCTTTTGCAGCCTTGAGTGCAGTCTGGATTGCCTCAAAGAGTCTGCTTTTTTCAGACTTTGAAACTCCGATTCTGTCTACGACAATTTCGATATTGTGCCACTTTTGTCTGTCAAGTGATGGCGTTTCATCAAGCTGTGTTATCTGTCCATCCAGGCGAATCCTAGAATATCCATCTTTTTTTATCTGCTCAAATAGTTTCTCATAGGTTCCTTTTTTTCGTTGTATGATTGGCGCTAAAATAAGAATCTTTTTTCCATCAAAGTCACGCAAGATAGAATCACAAATTGATTCAACTGACTGGTTTGAGATTTTGCGTCCACAGTTTGTGCAGTGGGGGATTCCAATTCTTGCATACAACAGTCTTAGATAGTCATAGATCTCAGTTGTAGTGCCAACAGTAGAGCGTGGATTTTTGCTTGTTGTTTTTTGCTGAATTGATATTGCAGGAGAAAGACCCTCAATAGAGTCAACATCAGGCTTGTCCATCATTTCCAAAAACTGTCTTGCATATGCAGATAGCGACTCTACATAGCGCCTTTGTCCTTCTGCATAAATCGTATCAAATGCAAGTGTTGACTTGCCAGAGCCAGACAGACCGCTAATTACTACAAGATTGTTTTTTGGAATATCAAGATCAATATTTTTTAGATTGTGGTGTCTTGCTCCGCGAATTTTTAATTTAGCGTTCATTTTTCTTTTCAAGCTCCTTTTGCATTCGCCTAATTTTTTCTCTGCACTCTATTGCTCGCTCAAAATCCAAACTCTCTGCAAATTTTTTCATTTCTGCTTCAAGCTCTATCATTTCTTTTGCAAGGTCATGGCCTGACTTGTGTTTTATATCATCAAGTGTTGCAACCTGAGCTGGAATTGATTTTATGATAGTTTTTGGTGTGATGTTTCTAACTTTGTTATACTCTAGCTGCTTTTTTCTGCGCCTGTTTGTCTCAGAAATCGCAGTCTTCATTGATTGCGTTATCGAATCTGCATACATGATTACAGCGCCTTCGACATTTCGTGCTGCTCTGCCAAATGTCTGAATCAGGCTTGTCGTATTACGAAGAAATCCTTCCTTGTCTGCATCAAGTATTGCTACAAGTGAAACTTCGGGAATATCAAGGCCCTCTCTTAACAGATTTATCCCAACAAGTACATCAAACTCACCTAGTCTTAGCTGCCTGATTAGCTCTGTTCTCTGGAGGCCTTCAATTTCTGAATGCAAATAGCGAACCTTGATTTGTTTTTTTGATAGGTATTCTGCCAAATCTTCTGCCATTCTTTTTGTCAGAGTTGTTACTAGGATTCGCTGGTTTTTTTCTGCTCTTTTTTTAATTTCTACAATTAGATCATCCATCTGGTTTTTTGTAGGTCTTGTCTCAACAATTGGGTCTACAAGTCCTGTAGGCCTGACAAGCTGCTCTGCAATCTGAAATGACTTTTTTCTTTCATACTCTGATGGTGTTGCAGAAACAAAAATGCAATTTTTAATGTACTTTTCAAACTCTTCAAACTTTAGTGGTCTATTATCATATGCGCTTGGCAGTCTGAACCCATAGGTCACAAGCTCTTTTTTTCTTGAATGATCTCCTTTGTACATTCCATGAAGCTGTGGCAGTGTTACATGTGACTCGTCAATTACAAGCAAAAAGTCGTTGCCAAAAAAATCCAAAAGACAAAATGCTTTTTCTCCAGGCTTTCTTCCATCAAAATGTCTTGAATAATTTTCAATGCCAGAACAGTACCCAAGCTCTTCGATCATCTCAAGATCAAATTTTGTTCTCATCTCTAGTCTTTGTCGTTCAAGCTCATTTAGCTCCGGCAGTCGCTTTTTTAGCTCAGACTTGATTGATGATACTGCCTTGTCTCTTACATCTTTTGCAACAAGATAGTGCTTTGCAGGAAATATTTTGATAGATGCGAGTTTTCGTTTTTCTTTTAATGTTATATAATCACAAATTGATATTTTTTCTATCTCATCGCCAAATAAGGAAATTCTAACAATATCATCAGAATATGCAGGTATAATGTCAATGGTGTCTCCTTTGACGCGGAAATTGCCTGGCGCAAGCTCCATCTCATTGCGCTCATATCTGGCATTGACTAGCTTTTTTATTAGATTTGCACGCTCAATTTGGTCTCCTTGAGAGACTGTAATTGCCATTTCTTCCCAGTCTCGAGGCGAGCCAAGTGAGTAAATGCATGATACTGTAGCAACTATAATCGTAGGCTCGCCAGAAAGAAGCATGGCAGTAGCCTCTAGTCTCATTTTTTCGATTTTTTCATTTATCTGAGTGTCTTTTTCTATGTAAGTGTCTGTTTGTGGAATGTAACTTTCAGGCTGATAATAATCGTAATAGCTGACAAAATATCCGACATTATTTTTTGGGAAAAACTGTTTTAGCTCCGAATAAAGCTGTGCAGCAAGTGTCTTGTTATGTGAGATTACAAGTGTGTTTTTTCCAGTTCTTTGTATAACATTTGCAATAGCAAATGTCTTGCCACTTCCTGTTACGCCCAAAAGCGTTTGAACTTTATTTTGTCTTACCACTCTAACTAGTGATTCTATTGCCTGAGGTTGGTCGCCTGTTGGCTGATAATCTGAGGCTAGCTGAAAACTTGGTATCTGTTGCAACGACAAAAATATTTAAAAACTGAATTTAAAGCAATGGTAATTCTCAAACATCATTTTTGAATTATGTTATATGTTTTTGTTATCTTGGATCGCAATTATATATGATAACGATCTATATTCTGTCCCATGAGGCTTTTGCGTGAATGCAAGCATTGCGGAAGAGAATATCAAAGCATGACAAGCGTGTTCTGTTCCTACAAATGTGCAAACGAAGCAACAAAAGACTAGCTATTCTAAATCATAAAAAGCGTTTAAGTATTTGTTACAAGATTGTACTGTATGTGCGAAACACTAGATGAGATTCATGAGGCACAACTTGCAGCTTTGCTAGCAAAAATGCAAAAAGAGGCAAAGCAAAAACAAGAAAAACCAATCGAAGTAGTAGCTAACTAGTCAAACTGTCGACGCATATAGCTAGCTTCTGCTTTTCTAATCTTTATAGAATCTGCAACATCTTGTGTCATGTCAATCAAGTCATGCAGCTGCATGTTTGAAACAATCGCGTCGTCTTTTTGTTGCTCGATTTCAAATTCAATATCTGAGAGAATCTCTAGATTTGCATCGATAATATCAAGACACTCTGATACATAATCTACTAGCTCTTTTTCTTCCATGAAATTAAACCGGAATTTACCTCACGTAAAATAATTTCGAAGAAAACAGTGTTTACTAGTTACAACCCTTTATTTCACAACGGCTTCAGATTCTACCAAGATGGGTCTTCAACCATCTTGACATCATTTCCTACAACCTCAAAGCCCATTACGTGCAATGTTTCTTTTGCAGTCTTTGATTTGTGTTCAAGAATTTGTTGTGCTAATTTTGTTCGCTCATTTTTTTGGAGATGCTGTCCTACCTTGTACTTTCCTTTCATCGACTCTGGTATTACTTTGATAATTGCAACCCCCTCTACTACTGCCATTTCTGGTTTAATTGGTTCATAACCCCCCTCTGGCTGATATTTTTTCATCAAACCATTTAGTGCAATTGTTTTTTCTGATCTGTCTTCTATTATTTTTCCTCTGCCCTTGATTACAACACTGATGTAAAGAGTATCTGCCTGTGAGGCATCCGTTGGGTGGGTAAAATATGATGGCAAAAATTCCAGACTTTTATCTACTTCAAAGCCTACTTTGTCATTGCGTCTGATATTGTCTAGCTTTTCGCCTCTTGTATGAGAATGCATGTATATTGAGTCATTTAAAAACACAAAATTCATTGGAATAATCTGGGGATAGCCATTTTCATCAATACTGCAGATCCTTCCTGTATGCTCTTGATTTAAAAACTGGACAATCTTTTCCTTTGATTTTATCTCCAATCTTCCTAATAGCTGCATTACTCTTGTTCTTCTTTTGAAATACTATTAAATCTAGATTGCTTTAGGCGCTTTGGAAAATGCTTTACTTGTTTTTTGTTTCTTTTCTTAGATGAGGCATAACTTCGCTTGCAAATTTATCAATTGAGCCAAAATAGTTTTTGCCCCAAAATCGAATTATAAAATGATTCACACCTGCCTTCATAAAACGCTCAAAGATTGGGATCACATCCTCTGGTGTTCCAACAGCTGTCGATGATCGTGCAACAGGATCAGGAATCGTCTTTGCAGCTTCGCGCATCTTTACAATCCACTCTTGATTTGACATTGAATATTCTGTAAAGTATTTTTTAAAATCAAATCCTTCAATTTCTTTTAGTTTGTGTACACGCAAAACTTCTGGCTTGAACAAGCTGACCTTTACTGCTTCTTTCATTTTTGCCCATGATTCTTCTGCATCATCAGAAAAATACACATCAATATCTAGTGCAAAGTTAAAATCGTCATGATTTCGGCCATTTTCTTTCATTGATTTTTTAATAATTGCGGCATGATCCTCGAATAGCTCAGGCGTGTAGCCAATTGGAATCCAGCCATCCCCATATTTTCCTGTAAGCTCTAGTGTTCGCTGGCCTCCAGATGCCATGTAGATTGGAGGCTGTGGTTTTCTAATCGGTTTTGCCTGAAGACAAGCTTCTTCTAATTTGTAAAATTTTCCGTCATAGCTAACCCTGTGGTCAGGAGTTGAGCCAAAAAGCAATTGTATTACTTGGATTTGTTCTTCCCACTTTGAAACTGGTTTTTCAAAAGGAATGCAAAATTCTTTTAGGTTCTGTGCTTCCCCTGCACCAATGCCAAGTGCCGCCCTGCCTTTTGATACTCTATCTAGTGTAATCGTAGCTAGTGCAATGTTTGATGGATGTCTGCGTATTGCATCGGTAACACATGTGCCAATCTCAACCTTGTTTGTTGTTGCAGCAATTGCAGATAGCATCACCCAGGGGTCAAGAACCACAGCATTTTTCCATTGCGGAACATTTGTGTGGTCCATATACCAAATAGAATCGTATCCTGTTCTATCAGCTAAAATACATGCAGTCAAGATTTGGTCTTCAGAATATCCGGCTCTTGCTACATTAAGTCCGTTTTGAATTCCAAACTTCAAGAACGCCATGATACCGTTAGGGTATTTTTTGACGTTATTAAAGTCTAGGAAATTTTATGAATTTCGCACTTTATAAAAAATTAAAAAATGTTTTTGAATTTACAGGTTTCCTGATTTAATGTCATTTAGACATTTCATTATGTCTTCTTTTGTTACTGGAATTGGATTTGGGTCAAGATGTCCTCTATCTGTCATTACAGTTTCTGCTGCCACATCAACTGGTGCTTTAAGGTCCAGTTTTTCAAAACCAAGCTTCTTTACTATTTGTTTGAATCTATCATAGAAGATTGATTTGTTGAATTTGTGTGCAACAGTAGTGCATGACGAAAGTGAATATCCATGTGGAACTCCTTCATTTGAAAAGACATACGATAATGCATGTCCTAGTGTTGTTGAGCAGTTGCCAAAGCCCATGCCTGATAACATCGAGCCATAAGGATAGTTTTCTGGCTTGTCATTCATTATAGCATCATACAAGACATCAAATGCTTCCTTGCACAATGTTCTTGTGAATTCATTTCCAAGCTTGCTGTCATATCCTTCGGTTGCTTGTGCACAAGCATCACATACAGAATTTTTGATAATTTGTTCTGGTGTTCCATCCATAAAGTAGAAATCAACTACTGCCATATCTGCAAGGAATTTATCCTCGCGCAACAGCTTTTTCTTTCCATCAAATTTTAAAACGCAATACGTTGTCATTTCAGCACCTGTGCCAAATGTAGTTGGGATCAAAATCTTTTGCTTGCCCATTTCTGCTGAAGCATATTTTACAACATCCATCGAACTTCCTCCACCAAGACCGATCAATACAGACGGATTCTTGTCCTTGAACTGTGCAATCACTGTCTTCACGTCATCAATTGATGGTTCTGGAGTGACTTTGTCATATAACATGTAATCTTGAATTCCCATCTTGGCAAGCCACTTTCCTGAAATATTTGGTGGTGCCGTTGTTACAACTAGTGCGTTTTTTGGATACTGTGTTTCGCCTAATGCATTTTTTCCAAAATTAATTATTTTTGGAATTTTTACAGCATGCATGGGAAAATGAAATTCTTAATCATTATTATATCTTGATGTCACATTCAAACTCGGAACAAAAGTATTGATATTAAAACATTAGAATTATCTTTTAATGATTATACAAAATTACAAAGAATTAACAAAAACCAGACATAAAAAAATCGCAACTGACATTATAGAATTTGGAATTGCGCAAGCCTTGCCGCAAAAAATACTGCCAAAATTTATCAAAAAGAATCAAATCATTGTAGGTAAAAAGACGATTAATCTAGAAAAATACGACAAAATCTACTTGGTAGCCTTTGGCAAAGCCGCAGACTCTATGGCAAAGACAGTAGATGACATTACAAAAATTGATGGAGGCATAGTTGTAGTGCCAAAAGGAACAAAATCTCTGATCAAAAATAAGAAATTTCAAGTCATTTATGCAGGTCATCCGCTGCCGACTTTACAAAGCTACAGAGCGGGAAAGGCTGTCAAAGAATTTGTAGAAAACAGAACAAATCGTGAGTTTATTATTTTTCTTGTATCTGGTGGCTCTTCTGCATTAATGTGTGTGCCAGAAGGAATTACATTTGAAGAAAAAAAACACGTTAACCAAGTTTTGATAAAATCAGGCGCAACAATACACGAAATCAACTGCATTAGAAAACATCTTTCTGCAATAAAAGGTGGAAAACTAGTTGAGAATCTTGGCTGTGATGCTGTCGCATTTGTAATGTCAGATGTTATCGGCGATGATCTATCATCAATAGCATCTGGCTATGCATACCATGACAATACCACATTTGATGATGCACTTGAGATAATAAAAAAATACAAACTTGGAAAATTAATCTCAAATAAAATAATCAGGCGATTCAACGCTGGGATGAAAGGAAAAATCCAAGAAACACCAAAGCATCCAAAAATAAACAACATCATTATTGCACAAAATCGCGATTTGCTTGATGCAATGAGTAAAAAATCAAGGCAGTTTGGCTTTGTTACAAAAACTATCACAACTTCTGGCAATGTGACAAGTGTTGCTAAAAAACTAGCAACTTTGATTCAAAAAAGACATCATACTTGTATTATTTTTGGGGGCGAACCAACAGTTAATGTAACTGGAAATGGAAAAGGTGGAAGAAATCAGGAACTTGTTCTGCGCATTTTGCAACAGATGCAGAATAAAAAAAATAGATTTACTTTTGCATCTGTAGGAACAGATGGAATTGATGGAAATACAAAATTTGCAGGAGCAATTACTGACAATACTGTAAGTGCAAAAAATATTCAAAATTATTTAAAAAACAATGATTCAAACTCTTTTTTTAAAAAATATGGCGGCCTAGTTAAAACAGGTTACACGCACACTAATCTGATGGATATAGGCTTGATTCTAAACTAGATTAAAAAATTAATCCCGTTTTCTTCGGTCTCTTTTTTTCATTCGCTTGACTTTTTCTGCGTGGAAATACATTTCGCCGTATTCTTCCATCCTATTTTCAACGTCCTGATATACGATCTAATACAAATCGTTCTTAGATATTTATCAATATTTTGGTAAATTAAATCGTAAGTGGCAATTATGAAAACTAAAGCTTTAATCAAGTAATTTGTGTGCCACGTTATCTTTTGCGTCAATTAAATGACACTCTACATTTAGCTTTCTCTGCTCTACAATCTGATTGATAAATTGTGCTCTATTTTGTATAAAGGAGTCAGTGTTTTCCTTATCCCCATTGAGATGCTCAAACATTGATTTAGAATCAAGCATGATACTTATGCTATCATTATTTTTTATGATAAATTTTCCAATTCCCCAAAAAACTCCAACATGCAGTGCAATGAACTTTGATTGTTCATCTGTTACCTTGTCTAGGTAAATGTCTGCATGGTCTCGCTGTTGTTCTACTGCATTACCATCTGTCTGTATTACCCATGCAATCTTTTTTTGATTTCCATCACAGTAAAAAATGTGCTTCATATGTCAACCAAAAAGGTGTCATTTGTCTATATAATTTGAATTTACGTCTGAATAGCATACTTGGAAATGCCAATGCAATGCTTGAATCACACTCCTTCTTTACAAAGATGGTCGATGATCTAGTTGAGTTTGCACAATATGACCCAGAACTTGCAGATGGAATAAAGTGGCTTGATGAACAGGCACGACAAAAAGGAGTGTCATTTTATGACATGGTCTTTGAGGTTCTTTACAAACACGACGTAAACTCTAGAGCAAAACAGTGGCTTAACTCAAGAAATTAACTTACCTGTGGTTCAGGTCTTAGATCAAGTGGAGTATACTTGCAGCCTTCTGGCCCACAATATTTTCCAACATAAGATGCCTTTGGTCTATACAATGCAGGCTTTGGTGCAGCCTCTGCAAATTTTTCTTCGATTATGTGAGCTGCCCATCCAGCACATCTAGATACTGCAAAAAGTGGCGTATTAAGGTCCATTGGTATTCCCATCATATAGTATACTGATGCACTATACAGGTCAACATTTGGGTAGATATCAATTCCTTTTCTGTTTTTCATCTCGCGAATAGTCACATGTTCTACTTTTTCTGTAATGTCATACCAAGGCTGACCTGTTTTTTTTGCCAACTTTTTTGAAAGTTCCTTTAGCACCAAAGCTCGCGGGTCAAATGTCTTGTATACTGCATGACCCATTCCCATAATCCTGTTTCCTTTTTCTATTTGTTCTATAATCCATGGCTCTACATTGTCCATAGTCTGAATCTCAAGTAACATCTTCATTACCTCATAGTTTGCGCCGCCATGTAGCTCGCCACTTAGTGCCCCAATTGCAGCACTTGCAGCAGAGAACATATGGGCTCGCGTTGATGCGACCTGTCTTGCAGCAAATGTTGATGCATTAAAGCTGTGGTCTGCATGCAAAATAAGACAAACATCTAAGACTTTTTCTATCTCTGGGTCAGGCTTTTCGCCAGTAAGCATGTAAAGAAAGTTTGCTGCATGGCTTAGCTTTGGATCTGGGTTTATGATTTTTTTATTATTTCTGATTCTTTCCCAGCTTACTACAATTGTTGGAACCTTTGCGATAAGATTGATTGCCCTATCATAGCTTGCATTCTTGCTTGAAAACTCTTCATCATAATAGCCTCCAAGTGCTGCAACAAAGGCCTGAAGCGCATCCATGGGATCTGCATCCTTTCTCCAGTTTCCCATGTTCTCTTGCATGTGAGTTGGGATCAGGCGTGCATCTGCAAGCCTTGCCCTAAAATCGTCTAGCTCTGTCTTTGAGGGCAGCCTGTCATGAAGAAGAAGATATGCAGTTTCCTCAAAATTAGAGTTTTTTGTAAGATCTAGTATATCATAGCCACGATAGATGAGCTTGCCTCTTTCTCCATCTATATCCGATATTCTAGTATCTGCAACCTCGATATCTCTTAGGCCGATATTTTTTGTATCCAATGAGTTAGATTGAAAGAAAATTACTAATTATTCTTTCTAATAAGGGACACCAAATTTAGCAAATTGTCTAATCTATCAAAGCCGCCCCATAAATCGAAATTTTTAATCTAAAATCAATGTCAGAAGCAGAACGCAAGTACATCAAGCAGGTAGATGAGGAAATACTTCATGCCTCAGGCGAGTCATTACTAAAACTGCAGGAAATAGACAAATCTACTCAACTAAGCGGGCGTTCATTTTATGACGAGTACGCATGTACATTGAAAAAAACTCCTGAGGAAAAGGTTGTTACAAAAACAAAAACTTTTGATAATAAAACCCACCACTAGCTTTTCTTAATTTAAATGAGGGCAGATTCGATTTTTTGCAAATGTCAGAAATTAGCACACAAAAAACAAAAAGAGACAGACTCCTCTGCGTTTCTCACAAAGAAGACGCTGATGGGATAAGTGCAGCTGCACTGATTAGGCAGGCATTTGGAGGCGATACTGTACTTGTTGACTATCCTGGCATGATGGATGCGCTTGCAAAAATAAAAGACAATGAAAAACTAAAGACACTTTTTATCTGCGATGTAGGCCTTAGTCAAAAAAATCAAGACGAGTTTGTCGAAATACTGACAAGTCTTAGGAAAAATAAAATCGCAATAACATACATTGATCACCATGATATGGATAATAAAATAATCAAAAAGCTTGAAAAGCTCAAAGTCAAAGTAATTCATGACATTAACGAATGCACTACCGTACAAGTCTATGATGCATTCAAATCAAAACTAAATGATCATGCACAGTTTGTAGCAGCATGTGCTGCAATAACTGACTATATGGAAGACAGGCCAATAGGTGCAAAACTTTTGCAAATCTTTGATAGGCAATTTGCATTAATTAGTGCAACCGTGTTGACATTTAACATAACAGGACATCAAAAAGATTCTGACTATCTTCTCTATCTTGTCGAGGAATTATCTGACTCAAAATATCCACATGAAATCCCAAACACATTTGAGTTTGCCCAGCTTCAGGTTGCAAAGCTTGCATCAATTATTTTACAAGTAAAAAAATCAATGAAGAAAATGAAAAACCTTGCATACATGGAAGTCTTGGATTCTGGTGCAAGCGGTGCTGTAAACTTTGTACTTGGATTGTCAGGAAAAGACGTTGGCGTTGCATACAAGGAAAGAACAGAGCAGGGAATATACGCAGTGTCAATACGTGGCTCAAGGTCATGCAAGCTACATCTTGGCAAAATAGTAAACCCACTTGCCACATCGCTTGGCGGCTCTGGTGGAGGACATGACAAGGCATGTGGTGCAGTCATCCCAAAAGACAAGATGACAAAATTTCTTAAAGCGTTTAACGCAAAGCTTAGCTAAGCTCAACTATCATATCAATTTCAACAGTAGAGTCAAGTGGCAAGCTTGCAGCTCCTATTGCAACTCTAGAATGTTTTCCTTTTTCACCAAAAATCTCAAAGAGAAGATCTGATGCGCCATTGACCACCTTTGGTTGATCAACAAAGTCTGGTGCTGAATTTACAAAACCAGACACTTTGAGAATTCTTGAAATTTTATCAAGACTTCCAATCTCTGCTTTTAGCTGAGCCAGTGCGTTTATGATGCACAGTCTTGCTGCCTTTTGCGCCTCTTCAACTGATTGTTGTACTGGAACCTTTCCTTTGTGGGTTATTTTGTCATCTGTTATTGGGATCTGGCCTGACACATAGGCTGTTTTGCCAGATATTGTTACAGGTACATAAGAACCTGCAGGCTTTGGGGGACTAGGCAGAACTATGTTTAGCGACTTCAACCTCTCTTCAATCATTTAAAATACGATGGAATGTGTCGTGTTTTTAGTTTTTGTTTGGATGAATCTTGATGAAAACTTTCTCTCCCTTTTGGGAATGATTCTGGTAAATTAGCTTTGTATTGTATCCGCAGCTTTGCAAATACTGATCAAGCATGCTTGTCCATGGAAGCGAATGGCCTCCATTTATCTTTGATTCTACAGTTATGTTGTTTTTGGCAGAATCATAGCTTAGATGACCTGCACATGTTATCTGTAATACAGAGTTGATTATGCCAGTTACGTCCTCAAATGACTTTGATTTTAGATTAATTCCCTCTTTTTCTAGCAGCTTTAGAAAATCAACACTTGAATTTTTTGAATCAATGGCAGAATTTAGAGTAAAGCCAAGGCCGTTTTGACTTACAAGCTGGATTATGCGATATACTGACTGGGCATCAGATTTTGCCATGTCATACAGGCCATCTGTCTTTAGGGCATTTTCCCACATTTGTGAAAATACTTTGGCCTGACTTGAGCCTAGAACATCTGTTGCAGAAAACACTGCACCTTTTCCATTATCGCCATCAATTAGCAGCACCTCTGTCTGATCAAAAATAAAGCTGTTTTGCACAGTATCTGCAACTCTGATTTTTGCCCCATCTGGTATTGCATAAAATGATTCAGAACCAATCTGTGATGGCGCAACAATAATTTTTACATCAACATTTCTTCTTAGCACTAAAAGTAGCTGCTCTTTGCACTCTGCAAGCAAGTTTAGTCCCCAACTGTCAACAGTGGCTTGAATTGATGACTTTGTTCCCTCTGTCATTATTTTAAGCTGGTTTAGGACATTGTTTGAATTGATATGAAAATATCTTTTTTCTTCTGCACCCCTTGTCTTTTTGCTTTCCTCACTTGCACGCTTTAGCTTTGAAACAAGTGTGTTCATCTGGTTTACCTTGTCTATATGCTCTTGAATAATATCATCAAAGGCATCTTCTGGTGCAATTGCAGTGCACATTATTGGCTTGCTTTTGGAAATAATTACCAGTCTTTTTTTCTCTAGTTTTAGTAAAGTTGGATAAATCTTGGTTCGAGGAAGATTAGAGTAATATGCAACCTCGCTTGCAGAAATTGTGCCATGAGAGACCAAAGTAACATAGGCCTTTGCCTCATACTTGCTTAGCCCAAACTCTTCAAGACTTACAGTAAGGCCATTCTCCTTAACCATATCAAACGATCACTAGTGGTTAGGTAAGATGATAAGCTAAATTCCTTGTACTAATAATGGAAATTTTTCTGAGCTGTATCCGGCGATATATGTGACTGTGGTTAACTGGAAATTTGTGACAACGTCCTGATATAGTAAATTTCTCAATATTTTTCCATGATGGACATGGCAGCAACTGAAAAAGAAAACTCTGACAATTCGCATAAAAATACGCTAATGCCTAGACTAGTTTACTCTGTTGAATTACTTGAAACCATTCTAATGCAGCTTGATAAAAAAAGAACTCACATTGGAAGCCAAAACCTTGCACTATATGGGAAAATAGACGACTCTGATTTTATAAAACTCGCAGAACTAGAAGGCGAAATTTGCCTTGCAATAGAATCATTAAAACAAATCCAAAGGCGAATTTGTACAATAAAGGGCATAAGTAGCATTACAACAAACCTTGCCTCTGCAACATCGGTTATCAGAATAACAAGTGCAAGACTCTATAGGCATTTTCCAGAATATTATAGGGCTTTTTGCGAGCTCTCATCAGTGCTAGGAAGCATAGTAATGGACTCTGCTACAATAACCGAGGCAAAATTTGACTTTGGCCAATCAAATAAAGAGTCGCAGACAATCCTAGATGAAGCAAAGTTGATCGCAGACTCTAAAATAAACAAGCAGTATCCTAATCTAGATTTTGCGAAACCAGAGCTCGCTTAATCTAAATGGTATCAATAAAACCCGCTATAAATATACAAAAAAGCAGAAAAAGAATTCAAAAGATATCTGGCCTTGTTGAAAAAAGGCTTGCAGAGCTAGACTCCGATAAAAAGAAAACAAGCCAGCTTTCAGTAGAAGAGCTGCAAGACTTTAACCAAATTCTTCGCATTGCAGACTATATCTTATACAAATATGAACACAAAAAGGAGGTCTTTTCTCTGATAAAGGAATTTGTTGATATGGTAAACAGCTCAGTTGGCTCCATGGATACACTAAATGACAATCTAAGTGAGCTTGTAATTTCTGCAGAAGATTCGATTAAGAAAATAAAGCATCTTCAGAGCAATGTCTCTGAGAATCTAATATCTGAAGAATATGCCAAATCTGATGATTTTTCAAAATCTGCCAAGCAGAATAGTACAAATAATTTAACAAGATCTGCTACACCAGTTTACCTTTAGGGATACCTACGCAAATCTAAAGCTGAACCTGTAGGTAATTTAGATATGAGTATGGCACCACAACAACTAGAGAATACTGCAAGCAAATATGCCTCTGAGGCAATAAAATGCGATTCTCAAGGTGCCCGTGGCATGGCAATTGCAAACTATCAAAAAGCAATAGATGCCCTAATGCAACTACTTCATCTTTACCCAACAAGCAAGCTAAACTCTGTATATTCAGAAAGGATGCGCTCTTATCAAAGTAGAATAAAGGCGCTGCAAGAGCTTCGTGGCAATGACCTAGAACCGGCAGTTGATCCAAACGCTTCTCCTGAAGAACGAAATGCTGCAAAAGACAATCGTGACTTTGAAGACCTAATCATGAAAGAAAAACCCGATGTCAGCTGGGAAGAAGTAGTAGGGCTTGATGATGCAAAAAACGCTTTGCGTGAATCAATTGTATATCCTAGCAGAAGACCTGATCTTTTTCCACTTGGCTGGCCAAGAGGACTGTTACTTTACGGACCGCCAGGATGTGGCAAGACACTACTTGCAGCTGCAACAGCAAGTGAGATTGCAGGATATTTCATAGTTGTAGATGCAGCATCGATGATGAGCAAATGGCTTGGCGAAGCTGAAAAAAATGTTTCAAAACTATTCAAGATGGCACGAGACCATGCAGAAAAGGAAAAGGTTCCTGTAATATTGTTTATTGATGAGGTTGACTCGCTTCTTGGCGTAAGAAACAGCGAGGTAGGAGGCGAGGTTAGAACCAAGAATCAATTTTTGTCAGAAATGGACGGAGTTAATGGAAAAGGAAAGGACCTCATGCTATACGTAATTGGTGCAACAAACAAGCCATGGAGCCTTGACTGGCCATTTTTGCGAAGATTCCAAAAAAGAATCTATGTCTCACTGCCAACCATTGAGGCAAGACAAAATCTTTTTGAGCTGTATACCTCGCCACTAAGAAAGGATGCCAAACTCAAAACCTTGGAGCTTGCAAGACTATTTGATGGATACAGTGCAAGTGATATCAAAGACGTCTGCCAATCAGCACAAATGAAAGTTGTAAATGAGCTGTTTACCTCGGCAAACTACAAAGAACCAGTAGCAGGAGATGCAAAACCACAGCCAAGAGAATTAACAATGATTGATTTTAGGGAAATAATGGAGCGAAGAAAACCAAGCGTTTCATCTGAGATGATCCGCGCTTATTACAAGTGGAGTGCAGAGTTTAAGGCACTATAATTTTTTTAAAACAAAACCCTGCGATCAGCTTCACAAAATTTAAATCTGCAAACAAATTCACTTGTCGAGGGTCACAATAACCACAAAGAAAGCCAAACACGTAAACAAGTTTGGAAAACTGATTCTTGGTGATGGCACCGTTTTTGAAGGAAGTGGCTTTGGTTATTCAAAAACCGTCTTTGGCGAACTAGTCTTTAACACAGGAATGGTTGGGTATAATGAAACCCTGACAGACCCATCCTATAGCGGCCAAATTCTTACACTCACATATCCACTTGTTGGAAACTATGGCGTACCAGATCTTGCACAAAAAGACAATGATGGCATTTCAAAACACTTTGAGTCAGACAAGATCCAGATACGCGGACTGGTAATCCATGAGTTATCTACAATTGCAAGCCACTGGAATCTTGCACTAACGCTTGATGAGTGGCTGTATAATGAAAAGATTCCAGGCATTTCAGGAATTGACACTAGAGAATTAACAAAAAAGCTTCGAACATCTGGCGTCATGATGGCTGCCTTGGTAGTATCTGACACTCCAATTGACGAGACCCAAGTCAAGCGTGAGCTTGCCAAGGCACCAAAATACAACTCTGAAGAATTTATGAATACAGTATCAACAAAAAATGATCAAGTTTTTGGAAACGAGCCCAAATCTGTTGTAGTAATTGATACTGGCGTAAAAAATGCAATTATTCGAAACGTTAGAAAAATTGGATACAAGGCAATCAAGGTTCCATGGAATACCACAATTGAAAAAATTTTGTCCTATAACCCAAAAGGTGTTGTAATTAGCAACGGCCCTGGTGATCCAAAAAAGTGCAAAGAAACAATCAAGACTGCAAAATCACTTATCTCAAAAAACGTCCCAACACTTGGGATTTGCCTTGGCGCACAAATACTAGGCCTTGCGGGAAACGCAAAAACTTACAAGCTAAAATATGGCCATCGTGGGCAAAACAAGCCTTGCATTAACCTTGAAAACAAGCAGGTGTACGTTACAAGCCAAAACCATGGCTATTGCATTGACCCAAAATCGCTTAAAAAATCAAATTTCAAATTATGGTTTACAAACGCCGATGATAAAACTGTAGAAGGGATAAAACACAAAAAGAAAAAAATCATCGCAGTACAGTTTCATCCAGAAGCATCACCTGGACCTTATGATTGTGAGTTTGTTTTTGAAGAGCTGAAACATCTAATGGAGGAGGGCAGAGCTGCCAAAAGCTGAATCGCTAAAAAAGATTCTAGTTCTTGGAAGTGGGGCAATAAAAATCGGAGAAGCTGGCGAAAGTAGCTAAACTACCGTCAATTCGACTACTCCGGTAGCCAATGCCTCAAGGCAATTCGCGAAGATGGACTGAAAAGTATTCTAATTAATCCAAACATTGCAACAATTCAAACAGACACAAGGTTTGCAGACAAGGTATACTTGCTTCCAGTAAATCCACAGTATGTTGAATCAATAATTGAAAAAGAAAGGCCAGATGGACTGATGCTTGGATTTGGGGGCCAGACTGCACTAAACTGTGGAGTAAAGCTAGACGAACTTGGAATACTAAAAAAATATGGAGTCAAAGTACTTGGCACACAAATTCTTGGAATAAAGGCAACAGAGGACAGGCAGCTTTTCAAAGACTCTATGATTGAATGTGGCATTCCAGTTCTAAAAAGCAAGACAGTTCGTTCATTTGAGGATGCAAAAGCTGTTGCAAATGAGATTGGCTATCCTGTAATTGTGAGGGTGGCTTATACCCTTGGCGGAAAAGGTGGAGGTGTTGCGTATAATGAAATCGAGCTACACGAGATTGCAGGGCGTGGTCTTTCTGCAAGCATGGTAGGCCAAATTTTAATTGAAGAATATGTTGGAAGCTGGAAGCAAATAGAATATGAGGTAATGCAGGACTACTCTGGAAATAATGTCATTGTTTGCAACATGGAAAATGTTCTTTCAATGAAGGTTCATACTGGTGATAATATCGTAGTTGCACCATCTCAGACAATTGATAATCGCGAATACCATGTTTTGCGTACTGCTGCACTAAAAGCAACAAAACATGTTGGAATAGTTGGCGAATGCAACATCCAGTTTGCACTAGATACAGATTCTGATAAATTTGCTGCAATTGAAATCAATCCAAGGCTTTCTCGCTCATCTGCACTTGCATCAAAAGCAACAGGATATCCACTTGCATACATGTCTGCAAAAATTGGCCTTGGCTATACCCTGCCAGAGCTTGTAAACCGAATTACAAAATCCACAACTGCATGTTTTGAGCCATCACTTGACTATATTGTCTGCAAGCACCCCCGGTGGGATTTTGGAAAATTCGAGCTTGCAAATCGCAAACTAGGACCTACAATGAAGTCTGTGGGAGAAGTAATGGCAATAGGACGATGCTTTGAAGAATCATTACAAAAGGCAATCAGGATGCTAGAGATTGGAAACGATGGACTGGTACTGAATAGACTCAATGGAAAAACATACGACGAAGAAGAAATTGAAGAACATCTTTCAAAACCAGATGATCTAATACTGTACTATGTAGCGGCAGCACTGCGAAAGGGAATGAGTGTTGAGAAAATCTACAAACTGTCAGATATTGATCCATGGTACATTGAAAAAATAAAAAACATTGTTGAAATAGAAAAAGATCTTAAAGAAAAAGATCTTAATGCACAATTGCTATCACGGGCAAAAAAGTTTGGATTCTCTGACAGACAAATTGCACGTGCAAAAAATAAAGAAGAATCAGAAATCAGGAAAACGCGAAAAGAGCTTGGAATTATTCCAGTTGTAAAGCAAATCGATACACTAGCTGCAGAGTGGCCTGCAAAGACAAACTATCTTTACCTGACATATGGCGGAAACAAAAATGACTTGGAAGTTACGCAAAAAGAGCGGGGAGTCATGGTTCTTGGCGCAGGGCCATATAGGATAGGAAGCAGCGTCGAGTTTGACTGGGGAACAGTAAACATGGTCTGGGGTCTGCAGGAAAATGGCGAAAAAAACGTAGCTGTTGTAAACTGTAATCCTGAAACCGTATCAACAGACTATGATATTTGCCAGAGGCTTTACTTTGAAGAGCTCACACATGAGAGAATACTAGACATTACAGAGTTTGAGAAAACTAAAGGCATAGTTACATCAGTTGGTGGCCAGACTGCAAACAACCTAACCCCAAAGCTTGCAAAAAGCGGAATTCATCTACTTGGGACAAGTGCAGAAGACGTTGATAGGGCAGAAAACCGTTCCAAGTTTAGCAGCATACTTGACCAGCTTCACATAAAACAGCCGCCATGGCAGGAATTTTCAAAAATTGGTGAGGCAAAAAACTTTGCACAGGAGGTAGGATATCCTGTGATTGTAAGGCCATCTTATGTTCTAAGTGGTGCTGCAATGAAGGTTGTTTGGTCACAAGAGGAGCTAAAACAGTATGTTAGTGAGGCTGCAATAGTATCACCTGATCATCCAGTTGTGATATCAAAGTTCATGCTAAACTCACTCGAAGTTGACGTTGATGGAATCTGTGATGGAAAACATGTCATAATTGGTGCCATAGTTGAGCACATCGAGTCTGCAGGTGTTCACTCTGGTGATGCAATGATGTGCATTCCTCCATGGAGACTAAACAACAAGATAATTGAAACAATAACAGACTATACCGATAAAATTGCAAAGGCATTTCACATAAAGGGTCCGTTTAATTTGCAGTTTTTGATAAATGACGGCCATGTTTATGTAATTGAGCTAAACATTCGTGCATCACGTTCTATGCCTTTTGTTTCAAAGCTAGTAAAAGTTAATTTGATTAGTCTTGCATCTCGTGCAATTTTAGGAAAAGATCTTCCTAAATTACCGCATGATATGTGGAAAAAAATCCATACCTATGGAATCAAAGTACCACAGTTTTCATTTATGCAGCTTGAAGGCGCAGACATGGTACTAGGAGTTGAGATGCAATCAACTGGTGAGGCTGCATGTTTTGGAGTTAGCTTTTATGATGCGCTATCAAAGGGATTGATTTCTGTTGGGTATAATCTGCCAACTAAAGGAACTGCACTAATTACAATAGGTGGGGCAGAAAATAAAGAAAAGCTTTTGCCAACTGTTGCAGCGCTAAGACACCTTGGGTTTAAAATCCTTGCAACAGAGCACACCGCAGAATTTTTCTCTGAAAAAATTGGCGATGTTGAAATTGTTCACAAAATTAGTGAGCCACAGCGAAAACCAAACATTGCTGACTTATTGTATGAGCGAAAGATCAATTTTATAATAAACATTCCAAGCACATCGACTCTAGAAAAATACGTTGGGATGCTTTATGATGAATATCAGATTAGGCGCAAGGCAGTTGAGCTTGGAATACCTGTTCTTACAACGCCAGAGCTTGCAGATTCTTTTGTCAAGACACTAGAGTGGCTGCAGAAAAATGAGACAACAAAAGAGCCACTTGAGCCATACAATACCATTAACTAAAATACCTGCTTTAGTATAGACTCATCACCAATTATCGTTCCATCAAGTGTAAGAATTTTTGCAGATAATGCATCTTTTGTCTTTTCTATGATTGGTGAAATTGATCTTTTGTATTGCCTTTTGTATGTTGCATAAAAGTACTTGTTAAATGATGGAACAACTAGGATCTCAAGCTCACCTGATGCAGAAGGAAACACTTTCTCTTTTTCTGTCTTTATTGTAACCCATACTCTATTTCCATTTAAAACAGAGTCTTCATCAAAAAATACTGGATGAACATGTCCCATGATTATCTTATCAACATGTGAAAAATTCTCAGACGGCATGGTATGACCATGTGTAAGTAACATGTTTTCTATAACCAAACCAGTTGAGCTAATCATACTTACTCCATCAGGAACTAATTTCTGGATATTTCCATCATGATTCCCAGGAACTAGTGTAACGTCGCATTTTTCCTTTATTTTATTAAAAAACAAAGGAATCTCGTCCCACTCGTTTTTTGAAATCGACTTTATGCTTGATTTTACATCGCCTAAAAGTATCAAAGAATCCGCTCTAGTATTTTCAATTATTTTCTCAAGCTCTGAAATTGTCTCATTTACTGTAGTGTTTTTTCCAACAAAGATGTCATTTGCAGCCAAATTAGCCTCAAAACCAATATGCAGATCTGTTACAACCAAAGACCGATTTTTCCCTTCTATAATTAGTGCAGGATGTGATGGAACTATCTTTACTTGAACCATCAAAAATATACCAGTGATTTTAAATTAAATCCTTGTGAGTAGCGAAAAAATCGATTCCACAATATCTGAAAATCGTGTCAAGCTGCATGTCTTTGAGCCAAGCCAAAGAAAAATCTGGACTGTAGTTGGAAAAGAAAAAGAGTACTGGCTTGACCCAGATGCTGACTATTGCTCATGTGCTAGCTATTACTTTGGCAAAATGGAAGGCAAAAGTGAATGTTATCATCTAAAGTCTGTTAAACTTGCACAAAAAGAAAACAAGGCAGAAATTATAAAGTTCTCAGATGACGAGTTTGTTGATTTTATCTCTAGTCTCGCAATGGACTTTTAGCTTACAGTTTTACTGTAAAAAGATCCTCTTTTGATACGCCCTTCCACAGTCCAATCATTCCCTCAGGCGGCACATCTACAACTTTGGTAATTTTCTGAATTTTTATATGATCAGGGTTTGGCGGCATCCAAAGCATTGCCATGTAATCTCCTACATTTCCAACCTTGTTTGGCATTGCAGAAATTATCTTATCTTTTGCAAATCCGTTTGCAACCAGTGCATCAGTTGATTTTTGCATCAAGTCAAATCTTCCATGGACAAAAAGATACACATCTTTTTGCTTGTCAATTTGTTCCATTATTCTAGTGTAAAATCCAAACTAAATCAAGGTTTGGATTTTTAGAAATAAAATTTTGGATAGACGTTTAGCCTAAGACTTCTGCCATTTTTAGGAGTTGATACAAAGAAACGCGTTTTTATACTAATTTTGTAATAAGGAAAACATGAACACAAGACATAATTTTAGAAGGCCAAACTGCCCAAAAGCAGAACCACAAAAGTTTGTGAGTCACTCAAATGGAACTGTGTTTTATCTGTGTAAAAACTGCAATTACTTGGGAACAATTGAATCTTTTACAACGACTTTTCATATCTCTGAAATATCACAATCGCATTGACTAGGTTTTCTGATGCCTTTTCCAAGCTAATCAGTATTTTATCATAATCTGCAATCGTAATCTCATCGATCATAACATTTCGTTGTGTTTTGATGTCTGCTATTGCATCCTCTATGTTCTGAAACGCTTCTAGTGTTTTATCCAGCGGTTTTATCACATAAGATGTGATTGTCACATGTTTTTTAATTTGATGATTTGGTTATCTCATAATACCAAATGCTAATAGTTTTTTTCTACAAAACCATGAACTGAAAAGAATTATTTTTAAAAAGAATTAAATGCCCATATCAAAAACGATTTTTGTGAAAATTGTAACTGTTGGAAGCAGAGTTTTTGTCACAAGCTTCCAGCTTGCAGGCGTCCAAGGCAAAGTCGTTGATTCGCCAGAAAAAGCATATGATGAGATAAAACAGCTTACTGCAGATCCTGGTGTTGGATTAATTCTTGTAAGTGATGACATGTCAAACCCAATTACTGGCAAGCTAACCACACTAAGAGCAGAAAAGTCAACACCACTGGTATTCTCACTGCCTTCGCCAGGAAGCGAAAAAAGTGACGTAGACTACCGCATGATGCTAAAAAAGATACTAGGCGTATAACTGAAAGCTCTATAATTTAGCAAAAAAACTGAATTTATTATGAAGGCTGCAGTTGTAAAGGGCCTATCACAGGTAGCATTAGAAGATATTGAAAAGCCACAGCTAGAGCGAGGCGAGATTTTAGTCAAAATGCATGCCTGCGGGATTTGCGGCTCTGATGTCGAAAAAGTCTTTGGAAGTTATGGCCAGCCATCAATGAAGCTTGGTCATGAACCATCAGGTGTTATCACAGAAGTAGGACAAGGCGTATCAGGTTTTAAAAAAGGCGACAGGGTTTTTGTGCATCATCATGTGCCATGCTACTCTTGTCATTATTGTCTTCATGGAAATGAAACAATGTGTGAAAAATATTATGAGACAAACCTCTCGCCATGTGGGTTATCAGAGCAGTTTGTAGTGCCAGCTTGGAATGTTGTACATGGCGGTGTTCTCAAGATTCCAGATTCTATCTCATTTGAAGAGGCAGCAATGATAGAACCCCTCGCATGTTGTGTCAGGGCTTGGAAAAAATTTGACTTTTACAAAGGAGACTCTGTTGCAGTGTTTGGCGTTGGCGCAACAGGCATGATGCATGTAATGCTTGCAAAGGCAAGCAATGCTGGCAAAATATTTTGTTTTGATGTAAATGATTTTAGGTTGGATTTTGCAAAAAAGTTTGGAATAACAAAGACATTCAAGCCAGCTGACGATGCAAAAAAAACAATTCTTGATGAAACAAACGGAAGAGGAGTTGATGTTGCAATTATTGCAACAGGAAACCTACAAGCACTGCTTGATTCAGTAAATTATGTAAGGCGTGGCGGCTGGATTGTATTGTTTGGTGTTCCATCAAAAGGCGCAACAATTTCACTTGACATGAGTGTCATTTATTCAAAAGAAATAACACTTGTAACAAGTTATGCAGCATCTGATATTGATACCAAAGAATCGCTAAAGCTAATAGAATCTGCAAAGACTCCTGTTGGCAAGCTAATCACTCACAGATACTCTATTTTTGATTCACAAAAAGCCTTTGATCATGCACATAGTGGTGAGGGTGCAATGAAGATAATTATCACAAACTGAGAAAGGCTTAAGAAAGGTAAAAATTTCCAATTCACAAAGAAGCAAAATGGACTGGGGACTAAAAAACAGGCTTGCAAGAATAATCAATCCAATTAATGGCAAAGCTGTAATGCTGGCAGTTGATCATGGATATTTCCTAGGCCCAACAGAATCCCTTGAGGTCCCACGAAAGACAGTAAGACCATTGCTAAAGTATTGTGACTCGTTAATGCTTACAAGAGGAGTTTTGCGAACATCAGTTGATGCAAACTTTCCAGTGCCTATAGTGCTACGAGTGTCTGGTGGAAGCAGCATAATTGGCGAAGACCTCTCAAATGAAAAAATTACAACCAGTGTAAAAGAGGCAATCAGGCTAAACGCAAGCGCGCTAGCAATGTCAATTTTTGTTGGAGCAAAATATGAGCATAACAGTCTTGTTAATCTTGGCAATCTAGTAAATGATGCAGAAGAAGTAGGACTACCAGTTCTTGCAGTCACTGCAGTTGGAAAAGAGCTTGAAAAGCGTGATGCAAGATATCTCTCATTATCATGTAGAATTGCTGCAGAGTTTGGCGCACACATGGTAAAGACATACTATTGTGAAAACTTTGAAAAAGTTGTAAGTACATGTCCTGTTCCTGTAATTATTGCAGGTGGGCCAAAGCTTGAGGAAAGAAAAGCACTAGAGCTAACATTCAATGCAATAAAGTCAGGTGCTGCAGGAGTTGACATGGGACGAAACATTTGGCAATCAAAATATCCAGTACCAATGATTAGAGCAGTTCGTGCCATAGTTCATGGAAACTCTAACGTTGAACAAGCATACGAATTGTTCAAAAAACTATGTTCTGAAAGACCAGCACCACAAACCACACCTTCACAACAACCAAGACCGCCACAACAAAAACCAACATCACAACCAAAACAAAACACTCAGCAAAGACCCCAACAAAAGCCACAAAAGCAAGTCCAGCAAAAAATCAAGCCAAAAATCCAGACAAAGTAACTAGTCTTTTATCTTTGATAGATGGATGTGGACAATCTTCCACGTAGGTCTTTTTACTAAAACAAAGGTTGCCCTTCCATTAATTGAGATGTGCTCGCCTGTGAATGCCTTGTTATCAACTAGCATTCCTTTCTGATTTAGCTCAAATGCTGCAACTGCAGTATCATCAAAGACACTAATCTTTGGATTTGTAATTTTATAATCATAGTCTGATATGCTAACAAAGCGCAGCTCTTCAAGCATTACAGTTGTTGCAAAATCTTTTAGATCATATGGAGGAACATCGCTAAAGCTTGAAAAGCTAGAATCGTTTAGCTGAATCTCTTTTAGTTTTGTCAGGTCCTTTGTTTTTCCTGCATCAAAAAATGTTTCAATAACTTTGATAATCTCTTCTCTATCTGACAAAGTGACTCTGTCAAGTCTCGCAATATTTATAAATTAAACACGACCGCATAAGATGGCTGAATATGGCTAAACAAAACTCAACTAGCACTCTGGGTATTCTATCGCTAGTTGACCTGCTACTGTAAACTAGTTAGTCTAGTTTTCATAATCAAACTCAATAGAATGTGTGAATGGTGAAAAAAAATATGGAAAATATGTCTGGCGCTAGGGCGCTAATGAAGGCCTTGGAAAAAGAAGGCGTAAAGGAAGTCTTTGGATTACCTGGTGGTGCAAACCTACCGATGTATGATGAGCTTTACAAAAGCAACATACGTCATATTTTGGTAAGACATGAACAGTCAGCTGCCCACATGGCAGATGGTTTTGGACGGGTTAGCAGAAAGGCAGGTGTATGTTTTGCAACATCAGGTCCTGGGGCAACAAATATTGTAACAGGTCTTGCAACAGCGCAAGCTGACTCTTCACCAATGATTGCAGTGACAGGACAGGTTCCTGTAAAAATGATTGGACGTGATGCGTTTCAAGAAAGCGATATTATTGGAATATCAAACCCTGTTGTAAAATATGCATTTCAGCCACGTGAGGCAGGCGAAATTCCCGAAGTTGTAAAAAAAGGATTTTACATTGCAGAGACTGGCAGACCTGGCGCTGTACTAATTGATGTGCCAAAAGATGTGCAACAAAATGAGGCAGAAATGGTATTTCCAGACGAGGTAAGAATACGTGGATATCATCCATGGACAGATCCCGATATTGTAGAAACAGAGCGTGCAATTGAGATGCTCTTGTCTGCACACAAGCCAATTATTTTGGCAGGTGGTGGCGTGATAATATCTGGAGCATTTTCTGAGCTCCAGTCAATAGCTGAGATGCTAATGATCCCAGTTGTTACTACATTCAAAGGAAAAGGTGCATTTCCAGAAAACCATGCATTATCACTTGGCCCAATTGGCATGCATGGACATGCAGAGGCAAACAAGCTAATGACAGAGGCTGACTGTGTTCTTGCTATTGGAACAAGATTCTCTGACAGATCCGTTGGAACATTTGAAGAGTTTGAAAAGAACTTGAAAATAATCCACATGGATGTAGATCCTGCCGAGATTGGAAAAAACCAGACAACCCACGTTGCAGTGGTAGGCGATGTCAAAGCATCACTTAGAATAATGATAAAATTGCTAATGAAAAGAGCACTAAAAAAATCAGATGATAATGTATGGATAAAACATGTAAACGAAGTTAGAGACTATTGGCGACAAAATCTAAAAATTCATCCAGGTGAGCTAAGTGCTGCAAGAATTTTGCGCAAGCTACGCGAAGTCTTGCCAAAAGAGGCAATAGTTACAACCGAAGTAGGACAGCACCAGATGTGGGCATCACTATTTTTTGATGTAATTCATCCTGGGACGTTTTTTAGCTCAACTGGCCTTGGGACAATGGGCTGGGGATTTCCAGCTGCAATTGGAGCCAAGACTGCAAGACCTGATCTTGCTGTAGTGGATATTGCAGGTGATGGAAGCTTTAACATGACAGAAAACTCGCTTGCAACATCAGTATTAGAAAATCTACCAGTGATTGTGTTTTTGGTAAACAACTATTCTCTTGGCATGGTAGCCCAGTGGCAGCGGACATTCTATGAGAGAAGGATGATTGGAGTTGACCAGAAAAATTGTCCAGACTATGTCAAGCTTGCAGAGTCGTATGGTGCACAGGGAATAAGGGCCCAGTCACTTGATGAGCTTGGTAAAGCCATAAAGGCTGGACTAAAAAGTGATGTTGCTACCGTAATTGATATTCCAATAGACCCAGAAGAAGACGTCTTGCCGTTTGTGGCCCCTGGAACGCCACTAAAGGACATGATACTACCGTCATAGTGATAGTGATGTGGGCAATATTGTCAATTCTTGTTGAAAACAAGCCAGGTGTGCTCTTTAAGGTCACAAACATGTTTAGATCACGAAATTTCAACATTGATAGCATCTCTGTAGGGATAACAGAAAATCCAGAATATTCACGCATGACTATCACAACATATGGTGATGAAAAGCAAATACAGCAAATAGTAAAGCAACTAGACAAGATGATTGATACTATAGAGGTAAAACGTCTTGATGAGCACAAAACAGTATACAGGGAGCTTGTATTGTTTAAGATCAAAGTAAGCAAAGCAGCAGATAGCATGGAGATAAACAAGCTTGCAAATGCATATGGCGCAAAGGTTCATGATGCAAAAAAAGAATCAATCATGGTAGAGCTAACCGCAACACCTGACCAGATTTCTGCATTTGAGGAACTAATACGACCATTTGGAATACTAGAAATTGCAAGAACGGGAATAGCTGCATTACAGAGGACTGGGGCATGAAAGTTAGAATATTTGACACAACACTAAGAGACGGGGAACAGACACCTGGTGTAGCACTAGCACCTGAGCAAAAGCTACTCATTGCAAAAAAGCTTGATGCGCTAGGTGTTGATGCAATCGAAGCTGGATTTCCTATAATATCTGATGGTGAAAGACAAGCAGTAAAATTAATTGCAAATGCAAACTTGAATGCAGAGATTTGCGGTCTTGCGCGAACAAGCAAAAAAGATATCGATGCAATAATTGATTCTGATCTAAGCTATGTCCACACATTTATTGCAACATCTGATATTCATTTACAGTACAAGCTAAAACTTTCAAGGGAGCAAGCATTAGAAAAAGCAATAGAGTCCGTCGAGTATGCAAAGTCACACGGACTACAAGTCGAGTTTTCTGCAGAGGATGCAACAAGAACTGACCGCGAGTTTCTAAAAAAAGTATATGGTGCAATAGCAAAGGCAAAAGCAGACAGGGTAAACATCCCAGATACAGTTGGCTATTCCACTCCACAGTATTTTGCTGAAATTACAAAGGATACTGTTGAGGTAACAAAGCTTCCAGTTAGTGTACACTGTCATAATGACTTTGGATTGGCAGTTGCAAACTCGATTTCAGGATTACAGGCAGGAGCACAATGCGCCCATGTCACAATAAATGGATTAGGTGAGCGTGCAGGAAATGCATCACTTGAGGAGCTAGTAATGGCACTCCAGTTCTTGCAGTTTGATAAAAAATGGGAGACAAATATCAACACAAAGCTACTCTATGAGACATCAAGATTTGTTTCAAATCTTGCAGGAATTGCAGTCCAGCCAAACAAGGCAATAGTTGGCGAAAATGCATTTGGCCACGAGTCAGGAATCCACACACATGGAATCTTGAGCAATCCGTTAACATACGAGCCTATCAGCCCTGAGCTTGTCGGCAGAACAAGATGGTTACAGGTAGGAAAGCATGCAGGAGTTCATGGAATGCTCGCAATGCTAGATGATTATGGAGTAAAGCCAAACGAGCAACAAACACGACAGATACTTGATAGAGTCAAGGCAATAGGCGACCAGGGAAAACATGTTACTGATGTAGAGTTGCTTTCAATTGCAAGTGAGGTAATGGGCGAGCGCGGACTAAAAAGAATAGTCCAGCTAACAGGATTTTCTGTATCTACAGGAATTGGCACAATGCCTTATGCATTTGTAAAAATAAACATCGATGGAAAAGACTATTTTGCAACAGACTACGGGGTAGGACCTGTTGATGCATCACTTAATGCAATCCAAAAGATAACAGGCAAAATATCCGAAGTCAGAGTAAAAGAGTACAGACTAGATTCTATCTCTGGCGGCTCTGATGCATTGTGTGAGGTAACAATAAAGCTTGAAGACGCATATGGCAACAAAGTTTCATCAAAGTCAATTGGCGAAGACATTGTAACAACAAGTGTGCAGGCAATGATTGATGGAATAAACCGAATAATGCTAAAGAAATCACTAAAGGAAAGCAAGGTAGGAAGTTAATCTTTAAACAAATTAACTATCCTTGGAATGTAAGATGTACCACATTTCACTAATAACAGGTGACGGTATTGGCCCTGAGCTATCAGAATCCGCAGTTTCTGTTTTAGAGGCAATTAATGACAAGCTTGGGCTAAAATTATCAGTAGAGACATTACTTGCTGGCGATTTTGCCCTCAAAAGATTAGGAAAGGCATTGCCTGATGAGACACTCGAGTCTGTAAAAAAATCAGATGCATGTCTTAAAGCACCAGTAGGGGAAAGCGCTGCAGATGTTATTGTAGTATTGCGAAGAATGCTTGATCTTTATGCAAACATTAGGCCTGCAAAGTCATATCCTAACATGCCAGCACTAAAAGAAAACATTGATCTTGTCATTGCACGGGAAAATACAGAGGACCTTTACACAGGAAAAGAGTTTGAAATTGAAAACGCTGCAGTGGCAATGAGGGTAATCTCAGATGCTGCGTCAAGAAGAATTGCAAAATACGCATTTTTGCTAGCAAAGCAAAGAAACCAGAAAAAAAAGGTAACATGTGTTCACAAGTCAAATGTAATGCGAAAAACTGATGGAATATTTGCTAAAGCATGTAGCGAGGTTGCAAAAAGCTATCCTGATATCAAATTTGAGCAAATGTATGTTGACGCGTGTGCGATGAATCTAATCAGGCAGCCTGAAGAGTTTGATGTTATAGTAACTACAAACTTGTTTGGTGATATTCTATCAGATGAGGCAGCTCAGGTAGTTGGAGGTCTTGGCATGGCACCTGCTGCAAACATTGGAGATAACTTTGCACTCTTTGAGCCAGTACATGGTGCCGCATTTGATATTGCAGGAAAACAGATCGCAAATCCATCGTCATTTGTATTATCGATTAAGATGATGCTTGACTGGCTTGGCGCAAAAAATAACGACAAAAAGTGCTTTGATGTTGCAAAAAAAGTAGAGTCTGCAGTCTATGATGTTGTAAAAACTGGTTCGAAAACTAAAGACATTGGTGGAAACAAGACAACTGCAGAGTTTACAGCAGAGATTCTAAGAAAACTGGTATAATCTTAAAATTATTTTCGCTTGATATCAGAAGCTGGTGGATTGCGCGACCAAAAAAACAGCATGAATCCTGCTGGGATCATAAACAATATAGCTGCAATCAATGTTGCCCAGTAAAATGTTGGATCTAGTCCTGGAATAAACGGACCTGGATACACTGCATAAAACCAAATAAACGCAATAAATCCAAGCAGAATTTTATTTTTCTTTAACACTCTAAAGATTCCAAGCTTTTTCCTGGCAAGAAAACATTTTCTACATCTTGACTTGTCATCTGTCATGCACGAAGTACAACAGGTTTTTTCGCAAAAGTAGCACTTGTAGTCACCAAACTTTGAACCGCAAAACTCGCAGCTTTGCATTCTATGTATAAGGCAAGAATGCGATTTACCTTTTATGGTGAGAGTCTTTCAGAGTCGCGTGGATACAAGACAACTTCGCGAATATTGTCAATTTTGGTTATAACACTCATTAGTCTGTCAAGGCCAAGGCCCCATCCTGCATGAGGCGGCATACCCCACTCAAATGCACGAAGGTGATCCGCGAACTTGGAAGGATCAAGGCCTTGTTCTTTTAGCCTTGATTTTATCTTCTCAGGGCTGTGAAGCCTTGTGCCGCCAGATGACAGCTCCAAGTATCCAAATTGCAAATCAAATGATTTTGAAAGGTCAGGCTCATCGTCTTTTTCATGAATGTAAAATGGCTTTAGCTTGAGTGGCCAGTCAACTATAAAATAAAATCCTGCGAGTTCTTTTCCCAAAACTCGTAGATGTGCATCCTGCAAGTCATCGCCAAAATTCAGCTTTATGTCGTGTTTTTTTAGCAGCTCTAGTGCTTGTGCATATGTGATGCGCTCAAATGGTGCACTTGGCGGCTTGATTTCGATTTCAAGCTCTTCTTGTTCTTTTTTGCAATTATTTGCTGTGTCATTGTAAACATTTACAATCAAAGATTCTAAAACATTCATCACATCTGTATAGTCCATAAATGCAGCCTCGATATCGACACTTGTAAACTCACTTAGGTGTCTTACTGTATGAGATTTTTCTGCACGATAAAATGTTGAAATCTCAAATACTCGTTCAAGACCAATTGTCATTTGTTCTTTGTAAAGTTGCGGACTCTGTGCAAGGTATGCCTGCTTGCCAAAATATTCAAGTGAAAACAAATTCGCGCCACCTTCGCTTGCGCTGCCAATAATTTTTGGTGTTGTAATCTCGATGAATTTTTTCTCACCCAGTGTTTTTCTAATTGATGCAAGTACATGGTGTCGAATCTTAAAAATTGCCGCAGTCTTTTGGTTTCGCAAGTCAAGTGCGCGTGCATTTAGCCTGTTGTCTATGTTGCTCTCAAGCCTTCCAATTGGATCAATTGGTAGGGGATGTACTGCCTTTGCTAAAAGCTCGATGCTTTGCGCATTTATCTCAAAAGAAAAGTCCTTTGCCTTTGTTTCCTGAACTTTACCCTTTATTCTAATGACACTTTGTCTTGGCAATTCCTCAAGATACTTTTGCGCTTCTTCTTTTACTATAACCTGCGCAATTCCTGTAACGTCGCGAACTGTCAGAAAAGTCATCTTGCCAAGCTTTCGCATGTCTTCAATCCAGCCACAACATGCTATTTCTTTGCCAACCATGGCAGGCGTGAGCTCCTCTATATCATGTGTTTTGAACTGCAGAGAATCACTTCCGCGCTTTTTCAAACTCAACTACAAGTTCCTGTTTTCTTAGATTCTTTACTATTTCTATTGCATTTTCAAGATTTATTGGAAATTTTGGGGTCCATTTTCCTGCAATTACTGCCTTTATCTTTTGATTTCCATGGTTTGCCCAAACCTCATTTATTGATAATACTCTGGTTGGGAAAAACAGGTCTTCGATAAGGCGCTTGTCGCTTGCCTTTGTCTCAACTAGCCATATTTTGCCTGGAAACTGGCTTTGAATTAGCCGGTAAAGTGTTCTGCTTTGCCTGATTACCATAATGTCATCTTCTTTGAGGTAAAGTAGATAGTTTCCATCAATTACCTTGCAGGAGGCTAGGCTAAATTTGTCAATTTTTTTATTTTTTTTTCCAAGCTGTGCAAGCTTGATCGCAGCATCTACATCATCTGATGTGATTGCGCCTGACTCTAGCTTTGACTCACATTTTGGACAAAGGACGGCATTTTTTGCATCAAAACTACAAATTGGCGCTTGCAAAGTAAATCGAATTTTGACTTCAATAAAGTTGCATATATCCCTTCTTGCAAAAATAAAATCTACTAGTAGGATCAAAGAATATCTGTTGTCATTTATCAAAGTAGAAAATCTCTCGGCAAAATACGACACATCAAAGAGATCTGTTCATGCACTGGATGATGTTAGTTTTTTTCTAGAGAGTGGCGAGTCTGTTGGGATCGCAGGTGAGAGCGCATGTGGCAAAACAACGCTTGGTCTCTCAATGATTAGAATGATTCCAGGCGGCAAAATTGAATCAGGCAGTATACTCTTTGAGGGGAAACCAATTCTTGATCTATCTGAGTCAGAGTTTGACAAAAACTACCGCTGGAAAAAGATCGCAATGATATTTCAAGGCGCGATGAACTCACTTGATCCTGTTTTTACAATAAAGGATCAGTTTGTTGAGATCCTAAAGCAACATCACTACAAAGGTGATTTTGACAAATTAATCTTAGATGCAGTAGCATCTGTCAGCCTCGATGAGTCTGTCCTAAAAAAATATCCACATGAGCTAAGCGGCGGGATGAAGCAACGCATTGTTATTGCAATGGCACTATTACTAAAACCAAAATTTGTTATAGCTGACGAGCCAACAACTGCACTTGATGTACTAGTTCAAGCACAAATCATCAATTTATTAAAAAAGCTAAAAAAATCAGGCATGTCAATTATGCTAATATCGCATGATCTTGCGATAATATCTGAGATTGCAGAAAAAATAGGCATAATGTATGCAGGGCAACTTGTAGAGTTTGGCAAATCAAGTGATATTTTCAAAAATCCAAAACATCCTTACACACAGGGCATTTTAGAGTCAATCCCAACTCTGCGTGAGAACAAAAAGCCAAAATTCATCAAAGGCATTCCACCAAATCTTGCAGAACCCCAGTCAGGATGCAGATTCATAGAAAGATGTCCGCATGCTATGGAAAAATGCAAAAAAGAACCACCAAAGCTCAAAACAGATTCTGGATATGTGATGTGCTGGCTCTATGAGTAGCGCTTTACTATAGGCAAGCAAGCATCTGCTATACGCAAAATCTCAGAGCGGATGACTTTTTTGTCAATTGAAACCCAGACTCTAGTCTTGCCTAATGCAAAAGATATTGTCTGTACTTTTTTTCTTTCTTCCCACGCAAATTCTGTCTCACCTAGCTGCTCATCAAAATAAGATTCTAGCTCTGATTTTATGGCAATGTGTGAGAACTGGTAAAGTGTATTTTTTGTATCAAGTAGAGGCTTGAGACCCTCTCGTCTGTTGTATGCAAGAAGTTTTCCATTTTTGTCTATGACTCCAACAAATCTAATGTATGGGCTGATCTTTATTATATAATCACAGATTTGTCCATACTCTTTTTTTTGCATTAACCTAGTTTTTAGCTAATTCTATTTAATGATCGTGATACAAAGTTACGGGAATCTACAGTCTTATTCTTAAATAATCCATAACAAATCAACAGATGTGCAGTTTTCTGATCTGTTTCCGTTTACGCCAGAGGTTGGCTACTTGTGGTTATCATTTATTAGCTTTTTTGGCTCACTAATTCCCTTTGTGCCACTGCCATCATTTCTTTTGCTTGCAACTATGGCAGTTGGCGAGACATTTGACATACATGCCCTTGCATTTCTTTCTGCAATCACATCTACTGTTGCAAAGCAGATAATTTTCTATGCAAGTTACAGTGGTAGGCGAATAATTAAAGAAGAAACAAGAAAGAGAATGAAGCCTTTTGAAAGGCTTGTCAAGCGATATGGCGCAGCTGCTGCCTTTGCTGCAGCCGCAACCCCAATTCCAGACGATGTAGTGTATATTCCATTAGGACTTGCAAAGTATAATCCAAAGCGCTTCTTTTTGGCTACACTTGCAGGTAAAGTTGTCCTAAGCTATGTCATAGTCTTGCTTTCTCGCTTTTTTGGCCTCTCGTATGTGGAACCATTTGTCGAAAATGTGCACGATCCTTCTGTAGTCTATATTGGAATTGCGGTATTTACAGGACTTGTGACGCTGATTATCATTTTGATGTTTAGGCTAAACTGGGAAAAAATTCTCGGTAAAGTAGCGCCTTGGACACTAAAAGATAACGGCGAAAAACTAGACTGAGATTTTAAAATTCCACAACTTGTCAGTTGCAGTTCTTATTCCAATGCGTGGTCCTAAAACAATCTTGTCTGGCTCTGTCCCTTCTGTGATGTATAGTGTTGATTGTTTTGCTAAATCCTCGCCATATTGTGCTTTTGTTATTTTTAGTGATTGTGTAAGCTTGCCAGGCCCATTGGTTAGATTAGAGAGTTGCCCAGTCTTTCTGTTGCGAATCATTTTTTCAATTCCTTTTTGTGGCTCTATTGCTCTGATAAGAACAGCCCCTGCACCAGCTCGCTGGCTTTTTGCAACTACATTAAAGCAGTAATACATTCCATAAGTAAAATAAACATAGGCTTTTCCAACCTCGCCAAACATTGCCTTGTTTCTTTCTGTAATCCCTCGATGTGCATGACTTGCAGGATCGTCTTTGTACCTATAGGCTTCAGTTTCTGTTATGGCTCCAGAAAGCGTGTATCCATTAATTTTTCTAACAAGTGTTTTGCCAAGAAGGTCTTTTGCAACCTTTACTGTATCTCTGTTGTAAAACTCTCTTGGCAGTATCATGTCTTGTTTCATTCTAGCTTGTCACGTAATTTTTTTATATCTTCTTTTAAAATTGATACTAGTTCCTGATTGTAAATTGTAGCGGCAGGATGTATTGTTATAAAATATAGCCTTCCATCTTTTTCTAAAAACTTGCCACGGTTTTTAGTAATGTCTTTTCCATCCAAAAGTGAACCATATGCCGTATTTCCCATAACGCAAATTATTTTTGGCTTTATCAGTGCAAGCTCTTGCTCAAGATAGTCTCGGCAGGCATCTCTTTCTTTTTGTGTTGGGACGCGGTTGTTTGGGGGACGACACTTTACCACATTAGTAATGTATACAGAATCCCTTGAGAGTCCTGCCTCTTCAAGTGCCTCTGTTAGTCTTTTGCCTGCAGAGCCAACAAACGGCTCACCAAGCTTGTCCTCGCTTCTTCCAGGGGCCTCGCCAATAAAGACAAGCTTTGCATTTTTGCTACCTTTTCCAGGAACCGCATTTTTTCTTGACTTGCATAGTTCGCATTTTGTGCAAGAAATTACCTGATTTTTAATTACCTCTAGCGAATTTGTCATTTTATGACTTGACACTTTTTACTGTAGCAACTGCTCTAATTGTAGGTCCGCCATTTCCCATTATCATTGACTGCATTGGGTCTCCTTTTCCACAATTTGTAATTGGCCTTACTGTAAAGTCATTTCCACATGCATCAATTGATTTGAAAAATTCTGGCGCAGTTCCAATTACTATAACGTCACGCAAAAGGTCTGTTAGCTGTCCGTTTTCTATTTTCTGTGCAAACTGGCATGATATGCTCCAGTTGTATCGCTTCATGTCAATTGATGGCACCTTCATGTTTGAAACAAGATATCCTGATTTGACATCACGTATCATTTCTTGAGGATTCCAATCGCCTTTTCCTATACATGTACAGGCCATTCTGATTAGCGGCATGAACTTGTATGATGTTGCCCGCATATTCGCACTTGGATTTGTATGAAATATTTCTGCAGTCTCACGATTCTGCATGTGGTTTACCAAAACCCCATCTTCAATTAGTGTAGTTTTTGCTGATCTTACTCCTTCATCATCATAGCCGTACCAACCAAGGCTGCCTTCAATGGTTGGATCATCAAATACATCAAGATTCTCTGAGCCGATTTGTTTGCCAATGTTTCCTGCCCACCATGCACCGCCTGCCCATGCCATTTCCTTTCCAAGCACTCTGTCTGCTTCTGATGGGTGGCCAAGTATCTCATGTGTTAATAGTGCGACAAAATCAGGATTCATAACAACAGTTGTCTTTTCTTCACTGGCTGGCTTGGCATCAATTAGCTTTGATGACATTTCTGAAACAAACCTCGCAGTGTCAAAAATGTCTTTAGTATCTGAGAGTTTTTCAATTCCACCACGTCCTCCTTCTGTACTATCTACTGATTGTGTCAGTCCTGATTCATGTGCTGTAGCGGAAATCTCTGCTATAACATCTACATATTCTTGAGTTATTTTCGAGCCATCACTGCTTGCAAAATATTTTCTTGTCTTACCATATCCAATGC
>Ga0194113_10000414_pt1 | contig 55184 bp, 51 predicted proteins | sample TA2MahC200mmetaG_FD_146193 | JGI IMG/M metagenome (GOLD analysis project Ga0194113, IMG submission 146193) | Freshwater microbial communities from Lake Tanganyika, Tanzania - TA2015017 Mahale Deep Cast 200m | ecosystem: Environmental > Aquatic > Freshwater > Lake | place: Tanzania: Lake...
CGCGGCCACGCCGAAGGAGCGTCAGCAGGCCATTTTCCATATGCTCGAACGCGTGGTCGGTGTTCCGTTCGCGTTTGACGACAAAAACGAGGCCCGCCACTGCTTCAACCGCCTGACCCAATCCTTTATCGATTGGCATACCACCCACATGGAGTCTCCGGACTTCGTGACGGCACGCGACGCTATCGAATCACTCGCCACGGAGGCCCCCCGCCAATGAACACGGTTTACCACCAGATTGACCAGATTTCGGGATCGGTGATCACCTTGCGCGCCTCGGGCGTCAGGTATCGCGAACTCGCCGAGGTGACCTCCCGGACAGGCACCTCCCTCGCCCAGGTGATCAAGCTCGACGGCGACACCGTCTCGCTTCAGGTCTTCTCCGGCGCCCGCGGCGTCGCGACCGACGCGCAGGTCCGCTTCCTCTCCACCACGATGCGCGTCCCTTTTTCCGACGCGCTCCTCGGCCGCGCCTTCACCGGTTCGGCCAAGCCCCGCGACAAGGGGCCTGAACTGACGGATAACCTCATCGACATCGGCACGCCATCGGTCAACCCCGCCAAGCGGATCATTCCGCGCAACATGGTCCGTACCGGCATCCCCATGATCGATGTTTTCAACACCCTGGTCGAATCGCAGAAGTTGCCGATCTTCGCCCGAGCGGGCGAGCCTTACAATCCCCTGCTCGCCCGTATCGCCCTTCAGGCCGAGGTCGACGTGATCATCCTCGGCGGAATGGGCTTGAAATATGACGACTACCTGTTCTTCCGGGACACGCTCGACGAGTCGGGAGCCCTTTCGCGCACCGTCATGTTTGTGCATACCGCAGCCGACCCCGTCGTCGAATGCCTGCTGGTTCCCGATGTCTCCCTCGCCGTGGCCGAGCAGTTCGCACTGCAGGGAAAGAAGGTCCTCGTCCTCCTGACCGATATGACCGCCTTTGCCGACGCCTTGAAGGAAATCGCCATCACCATGGAGCAGATCCCCGCCAATCGCGGCTATCCAGGCGACCTCTACTCACAGCTCGCCGCCCGCTACGAGAAGGCCGTCGACTTCGAGGGCGCCGGATCCATCACCATTCTCGCCGCCACCACCATGCCCGGCGATGACGTCACCCATCCCGTCCCCGACAACACCGGGTACATCACCGAGGGGCAGTTTTATCTGCGCCAGGGCCGCATCGAGCCTTTCGGCTCGCTCTCGCGCCTGAAACAACTGGTCAACAAGAATACCCGCGCCGATCACCGCACCATCATGGAAACGATGATCAAACTCTACGCCTCCTACCGCGAAACCCTCGAAAAACAGGCGATGGGCTTCCGCATGACCGACTGGGATGGCAAGCTCCTGAAGTACGGCGCGCGCTTCGAAGCGGAGATGATGGATCTGAACAACGACACGCCCCTCGAACAAGCCCTCGACCGTGGTTGGACCATCCTCGCCAATTGCTTTGACGCGGATGAAGTCGGCATTCCTTCGAAAATGACCGCTCAGTTCTGGCCGAAGTGACATGGCAACGATCAAACATACCAAGACCGAGTTGAAGGCGCAAAAGGACGCGCTCAGGCGCTTTCAGCGGTTTTTGCCCATGCTGCAGCTCAAGAAGCAGCAGCTTCAGATGGAGATTGCCGCGATCACCCTTCGGCGCGACTCGGTGAGTGATCGCGAAACGCAGGCCCGCGCCGCCGTCGATGCGTGGTCGCGCCTTTTTGCGGACTCCTCAGCAACCCCCGATCTGGGCGAACTCGCCGTCTTACAAAGCGTCACGACCGCACCGGGCAACATCGCCGGCGTCCCGATTCCGATCTATTCAGGGGTGATTATCACCCGTAAGCCGCTCGACCTTTTCGACTCCCCGCCCTGGCTTGACGACGCCCAAGACGCCGTCGAGCAGATTCTGGCCCTCCGCGCCGAGGCGACCGTCCTCGAATGCCAGCGCCAACGGATCGCCACCGAACTGCTCACCACCTCGCAGCGTGTCAACCTCTTTGAAAAGGTCAAAATCCCCGAGTGCCAGGACAACATCCGCGTGATCCGGATATTCCTTGGCGATGAGCAGACCGCCTCCGTCTCCCGCGGCAAGATCGCCAAGCGCCGTTCGACCAATCCCAACACCGCGCAATCGCATGAGGAGGACGCCGCGTGATCGTCCCCATGAAACATCTGACCGTGCTCACTCGCACCGCCGATCGCTCGGATGCGGTTGCCCGGCTCCGCGACTTGGGCGTGCTGCATCTGGCCGACGCCGCGCCCGACACCCCTGCCGTGCGCGAAGCGCTGACACGTCTTCACGAGGCCGAGCGGGCTGAAGCCCTCGTCGCCCAGGCAGCGAAGGTGAAACACGCCGCCCGCGCCACGGGCACGGTGGCTGGCGGGCACCGCAACACCCCGGCCGCTGATCCCGCCGCCATCCTCGCCATCGCCCGCGAGCAGGAAGCCGCCGAGGCCGAAATGCAAGCCCTCAACCGCGAGTGTGCGCGCTACAGCCCCTTCGGTGATTTCGACCCCGCCAGCGCCGTCTCGCTGGCAGACTCACGCATTCCGGTCGTTCTCTTCAAAACCGCTCCCGGCACCGCCGATAGTGGTGACAGCTCCGCATTCCGGACGATTCTCAGCCACACCCGGGACGCCTGTTACGGCGTGCAGATTGGCGCCACCGCGCTCCCTGATGGATTCGAAGCCGTCGAGCTGCCGACTCGGCGGCTGTCCGACACGGTCAAAGCCCATGCCGCTGCCGCCGCGCGTTTCTCACAAGCCGGCGAGCATCTCGCCGCTTTCGCTCCGGTTCTCGCCGCATTGCGGCGGCACCGCGATGACCAGGCCGATGCCTCCGATTTCGCCGCCGCCTGCGAAGGGATGTCGGCCAGCGGCGGCGTGGCCTGGCTGACGGGCTTCGCTCCCGCCGAAAGTGTCCCCGCTGTCCTGGATGCCGCTGCTTCACACGGATGGGGCGTTCTCGCGCGCGATCCCGAGTCGGATGACAAGGTCCCCACCCTGCTTCGTCCGCCGCGTGTGTTCCGCCCGATCCTCAGCCTCTTCGGCTTTCTCGGCATCAGCCCCGCCTATACCGAGGCCGACATCAGCAGCGCCTTCTTCATTTTCTTCACGATCTTCTTCGCCATGCTGATAGGCGACGCCGGTTACGGCGCGCTGATGCTCGCGGGCACCCTCTGGGCACGCCGCAAGGCCACCGCCATGCCGAGCGAGATCTTCTCCCTGCTCACCGTCTTCTCCGTGGCAACGATCGCGTGGGGCATTCTCTCCGGTTGCTACTTCGGCATCGCGCCCGGCGCGCTCCCCGCAGCCCTCAACCATCCTGTGGCGCGCTGGCTCACCGAGCAGAACAATATCATGCTGGTATGCTTCGGGCTCGGCGCGGCGCACATGTCGCTGGGGCACGCCTGGAACGCGATGGCCCTGTTCCCCGACAGCCGTTTCCTGGCCCAGGCCGGCTGGTGCGGAGTCGTCTGGACGATGTTCTGCGCCTCCTGCGCCGTGGTCGGCATCTTCGCCTTTCCCCAGTTCATGTATCCGGTCGCCATCGTGTCCGTGGTGCTCATCGCTGGCTTCATGCTCAAACGGAGTGAACTGAAGACCAACGGCGTCGACCTCGGCATGCTGCCGTTGAACATCATCAGCACCTTGGGCGATGTGATTTCCTACGTCCGTCTCTTCGCTGTGGCGACCGCCTCGGTCAAGCTGGCGGAGACCTTTAACGGCATGGCCGTGGGACTGGATCTCCCTCTGGTCGCCAAGATCCCGGCGATGCTTCTCATCCTCGTGATCGGACACGGTCTGAATGTGATCATGGGCGCGCTCAGCATCCTCGTCCACGCCGTCCGCCTCAACACCCTTGAATTTTCCAACCACAAGGGCATCACCTGGGCCGGCTTCGCCTACAAGCCGCTCCGCCGGAGGCTGCCCGCGTCTTAACACCAACCCCGCATCACGACTCAACACAACTAAGGAGACTCACACATGACAGCAGACACCGCACTTGGTATTTCCGGAGCCGTCGCCGCACTCGCTTTCAGCGGCGTGGGCTCGGCACTCGGCACCGGCATCGCCGCCTCAGCCGCCGTCGGCGCGTGGAAAAAGTGCTACGCGCAGAAGAAGCAGGCACCCTTTCTCCTCCTCGCCCTGGTCGGCGCGCCCATCACCCAGACCCTCTACGGCATGATCCTCATGTTCATCATGATCGGCAAGGCGAAAGCGGGCGCGCCCGGCCTCGGGCTCCTCCTCCTCGGCATCTTCGCCGGCCTCGCCATCGGCACCTCGGCCTGGTTCCAAGGCCGCGCGGGCGCCGCCGCCGCTGACGCCCAGGCTGAGACCGGGCAGGGCTTCACCAACTACCTCGCCGCCCTCGGCATCATCGAGACCGTCGCCATCTTCGTGATGGTCTTCGGCCTCATCGCCGTCACCGGGATCTCCTAAAAATTACTAATACTGGAGGCGCGTGCAAAGCCTTTTTCGTCGGTTCTGCACGCGCAGGTTTCAGGGCTCAGGGTTAAAGGAGACCTTTCATGCGAATCAACTACGTGCTGATCGACTTCGAGAACGTCCAACCCGAGAGCCTCACCGGCCTTCAGCAGGATCACTTCAAGGTCATGGTCTTCGTCGGGGCAAGCCAGACCAAAGTCCCTTTTGAAGTTGCCCAGGCGATGCAAGCCATGGGCAACAAGGCCGAATACGTCAAGATAGCGGGGAACGGGTCGAACGCGCTAGATTTCCACATCGCCTTCACCATTGGCCAGTTGGCATCCGCCGATCCCACGGCCTTCTTCCACATCATCTCTAAGGACACAGGCTTCGATCCTCTTATCGCCTACTTGAAAGCGAAGAAGATCTTCGCAGCGCGGGAAACCTCCATCCGAGATATCCCGCTCATCAAGACGTCGACATCCAAAACGCCAGAAGATCGGCTCCAGATCATCGTCAATAAACTGAGGCTGTCCAAGGCCAATAAACCAGGGACCGTCAAGACTCTTTCCAGCCATATCAACAGTCATTTTCAGAAGCAACTCTCCGAGACCGAAATCGCTGCTCTCATCTCCGCCTTGTTTACGGCCGGTTACATCTCCATCGCCAACAATAAAATCACGTATAACGTACCGCCGTTGCCGTAGCGGACCATGGCCATTAGATCTGAAAAATTTTGTTGCTCTTTGCCTGTCCCCTGCGGCCCGAATACGACTCCCTTGTCCCCCGTGTTCCTTCACATTTCTCTCTCCCTGTTGCTCCCCCGCCCTCCTCGCCCTCCGTTGCCCCCTGATGGCAGGCCTATTCGTAATTGCGGCAAGATCCGAATTGCGGCAGAGGCATCCGGCCGTCGCCCGCGTCAGGATACAACTTGTTCTTGTGGTCCACACCCTGCACACCCCAGCCGGTGCGGATGCGCGTGGTCCGGATCAGCCACTCGAGCAGCATGCGGCGACATTGTTCAACCGTCTCGCGGCACTCGGGCGCGTGGTAGAGATTCCGCGTCTCATCCAGATCGGCTTCGCCATCGTACAACTCGCCGACATCTTCGCCGAACGTCTCGGGTTGATAGTGAACGAACCGCCACTTGCCCCAGCGGATGGCCTTGGAATGGGGACACTCAGTCACCGCGAGTTCGCGCACGGACTGATTCCCTCCGGCCAGCAAGCTCGTGACATCAATGCCGTCCGCCCATGGCATGGCGGGCAGGCCGCAGAGAGCGGCGAAGGTAGGCGCCATATCCACGTTCTCCGTCAACTGTCCGCACACCTGTCCGGCTGGCGTCAGCCCGGGCACACGCCAGAGCGAAGGCACGCGGCACACGGCTTCGCTGCAAATGCCGGGCGCTTTTTCATAGATGCCATACTGGCTCATGTACGCACCATGGTCGGCGTTGTAGATGACGATCGTGTTTTCTGCCAGACCGCTCTTATCCAGATGATCGAGCAGCCGTCCAACGGCATGATCCGTGTGAGTGATGCTGGCCAGATAGCCTTTCCAGCGCCGCTTGGCGGCAGCCACATAATCGGCGCCGGTCTCTTTCCGCCAGGCATCGTGCATCTCGCGGAAATGGGGCGGACGATGATCGCACGGGTAGGTGAAGGTCTTCGGTAATTCGATGTCATCCGGGTACATATCCCAGAATTCGCGGGAGGGGGCGCACGGATCGTGCGGACGCTCGAGCGATACCTGCATACAGAATGGGGCGTCGCCGCAGCCGTCCATGAACCGGATGGCCTCTCGCACAGACCACCCCTCCTGCGACATGTCGAAGGGGATTTCCGACGCGCGTTGCTTGGGTTCGCCCCAAAGATTAGACTGGTAGAATTCATGCTTGTCCTGTAAACCTTTGGCTTTAATTTCCATGCACCAAGGGGCGGTATCCTGGTTGCCATCCATGCCGAAATAGGAGTCGGCGCACGTGTCGAACTGCGTCTCAAGCCAGATTCGCGGTGTGGTCGGTAGGTGCAGTTTGCCGATCCCGGCCGTACGGTAGCCGTGCTGCTTGAAGTGCGAGAACGAGCCCGGCAGCCAGTCCGGGCGCGGTCCGCCCAGTCCGTAGAATCCGTGGTTGTGACAGTACTGACCGGAAATCAGGCTCACGCGACTCGGGGTGCAGATGGTGTTCTGCGTGTAGCAACGCGTAAAGCGCAGGCCGGAAGCCGCCAGCCTGTCCAGGTTCGGCGAGATGACCTGCGGGTGCCCCTCGTGCCCCATGCAGCCCGCATGGTGTTGATCCGCGATAATGTGCAGTACATTCATACGCTTGGACATGTCATGCTCCTTTGTTTCGCTGTCCGTTTTCCGGCCTTTTCGGTGGACGAGAGCGGTGGACGATTGGGACAATCGCCACTCGTTATCTGTTCTCGTCGCCCGCTATCGTCAACCGCCCCCTCCCGTGTTGTCGGAAGTTGGGTGTCAAATGGATCACCGTTGTCGTCCATCCAATGCGTCAGGATGGATGCCAGTTCCTGTTTGACGTGGTTGCAGTCGGGATCGTGTGCACGGTTTTGCAGCTCCAAGGGGTCTGTTGCCAGGTCGTAGAGTTCTTCACCGTGCTTCTGGTAGCGATTGTACTTGTAGTGCGCTGTTCTGACCATCCGAATCGGGTTCACCCACTTCTGTTTTGAGTAGTATTGGCCAATAACGAACTGTCGTGCACAGAATGGCGCTTGATGCTCGATAAACGGCTTCAATGATACGCCGTCCGTATCGGGAAGCTCGATTCCGGCGAACTCTGCCAAAGTGGGGACAAGGTCAACATTGACCGTGTGAAAGTCAACGGTCAGAGCACGCTTCCGTCGGCTTGCGGCAGGCGGACGAATAATGAGCGGCACGCGCATCATGTGTTCGTACATGAATGGCCCCTTGTAGATAAGGCGATGCTGTCCATCCATGTCGCCATGGTCCGACGTTGCGATGACAAGGGTGGAATCGTCTAGGTCGCGATCCTTAAGAGCTGCCAACACACGTCCGAGTTCTTCGTCGTATAGCTTCACCTTCTCCCGGTAAAGTTCGCGATAGCGTTCCCATGCAGGATACCCTGTGCCGGTCATGATACGACCTTGATCCTCTGTCATGAACTGCTGCTGTACGAATGGCACCGTTGCAAGGTCCTTGTCATGCCAAGTCGGTGGCAGGGCAACGGCGCGTTTTGGCGTGGGATCGGACTCGCCGTCGAAATGGTAGATGTCATGAGGGTTGTTATAAGAGAGAAAGAGGGCAAAGGGTCGGTCGGTCTTGCCGGTGGCCTGCAGAAAACGGATGGCCCGGCGCGTCACTTCGCGGTCATCGGTTGTCTCCGGACCTGTCACCCCGAAATCCTCGTCCCACCCATCCGTGCCGACGGGGTCTTTGCCCAGGTGCCATTTGCCGAAGTATGCCGTACGGTAACCGGATTCCCGCAGCCTGGCACCGATTGTTCGCATCTGGAGCGGATTGCCTCCCGCAGACCCGATATTACCCCATACGCCGGTCCTGGATGGATAGAGCCCGGTCATAATCGATGATCGACTGGGGGAGCATTGGGGTGTTGTACAGAAAGCATTTCGGAACACGATTCCCTCGGAGGCTAGTCGCGTTTGATTCGGCGTTTCAAAAGACGCATCGGCAAACCCGACAGCTTCCCAATGCTGCTGATCGGAGAAGACGAACAGGATGCTGGGCGGTTGGTTCCCGTTCGCGCTTCCCAACCGTATTCTACGCTTACACATACATACGCCTCATTTTTTTTGTTTCGCTGCGCATCACGTTCCACTCCACGGGCGAGGTGTCCGCGGTGGCGGCACTTCGTCTGCGATGCCGCGCCGGTCGCGCTCCACGTCTTCAAACCAATTGTCCAACTCACGACCGAGCCGGGCAACGCGATCCGGATCGGCTGAGGCCATGTCGTTTCGTTCGTAAGGATCGTTCCGGATGTTGAACAAGAGCGGAGGTTGGGTTGGGCCAAGCTGGACCGTCGGGTAGGGCGGCTGAAAAATGCCGTTATGGATGAAGTGTTCCGGACCGAACATGGAGATGTGGTTCCACTGGTTGTCCGGCACGTCGCCACACCTGTCGCGCCAAGGGCGGACGAGCTTCCAGTCGCCGTCGCGGATGGCCGCATTGCAGTCGCACACCGGCGCGTAACGGTTCCACTGCCAGCACCGTTTTGTGATGGTCTGGCCGGATTCGCCACGCAATACCGGCAGCACATTGATTCCGTCCAGCGGCAGGTTGTCGGCCGGGAGCGGAACGCCAGCCATGGCCAGGATCGTGGGCACCCAGTCGGCTCCGTGCACCATCTCATGCACTTCACGCTTGCCGGGCAATCCGGCTGGCCAGCGGATCAGCATGGGCACGCGGATGCCACCCTCGTAGGTGTTGCCCTTGCTGCCGTTCCAGTTGCAGTTGAAGCGCGTGGTACAGTTGTCGCCCTGACCGCCGAATTGCGGGCCGTTGTCGCTGCAGAAGAGCACGATGGTGTTCTCCTCCAGGCCGAGGCGCTTGAGCGTGTCCAGCACACGCGCCACGCCGCTGTCCATGCGGTGGATCATGCCATAGAGGGTGGCCACGCCCGAGGTGGGAACGCCCGCTTTCCCGAGGAACGGTTTGACCTCATCCTCCGGCACTTGCAGCGGGGTGTGCGGCGCGTTGAAGTTCATTTGCAGGTAGAACGGTTCGCGTTGATGCCGCTCGATGAAGCCGACCGATTCCTCAACCCAGACGTCGGTCAGATAGCGCCCGTCGCCGCGCCGCGCCGTTTTGCCCCACTCGACCCGCCACTGCCAGTAGTCCTGCATCGCGGCGCAGAAGCAAACGGACTCGTCGAATCCCCGCTGCATCGGATGGTAGCGCGGGTCGAACGAGCCGAGATGCCACTTGCCGATGAGACCGGTGGCATAACCGCCGGCCTTGAGCATGTCCGCCAGCGTCCGCTCACGGAGCGCCAGACGGTCGAGCCCCCACCACTCGAGCGTGTCAATCGAGCCGGTGCGATGCGGATAGCGGCCGGTCAGCAGGCAGGCGCGCGACGGGTTGCACACCGGTGACGCCGAGTAGTGCTGCGTCAGACAGGTTCCCTCACGGATCAGTCCGTCCAGGGTCGGCGTGTTGGACAGTCCGTTGTTGAACGCGCTGAAATCGCCATAACCAAGATCATCAGCCAGGAGGAAAACAATGTTGGGTCGTCGGGTCATGTTCGTGTTCCTTTCACTTATTTGATCGGTGAAACCAGGAGTAATGGTGCCTGGGTCCAGCGGGCTTCATCACTTCCGGTGCAGGCGTCGGCACCTCGGGCCATGCGTCACCGGAGCGCCGGCACCAGTCATGCAGCGCTTCCGCCAGCTTGGCCTGCTGCCCAGCGTACTGCGGATCCTCCGCCAGGTTGTGCGTTTCCAGAGGATCTGCGGCCAGATGATACAGCTCGTGATCACCCTCACGCGATTCGACGTACTTCCAGTCACGCGTCATCCACATGCGCAGCGGACTCATTAAATCGGTCCAACTCGTGGAATGGAATTCCGCCTGAACCGCGTCGCGTACGCTGTCGGTCGCGCCCGTCATCAACGGACTCAGATCAACGCCCTGGACTTCCTGTGCGGGCGGCAGCCCGCAGATCGCAAGAATCGTCGGCACAAGATCAATCTGGGAGACCAGTCCAGCGGAGCGCGGGACGATCCCCTGCGCTCGCATTCCCGCCGGCGGACGGATGATCAGGGGGACGCGGATCAGCTCCTCGTACAGGCTCGCGCCCTTGAGGATCAGACTGTGACTCCCCATCAAGTCGCCGTGGTCGGAAGTAAAAATGAACAGTGTGTTGTCCAGTTGCCCGGTGTCGTTCAGGACGCCCAACATCCGGCCCATAAGATGGTCAATGTAGCTGACCGAGCCCAGATACCGCGCCCACATGGTTTTCAGTTCGGTCTCGGAGAACTGGAGCACCGACTGCAACTGCCGGTCGGCGCGCTGCAGCCAGCGCTGACCGCTTTCATCGCGGTAGTTCTCCGGTAGAACCATGTCGGCAGGGTCATACATCGAGAAGAACGGTTCTGGACAGACGAACGGCGCGTGCGGCTGGATGCAGGACCAGGTAAGGAGAAAGGGCGACTCGGCGCCGACGCGGCTTCGGATGTAGGTCTCGGCCTCGCTGCAGAGGTAGGTGGAGACGAAATGCGCCAGCGGCACTTGCGATGGCCCGCAGATGGTCCAGGTGTCATAGAGTTCGCGGTCCGGATGGCAGCCGTTCCGTTTGCCGGCTACATCGATTCCTTGCTTCTCCGCGTAGCGGGCGTAGTCGTTGTCCTCGGGTCGGCTGGTATCGCCCTCGCTCTCGCTGTAGCGGATGACGTGGTCCCGGAAGCCGCGGCGGTCGCTGCCGGTGCCCAAGTGCCACTTGCCGATATAGGCGGTATGGTAACCGGCGGGCCCGAGGTAGTCCGCCAGCACCTTCACGTCTTCGGAAAGCTGGAAGCGGTTGGCGCCTGGGCCCGCGTTCTGGTTGGTCACCATGCCGTGCGACGAAGGGAGGCGTCCCGACAGAATGGACGCCCGCGCCGGCGAGCACATGGGGCTGGTGCAGTAGGCATGTGTGAAGCGTGTGCCGCCCTCTGCCAGCCAGTCCAGGTGCGGCGTATGCACCGTTGTCCCGCCGGCGGCCCGGATCGTGTCGAACCGTTGCTGGTCGGTGATGACCAGGACTACGTTGGGCTTGCGTGTCGTCATCTTATCCTCGGTTATTCTCAGGGTTATTTCTCATCCTGAGTTTGAGCGGTTGCATCCTGGAGTGGCCGGGGGTATTCCAGAACTCGCGGGGCATGGCCCGCTCCTTCATGGGATCGCACGGGAATGGGACGACCTGGGCACCGAACGATTGGCCGTGGTCACCCTTTGGCGATCATGTCGCCGTGGGCATGTGGCATGGGGCGAACAATGTGGGCATTTGGGTGGATCCATTCGAACTCGACCGGGTCAACGCGGTCTGGGAAGTGATCGACGCGGGACGGACCGGACGTTTCGGCGCGCGGGCCGTGCGCACGGCGCCCAGCCGGGAAGACCTGACCTCGCCCCTGTGGGTTGACCGTCTGCCCAAACTGTTCGGCTACGACGTGGCCTTCTTTTATCTCACAGGCCATTTCAAGAACACCGGGAATCGCACCCTGAAAGTCGAGCTGGTCACCCCGTTTCCCGACACGTGCTTTCCCGATGGCGCGGCGTCGCGCGTCTTCACGGCGCCACCCCTGGCCGTCACGCCGTTCCGGATTGCGATGATGCTGACCAGCCGAAATGCCGCAGACGCCGTCTGCGAAAAAGGCGGGATGCTGAACCTCCGCATTCAGGATCCCGAGGGCAAGGTGCAGGTCGAACGAACGGTCCGGATGCTCATAAACGACCCGCGGGACGTCACGTCGCCGGTGATCGGATCGCTGGATGGCGGTAACCTGACGCTGCGCCTCACCAATACGACCGACCGGTCTTTCTCCATGGGGCTGATGATGCTTCCATCCGTGGATGTGAAGCTGTCCGAGCATGAACGCTCTATCGAACTCAATCCCGGCGCCGGGGCACAGGCGGTGTTTCACATTCCCCGCCAAGGGTTCGCCCGGCAGGAGGTCCGCATGCTACCCTACCGACTCACCGTGACCGGTGCCGGCGCGCTCGACGGGGAGGTTGCAGCCGCTCTGCGCATGCAGTCGGACTGGTGGGTGTCCTGCCATACCAATGCGCGGCCCGAGATCGCGGAAGGCAGCGTCTATGCCGGCGACCTGAATGGCGGTCCGACTGCGAGGTTCGACGTAACGTCCATCACCGAATCCCCCTTGCCCTTGGGTGTTCCAAACGGTCTTTTTCGGATGACCACGCCGCCGAATGGGTGGTTTCCGGTGATCGGCGGCACGAACGTCCCGCTCCATGCAGCGGGGGAGTTGCCGACACACGGGTCGAGCGCATTGGCGGCGACGCGATTTGAGTCGCCCGACGACGCCTCGGTTTCGCTCAACGTGAAATACCCGGGTCCACTCGAAGGCAGCAAGAAACTCCCCTTTGTCCTGCAGATCTGGCTCAATGAGCAACCGGTGTTCCAGTCACCCTCCGATACTCAGGATTACGAACAGCTCTCACGCCTCAACCCCCGCGCCCTCGTTACATCGAAAACCGTGCGGCTCCGCTCGGGGATCAACACGCTAATGGTGTCCTGCAAATCCAACCTGGATTCACCCGTCGTCCCCAGAAGGGTCTTCATCCGGATTCTTGACGCCCAGACCTCCGCTTTGCGCCACGATCTGATTCTAGATATGAGTCATTAGCAGGGCCGGGCGTTTAACCGGTGACCCGTGGATTTGGCGTCCAGTCTGCAGTTTATTGAACATGGGGCTTGCCAACACGCCGATCGCCCCGTTACTCCTTCTCACGCGGCGCGTAGTGGGTGTGCAGCAGCGTATGCGACGGGTGGCCGAGGGGCGCACCGAGGAAGGTCGCATACAGGTCCGCCACCTGCTTGTTCTCATGCGACTTGCGTAATGTCTTGCCCTCATCTTCGGCATAGATCGCCCCGATCCGTTTGAGCCGCACCGCGTCGTCGGTGAAGCGGGGTTGCCCGCCGCCGCCGATGCAGCCGCCGGGGCAGGTCATCACCTCGACGAAGTGGTAGGTCGCCTCCTTGTTTCTGATCCGTTCGAGGAGGCGCCGGGTGTTGCCCAAGCCGTGGCACACCGCGACGCGCAGCTCGACACCCTCCAGAAACGACCACTCCGGCTTGGTGCCGGTGATGGTCAGCGCCGCCTCTTTGATCCCTTGCAACCCCTCGATCGGTTCGACGTGCAGATTGCCGGTCGGTAACTCGCGTCCGGTGACGATCTCGTAAGCCGTGCGCAGGGCCGCCTCCATCACGCCGCCGGTGTTGGCGAAGATATCGGCCGCGCCCGACGAGAGACCCAAGGGCGCGTCCATCTCGCCGTCGGGCAGGGCCGCAAAATCGATCCCCGCTTCGTGGATCATCCGCGCCAGCTCGCGCGTGGTGAGCACGTGGTCGACGTCACGGACCCCGCTGGCGTTCATCTCCGGCCGCTGCGCCTCGAACTTCTTCGCCGTGCAGGGCATCACCGAAACCACCACCAACTCGTCGGCCTTCTTCCCGATCTTCTGCGCGTAATAAGTCTTGGCCAGCGCGCCGAACATCTGCTGCGGCGACTTGCAGGTCGAGAGGTTGGGCAGAAACTGCGGATAGTAGTACTCGGCGAACTTGATCCATCCGGGCGAACAGCTCGTGAACATCGGCAGCGCCACCGGCTTCTTCTCCACCAGCGCCCCCTTGAGCCGGGTGAGCAGCTCGGTCCCCTCCTCCATGATCGTCAGATCGGCGGCGAAGTTCGTGTCGAACACCGCGTGGAAACCCAACTGCCGCAACGCCGAGACCATCTTGCCGGTGACCCGCGTGCCCGGCGGGTAACCGAACGCCTCGCCCAGTGCGGCACGGATCGCGGGGGCGGTCTGCACGACCACCGTTTTGGTCGGGTCATCCAGCGCCCGCCAGACGGCCTCAATCGCGCTGTGCTCGGTGATCGCGCCCACCGGGCAGACGGCCGCACATTGGCCGCATTGCACGCACGCCACGCCGTCCAGTTGCTGCGTAAAGGCCGGTCCGATGACCGTGGCGAAGCCACGGCCTTGCGGGAAGAGCGCGCCGACCCCCTGCACCGTGTTGCAGACCGTGACGCAGCGGCGGCACTTGATGCACTTGGAATTATCGCGCACCAGCCCCGGCGTCGACGCGTCGCGCATCGGCACGGCGCGGGCGCCGGTGTAGGTGAGTTCGCGCACGCCAAGGTCGGCGGCAAGTTGGCGCAGTTCGCAATCCTCGCTGCGGTCACAGAGCTGGCAGTTACCGTCGTGCTCGGAGAGCAGCAGATCGACCACCTGTTTGCGCGCGGTGCGCACCCGGCGGGTGTTCGTATGCACCACCATCCTCTCCGCGCAGGGGGTGGCGCAAGCCGCCATCAGCGTTTTGGCCCCCTCCACCTCGACCATGCAGACGCGGCACGCCCCGAGCGGGTCGTGCTTCTCCAGAAAGCAGAGCGTCGGGATCGAGATCCCCGCCTGCCGCGCCGCCTGCAGCACCGTGGTTTCAGGCTCGACCGAAAGCACCTGCCCGTTTATTGTCACCTGGATCATACATGCACCTCTCTGACTTTTCCGGTTTTGCCGTAATCGCAGCGGAGGCAGCGGCACGCCTGCCGCCGCGCTGCGGACTCGTTCCATGGCTGCTCCACTTCGTCGAAGTTGTTCCGCCGCCGGGCCACCGGCATCATGTTTACCTCTTCACGCGGGTACGGAACCGGATCGGCATCCGGGTCATAGGTGACAGCGAGATCGGGGTAGGTGCGCCAGAAGGCGTGCGCCTCGCCGGTGAGCAGAGCGTCGATCCCGACAGCGGCCCGCTCGCCTGCGGCAATCGCTTCAACGACCGACGAGGGGCCGCTTACGGCGTCACCCCCCGCAAACAGCCACGGCAGCGATGTGGCGCCGGTGACCGGATCGGCGCCGATCCAGCCGCCCTCCGTCAGCGCAACCTCCGGCAGCCCCAACGCAGCTTTCGCGTCGAGCCCCTGCCCAATCGCCAGGATCACGTGGTCGCACGGCAGCGTTTCAGTGTTCTCGTCCGAAACGGCCTCTGCACGCCGACGGCCGCTCCGGTCGTAATCGCCCAGCGTCATGCCACGGCAAACCACGCCCGTGACCTGGCCGTTCGCCACGACAAAGGCCTCGGGTGAACAGAGCGTGCGGAGGGTGACGCCCTCCTGCTGTGACTGCTCAATCTCCTCGGCGTAAGCGGGCATCTGCTCGCGCGTGCGGCGGTAGACCACGGTGACGCTCGAAGCGCCGAGGCGCAGCGCCGTTCGCGCGGCGTCGATCGCCGCGTTGCCGCCGCCGATCACCACCACGTTCTGGCCCACGGGTACCGAGCCGCGGATGTTGTACTGGCGGAGGAAGTCCATCGCCTCGGTCACCCCTTTGGCGTCAGCGCCCGGCACGTCGAGCGACACGCCGTCGGGCGCGCCCAAAGCGACAAAGACCGCCTCATACCCCTCGTCGCGCAGCCCCTGCAGCGTGAAGTCGCGGCCCAGCGCCTGTCCGGTCCGGATCTCGACGCCCAGCGACTCGATCATCCGAATTTCGCGCGCCAGCGTCTCGCGCGGCAGCCGATAGGCGGGGATCGCCTGCATCAGCATCCCCCCCGGCCGCAGCTCGCGCTCCAACACCACCGGCCGGTAGCCCAGCCGCGCCAGAAAATAGGCGCAGGTCAGGCCGGCCGGCCCGGCCCCCACCACCGCGACGCGCCGCGCCGCATTGGCAGCGTTCTCGCGCACCTCGGGGCGCTGGATGACCACCTCCTGGTCGACCATGAACCGCTTCACCCCGCGGATCGAGACCGGTGCGTCGAGTGCGCTGCGCCGACAGTGGTCCTCACACGTGTGGAAGCAAACCCGCGCACAGATTGCCGCGAAGGGGTTGCGCTCGCGGTGCAGCTTGAGCGCTTCGGCGTAGCGGCCCTCGCCGACGAGCGCGACAAAGCCCGGCACATAGACGCCCGCCGGACAGGCGCTCAGGCACGGCGCCAGCACCAGCGACGGGCAGACGCCCGCCACACAGTGGCGGTCGCGAATGTGCTGCACGTATTCTTCCCGGAAGTGGCGGATGGTCGACAGCACCGGGTTCGGCGCAGTCTGGCCGAGGCCACAGAGCGACGACTCCTTGATGAAGTGACCCAAGTCAATCAGCCGCTGGATGTCTTCGAGTTCGCCTGCGCCGCCGCAGATCCGCTCAAGGATCTCCAGCATCCGCTTGGTGCCGACGCGGCAGGGCGCGCACTTGCCGCACGATTCCTCCTGCACGAACTCAATGAAGAAACGCGCCACATCGACCATGCAGGCGTCCTCGTCCATCACGATCAGCCCGCCCGAACCCATGATGGCACCCAGCTCCTGCAGCTTTTCGTAGTCGAGCGGCACATTGAGATTCTGCCGGGGGATGCACCCGCCCGACGGCCCGCCGAGCTGCGCCGCTTTAAACGCCTTGTTGCCGCGAATGCCGCCGCCAATGTCGTAGACCACCTCGCCGAGCGAGGTGCCCATCGGCACCTCCACCAGTCCTGTATTTTTCACCGCGCCGGCCAAAGCGAACACTTTGGTCCCCTTGCTCTTGGCCGTGCCGTAGGCCGCGAACCACTCCGCCCCGTTCAGGATGATCGCCGGAACGCAGGCGTAGGTTTCGACGTTGTTCAGCAGCGTCGGCTTGCCCCACAGCCCCTTCTGCGCCGGGAACGGCGGCCGGGGGCGGGGTTCGCCGCGTTTCCCTTCAATGGAGGTGATCAGCGCGGTCTCCTCGCCGCAGACAAAGGCGCCTGATCCCATCCGGATGTCGAGGTCAAAACTGAACGCGCTGCCGAGAATCTGCGCCCCCAGCAGGCCGTGCTGCCGCGCCTGGTCGATCGCCGTTTGCAGCCGCTTGACCGCCAGCGGGTATTCGGCCCGCACATAGACATAGCCCTGGTCAGCGCCGATGGTGAAAGCCGCGATCACCATCCCCTCGATCACGCTGTGTGGGTCGCCCTCCAACACGCTGCGATCCATGTAGGCGCCGGGGTCGCCCTCGTCCGCATTGCACAAGACGTATTTCTGGCCGGCAGACGCCTGGCGCGTGAGGCTCCACTTGAGATAGGTCGGGAAGCCCGCGCCGCCGCGGCCTCGGAGTCCCGATGTCTGGAGCTGGCCAATCACCTCGTCGCCGCTCATGCTCTCCAGCACCTTGGCCAACGCGCCATAGGCGCCGGCCGCGACCGCGTCCTCAATCCGCTCAGGATCGATGGTGCCGCAGGTCCGCAGCACCACCTTGGTCTGCTTGGCGAAAAAGGGGATCTCACCGCAGGCGCGCTGCACGGCACCGGTTTGCTCATCGCGAACCAACAGACGCTCCACGGGCTTTCCGCCCAGCAGGTGTTCGCGAACGATCTCCGCCGCGTCCTCCGGCTTGACGCCTTGGTAGAAGGTCTGATCCGACGCGACCAGCAGCACCGGCCCGCGGGCGCACGGCCCCATGCAGCCCGTCTCGCGGACCGTCACTTTCTTGGCCAACCCCTGTGCCGCCAACGCGGTCTGCAAGGCGGCCTCGACGTCGCGCGCACCGGAGGCCAGGCAGCTCCCCCCGACGCACACACGGATCTCTTCACGCGTGCCGGCGGCGCGCTGCAACCGGGCCTTCCACCCCTTCAGTGCGGCGGGTGACGCAATCGTTTTGGGTGTGGCTGCGCTCATGTCGGCACCGCCTCTCGCGTCGCCTCTGCGGCGGCCCTGGCGCGATACGTCTCCAGAAGCTCCCCGACCTTGGTCTCTTTGACCCGCTGGTGAAGGTCGTCATTCACCATCAGCACGGGCGCCATGCCGCATGCGCCAAAACACCGGCCCACGCCCAACGAAAACAGGCGGTCGGGCGTGGTCTCCCCCACATCGATGCCCAGCTTGTGTTTGAGCGCCTGAAGCAAGGCGTTGCCGCCGCGCACATAGCAGGCCGTTCCCAGGCAGACGCGGATCAGATACGTTCCGCGCGGGACGGTCGAGAAGAAGGAGTAGAACGTGACAACTCCAGAGACCTCGCTGAATGGCTTGTCGAAGACATGGGCAATCCGCTTGAGTGCCGCCTGCGGCAGATAGCCGAAGCGCGTTTGCGCCACCTGAAGCGCCGGGATGAGTCCCCCGGGCTTGGTCGCGTACTCCTGTAGCACGGTCTCCAACTCATTCAGAATGTGCGCTTCTGAAAGCGCGCCTGATCCACAGGTACAACCCACAGGTGCTTCTGACATGCTCACTCCTTCCTTCGGACACGACCACTGTGTCCGAACCGGCAACACGGATCACGGTCACATCAGAGCGACCCGGTTATGTACTTCTCAAGGTTCTCAATATCCTGCTCGCGCTCGGAGCACAGGAATTTGACCACATCGCCGATCGAGATCAGCCCGGCCAGCGTGCCGTGATCCATGACCGGCAGATGGCGCAGCCGTTTCTCGGTCATGATCTTCATGCAGGAATCGACAATCTCGGTCGCAGGAACGGTCACCACCGGCGACGACATCACCTCGTCTACAATCACCGTGCGCAGATTGAGCTCCTTCAAAAGCACTTTGCGCATGCAGTCCCGTTCCGTCAGGATGCCGACGATCCTGCCGGCGCTGTCGACCACGGGGAGGCTCCCGATGTGCCCCTCTTCCATGATTTTGACGGCGTCAAAGACGGTCGTCTTCGTCGGCGTCGTGATGACGGTGCCCCCTTTGAGCTTCAGCAATGCTCCAACGGATGTCTGCATGACGTGCTCCTTGTCCTGACTTCACGGGCCGTCCGGTCTGGCAACCGCCTGTTTGTGCTGAGTTGTACAACCGCGCCGAACGGGATGTCACAAAACGTGCCATGTTGTTAGTCTGAAGGTTGGCGCAAGCGATCGTCAAGCGAAATCAGAAAATTTGTGAAGGCGCGTTCAAAACGTGCATCACCTTCTGCGTCGCTGCTGTACGCCCACGCCTATCGCGATGGACGACGGACACTCTGGATGATTCCGCTGCCGGTCACGCGGTCGCCATCGTAGAACACAGCGGTCTGGCCTGGAGTGACAGACATCTGCGGCTCGTCGAACTGGACCTCGGCCACCGGCGTGCCATCACGCATTCCGGCGCGCAGGGTCGCCGCCGCCTCCCGGTGCTGCTGGCGGATCTTGACCGTCACGCGAAGGGGCGAGGCTGGCGGTCCGGATAGGCTGATCCAGTTCAGATCCGCCGCCGTGAGCCGCGTTGAGAACAGATCCTGGTGCCCGCCGACAACCAGCGTATTCGCACACGCCTCGATCCGCACGACGTAGAGCGGTTCAGCCGTGCCGCTGAGCCCCAGTCCCTTGCGCTGCCCCACCGTATAGCCGACGATCCCCTGATGCCGGCCGAGAACCCGGCCGGCCGTGTCCACAATCGGACCCGGCACGGCGTCGCGGGTGTCGAACAGCACGCTGTAGTTCCGGCTCTCTATGAAATTCTGGCTTTCCTTCTTGTCGGCCACATCGACCCATCCCGCATCCCGCGCCAGCGCCTTCACACGCTCCTTGGTGAGCGATCCAAGAGGGAACAGAACCCGTGCGAGCTGTTCCTGCGACAGGCGCGAGAGAAAGTAGGTCTGATCCTTAGACGCATCCGCAGCCCGGAGCAGCAACCAACGCCCGGTATCCGGATGCCGTTCCACGCGGGCATAATGGCCGGTGGCAAAACGGTCAAACGCAATCCCCATCGCGCGCGCCCGCTCCAGCAGCAGCGCAAATTTCATGGCCCGGTTGCAGCGCACGCACGGATTGGGCGTCCGTCCGGCGCGGTATTCGGCGCGAAAGTTGTCCAGCACCTCGGCGGCGTATTCCGGCGCGAGCGGGATGACGTGGTGCGGAATGCCCAACCGGGCGGCCACCGACCGGGCGGCTTCGATGTCCCGCGCCTCGCCGGGGCCGTAGCAGCCCGAGAGCCCCTCGTCGGGAAGCGGCGTGGTCCCGTCCCAGATGGACATGGTGAGCCCGACCACGGCATGCCCCTGGTTCTTGAGCAGCCAGGCGACGACCGACGAATCCACGCCGCCGCTCATGCCTACCGCTACCGCCTGTTTTTCGCTGCTCATGGTACATGCCGGGTTCAAACAGAATCGGCGCGCAGGATATGCGCCAGATATTCGCCATAGGTTGACTTCTTCAGCGTGTCGACGAGACCGGCGAACTGTGCGCGGCTGACAAACCCTTTACGCCAGGCGATCTCCTCGATGCAGGCGATCTTCAAGCCCTGACGGTCCTGGATGGCCTTGACGAACGCCGTGGCGTCGGCCAGCGAATCGTGCGTGCCGGTGTCGAGCCAGGCGAAACCGCGACCGAGCAGTTGTACGTTGAGTCGGCCCTGTTCGAGGTAGACCTTGTTCAGGTCGGTGATCTCGTATTCGCCGCGCGCGGATGGCCTGAGCGCTGCGGCGATCTTGACCACGTCGTTGTCGTAGAAATAGAGTCCAACCACCGCATAGTTGGATTTGGGCGCGAGGGGCTTCTCCTCGATTGAAACCGCTTTCCCTGCCTTGTCAAAAGCCACCACGCCATAGCGTTCGGGATCATTGACGTAATAGCCGAAGACCGTGGCGCCGGGCCGTTCGTTGGTCTGCGCCATCAGCCGCGAAAGCCCGTCGCCGTAGAAGATGTTATCCCCTAAAATCAGACAGACGGAATCGCTGCCAATGAAATCGCGGCCCAGCACAAAGGCCTGCGCCAGCCCGTTGGGCACCTCCTGAACCTGATAGGCAATGCGCATCCCCAGCCGGCTGCCGTCGCCCAGCAGCCGTTCGAAGACCGGTGTCGCCTCGGGCGTCGAGATGATGAGCACCTCACGAATGCCCGCCAGCATCAGCGTGGAGAGCGGATAGTAGATCATCGGCTTGTCATACACCGGAAGCAATTGCTTGCACATCACCTGCGTCACCGGAAACAGCCGCGTCCCCGCGCCCCCCGCCAGAATAATCCCCTTGCGCGCCATAGGTCCCCTCCCCTTTTACCGTGCCAAAATTCGCTTGCTGGTGCGGACGGCGCAGAACGCCGTGCCGCACATTGAACAGTGGTCGTCCGCGCAGGCGTCGTCGGCGCCGGGATCGCGCGTCCGGCGCCAACGCGCCTCGGCGGTCTGTGGATCGAGCGCCAGGGCAAACTGCCGCTTCCAGTCAAAGGTCATCCTCGCATCCGCCATAGCGTCGTCGGATCGCCGCGCGCCCGGCAGACCGCGGGCGATATCGCCCGCGTGCGCGGCGATGCGATGGGCGACCAGCCCCTGGCGCACCTCGTCCGCATCGGGCAGCCCGAGGTGTTCCGATGGGGTCACGTAGCACAGCAGGGAGGCGCCATAGACCGTCGCAGCCGTGGCGCCGATGCTGGAGGTGATGTGGTCGTAACCCGGCGCGACGTCGCAGACGACCGGACCGAGCACGTAAAACGGCGCGCCGTCGCAGACCTGCTGCTGCCGCTCCATGTTCATCTGGATCTGGTCGAACGGCACGTGCCCCGGTCCCTCGACCATGACCTGCACGCCACGGTCCCGGCAGCGCCGCACGAGATCGCCCAGCACGTCCAGTTCGCCGAACTGGGCGGCATCGCTGGCATCAGCCAGGCAGCCCGGCCGCAACCCGTCGCCGAGCGACACGGTCACGTCGTGGCTGACCAGGATGTCCAGCACCTCGTCCCACCGTTCGAAGAGCGGATTTTCCCGATCATGGACGTGCATCCATTCGGCCATGATCGCGCCGCCGCGACTGACGATGCCCATCTTGCGCTTCAGGGCCAGGGGAACATGGCGGCGCAAGAGCCCCGCATGGAGGGTCATAAAGTCCACACCCTGCCGCGCCTGCTGTTCGATGACGGCCAGCAGCAGTTCCGGCTTCATGTCGGGGATCGCCCCCTCCAGCCGCGAGACCGTCTCATAGACCGGCACGGTCCCCAGCGGCACGGGGGAGTCGTCGAGCATCGCCTGCCGAACGGCCGCCAGCTCCGGGCCGACGCTCAAATCCATCACGAAATCCGCTCCGGCATCGAGCGCCACGCGCAGCTTCACCCGTTCGGCGCCGATGTCCGAGCGGTCGGGCGAACGGCCGAGATTGGCATTGACCTTGGTGCGGAAGAGCCGCCCCACGCCGACCGGCTTGCAGCCGGTATGCGCCGGATTGAGCGGTATCACCGCCCGCCCCATCGCAACCGTGGCCCGCACCTCCTCGCCGGTGACCCCCTCATCGCAGGCCACCGCCGTCATCGCCCCGGTCACAACCCCCTGTCTCGCGGCATCTAATTGCGTCATTCTAACGCTCCCATGGTTATCCCTTCGATCGGTATCCGCGCGGGCGTGCCGAGCACGGCCGCCCCCGAGCCGACCCGCACACCCGTGCGGATCGCTTCATACACATACGCCTTCCCGGCGATCACCGCATCGCGCAGGCTGCCGCCACGGGCCAGTGCGGCTGTGATCGCCGCGCTGAGCGAGCATCCCGTGCCGTGCGTCGAGAGTGGCTGATCCACCGCCGGCGACTCGATCACCACGGTCCCCTCACCATCGCACAGCACATCGCGTGCTCGATGGGCCGCGTCGTGGCCGCCCTTGATCAGCACCGCGCCGCCGAAGCGCCCGCGCAGTTCACGCGCCGCCCCGGCTGCGGCGGCCAAGCCCCGGATCGACCGGCCCAGCAGCGCCTCGGCCTCGGGCAGGTTGGGCGTGATGAGCGTCGCCAGCGGCAGCAGCCGCATGCACAGCGCCGCCACCGCTTCCGCCTCCAAAAGCCGCGCGCCACTGCTGGCGACCATCACGGGGTCCACCACCTTCAGAATATCGGGATAGCGCGCAAAACGGTCGGCGACCGCCGCGATCAGACCCGCCGTGGCCAACATCCCCGTTTTGGCCGCGCCGATCGCATAGTGCGGCAGCACGGCGTCCAACTGCAGTCCCAGAAAATCGGGAGAGACCGGCAGCACGGCGTCCACGCCCCAGGGGTTCTGGGCCGTCAGCGCGGCGACAGCCGTGCAGCCATGCACGCCGAACACGTGGAACGCGCGCAGATCTGCCTGTATCCCCGCATTGCCGCCGCTGTCGCTGCCGGCCACGGTCAGCGCCGCCGGCCAGCGGATAGTGTTGTTGTGCGCGCCGTCCATTCGCCTCGTTCCCCGCACTGCGACCTGACCACCTCGCGCAAATCAAGACGGGCGCCGCACAGGCGCCCGCATCCTTGGCCATGCAGCCAATCCCTTGCGCCGGCATGATCCGGATCAGGTTCGACGGGTCTGCTCTCAGTCACCGCACGCCGCGCGCGGCAACACCCCGTGGTGCGTTAAAGATGCATTATGCGCCTAATTGCCGCAAAAAGCAAGAATGGCGTGGACTCCTACCTTCCCGCTTGCCAACGCCAGCCTTTGCTTGCTACTATGACGCCAATTCATCCCTGTGCTGGATTCTGCGTGGTTTAATCGGCCCCTGAATCGTCACGGGTTACGGCCGATTCGCAATCGTGTAACCGGTTGCGAGGAGATTTGTTATGCCAAGTTATCAAGAAATTGAAGATGCCATTTCATTTTCTGATGTGTCATTTGGCCAGGGGAGCGCCCACTATGATCCCGCGCGCAACGCCATTTATCTGCGGGGGTCCGAACTGGAGGAGGATCAGGCCCTGATCCCCACGGATGTGAACTGGGAAACCTGCATCCTCATTCCCGGCGAAAAGCAGCTGGATCTCGGTCGCACACTCGTCGAACGCTTTGTGCGAGAATACCGGCCCGATGATTCTGAGCTGATCAGAAGCTTTTTCATTCGGCGCGGGGCGTACCGTCGATTTCGGATGTGGACGGTCGCCGCAGGATTGCTCGACCATTGGCATGCCTACCGCGCCCGTGCGGAACGGGAAGCCATTCTCGCGTGGTGCGAGGATAAGCATATTCCGCTGACCGATATTCCCGCCCCTCCGGATATCCCCGATCTCCCGGCACCGACCGGACCCTCCCCGAATCAGATTCATCCTCTGCCCACCGGCGACAAACGTTTCACCTACATCGCCAACACCATCAAGAGCCCGAATATCATCGTCGGTGACTACACCTATTCGGATGACTGCGAAGGGCACGAACCCTTTGAACGGCGGGTGCTGCACCACTATCCCGGGAACGGCTGCAAGCTGATCATCGGCCGTTTTACCGCCATTGCGAGCGGCGTCCGTTTCATCATGAACAGCCCCGCTCACACGACCGACGGTTTCTCCGCCTATCCGTTCAGCCTGTTTGGCCAGGGCTGGGAGGCGTCGTCCACCGACGCCGGAGTTCCCGCACCGACGAGCGACACCGTCATCGGCAATGACGTGTGGATCGGCTATCAGGCTTTAATCATGCCGGGGGTGCGTATCGGCGACGGGGCCATCATCTCCGCTCGGGCGGTCGTCATGCATGACGTGCCGCCGTATGCCGTGGTCGGCGGCGTGCCAGCGACCCTGATCCGCACCCGCTTCACCGAAGATGTCATCTCTGCGCTTCTGGAGATCGCCTGGTGGAACTGGGATGCGGCCAAGATCACGCGCAATCGCGCAGCCATCACCTCAGCCGATCTGGGCGCGCTCCAAGCAGCGAAATAAAATACAGGGACTCGCTATGGACTATATCTTAATGATTGTCGGCGCCGTACTGGTCAACAATTTTGTACTCAATCGGTTCCTCGGGATCTGCCCCTTTCTCGGCGTGTCGAAACGGATTCCAACCGCGATGGGAATGTCTGGCGCCGTGATTTTCGTGATGGGCATGGCGGCCGCCGTCACGTGGTGCGTGCAGGCCTGGGTCCTCGCACCGTTCGGGCTGGAGTACCTGCAGACGATCGTATTCATCCTCCTGATCGCGGCATTTGTGCAACTCGTGGACATGGTCATGAAGCGCTATCTTCCTGGGTTGCACCGCGCCTTGGGAATATTTCTGCCACTGATCACCACCAACTGCGCCGTGCTCGGCGTCGCGGTTATGAACGTCAAGGCGGCCTCGGGGTTCACCCGATCGGTGGTCTTCTCGCTCGCGGCGGCCGTGGGTTTCGCCTTCGCGTTGCTGCTGTTCACGGGGCTTCGCGAGAAGATCGAGCGCGCCGATCCGCCGCGCGCATTTCGCGGTGTCGCGCTGGCCTTGGTCACCGCCGGGCTGTTGAGCCTGGCGTTCATGGGGTTTACCGGGCTGGTCAAATGACATCAGACCGCATGAGAGGGTTCGGACAATGAATCAGTGGATGTTCTCCATTCTTTGGATCGGCGGCATCGGTGCCGTCTGCGGGACGGCCCTCGCCTTTGCAGCCCGCTATCTCAGCGTCGAGGAGGATCCGCGCATCGAGCAGGTGACCAACGAACTCCCCGGCGCCAACTGCGGCGGCTGCGGCTTCGCGGGTTGCGCTGACTACGCCCGAGCGCTGGTCACCACGAGCGCTGCCACCTCTCTCTGCCCCATTTGCAACAGCGCCGTGATCGCCAGGATCGCCGCCATCTTCGGCCGAACCGCCGAAGCGGTTGAGCGCAAAGTTGCGCGGATTCAATGCGGCGGCAGCGACGCCGAAGCGCTCCGTCGCTTTGCGTACAATGGCATTGCCGATTGCGCCGCCGCCGCCGCGACCGGCGGCGGTGACAAGGCGTGCGCGTACGGCTGCCTGGGCTATGGGTCCTGTGCGCGGGTCTGCCCGGTCGGTGCCATCGCCATTTCAAGCGGGCTGGCATCCGTGAATCCAGCAACCTGCATCGGTTGTGGCAAATGCGTGCCTGTCTGCCCGCGCGGTCTCATCATGCTCGTCCCGGCTGCCGCCAGAATCCATGTGCTGTGCAGTTCCAAGGACAAGGGCCCCGTTGTGAAGAAGGTCTGCGGTGTTGGATGCATCGGCTGCACGCTCTGCGTGAAGCTTTCCGACGGTGCCATCGCCATGGACGGTTTTCTCGCCAAAGTCGACTACTCTAAACCGCTGACCAACGATGCGCTTGTCGACAAGTGCCCGGGGCACTGCATCCAAACGATTGGCTAATTCCATGAAACCCATTAGAGCTCCCTATTGCTTCAGCGGCGGTATCCATCCGGTTTACAGCAAGGATCTGACCCGCAGCGCGCCGATCCAGACGCTCCCCTGTCCACCGCAACTGGTGATCGCGCTCTCGCAGCACCTCGGTGCCCCGGCCGTCGCCATCGTCAAAGCGGGAGACAGCGTCTCGGGCGGACAGCGGCTTGCCGATCCGGCCGGTGTGATTTCCGCGCCGATCCACGCGCCGACCTCGGGCAAGATCCTGCGCATCGAGCCCGCTCCGACCCCGCTCGGACGCCCCGTCCCAGCGATCATTCTTGAGCCTGACGGACACGATACGTGGGATTCGCCGCTGACTCCCATGCCCGATTGGAGCCGCTTGGATCGGAAGTCGCTTGCCGGGCAAGTCGGCGCGGCAGGCGTCGTCGGCATGGGCGGAGCCGGGTTCCCGACACAGGTCAAACTCTCCCCGCCCGCCGACAAGCCCATCGACACGCTGATCATCAACGGCGCCGAATGCGAGCCCTACCTCACGGGCGACCACCGCCTCATGCTCGAACGCGCAGAAGCCCTCTGGCAGGGCGCCGCGATCATCCGCTACATCCTCGGCGCCAAGACCGTGCACATCGCCATTGAGGACAACAAACCAGACGCCATCCAAGCCTTGGAATCGGCGCGGACTCTGGAAGACGCAGCCGTCTGCATTCTCAAAACCAGCTATCCCCAGGGAAGTGAAAAACAGCAGATCTATTCGGTGACAGGCCGAGTCGTGCGCACCGGCGGACTGCCAATGGATGTCGGCTGCGTGGTGGAGAACGTCGGCACCACCCTGGCTGTCTGGGACGCCGTGGTCAACGGCCGCCCGCTTGTCAGCCGGACCATCACCGTCAGCGGCGACGCAGTCGCCGCGCCCGCCAACTTCCTCGCGCTGATCGGAACCCCATTCGCGGCGCTGGTCGATGCGTGTGGCGGCGCACGGGGGCGCATCGCCAAGATCATTTCGGGCGGTCCGATGATGGGGTTCGCCCAGGCTTCGCTGGATGTCGCGATGAGCAAGACCTCCTCGGGGCTGCTGCTCCTCTCCGCCAGCCGCGTTCCCGGTTTCACCTCCCAGCCGTGCATCGCCTGCGGACGCTGCCTCGATGCGTGCCCCATGGGCCTGATGCCCGCCGAACTCAGCCAATGCATCGAGGCCGACGATATCGATGCGGCCGAGCATCTCTTCGTGATGGATTGTTTTGAATGCGGCTCCTGCGCCTTCGTCTGTCCCGCCCATCGCCCGCTCGTCCAACACATGCGACGCGCCAAGGCGATCATCCTCGCCCGGCGCCGCGCCGCCATAAAAAAGTAAGGGCTCGTCCTGTTTGACTGTGTACCCGCACCCGACACCCCACCGACACACCTTATGAAACCTCAATCCTCCGCCGACCTCCACATCGTCAGTTCCTCGCCCCACGCCCACTCGGGCGCGTCGGTCAGCCGGATCATGGCCGATGTCTTGATTGCGCTTGTGCCCGCCTTTGCGGCCGCCTGCTGGTTCTTCGGCTGGGACGCGATCCGGCTCACGGCGGCCTGTGTTACGGCTTGCCTCGCGAGCGAATGGCTCTGCCGTAAAGCCATGCGACGCGACAACACGCTCTCCGACCTCAGCGCTGTGGTCACCGGTGTGCTGCTGGCCTTCAACCTGCCGCCCGCGCTGCCGACCTGGATGGCCGTCGCCGGTTCAGTCGTCGCCATTGCCATCGCCAAGCAGACCTTCGGCGGACTCGGCTACAACCCCTTCAATCCCGCGCTCATCGGCCGCGCGTTCCTCCTGATTTCCTGCACCGGTCCCATGACCACATGGAGCGCCTCGGCTTGGCGCGGAGCCGATGCCCTAACCACCGCCACGCCGCTTGGACTCGTGAAAGAAGCGCTCAAGGCTGGCCAGCCCCTGCCATTCACGCTGACTCAGGACATGACGTGGAACTTTTTCATCGGCAACATGAATGGCTGCATCGGCGAGGTGTCCGCTGCCGCGATTCTTCTGGGCGTGGCCTATCTGCTTTTCCGCCGCGTCATCACGTGGCACGTCCCGGTCGCCTATCTCGGCACGGCCGTTCTTTATGCCGTGATCCTCCGCTTCACATCGGCCAACGCCATGCCCGTGTCCTTTCACCTCTTTACCGGCGGTCTGATGCTCGGCGCCTGCTTCATGGCCACCGACATGGTCACCACGCCCATCACTCGTTCTGGGTTGCTGCTTTTTGGTGTCGGTTGCGGTCTCCTGACGATGGTCTTCCGCACCGTCGTCAACGGCGCCTATCCTGAAGGCGTCAGTTTTGCCATACTCATCATGAATGCATTCACACCGCTCATCAACCGGGCGACAAAACGTCAGCCGTTTGGAGCCAAATCACCATGAAAGATATCCTCAAACTCACGGGCATACTGACCCTGATCTGCACGGTCTGCACGGTCATTCTTGCCGCCGTCAACGCGGTGACTCAAGCGCCAATCGCCCTCGCCAAAGAGAAGAATATTCTTGAAGCGGCAAAGAAAGTCCTCCCGCCCGGTGCGGAACCGGTTTTTGTCGAAGCGCTGACCGCGCGGGAAGACCAAAAGGTTCGGACAAATGTGGTCTTTGTCGCCAAGGACGCCGCAGGCACGGTGCAAGCTGTTGCCGTTCAGGGTGTTTCGAAGAACGGCTATGGCGGGCCGGTCATGCTCATGGTCGGCATTGCCGCTGATGGCACGCTGATCAATTTCGAAGTCATTGAGCAGACCGAGACACCGGGTCTGGGGACGAAGATCACGGAGGAACCGTTCCGCAAACGCCTGATTCGGCGCCCCGACGGAACTCCGCGTCCCATCGTCGGCACCCAATGGAAGGTCACACGCGACGGTGGCGAAATCGACGCCGTCACCGCAGCAACCATCTCATCCAGGGCCGCGATCGAAGCCGTGCGTGATGCCATCGCTACGTATGAGGCCGTGAAAAGTCGTCTGTAGGGTAGCCTATCGATAGAACGGGCGCTGACTGAGTTATTGCATAGATTCATCCTGGCGGGAAACCCTTATGAGCCTCTTGCGCATCCCGAGCCTCCGCTCCGCGTTGTTTGCCTCTCTTCTGTTTGTCCTGACCGGATGCACCACCTGGATGAACAGCGACACGCCGTTTCAGGTCTCAGCCTCTTCGTTGAATTGGACGGAAATACTCTACTCCACATCAGACGGATCGCAGGTCGTTCGCATCTCGCTCATCGGCAACGGCCAGATTGTCATGCGCCGGGGAAAAAGCAGTCGGGTGCTGGACGAGTTTGCCACGGACGTGGAGAGCGAAACATGGACGGATATCGAGCGTGACGAGATCAATCTCTCCCGCAAGGAGGTTCAGCAGATACACCAAATATTGGTCAATCGCGGCGCCTTGAAACGTGTCAAGAAACTCCCCCCCGGCGCGTCCACTGTGGTGCAAATGCACGGTAAGATTGATGATAAGGTGTTTGCCCGCGTTTCTGTGGACCCGCCGCTGATAGAAGCCGTCGAATCGATCATCGCATTTTTTCCGCCACCCAAGGCAAAGCCCCAACAGAAGTGACTGTGGAGGCGCATGCAACTGACACCTATATCGCACGCGCGCAGAAGGAGGCTTCCCGTCTCCGGCTGCATCCGGGCCTTGGAGTCTGCCTGTCTGTTGAAAATCGCCACCCTGCAGGTTTGCCTGGCTGCCGCGTTTTTGCTAATCCCCGCAACTGTTCAGGCTCAAATTCGTCAACCGTTGCCTTCGGTGGAATATATCCCAGTCGGACGGCTGGAGACCCGCAACTACCAGCACCTCGCCTATGGTCTCGCCGCATTCAGCAGCCAGGCCGGTCTTGGCCACTCGTTGGACTCCATCAAGCGGCAGGCCGCCGCCTTGCTCTGCGTTCCCAACCTCGATGGCATCACCCTGAATGCGCCATTGACTATTCACTACTTGATTCCCAAGGCGGGCGCCGCGGCAAATGATTCCGCTGTCGCGATACAGCGTGTCGCCATCGTCACGCTTGAAGATAACGGGGCGCTGCTTTTTGATATGTTGCGCACCATCTACGCCGAATTCACACAATACCCGTGGGGCGTCACGTTTACGCATCTGAACAGCGGCTATGACTGGCCCTATCCTCAGGTCACCGTCAGTTTACGGAACAACCGAGCCTTTCTTTCTATCACGCCTCAAGCGGTTGAATGGCTCGCGACCGCTGGCAATGTCCTGCAACTGGGGCAATCCACCAGCGACCCGCTCTCCAGCAGCTTCATTCCTGAAACGCTGACCGCCCTCCTGCGCACGGTGTTGCCGCAGGAAGACGCAGCCCGCTCCACTCCGGTCATGCATCTCTTTGCCCGCTTGATTGCGGCCTCGCTTCCCGATCTTCACGCCGTTGACTTTGCGGCCAAGGCGGATGGTATCTCGCTGACGCTCACCGGCGCACTCCGCCCTGCGCCGTCCGTCCAATCCACCGCAACCGCATCCTCCACTAAACTAACCGCGATCGAATTGGCCTGCGCGGCAGCCATCCCGGTCAATGCCGTTTACGCTTCGGCCGAGGCGGATCCCTCGACTCACGGCGACTGGCTGTCCAACGTATTCGGCGGCGTTTCCGCGGGACTCCCCACCCTCAAGCGCCTTGTCGATGCCCCCGCCACCGCCCAGGTTACCTACATTGAGCCCTCAACAAAAGGCCAGTCTTTGATATACGTCTGCATCCTCGAAACCGATGACCCCGCATCGCAGTTGCCTGACATCGTCCAAAAATTGTCCCACGCTCATCTGGGAGCCGGATTGGGCTATCGCCCGCAACCCGACCGCCAGTCCGGAAAAAACCGTATCCGGGTTTTTCACATGGAACGCGCACCCGCCGCTCGGGATCAACCCCCATCGGCCGCGCCATCCGCAACGATCTCAGCCGAGACGCTCCCCTTGCTCTTGGCCCTGGCTGCGGGAGGTCTGACCTGCGAGCTGACCGCCACCGATCGTTACCTTGTGCTGGCGCTCGGCTCTGCGGGCGTGATTGATGACGTTCTGCCCGCGCTTGCCGTCGCACGTCCAGCCCCAGCGCTCGTGCGCGCACGCTGGCAGCCTGCCGGCATACGCATTCCCGACAATGCCCAATCGGTGACCGTTCTCTATCCGGTCCGGCTCTTCCGCCAGCTCGTCAACATCCTGCCCGGTTCGCGCAGCGACCTGGTCCGCCGCATCCCAACCTTGGGCGACGGCATGCTCGCCTTCAGAACCCCGATCGGCGAGGACGGCAACTTCCAGTCGGTGCTGCGCATTGCCGCCAACGAATTGAATAGTTTGCAGCTCGCTTTCGAGCATGGACAGCCCATCATCCAAGAGCTCCTCCTCAATCGCGCCATCCAGTCTATGATCAATAAACCGCTCGCCCCGAACACCGATAACGTTCTCAACCCGGGAAGAGATCCATCACTCCCCGAATAATCCCGCACACCTGGAGACTTTTCGAATGCAACCGGCCATTCTATTTGCCACCGTTCTGATGGAGCGCAACCGATGGACTGCGGATAAACGGCCAACGGTGGCCGTCAGCACCTGGCTTGCCGATCTGGCCCACGCCGGTTTTGACGGCATTGAGCTCTGGCAGAACCACGCCATCGAGTCGAGCGAACAGGAGCGAGAAGCCCTGAGCACCTCGCCCCTGCCGATCACGATCTTCAATTCGTATGTTGGCTTCACCGACGCCGACGCCGATGGCCGTGCACGTGTCGCGGAGCTCGTGCGACGTTTCTCCTGCAGCGCCGTCAAATTTAATCTTTCCAATCGACTGGACACGCGCGCGCAGGAAATCGCCGAAGCGCGGCGGTGGTTTTCCTCGATGCCCGGTGTGACCCCGCTGTGCGAATGCCACCCCGGGACCAGCGTCGAGCACGCTGCCGAAGCCGCCGCCGCATTTGCCGACTGGCCGGAGCTGCGCATCATCGTCCATCCCTTCTTTTTTTCGGCCGAGACGCTCCAAGGCTGGTTCGACGCCTTCGGTTCCCGGATCAGCCATTGCCATGTGCAGATCCGCCAACCCGGCCCAAACGGAATTTTCACGCGTCTTGACGAGCAGATCGAACCGGTCTCCGGTCAGACCCGGCTGGCGTTGCGCAACGGCTTTGCCGGGTCGTGGGCGATCGAATTCACCAAGGGCGTCTGCACACCCGATGAATCGCCCGCCCCGCTCGTCGCGGCCGCGATCCAAGATCTGCGCACGCTCCGCTCACTCCTGTGAGCCCTGGCGGGTTAAGAACGTTACGTCTCGCCTGCCCTCACCGGGCGATCCCGCTCACCAGCCAGTGCGGCATCGGCGGCGGTGCCGACCGGGTCTCATCCGCAACAAAGCCAGCCTCCGCGAGCCATCCTTTCAGCTCCACATCCGAGAACACCCAGCCATGACGAGTGGTCAACGCCATGTTGACGGCGAACAAGGCCGAAAAGGTCGGATGGGCATGCGTGGCGTCGGTCATCATATCTAGGATAAAGATGCGTCCGCCCGGCTTCAGCGCCGCACGCGCCCGCTTCAGAATCGAGACGATCTGATCCGGAGACTCCTGATGCAAGGCGCCAAAGAGGGTTACCGCATCAAAGGACCCCGCCTCATATTCATCCGTGTGATAGTCCCCGGCCTGGCACAGCACGCGTTCTGAGAGACCCGCCTCGCGCACGAGCTCTGCAGCGACCGCCGAGACGGCTGGCAGATCCACCGTAACGCAAGTCAGCGACGGATGCGCTTGCGCCAGCATCACGGCGTACGTTCCGGGCCCGCCGGCTAGATCCAGCAACCTCGCGCATCCGCTCAAGTCCAACATCGGCACGACCGATCGGCCGATCCCCAACGCACGACCGTGCATGGCCAGCACGAACCGGCGCGTGCGCCCCGGATCCTCACCGAGATGGATCTCGGGCGCTTCGACGGGGTGTCCGGTCTTCACCAGTTCCGCCAACCGGCCCCATGCGGAATAGACATCGCGATTGTAGCGGATGGCGCGCGTCAAATCATGCGGCGCGCCCGCAACCAACGCGACTTGGCCCGCCGCCGTATTGGCATAGTGATCGCCCTGCTTGCTCAACAGGCCGACGGCCACGCAGGCATCGAGCAGTAGGCGCAAACCGCGCACCGCCACACCCGCCTGATCCGCTAATGCCGTGGCATCGGCGCTTCCCCCCGCGCGATGAATCGCCGTGAACAGATCCACGTCCAAAGCGGCGAACAGCGTCGCCGAACCGTAATACGCACTCGCCAACGCGACGATTCCCTCAATGGGCAGTGTGTTATCGTTCATGTGTGCCTCTCTTTTCATCCTTGTGTCGGACAATATTAGCAATTTTTGATTGTGGTTACGATTACGAATCAACGACCCAAACGAAAGGGCGCTCACCTGATACCCCGTTTTTTACTTTTTACCGGCAGGCCTTTTTCTGCTACCCTATCTCCGTGAACTTAAATCCTCTTTCCAAATCTGACATGCCTCCCCTCATGATTCTCTGTGGCGGCAAAGGAACGCGTCTGCGCGACGTGACAGAGCTGCTTCCCAAGCCCATGGTGCCCATCGGTGAGCAACCGATCCTCTGGCACATCATGCGTTCCTACGCCACTTTTGGCGTGCGGAGGTTCATCCTCTGTCTCGGCTACAAGCGCGACTGTTTCGTCGATTACTTCCTGAATTTTCACGCTTACGCCGCTGACGTCACCGTCCGCCTGGGGCAACACGGCGCGATTACCTACCACAACCAAGCCGCAGAGGCCGATTGGGAGGTCACCCTCGCCAACACCGGCATCGAAACGATGACGGGCGGACGTGTGGCCATCGCCGCAAAGCATCTACAGCCTGCGGACACCACCTTTTTTCTGACCTACGGCGACGCGGTTTCAGACGTGGATATCGCGGCTTCGCTCGTCTTCCATCGCCAACGCCAGAAACTGATCACGGTGACAGCCGTCCATCCCGAGGGCCGTTTCGGCGAAATGCATCTGGAAAACGGGAGTGTTCACGGCTTCGAGGAGAAGCCCGCGCGTCTGGATGGCTACATCAACGGCGGCTTCATGGTGCTTGAACAGGAGTTTGTTTCACGCTACCTGTCCGCGGACAAGGATCTTTTTTTCGAACAGCAACCCATGCGTCAGGCCATGGCCGACGGCCAGATGACCGCGTTCGCCCATGAGGGCTTCTGGCAGTGCATGGATACACCGCGTGAGTACCAACTGCTGAACGACCTGTGGAAGAGCGGCGATGCGCCTTGGGCCGCCCGGTGGCATGCTGATTCACCAGTCAGGCGCGAAGGCAATCAGTCTTTGTGGTAAACCATGAAAGCTTCCGTATTCAAAAACAAGCGCATTTTCCTTACCGGCCACACCGGTTTCAAAGGTTCGTGGCTGGCGCTCTGGCTGCACCGCCTCGGGGCTAGGGTTTACGGCTATTCACTCCCACCGCCGACCGCGCCGTCTAATTACGCGCTGTCGGGCATTCGTTCTCTTCTGTTCGGCGAAACCCTCGCCGATATCCGGGACCGCGACGGGCTGAGTCGGACACTGATCGGATTCAAGCCGGATATTGTTTTTCACCTCGCCGCCCAGCCTCTGGTGCGTGATAGCTACGCGGCCCCTTACGAGACCTTCGATGTGAACGTGATGGGCACCGCCAGTCTGCTCGATGCGGTGCGTAAACTCAAGCAGCCCTGCGCCGTCATTTGCGTCACGACCGACAAGTGTTACGAAAACCGCGAACAAGTCTGGGGCTACCGCGAATGCGACCCCATGGGCGGCCACGATCCCTACAGCGCCAGCAAAGGGGCCGCCGAACTCCTGATCGCCTCTTACCGGCGCTCGTTCTTTGCTTCGTCTGACTTGGACGCGCACGGTGTGCAACTCGCCTCCGCCCGCGCCGGAAACGTGATCGGCGGCGGCGACTGGGCCCGCGACCGCATTGTGACTGATATGATCACTGCGCTCATGGCGGGTCGCCCCGTTCCCGTGCGCAACCCGCATGCCATCCGTCCGTGGCAGCATGTTCTGGAACCGCTCTCGGGATACCTGACGCTCGCCTCGGCCATGCAGGCAAAACCCAGCCCCCACTGGTGCGAAAGCTGGAACTTTGGACCGGTTCCAGGAACGGAGCTGCCGGTCGGAAAGCTGGCAGACGCTTTCGTGAAGGCGTGGGGAAAAGGCGAATGGGCGGACCAGAGTTCACCCGACCAGCCACATGAGGCCTCCATTCTCAGGCTGAGCATAGAGAAAGCCGGATGGGAACTCGGCTGGCATCCGCGTTGGCGTTGCGACGAGACCGTGCAACGCACGGCACACTGGTACCGAACCGTTCTGTGCGAAGGAGCCGATGCCCGTAAGGCCTGCGAAGCAGATATCAAAACGTATGGAGACTGTTTAGCATGACGTCACAGGAGCAGTTGAAAACGGAGATTCTGGACAAGGTGGCCGCGTATTACCGGCAGGCGCACGCGCCAACTCAGAACGCCTGTTTCGTTCCGGGAAAAACCCGCATCAATTACGCAGGCCGCGTCTTCGATCACGAAGAAATGGTGAACCTCGTCGACGCGTCGCTTGATTTCTGGCTGACCGCCGGGCACCATGCCGAAGCGTTCACTGGAAAACTGGAGGATTTCTATGGCGTGTCCGACGTGATCCTGACCAATTCCGGGTCATCCTCCAATCTCTTGGCTGTCTCCGCGCTGACCGCCGATTCGCTCGGCGACCGCCAACTGGTTCCAGGCGATGAAGTGATCACGGTGGCGGCGGGATTTCCTTCAACGGTTGCCCCGATTGTTCAAAACCGGCTGGTGCCCGTGTTTGTCGATGTGGAGATCGGCACCTACAACATCGACGTGTCAAAACTGGAAGCAGCCTGCTCGTCCCGGACCAAGGCGATCTTCATCGCCCACACGCTCGGCAATCCGTTCAACCTGGATGCTGTCTGCGCCTTTACCAGGAAACATGGACTCTGGCTCCTTGAAGACAACTGCGACGCGCTGGGCAGCCGCTACCGCAGCAAGCTGACCGGCACCTTTGGTCACATTGCAACCGGCTCTTTTTATCCCGCGCACCACATCACGACCGGTGAAGGCGGCTGCGTCATGACCAGCGACCCGGCGCTTGCTCGTATCATCAAGAGTTTCCGCGACTGGGGCCGCGATTGTTATTGCGAAGGCGGCGAAAGCAACACCTGCGGTTGCCGATTCACAAAACAATACGGGACACTGCCCAAGGGTTATGACCACAAATACGTCTACTCGCATGTCGGCTACAACATGAAGATGACGGATATGCAGGCCGCCATCGGCGCCGCGCAAATGGACAAACTGTCGACTTTTACAGCGCGGCGCAAAGAAAACTTCCGGCTGATTACGGATGGATTGCGGGACCTGGATGAGTTCTTCATCCTGCCGCAGGCCACCGAACACAGCGATCCGTCGTGGTTCGCCTATATTCTGACGGTGCGTGAAAATGCCCCCTTCAGCCGGGTGGAACTGGCGCAGCATCTCGACGAGCACCTGATCGAGACGCGCGGGCTGTTCGCCGGCAACCTGCTGCGCCAGCCGGGCTACAGTAATATTGAGCACCGGGTTGTGGGCGGTCTCGAAAACACCGACTTCATCATGAACAACACCCTGTTCATGGGCGTCTACCCGGGCCTCACTCCAGAGAAGATCAACTACGTCACGGAAACGATCCGCCATTATGTAAAGAGGCAGTAACGACTCACCACGAAAGTCACGCAGAATACCATGGAGCGGAAAACGGTTCGTATCCAATTTGGTATTATCTTCGTGATTTTCGTGGTGGCATAGGATTCTGTATGGCCAGTCCCGTTAAAATCAAAGTGACTGTTGATGAGGTCGTCAAACCGACGAACGCGCTGGTAAGCTATCGCTTCCTGCCGCAGGGGCGCGTGCCACGATTTCAGGCCGGACAGTTTCTGCATCTGGCGTTGGACGACTATCATCCCGACAGCCAGTGGCCCGAGTCGCGCGTCTTCTCGATTGCCAGTTCGCCCTCCGAACGGACGACGGAACTGTCCGTGTCGATTTCGGTGAAAGGGCGCTTCACGGAACGGATATTCAACACGCTGGAGAAGGGTTCGACGTGCTGGTTGAAGCTCCCCTATGGTGAATTTCTCTTTCCACCGGACCGGCCTCTCGTTCTCATTGCCGGTGGAGTCGGCATCACCCCCTACCTGTCGCTGCTCAAGCAGATGCTTGAGGAAAAGTCCACTCAGCCGGTATCGCTTTTCTACGGAATCCGTTCGGATGCGCACGACCTGTTTGGAGACCTGCTCGGACGCTGCGCGTCCGAGCTTCCAAACTTCGATAAGACGATTTATTGCGAAGACGGCTCCGTGCCCGGCAATACGGGAATCTTGGACATTGGAGCGATTCATGCCGCCGCGCGCGAGGGTTCGCTTTTCTATTTGTCCGGACCACCTGCCATGATCGCAGCTTTTAAGAGCCGTTTGCGCGACCTCGGCGTGGCGAGTGAGCACATTCGCATAGACGACTGGGAGTGAACATGTTGAACGCTCTCCCGTGTAGGCCGTTTGTCAGCAATAATCATACCTTCTGAACAGAGGAGTTTCGACATGGCTGCGACCAACCTGAAAGCCGCTTACAAAACCATCCTGGACGACCACTTCACCCCCAAGATGGAGATCAGTTTTATTGACGGCGCCACGCGCCAGACGCTGTGCTACGAAAAAGTCACCTGGGTGATCGACGGCGAGATGAAGGGGCTGCGTTATGGCGAGAATCCGGGCCAGGAAGCCGCCCTGTACAAGCTGGTCAACGGAAACCTGACCCTCGGCGAGGTCACCGCCATCCAGCCCGGACGCATGCTCGCATCCGAGCCTGAGCTGCTCCAGTCGGGCAAGCATCCCGGCAAGACCAATCTCACCGACGCCGACAACGCGCTCAACATCCTCCGCTATCTCGACGCCATCCCCTGCGCCGTGATTGTGAAGCATAACAATCCCTGCGGCGTGGCCAAGGGCTCATCGCTCGCCGAGGCCTACTTTCGCGCGAACAAGGCCGACCGCCTCGCCGCCTTCGGCGGCTGCATCGCGTTGAACCGGGAGGTGGATCTCGAAACCGCCAAACTGGTGGCTGAGAACTATGCCGAGGTGGTGGTCGCGCCCGAGTTCGGGCCGGGAGTGCTCGATCTCTTTTCAACTAAAAAGAATTTGCGTGTGATGCGCATCGGTAACATGGCCCGCCTCACCGGCTTCGTGGCGCAGCGCGTGGTTGATTTCAAGTCGCTCATCGACGGCGGCATCGTGGCCCAGTGGTCGTTCGTCCCCGAAGCCCGCACGGCCAAGCAACTCATGCCTGCCGAATGCGTAATGAAGGATGGCACGGTGCATCGCATCCAGCGCCTGCCCACGCCGCAGGAGTCTGACGACTTGATCTTCGGCTGGCTGGTTGAGGCGGGCGTCACCAGCAACTCCGTCCTGTACGTTAAGGACGGCGCGACGGTGGGCGTCGGTACCGGCGAGCAGGACCGCGTGGGCGTTGCCGAGATCGCCCGCGACAAGGCTTATCGCAAGCTGGCCGACTGGCTGGCCTGGGAGAAGTACGCGACGGCCTACAACGAGCTGGCGCTGAAGTTCGGCGACGCGGGACAGAGGCGCATGGCCGAAATTGACGAGGAGGTCAAGGCCCGCCGCGGCGGATTGCCCGGCTGCAGCATGGTCTCCGACGCCTTCTTCCCCTTCCGCGACGGCGCCGAGGTGGGCATTCGTGAAGGGATCACCGCCATTGTCCAGCCCGGCGGCGCCATGCGCGACTGGGATGTGATTGATTGTTGCAACGACGCCCGCGTCGCGATGGTCTTCACCGGGCAGAGAAGCTTCCGGCACTAGGCAAATGACTCCCTCACGCGAGGCCGCGGGCGTCGAGCGCGTCTTCATCGAGGCCCAGGAGATGCCCGAGTTCGTGCAGGTAGGTCACGCGGACCTCGTCGCAAAAGACGCCGGGATCGTCGTCGGACGCATCGCGGAGGTTGCGGATGAAGAGGCGGATGGCGGGTGGGCGCGGCTCGGTATCGGTCGATGCATCGGCATAGGCAGGCGCGTCAAAGAGACCCAGCAAACCAACGAACGACCAGTCACACCACAATGGTTTGTTGAAGATCGATCCAAGTTCGCGATTGATTCCGATGATTAGTGCTCGCTGTAGAGATCGGCCGTCGCAAAGTGGGCGTCGCAGGTGTGCCGCAACCCGAGGCGCCGGAGGCCGACCTCGTCGCCTGCGCTGACAATGTGCGTCAGATGCACTTCGCAGTCCCGCAGTTCGGGCAGATGGTCGAGCGCAGCCTGGGCCGCCGGATTGGAGGCCGAGCTGATGGCCAGGGCAATCAGGGTCTCGTCCAGATTGAGGCTCGCGTGCTTTCCGATCAGCACGTCGCGCTTCATCCGCACGATCGCCTTGACGACGTCGGGCGACAGCAAATGAATCGCGTCGGGAATGCCGGCCATCAGCTTGACCGCATTCAGGACCATGGCGGATGCGGCATGCATAAGCGTCGAGTTCTTCCCAACCACGATACGGCCATCGGCCAGCTCGAGCGCCGCGCCGCAGCAGATGCCATGATCCCCCTTGCCGCATCCCGCGCATGCCTCCGCAGCAGTCCGCGAAGGCTTCACCACCAACCGGTCGGTCGGCGCGATCCTCAATTCCTGCATGAGCATTTCGATGCGCGAGACGGTCTCGCGCTCCGTCATGCCCAGGGCGTATTCACACGCATGGCGGAAGTACCGGCGGATGACCTCCTGAAGCGCCGCATCGCGCACCGTCAGGTCGTCGACGATGCCGAAGGCGACTCGGTTGACCCCCATGTCCGTAGGTGACTTATAGGGACACGGGGCCTGTGTGATCCGCTCCCAGATCGCACGCACAAGCGGAAACGCGGCGATGTCACGATTGTAATTGACCGCCGTCTGGCCATGTGCTTCGAGATGAAAGGGATCGATCATGTTGACGTCCTGCAGGTCCGCCGTGGCCGCCTCATAGGCGACGTTCGCCGGATGCTTGAGCGGCATGTTCCAGACCGGGAATGTCTCAAATTTGGCGTAGCCCGCGAGACGGCCGTTGTGGCGATCATGGTAGAGATTGGTCAGACAGGTTGCCAGTTTGCCGCTGCCCGGACCGGGACCGGTCACCACGACGATCGGCCGCTCGGTCGCGATGTAGGGATTGGCGCCGTACCCCTCTTCGCTGACAATCGTCTCCATGTCGGTCGGGTAACCTCGCGTCGCCCGGTGGCAGTAGACTTCGACGCCGCGCCGCTCCAGCTTGGTTTTGAACTGCTTGGCTGCCGGCTGGCCATCGTAACGGGTGATCACAACGGCTCGGATAAACAGGCCCGCGTCACGCAAGTCGTCAATCGTCTTCAGCGCATCGGCATCGTAGGAGATTCCGAAATCAGCCCGAATTTTCTTGCGCTCGATGTCACCCGCAAAAATGCAGAGCACAATTTCGGCCTTGTCCCGAAGCTTCTGCAACAGGCGTATTTTGACATTCGGATCATAGCCCGGAAGGACCCGCGCCGCATGATAGTCGAACATCAGTTTGCCTCCAAACTCCAGATAGAGTTTGTTTCCGAACAGCTCGGTGCGGCGAAGGATTTCTTCCGATTGCTGTTGAAGGTATTTCTCGTTGTCAAATCCGGTTTTAATCATGTCATTCCTGTTTTCTTTCGGCTCTGGACGCCCATGTCATCAACCGGGGCGCAAGTATACTCAAAAATCGGCGGAAGTAAAGGAGTGGCATCCATTTGATCTTTTGACCTTTGAGGCTCTTGCAAAACCCTGAACAGGCTGACAGTGGTGCAGGCGTCTCGCCTGCAATTCCAAGGCTTTTTCGTAATTCTGGCAGGCGAGACGCCTGCACCACAAGGGTTTTGCAAGAGCCTCCTTTTGATCTTTTGATTTGCCCTCAGCGCCTATCAGTGATAACCTTAGGACATTCGTATGAATGCCTTGCACCAGCGGTCAACCTGCCATGCAACCGAACCCCACCATTCTCCATCTTGCCAACGTGCTGATGATCGCTGAAGCCGACGGTGTCTTGACAGAACCAGAGGCCTTCGCGTTGCGCGAAATCATGCACCGCATCGGCGCAGACGCAGATGATTTGGCCAAAGCCCGCGACTGGATGGCGCACCATTCGCCTTATCACCTGCAGGAAGTCCAAAACTCGGCCGACGCGATGAAAATGATCGAGGATATGGTTTTGATGTCGCTTGCTGATGGCCAGGTCTCGCGCGATGAATCGCAGCCGCTGGAGGCGTTTTTGTCCGGCCTGGGGTTCGTGCAGGCCGACATGGACATGATTGTGCAGCGGGTCCGCAGCCGCCTGCGCGCGATTCCAGCCACGCCTCATCCGTCCATGCCGATACGTCGTGATGCCGTGGCGGAAGTCCCTGCACAGGCTGCCCGCCACGTCACGCCCCCCCCTGTTTTCGCGCGTATTTCGCCTCCTGCGCTTCAATCACCCTCCACACACCAGCGACCGATTGCGCATCCGACACCCGCGCACCGACATGCGACTCCGGCACCCGTTCTCGTCGCAGAACCCCCGCCACACACTGCACCGCCCGTGTCCGCAATCCCCCCACCCGTCGTGCCGAAAGAAACCCCGCTTGAGCGGTGCCAGCGGCACCGCGCGAGCGCTCCCCAGGGCGTCTGCTATTGTTTTGGCGCGCCCGAGGGGCCGCTCAATCCGTGGGGCTGCCGCCTCATGCGCATGGCCTGGACGTCAGACGCCGATTGGCTGCGCCTCGGCCGCTTTCGCGACAGCGACACGTTCGTTCTGGATCACGAGGCTATCTCCGCCCGGCTGAGCGAACGCCTCACGAGCGTTGCCGGCTGCCCCTTCCTTCTGACCGGCTTCGCCCAACAGGCCTTGAACGCGCTGCCATCGCAAGCCACAACGATGGGGCGCTGGCGTCATCATCTCGTCTCGCAGACGGCCCCTTCCGCCACGGCGGTCACCGTTCGCTCGTACAGCCATGGGTGCGCCCGGGAAGTCGCGGCGTGGGCAGACGGCCTGGCGCCGACGGATGATCGAGACGCGCGGCAAATGATCAGGCGCGCGGCGCGTCTGACCGGGGTGGCCGTCGATCTCACGCTGTTGAATCACACGAAGGAGGCAGACCATGCTTGACTGGTGGAGCCAGCTCTCACAACTCAATCAGACCCTGTACGGCATCGCTGCGTGCATCAGCGTTCCGTTCATCTGGCAATTGATCGCCTCGGTGATCGGTCTGTCGGGTGATGTCGATTCGGATGGCATGGACACGGATGGCACCGATGCGGTGGAAACCGTGCTGGCCTTCAAGCTGCTCAGCATGCGCGCGTTGCTCACCTTCTTCACCCTCTTTTTCTGGGCGGCCGCGCTCTATGTCGAACGCGATGGGACAACCTCGCGCGTCTTCGGCATCGCCGCGCTCTGGGGGCTGGCTGGCATGAGCGCGGTTGCCGGGCTGTTGCACGTCCTGCCCAGGCTGGCCCATTCCGGCACGCGCGACCTCGAATCGGCCCTGAATGCCGAGGCATTGGTCTACCTGGACATCCCTGCAAACGGCATCGGCGAAATCCGCGTGGTCGTCAGCGGCAGCGTCTGCCACGTCAAAGCGCGTTCCATCGGTGGCGAACCCCTCCCGGCCGGCACGCCGGTCACAGTCTGCAGCCGATATGGCCAAACGATCCTCGTTGTCAAACCGATTTCCAAATCCTGAAACACACGGAGAACCTCCCATGAACACACTGATTCTGACGCTGGCTCAAGCCTCTACACGCCCGGACTCCTTCCCCCGAGAGCTCGGCCTCGGACTATTGCTCGGACTCGCGCTGCTGCTGACCACCATCACCTTTCTCTCGCGCTATCGCCGCTGCCCCTCGAACCGCATCCTGGTCATCTACGGTAAAACCAGCCACGGGGCGGCCAAGTGCATCCACGGCGGCGCAGCGTTCGTCTGGCCGCTTTTCCAAGCGTATGAGTACCTGGATCTTGAGCCTTTTGTTGTACCGAGTGATCTCAAGAGCGCGCTCTCCGCAGAGAATATCCGCGTCAGCGTGCCGACCACCGTCACGGCCGCAATCTCGATCGAGCCGGGCATCATGGAAAACGCCGCCGTGCGTCTGCTCGGCCAGAGCGCCCAGGACATCCAAAACCAGGCGCAGGACATCATCCTCGGCCAGATGCGCGCCGTCATCGCCACGATGCGCATCGAGGAGATCAACCGCGACCGCCAGGCCTTCCTCGCAAAGGTCAATGAGGCCGTTTCCGGTGAACTCGAGAAAATCGGCCTGTCGCTGATCAACGTGAACATCCGTGACATTGAAGACGACTCGGGCTATATCGTCGCCCTCGGCCGCCGCGCCGCGGCCGAAGCGATCAACCAAGCCAACGTTGACGTTGCCGAACAGGAGCGGACAGGGCAGACGGGCGTCGCAGAGCGTCAGCGCGACACCCGCGTGGCCGTCGCCGCCGCAAACGCCACCGCCGAAATCGGCGAGGCGAAGGCCACCCGTGACCGGCGCATCCAGTCGGCCGGCCTGGACGCCGAGGCCGTGCATGCCGAGACCGATGCCGACGCCCGGAAGGCCAGTTCGCGCGCCAACCAGCACGTCGCCGAGCAGCAGGCGCGCAATCGGGCCGAGTCCGCATCCAAGGAGGCCGACGGCGCCATTCGCGTGGCGCAGGAATTGGCGCAAAAGAAGGCGGAGGAAGCCCGTGCCGAACGCGAGCGGGCGCGTCTCACGGCCGAAGTCATCGTTCCCGCCAACGCCGATCGGGAGCGTGTGCTGATCGCCGCCGATGCCGAAAAGCAGAAGGCGGTGCGCATCGCCGAGGGACAGGCCGAGGCGACGCTGGTGCAGATGAACGCCGAGGCGCGGGGCGTGCAGGCGATTCTCGACGGCAAGGCTCAGGGCTACGCCAATCTGGTCAAGGCGTGCGCATCGGCGGAACAGGCCGCCTCGCTGCTGCTCGTGGAGAAGTTGATCGATGTGGCGCGCATTCAGGCTCAGGCCATTCAGGATCTGCCGATCGAGAAGATCATGATCTGGGACGGCGGTGGACAGCAGGGCGGCTTGGGCTCCCTCGGCCAGAAACTGATGGGCGCGCTGCCGCCCATGCACGAACTCGCCAAGCAGGTCGGCATCGATCTCCCCGCCTACCTCGGCAAGGCGGTCGGCCCGGCGCCCGCCGCGCCTGAATCCCCCGCAACAGGCGCGTAAACAGGAGACGGGCACGCGATGTCTGACTGGACCGACACCATTGACGCGCTGATTGACTATCTCCGTTTCCAGCAGGAAAACGGCACGCGCGATGCGCCCTTCTCCTCCGATCTTTTAAAGAAACTGGGCGTGGCGGCCCCACCACCCGTTGCCACCGTTCCGCCTCCTGCGGGCCTTCCGCCTGCGGCGGCGGAACGTCGGCCAGCGACCGCCGATCACCAACCGCCTCCCCCGCTGCCGCCGCTTCCCGCTCAATCACCCGCTCATCGGTGCGCGGCGCTGGATCGGATCGCGGAGCAGGCCGCCGCCTGCAGCCGCTGTCCGCTGGCTCAGAGCCGCACTCGGGTGGTTCCGGGGCAGGGAAACCCGAACTCACCCGAGATTCTGTTTATCGGCGAGGCGCCGGGACAGGATGAAGACGCCCAAGGGCTCGCCTTTGTCGGTCGCGCAGGCCAGCTTCTGACCAAGATGATCGAGGCGATGGGCTATTCGCGGGACGAAGTCTTCATCGCCAACATCTGCAAATGCAGGCCGCCCGACAATCGCCCCCCCTCGCCCGAAGAGATGCAGGCGTGCATCCCCTTCCTGCAAGCCCAGATCGCGGTGATCAAGCCGAAGGTGATCGTCACGCTCGGCGCCACCGCCGCCAAAGGCTTGCTCAACGCGCAAACCGCCATCTCCAAGCTGCGCGGGCACTGGACCCTCTACAACGACATTCCGCTGATGCCGACGTTCCACCCCGCGTACCTGCTGCGCTTCCCGCCCGCGAAACACGACGCTTGGAGCGACCTCAAGAGCGTGCTGAAGCGGCTGGGCAAACCGGTTCCGAAGCACGGGTAGTGCCGTGCGTGCGCACCTCGGCGGTGTCGCTCAGTCCGTCGCCGTCGGTGTCGGCCAAATCCACCCGCGTGCCCAGCCGCTGCTCCTCGCCGTCGAGGAGCCCGTCGCCGTCCGAATCAAGGCTGGTCATTACCTGTACTCCAAATTTAGAATTGCTGCCCCGAGGGGCGTCGGGTATACTCACTCCATCGCAGCTTGTGGTGAAGCAGGAGGTTTGGCATGGCAGATTTGACAGAGGCGCAACGGAACGCGGTGCGGCAATGGGTGGAAGGGGGCGCATCGCTTTCGGATGTCCAGCGTCGCCTGAAGGATGAGTGGGGTGTTTCGCTGACGTATATGGATGTGCGGCTGCTGACGCTCGATGTCGGCGCGCAGGTCAAGGACAAGCCGGAGGCTAAGAAGACGCCTGCGCCGCCGCCCGACGCCGCCGCCGGGGATGAACTGGCCGACGATGCGCCTGAAGGCGTGACGCCCGCCGACGCGTCGCACGAACCGCCTGCAGGCGGCGGCCCGGTCTCGGTTTCGGTCTCGCTGGACCGTCTGATTCGCCCCGGCTCAATGGTCAGCGGCGATGTCACGTTCTCGGACGGCAAGAAGGCGCGCTGGATGCTCGATCAGATGGGCCGCCTGGGCCTCGACGGCGTGCCTGCGGGCTACCGGCCGGCTGCTGAGGATGTCCGCGAATTCCAAGTTCAGTTGCAAAAACTGCTGGCGTCCAAAGGATATTAGAGCGGCCCGCCGTTGGCCGAACACCGAACACGGGGCACACCATGACGATTGGATTTCTGGGGTCGGGCAAGATGGCCGAGGCGATTCTGGCCGCGCTGCTCTGCGGAGGCGGCGCGAAGGCGGGCGACCTGATGGCGTGCGATGTGGCGCCGGACCGGTTGCGGATGCTTCGCCAACGGTATCGCGTGCCGGTCACCGAGTCGCCGGAGGAGTTGCTGCGGCGCTGCGATGTCGTGGTGCTGGCCGTCAAGCCGCAGGACCTCGACGCGCTGTTGCGGCGGATTGCACCGGCGGTCCTCAAACGCCATCTGCTGATCTCCATTGCGGCAGGCAAGACGCTGGCGGGAATGCAGGGCCTTGTGGGCGCTGGAACGCGCCTGGTCCGGGTGATGCCCAATCTGGGACTGATGGTCGGGGCCGGAATGAGCGCGTATTGTCTGGGAACGGCGGCCCGCGCGGCCGACGGCAGGACCGTGCGCAAGATTCTGGGCGCGGCTGGCCGGGTCGTCGAGCTGGCCGAGGCGCACTTTGACGCCGTGACCGCGCTGAGCGGGTCGGGGCCAGCGTTCTTTGCCTACGCGATGCAGGCGCTGGCCGACGGCGCCGCCGCACAGGGATTGCCCGCCGCGACGGCGCGCGAACTGGCGGCGCAGACGATGTTCGGCGCGGCCAAGGTTCTGATCGAGACCGCGCAAGCCCCCGAGACGTTCATCCGGGCGGTGGCGTCACCGAAGGGAACGACGGCGGAAGGACTGGCCGTTCTGGAGAAATCGGCGTTGCGCGGCATCCTGGCCCGAACGATACGGGCGGCGGCCAGGCGGAGCGCGGAACTCAGCCGGATCTGATGGCAGGAGAGAAGTCAGAAGTCAGAATAATAGAACACGTTGTCAATGAGAGCATTACAATTCTGAATACTGAATTCTGGCTTCTGAATACTGCGCTGGCAGAACCGACGAAGGAGGTTTTGCCAGCGCCTCGGGGGGGGGCGGCCATGGAACGACGGATCGGGTTTGTCGGCATCATCGTCGAGAAACGGGAGACGGCCGGACCGCTGGTCAATCGCGTGCTGGCCGACCATGCCGACATCATCCTGGCGCGCGTCGGCCTCCCCTGCCGTGAGCGCAAGGTTTCGGTGATCACGTTGGTGGTCGACGCGACCACCGATGAAATGGGCCGACTCACGGGTCGGCTGGGTCAAATCGCCGATGTGTCGGTCAAGTCGGGCCTCTCCAAATGATCCTGATACGAAAAAAGACAGGTTTGTCTATGATCACGTCGTTAATGGGATTCGGCAGGGCGCGTTCCCGAATGCGCGCGTTGATTGTGATTGCATCGATGCTGGGGTGCGTCGGCGCGTCGGCGGCGGAACGGCCCCGGATCGTGGTCGGAATCGCGCCGTTGAAATGGGTGGTCGAGTCCATCGCCAGTAATGCCGTGGAGGTTTCGGTGTTCCTGAAACCGGGACAGAACCCACACACGTTCGAGCCTTCCGGGCGCCAGGTTTCCGAAATGGCTCGCGCCTCGGCGTTTCTTTATGTCGGGATGGAAGTCGAATCGCTGCTGGCGAACCGGGTGTCGGCGCAAAATCCGAAACTGCTCTGCTGGATGGTGGGCGGATTGCCCGAGATGCCGCAGGGGCATCATAGCCACGGCCCGGACGGTGCGTGCCTGCAGATGGAGCGCGACCCGCATGTGTGGCTATCGCCGACGCAGTTAACGGACATTGCCGAACGGTGTGCGTCAGTGCTTCGCGCACTCCTGCCCGGCCAGGAGGCGGCGCTGGACGCGGGGCTGGCGAGCACCCAGAAGCGGATTCGCGAGGTCGACGCCGAAATCCGCGAGATTCTGAAGCCCGTCACGGGCCGGACGCTGCTGGTCTATCATCCCTCGTGGGGCGTGTTCGCCCGGGACTACGGCCTTGTCCAACTGATGATCGAGGAGGAGGGACGAACGCCATCAGCCAAGCACCTGGCCGGTGTCGTAGCGCGCGCCAAACAGAATGGCGTGCAGGTGCTCTTCAGCAACCCCGAGGCTCCCGAGGCGGTTGTCACGCGCGCGGCGGCCGCGCTGGGATGCCGGGTGGAGGTAGCCGACCCACTCGCGGCCGCATGGGACACCAACCTGCTGGACGTGGCGCGGCGAATCGCTGCCGCGCTGGCGTCGGAAAGGGCTCGATGAGCCGGGAGATCGGAGACGGGCAGGCGACAGGCGGCCCGGTGCTTTCGTTTGCAGGCGTCTGTTTCGCCTATCGAACGAGCGAGGCGCTGCACAACGTCACCTTCGCTGTGCCGGAACGGTCGCTGGTGGCGGTGGTGGGCCCCAACGGCGGCGGCAAGACGACGCTGCTCCGGCTGATCCTCGGATTGGAGCGTCCCCTGTACGGCACGGTGCGGGTGTTCGGCCTGGCGCCGGAGTCGGCGCGGCGGCGGGTGGGCTATGTGCCGCAGGTGCTCGCCTACGACACGCGATTTCCGGTCAGTGTCAACGACGTGGTGCTCATGGGAACCCTGGAGGGCGGCCTGGCCGGGGCGTATGGCCGGCGTGAACGGCTGGCGGCCGCTGCGGCGCTGGATCGGGTCGGGCTGGCGGCTCTGGAGCATCGCCCGTTTTCCGAGCTTTCGGGAGGCGAGCGGCAGCGCACCCTGATTGCGCAGGCGCTGGCCGGCGGACCGCAGTTGCTGCTGCTGGACGAGCCGACGGCCAGCGTGGATCCGCCGACGGCAGACCGTCTTCATGATCTGTTTGGCCAGCTTGCCGAGACGCTGACCGTCCTGTTCGTATCGCACAATCTCAGCGTGGTCACGGCGCACGCGACCCATGTGCTGTGCGTCAACCGCACGGCCGATCTGCATCCGGCGTCCGATGTCGTGTCGGAAACCTTCCGCGCCGCCTACGGCGGCGGCCGGATGGTCGTGCTTCAGCACGGCGCCTCATGCCAGGTGGTTGACGCATCGGCGGCACTGACCTCGCCGCACCATCAGTGCTCGAGCGAGGGATGCCCACAGGAGACCGAACCATGAGTCTTCTGGCCGATCTCCAGCAACATGCCTTTCTGCAATACGCCGTGGCGGCCTGTGCGCTGGCGGCGGTGGCGGCCGGCGTGGTCGGCAGCCTGGTGGTGGTGCGCCGAACCACCTACACGGCGGCGGCGGTCTCGCACTGCGTGCTCGCCGGACTGGGTCTGGCGCGGCTGCTGCAGCGGCGGTTCGACGTGGCGTGGTTCACGCCGATGCTGGGCGCGCTGCTCACCGCCTTGGCGGTGGCGGTGATGCTGGCGCGGCTGAGCGAGCGCCACGGTCAGCGGCGCGACGCGGTGTTGAGCGTCTTGTGGTCGGTCGGCATGGCACTGGGAATCACGTTCCTGGCGCTGACGCCAGGCTATCAGGAGGACTTGAATGGCTACCTGTTCGGCTCGATCCTGCTGGTCGGGCGCGGCGACCTGATCGCGATGGCGCTGCTCAATGCCGTGACCGTGGGGGTGGTGCTGCTGTTTTACAACCGGCTCGTTTGTGTGGCGTTCAACGATGAGCTGGCCCGGCTGCGCGGCCTGCGCGTCGGCTTTTATGAAGGGGTGCTGCAGGTTATCACGGCGTTGACGGTGGTGATGCTGGTGCGCGTAGCGGGGATCGTGCTGGCGGTGGCGCTGCTGACGCTGCCAGCGGCGACGGCGGGTCTGCTGACGCGGCGGCTGGGGCGGATGATGGCGGTGGCGACGCTGCTGGCGCTGGCGGTGTCGCTGGGCGGGCTGGCGCTGAGCTACGGACCGGAGCTGCCGCCCGGGGCGACGATCGTCGAGCTGGCGGCGGTGGTCTATGTGGCCGTGCTGGTCATCACACGCAACAGATCGCGCGGAGGGAGTGGACGATGACCCGACCGTTGCTGCTGGTTGAAAATCTGCACGTCCGCTTTAGGCGCGACGGGACCCTGATCCATCCGGTGCGGGGCGTGTCGCTGCGGGTCTGCACGGGCGAGTGCGTCGCCGTGGTGGGAGAGAGCGGCTGCGGCAAGAGTCTCACGGCCCTGTCCATCGCTCGCCTGCCGCCCACCGACCGGGCGGCCGTGACAGGACGGGTGGTGCTGGACGGTATCGACATTTCGGCGGGCCGTGCGGCCGAGTTGGCGAGCGTGCGCGGGCGGTGGGTGGCGTATGTGTTCCAGGATCCGGCGGGCAGCCTGAACCCGGTGATGCGGGTGGGCGACCAGATCGCCGAATGCCTGCGCGAGCTGTCTGCAGCGGCTCGGCGGGCGCGGATTGCGGACCTGCTGGCAAAGGTCGGTCTTGCCGACCCCGAATGGTGCGCACGCGCCTATCCCTGCATGCTCAGCGGCGGGATGCAGCAGCGGGTCATGCTGGCGATGGCGCTGGCTCAGCGGCCCAGACTGCTGATCGCCGACGAGCCGACGACGGCGCTCGATGTGGTGACGCAACAGGGCGTGCTCGATCTGATCGGGGCACTGGCGGCGTCAGAAGGGCTGGCGGTGCTGCTCATCACCCACAACCTCGCGCTGGTCGCGGGACGCGCCGACCGGGTGTATGTGATGTACGGCGGTCAGGTGATCGAGTCGGGGGCTGCGGGGGCGCTGCTAACGGCACCGCAGCATCCCTACACGTGCGGGTTGCTGGCTGCGGCGCCGCGCCTCGACGACCCGCCCGGCCGGCGCCTGCTCGACATACCGGGGGTCGTGCCCGGTGCCGACGCCTGGCCTGAAGGGTGCGCCTTCGCGCCACGCCATCCGCGCGCCGACGCGCGCTGCCACCGCGAACCGCCGCCCGAAACCTCGTCAGCAGACGGTCGCACCTGCCGGTGCTGGCAGAATGCGGGCTGAGGAATCGGCAGTCCGGTTGCTGCCGAGGCGTTCACCCTTGGGCACACTCAACGCGCTGGGCGTTCAACTGTTGTAGCGGCACATCGCCCGCCACACCAGATACAAGCGACTCGTTATCGATACATGAGTCGCGCCTCGCCGCCATCGATCAGGTTCTGCAGATTGAATCCCATCCCGGGCTTGCGGAGGAACAGGTCCATCAGCCCCCTGGGCTCTTCGTAGCGAATCACTCGAATGGTGTTTGTCTCCAGCAGCGAGGCGGCCAGCACGTCCACATTCTCGGCATACCCGACCTGATCGATCAAGCCCTGCTTGAGCGCCTCAGTCGCCAGAAACACGCGGCCGTCGGCGATGGCGCGCACCACCGACTCGTCCAAATTCCGCCGTTCCGCCGTCAGGGACACAAACCGGTCATGCAGGGCATCCACCACCCCTTGCAGCATGGTCCGCTGCTCATTCGTCAGCTCGCCGAACGGATTGAGGAGATCCTTGTTCGCGCCCGATTTAATGGTCACGTCGGTAATACCCAGCTTCGCGGCAAGATCGCGGATGTTGTAGCTTTGCATAATCACGCCGATGGAGCCCGTCAATGTCGTTGGATGCGCCACGATCCGGTCGGCCGCCAGCGCGATATAATAGGCGCCTGAAGCAGCGACATCGCCGAACTGAGCCACCACCACACGCCCCTGCCCCTTGCGCTTGAAGTCGAGCAGCGCCTGATACAGGATGTCGCTGGCCGTGATGCCGCCGCCGCCGCTGTCGACGTCGAGAATGATCCCGCGCACATCGGGGTCGACCGTGGCGCGCTTGATCGCGCGGAGCGCGGCGGAGGCCGTGCCGCCCTCGGAGAAAAGGCCGGGCGTGTCGAGCAGGATCAGTCCGCGCACCAGAATCCGCGCGACCTTCACCTCGCCCGAACCGCTCGACCACACCTCGACCAGGTTGGGGCGCTCGTCCGCGCCCCACTCCGTTCGTGGCGTCCGCCAGCCGGTCACGCCCGCCAGACCGTCATCGTTCCTGTTCAGGGCGAAGATCAGCGCGACGACAACCGTCAGACCGAGCCCTCCCATGATCGCGAGCATCCACAGACATCCTGTGCGGCACCCGCTGCGTTTCTGTCCCTGTTGATTCATTGTGTAGTTCCCTTTTCTATCTGCCCAGCAGCAGCAGGCGGCCGAGGAGGGTGACGGCGGCGGCCATGCCATCCAGAACCGCCAAGCCCAACGCGGAGTCGTCGATCAGCCGTCGGGTCTGGGTCACCGCCTCTACGGACGCCGCAATCAGGCTTGCGTATTGGCGATGATTGCGCCTGAGCGTCGCCCGCTGCAACGCGAAAACGGCGTTGCCGAGCGCGTTGAACTCATCCTCCAATGCGGCGACCGCCTCGGCGCCGCCCGAGGCCTCGGCCTCTTGCAGCAGTCTCACCCGATTCGAATTGTAGGCGCGGATCGCGGCCTGCGTGCTTTGCAGCAGGGTTGCTTTCGTACTCCTCATCTGCGTCACTCCTCCTGGCTTGTGCCGGTCACGGGCGCCTGTGGGAGAGAAATCCGCTCGAACGCCTCGGATGCCTGCCGCAATTTCAGTCTGATCGTGTCGGCCGATCGGACGGCCTCGTGAAATTTCTGCAGTTTGAACAGCCCCGCCTTAACCCCTGGATGGTAGGGGTCGGCGACCTTCCTCGACAGTTCATTCTCGTCAAAGTTGGACAGACGCAGTGCGAGCAGTCCCGATGCGTATTGCGTGATGTACGCCCCCTTCACGTAGTCCTCCCACGTCGGTCGCTCCCGCTTCCACAGGGTGCCGAGTTCAGCGGCGGCCCTTCCGAGAGCGGTGTGCAACCGCGCGATACGCCGGGCCTGCCAAAGCAGGGTCAGGTCGTTGGGGAGGGCGGCCGCGAGCTTCTTGAATTCAACGCTCGATGTCGTGTCAGCGGAGATCCCCTGAAGCGCCTCAACCGCCGCCGCGAAGGACTGCACGGCCTCGGCCCGGGCCGATGCCTCGCACGCGAGGCGAAGCTGCGCGGCGGACTCCTTCACCAGCCTGCAGGTGCGGACGCGGGTGTCGAGAAGATCGTTCATGGAGGCATCCGGAACGCGCGTGAAGTCCACCGAATCGGGTTGTGGGCTGACCACCACGCGCAGATAGCCCTGATTGTAGGCGCTGTCGGCCGCGACTGCGCGGAGCGCCTCGTAGGCGGTGATCGCCGAATCGGCCGCCGCCTGCACCTCCAGCGCGGTCCGGCCGGCGGCGACGCGCGTCGCTCCCGTCGCGCACCCCGACACCACCAGCGCGGCAAGCAGCGTCCAGACCACGCCACTCAAACTGAGCCGGTCACGGGGCATATCCAAATCCCGCGCCACGCGGGAAGCAGGGTTCTGTGTCAAACAATTCATGGCTTCAGTGTACCGCTCACGCACAACCGGCGCAAGCATTCCGTCGCGCCGTTCGGCGTGTCCCCTCCCCCATCAACCCCATCAGCCGGTGGGCCAGCAGAGCGGCCGTGAAGTCGGCGTGGTGCAGGCCGCGTATCGGCGCCAGTTCAACCACATCGGCGCCAACCACGCGACGTCCCGCGGCGATCCGGTCAAGCAGGAGCATCGCCTCCTGCCAGAACAACCCGCCGGGAACCGGCGTGCCGGTGGCGGGCATCACCGCCGGATCAAGCCCATCCACGTCAAAGGTGATATACACCAGCTTGGGAAATCCAGCCGGAAGCAACCGCGCCGGAAGCGGCCGCCGCGCCAGCCGTTCGGCATCGTAGGCAATCACGCCTGCCTGTCGGCGATAATCGGCCTCTTCGGCGCACAGGGCTCGCACGCCGAACTGGATGATCGGGAACCGCAGTTCGCTCACGCGGCGCATCACGCTGGCATGGCTGAACGCCGACCCTTCATAGGTGTCACGCAGATCGGCATGCGCATCGAACTGGACAAAGCCCACCGACATCCCGGCAGCCTTGAAGGCGCGGGCTGCCCCCAGCGTGACGGTGTGTTCGCCGCCAAGAATCAGCGGGGTGGCGCCTGCGGCAAGGGCGCGGGAGACGCGGGTCTCGACACGGGCGATCACCTGTTCCGGCGCACCAACGCAGGCTACCGGCTGCTGCGTGTGAATGCCCGCCCGGCCCGGCGCGAATCGGCCGTCTGAGGCCTCCAATTGCTGCGACGCGGCGAGAATGGCATTCGGTCCCGCGGCCGTGCCGCCGCCGTAGGAGACCGAGGTCTCCATCGGAACCGGGATCACATGACAGGCGGCGAGGCGGGCCGGCGCCGGCGCATATTCCGAGGCGAGGAAACCAGATGTTTTCATTGTTGCTGCTCCAACGCGTGGCCCGTCGCGGGCTCAGGTGATCGCATCCTGCGCCTCGGCCTGCTCCTTTTCCAAAGCATCCAGCCGCGTGGCGGGCTCCTCCCAATCGAGGGCCGCGAGGTGAAGGCTGTGCTGCACGCCGCGCAGCCGCCTGCTGATGTCGGCAAAGTCCGTGCCAGGCGCGGCGGCCGCAAGCAGGTCGGTCAGCGTCTTCTGCTCAATCTCCAGTGCGGCGATTTTGGCCTCCGCCTGCTCGACGCGGCGGCGCAGCTCGCGGATCTGCGGCGCCCGCTTCGCCCGCTCCTGCGCGCGCACGCGGCGGAGGTCTTTTGAGGATAGCCCTCCACTGGCAGCGCTATCCGCCGCCGTCTCATTCGCCGTCTGCCGCATCTCTCCCGCCGTCTTCTCGCGATAATAGTCGTACCCGCCTGGAAAACGCCGCACGCCGGCCGGGGAGATCTCGATGACCGATGTGGCCACGGCGCGGACAAACGCCACATCGTGGCTGACCAGACAGACCGTGCCGTCATAGGCGCCGAGCGCCTGTTCGAGCGTGCGGCGGCCGTCGAGGTCGAGGTGCGTCGTCGGCTCGTCCAGCAGCAGAAAGTTTGGCGGGTTAAGGAACAGGCGCAGAAACGCCAACCGGATTTTCTCGCCGCCGCTGAGGACGCCGCACGGCTTACCGACATCGTCCGCCGAGAACCCGAAACTGCCGAGTCGCGAGCGCAAATCCCGCTCCGTGGCTGCGGGCGCGGCGCGCTTGGCCACCTCCAGCACCGAGACTTCAGGCGGAATCGTCTCGGCGAACTCCTGGGACTGATAGCCGGGCAGAACCTTGTGGCCGACGATCACCTTGCCCGTATCGGGCTGGCGGACTCCCGCGATCAGGCGCAGCAGCGTCGTCTTGCCCATGCCATTGTAGCCGATGATTGCGACCTTGTCGCCCCGGCTGATCGCGAGGTCGACCCCGTCAAGCACCCGGTGTACGCCATCATACGAGAAGGAAACCCCCTCCAGCCGCACCACCTCGGCGCCGCAGTGGGGTGCCGGCGCAATCCGCAGGTAACCGGCGGACTGGCTCCGCTTGGGCAGGCGGATCTCCTCGATCTTCTCCAACTGCTTCACCCGGCTCTGCGCCTGGGACGCCTTGGAA